>OIGD01000072.1_pt1 | contig 118635 bp, 131 predicted proteins | sample 1582211 | NCBI WGS metagenome assembly OIGD01 (sample SAMN04414078, study PRJEB24778) | human gut metagenome | material: faecal | host: Homo sapiens
ACTTAGGCATCCGCCGGCATGGATTAGTAGCGCAGGCTGTCCCCAGCCGCGCATAGCTATAATCGCGCATAGTAATAATTACGAGTGACCAGGTAGTAGCGCAGGCTGTCCCCAGCCGCGCATAGTAAATGACCAAAGTCCTAATGAAAAATTTTCAATTGGCTTTGTGTCCGTAGCTATGCGCGGCTGAGGACAGCCTGCGCTACTATTTACTAATCATCAGTACGTCATTTCGCGGTGTTCATACCAGGACGGATGGTTGTCGAGGTACTGGAGTTTCTGATAGTCGGTGAGCCGGTCGTAGTTCTGAACTTCGGCTATGCGCTCTATCCAGTTGCCGTGGTCGTCCCATTTATACTGGTAATAGCGCGTCACGATTTCCACCGTCGGCTCCGCATCGCCGGCAAACCATTTCGTGTATGTCTCCGTAGCCGGTTCCAGAATGTCGTAATAGGTATATACCCGCTGTTCCTCTATGCGGCCCTGCTTGTCGAATACCTGTATCATAGTCATCAGCCCGTTGTCGTCGTACGTGTACTCCTCGTCGATCATGCCGAATTCGGCCCGTATCAGACGACCCTGCTCGTCACGATGCAAAGACTGTGCGTATTCCAGATTCTCGGTGCCGTCCGGATTGAATTCCTTGTCCACTCCATCGCTGACCATTTTCTTGACCGGCGCCTTCAGCCAATGACGGCGAAGGTCAGGTGCCACTTGTGCCGGTTTCGGCGTGGGTGCCGGTGCGGGTGCCTCCTCGACTGTAAATGTCACCGGGTCCGCCTTCAGAGTCTTGCCATGGAAATCGAAGGTGACGCCATCAACGGTAAACTCACCGCCCCGTTCCGGCGTGACAGGATAGACGAACATACGCCAATAAGATGTGAGGGTATGCTTGCCCTGATTGTTTTTGATTTCGTCGACGCTGGTTTTCAGCCGGGGTTCGCCCGTGAACTGAAGACCATCGACAGCCGGCAACACCGGAGCCGCGGCATAGTCGGTCGCTTCCTTGAAGTTCTTGACGCCGCTCACATCCTGACTGAACATGACGGTGATTTTGCCCGGCACGCCCTGTTTCATCCCCTTCTGCGGCACCACTCTCAGCGACGCCTCGATGCCATATTCAACCGTCACGCGTGCCGCCTGCGCGACACCGGCCATCCCCGTCGTCTCCATCCCCAACATCATCATCGCGGCCACAACCACCGCACCCATTATCTTCTTCATTCACATCTGCAATTACATTTCTCCGCAAAGTTAGCAAAAAATTCGAGACTTCCTCTAAAGATAGAATATTGAAGTGATTGCAAACCTGGTCATATTCCATTTCTCGGTTGGCGCCTGAATAATGGTATGCCAATGAACAAGCTCTAAAGCATAGCTGCTACATTGCGAATCTTTGCCAGCCGGGCCATAAATGGTTCGTTGGCCTTGGCTACCTGCATATTATATGAAGCCTGCAGGTTGAGCCATAGACCGGCATCTATACCAAGCGCAGCTTCGAGAATCAGAGCCATTTCGGTATTTATACCACGTTTGCCTTTGATAATCTCATTAAGCAACGACGGACTGACATCGATTTGTTTAGCAAACTTTGCTTGGGTAATACCTCTGCATTCCAGCTCATCGTTCAGCAGTTCACCCGGATGAGTGGGTTCAAATGGCGTGAGATTATTAGCAATCATAGCCGGATCAATTCCTGGTATAGTTATCATATCAATCGTAATGGTTTGAGAGTTCAACAATGTTACAGATAGTAAGTATTTGTTCTTCTATAGTCTCTTTTATTGTGAATTCGATACGGTAATCAAGATTCGCACGAATTGAGAACAGGCCTTTTTTATCTCCATGCAAAGACTCAAAATGAAGTGAATTAATAGTAAACAGGCCCTCTTTTCTTGAGGCCCATTTTAAATAATCGATTCCCCGCTTGTATCCTTTTGTCACATTGGGTTGGTAGCGGAGCTTTTTGTCTTTGCAAGAACCGTTTTCATATAATTCCCGGAGTTAATCTTTATCAAATATTACTATCATATAATGTCATTATGTCGCAAAGTTACAAAAAGTTTTGATAATTCACAAAAATGTGAATTATGTTTAAATTCACCAAAAAATGAAATGCAGAGATTTCAATAAAATATAGCTTGGATTTCCCCACATCGAACTTTCCCACATCGAGCTTTCCCTGCGGGAAATCACTTCATACATTGCTATTTCAGAATAATAGGACGGATGCGTGGACGTACCAGTTTATTTGCGCGGCCGGGGACAACCTCCGCCACTACTGTTTCGATTTCGGGGCGAAGTAGTGGTTGATGATGATGGCGATGGCGCCGTCGCCGGTGACGTTGCAGGCGGTGCCGAAGCTGTCCATGGTGATGTACAGGGCTATCATCAGGGCCTGCTCCGTCGGGCCGAAGCCGAGTATCGAACCTAAGATGCCTAACGAGGCCATGATGGCGCCACCGGGTACACCGGGCGCGGCGACGATGGAGATGCCCAACATCATGATGAATCCCGAGAACATGGCGGTGTCATACGGAAGTCCCTCCATTATCATGATCGTAAGGGCGCAGGACACTATCTTCAACGCGCTGCCGGACATGTGTATTGTGGCGCATAGCGGCACGGTGAATCCGGCTATGTCCTCGCTTACGCCCATGCCGATGGCCTGGCGCAACGTAACGGGTATCGTGGAGGCCGACGACTGTGTGCCTAACGCGGTGAAATAGGCCGGAAGCATCTGCCAAAGCATCTTAAGCGGGTTGCGTCGCGCTATGACGCCCGCGATGCAGAACTGCAACACCAACAGCACCAGCGTCATTGCGAATATGATGCCTATCACGGCCGCAAACGATTTCAATACCACGGTCACGTCGCCCGCCATGGTCATGTTCAGGAAGATACCGAATATGTACAGCGGCAGTAGGGGAATGATCAATCGGTTTATGGTAAGCTCGACGCAGTCGCGGAACTCGGCCGTGAACCTGCGCATCGTCTCGGTCTTGAGATAAGCCATGCAGAGTCCTAACAGGAAGGAGAGGACCAAGGCCGTCATCACCGTCATCAGCGGCGGCATCTCGATGGTGAAGTAGGGCGCCATGTCGTGCGCACCCATGCTTTCGGCCGTCTGCGTCCTGTCACCTACAAGATTAGGGAATACCGACGACCCTATGAAATAGGAATAGAATCCGGACAGCGAAGTGAATATATAGGCGATACCGGCCGTGAGCAACAGCATCTTGCCGGCACGCGCTCCGACATCGGATATGGCGGGAACCACAAATCCGATGATTATCAAGGGAATCATGAAGCCGAGGAACTGGCCGAATATGGCGTTGAAGGTCATGAATACCCTTCCTGCCCATAGCGGCATGAAATATGCGCAGCCTATTCCCGCACCGATTGCCAGCAATATCCATACCAGCAGATTTACCTTGATTTTCTTCCTGCCTATCCTCATGTTATCGAAGTATGTCGAGAGCGCGGTTCAGGGCCGTTATGAAAGCCTCGACTTCCTCCCGGGTGTTATATACGGCAAACGACGCACGTACCGTGCCGGGCACGCCAAGGCGTTTCATCAGCGGCTGCGCGCAGTGATGTCCGGTGCGGACGGCCACGCCCTGCTTGTCAAGCAGCATACCGACATCGTAGTTGTGGATGTTGCCGACGTTGAAGCTGATGACCGGGTCTTTCTTTTCGGCCATGCCGTAGATGGTCAGTTCCGGAATCTTCAGCATCTCGGCCGTGGCGATGTCAAGGAGTTCGTGCTCGTGCTCCGCGATACGTTCAATGCCGGTTTCCTCGATGAAATCCAATGCACGGCTCAATGCCGCTATATCCACGAAGTCGGGCGTCCCGGCCTCGAACTTGAAGGGAAGCTCGGCGTATGTGGTGTGCTCGAACGACACGTGCTCTATCATCTCGCCGCCACCCTGATAAGGAGGCATCTTCTCCAACAGTTCTTCCTTGCCGTACAATACGCCGATGCCGGCGGGACCATACATCTTATGACTGGAGAATACGTAGAAATCAGCGTCTATATCCTGCACGTCCACGTGTATATGTGGAGCGGCCTGCGCGCCGTCCACCAGGACGGGTACACCGTGGGAATGGGATATCGCCACCATCTCCTTTGCGGGATTGACGGTACCCAACACGTTGCTGACATGCGCGAACGCAACCATGGCAGTGTTCGGACCGAACAGGTCGCGGTACTGATCCATTTTCAGTTCGCCGCGTTCGTCGATGTCCACCACGCGCAGGTGCATGTTCTTTTTCTCGGCCAGCAACTGCCAGGGCACGATGTTGGCGTGATGTTCCATCACCGTCAGGATGATGTCGCCCCCGTCAGGGAGCAGCGAACCGAACGATGAGGCCACGAGGTTGATCCCCTCGGTGGTGCCACGGGTGAATATCACCTCGCGGTGCGACCGTGCGTTGATGTACTGCGCCACGCGGCGGCGCGTATGCTCCTGCATGTCGGTCGCCTCCTGGCTCAGGGTGTGCACGCCACGGTGCACGTTCGCCTTGTGGCTGGTGTACACATCCACGATGGCGTCCACTACACGCGCCGGGGTCTGGCTGGTGGCCGCGTTGTCGAAATATATCAAAGACCGTCCCGACACCTGGCGGGACAGTATGGGGAATTGCTCGCGTATCTTTGCTATATCCATCACTGACATTTCTTGTTCGAGGGATTGTTGGGGTCGGCCAGGGCGCAGCTTGAGCAGGGGGCCTGGGCGCCGGCGAAACGTTTTTCGACCAGCAGCCGCAGTCTGTCGCGCAGTCCAGGCATCTCGATGGCGTCAATCACGTCGTTCATGAAAGCCTGACGCAACAGCAGTCGGGCCTGAGACTCGGGAATGCCGCGCGTGCGCATGTAGAACAGTTGCGTCTCGTCCAGCTGTCCCGTGGCGCAGCCGTGGCTGCACTTCACGTCGTCGTTGTATATCTCCAGCTCGGGACGTGCTTCCACGCGGGCCTGGTCGGACGCAAGCAGGTTGCGGCAAGCCTGATAGGCTTCCGTGCCTACGGCACCCTCCTCGACCACGATTCGGCCCGTGAACGCGCAGCGGCTCTCGCCGTCGGCCGAGATCTTGAACAGCTCGTCGCTGTGGCACCGCGGCACGCCGTGCTCTATGCGAGAATAGGTGGATATGTGTCGCTGGCCGTCCTCGATGGCCATGCCGTACAGCTTGAGCGACGCGTTCTCGCCAAGGAATCGGCAGTGGTACTCATTGCGCGTGGTGCCGTTGAACAGCGTGTGACCGTTGACGGTGACGCGGCTGTCGCGTTCCTGACGTAGATACAGCGAGGAGATGCGGCCAGTATGCGCCGACGATTCCTCAAGGTCGTAGTAATGAAGCGTGGCGTTGGGTCCGACGAACAGTTCGACTGTCTGCAGGGCCAGGTAGTCCACATTGTCGCGCTGCGTGCGGTCGCACACCATCAGACCTGCCTCCGCGTCTTCGTCCAGCACCACCAGGATGCGGCGAATGGACATGAGCGGTCGGATGTCGTTCAGCACGTTTATCAGCTGTATGGGCGATTTAAGCGCCACGCCCTTCGGCACGTACAGCATCAGGCCGTCGCGCACCAGCATTGTGTTCAGTGCCACAACAGGATTGTGTATGTCGGCGGCGTGGCCGTAATATTTCGACACGAGTTCCGGGTGACTTTGCGCAATGGTACGCAGGCTGCCCAACAGCACGCCCTCCGGCATCGGTGGCATATTGGCCGGGATGGGGAACAGGTCGTTAAGGTCTATGCCGAAATCGGGAGCCAGCATCTGCTCCAGGTCGCAGTTCTCGTAATTGTCGGCGCCCTGACGCGGCAACGTGGCCGTGCGCAGTATGTCGGCGGCCTCGGGACGCAGGGCGTTCAGCACCTCCGCGCTGTGACTGTCTATGTCATGGCGCGAGGCGTCGTATAGTTCTATGTATTGTGTCAGAGCGTTCATTTCGCGTCCTCCTGCTCCTTGATCCAGTCGTAGCCGCGCTCCTCCAGCTCCAGCGCCAGTTCGGCACCGCCGGTCATCACGATGCGCCCCTTGTACAGGATATGCACGAAGTCGGGGGCGATGTAGTCTAGCAGACGCTGGTAATGGGTGATGACGATTGTGGAGGTGTCCTTGCTGCGCAGTTTGTTCACGCCGTTGGCCACGATGCGCAGGGCGTCTATGTCAAGGCCCGAGTCCGTCTCGTCGAGGATGCTGAGCTTCGGTTCCAGCATTGCCATCTGGAATATCTCGTTGCGCTTCTTCTCGCCGCCCGAGAAGCCCTCGTTCACCGAGCGCGAAGCCAGTTTGTTGTCAAGCTCCACTACGGCGCGTTTCTCGCGCATCAGCTTGAGGAAATCGGCTGCCGACATGGGAGGCTGGTGGAAATACTCGCGCTTGGCGTTGATGGCCGCGCGCATGAAGTTCACCATCGACACTCCGGGAATCTCCACCGGATACTGGAATCCGAGAAACAGACCCTCGTGGCTGCGTACCTCGGGCGTCATGTCAAGCAGATTCTTGCCGCACAGAGTGGCCTCGCCGCCGGTGACGGTGTAGGCCGGGTTGCCTGCCAGTACCATCGACAGCGTCGACTTGCCCGAGCCGTTCGGTCCCATGATGGCGTGTACCTCGCCGGGGTGTATCTCCAAATTGATGCCGCGCAATATCTCGCGACCGTTTATCTCTGCCTTTAAGTCTTTAACCTTTAACATTTTCCTCTATAATTCATTATCCCGAGACTCCATCCCGTAATATATCTAACATTCTGAGCCGTGAAAAAATCGGTTACGCCACATTTTTTAACAAATATGGCGTCGCCCTTGCAATCACCACAGGTCGTAGTCCAGCGACGTGACCTGGAATTCGGTGCGGCGGTTCACCTGGTCGGCGGCCGCTTTGCCGGCCTCGTCGAGTGTCTCGATATATTCTTCGTTGAGGACAGTGCCCTCGGGGAATTGCGGATATTCCTTGTTGATTCGTTTAGTCACGGTCTTGGGTACGCTCTTGCCGTAGCCTTTCCACGTGAGCCGGTCGGCCGGAATGCCGGCGGCTATCAGGTAGTCCACCACCGACTTGGCGCGGCGGTCGGAAAGCCCTATGTTATATTCTGCGGTACCGACACGATCGGTGTGCGATCCCATCTCGATGGTTACGGAAGGATTGTCCTTCAGCATCTGCGCCATCTCGTCAAGAGCCGCCTTCGATTCGGGGCGCAGCGTCGCCTTGTCGAAGTCGTAGAATATGTTCTCCACCACCTGGGGTTTATATACCGCGGCCAGAACGAAGTCGATGCCGTAGTCCTGATCCTCCTCGGCGATGTCGCTTTCAAATTCCTGCTTTACGTTCAGGTACCCTTTCGCGCCGGCCAGCATCACATACTTCACGCCGCGCTGCAGCTTGAACCTGAACGAGCCGTCGTCACGAGCCACCTCCTTCTGGTTCGATCCGTCGTCGCCCACGATGCGGATTATGGCGTTAGGCACCGGTTCGTCATCCTTGTCCACTACCCAGCCGGATATGGTCACCTTGATTTCGGGACATTCGAAGCTGTATATATGGTCGTAGCCACGGGCGTCGCCGCGGTTGGAGCTGAAGAATCCGCTCTCTCCCTCGCCGAAGGTGATGCCGAAGTCATCGCCCGGCGAGTTCATGGGCACGCCCATGTTGTCTACGCTCCAGCGGTCGCCGGTGGAGTTGAGGCGTGCGCGGAACAGGTCGAGACCGCCGAAACCGGGGTGGCCGTCGCTGCTGAAATAGAGCAGGGAGTCCGTGCGGACATACGGGAACATCTCGTCGCCCGGCGTGTTGATCTGCGGGCCGAGGTTTTCCAGGCTGCCCTGACGCTCCTTGAGGTTGATGCGCCATATATCCTTGCCTCCGAAACCTCCCGGCATGTCGCTGGAGAAGTACAGGTACGTTCCGTCCGGCGATACGGCGGGATGGCCCTTGGCCGAAATGGAGTCGTTGATTATCTTGAATTCCTGTGGCGCCGACCATGTGGCGTCGCTGCGCTGCGAGGTGTATATCTCTACCGACGAATCGGAGTTGGCGTTGCGTTTGGCCACGGTCAGATACATGGTCTGGCCGTCAGGACTGAACGACATGATTCCCTCGTCGTGCTCGGTGTTGAGTTCGCCGCCGGCAGGCTCCGGGCGCTGCCAGTTCCCCTTTTCGTCTTTCTTTGAGAAGAATATGTCCGAGCGTTTGGTACCGGTGATCTCCGATTTTGTGGTGCCTGTCGCTTTCTCGTTGCTGCTGGTGAAATACAGGGTGGTCAGGTCCTTGTCTAAGTACATCGGCGCGAAATCGGCGCGGCGCGAATTGAACATCTTTGCCTGTTTCACGATGTAACGGGTCTTGGGCTTCTCCTTCTGTTTCAGGGCGAGAGTGGCACCACGCAGACCCTCTTTGGCCAGGAGGTCGTCGGGAGCGTATTCCAGGAACGTGCGGTATGCATCGATGGCCGGGCCGTATTTGCCCTCCATCTGGAGCGAGCGTCCCAGGTAATAATAAGCCATTGAATCGGGATATTCATAGCGTATGGCGTTCTGATACGCTGCCGATGCGCGCGCAGCCATGTTGAGCTTGCGGTAGCAGGTGGCTAACTGATATGCCACGCGGCCGCGCAGCTCGCGGTCCTCGCGCGGGTTCAGCTTGTTGTAGACGCCGCGATACGTCTTCGACGCATCGAAATATTCGCCACGGGCAAACTGCTGATCGGCCGTGGCGAGCTTGGGCGTCTTGCACCCCGTCAGCATCACCACGGCCATCAGGGCCAGTGCCAAATATGCTATGATTTCTTTGGCTTTCTTCATTCAATAGGGTTAAGTCTGTGACTTGCAGCCATCTTGTGTGCGACTTGGCCTGTTGTCCTTATTACGGACGGGGCTTGATGCCGGCCTTGTCTTCCAGACCGCGGGCGATTTCATTGAATATCTCGTCCACGATGCCGGTGCCGTTGATGGCTATGTATTTGTTCTCCTTGTTGTAATAATCGCGCAGGGGCGATGTCTGGTCGTGATAAACCTTCAGACGGTTCTTGATGGTGTCGGGATTGTCGTCGGCACGGCCTGTATCCTTGCCGCGCTGTATCATGCGCTGCACCAGTTCGTCCTCCGGCACTTCCAGTCCCACCACGGCGTGCAGGTCGGTGCCGCGCTTGCGCAGCAGTTCCTTCAGGGCCTCGGCCTGCGGGATGGTGCGGGGGAAGCCGTCGAACACCACACCGGCCTTTCCCTTGGCCTCGCGTTCCAAGGTGTCGTCCAGGATGCGTATCATCAGGTCGTCGGGTATCAGCTGGCCCTTCGATATGTATTCGTTGGCGATGCGTCCCAGCTCGGTGTCGCGCTTGATGTGGTCGCGCAGCAGCTCGCCTGTGGAGATATGATAGAGTCCGTACCGGTCAATGAGCTTGGCCGACTGCGTGCCTTTGCCGCTGCCCGGAGCTCCGAATATCACGATATTGATGTTGTCGTTCTTTTCCATAGTCTGATTTCTTTTCAAAGGTCCATGACCGTTCATGTATATGGCGACCGTCCGTCATATACAGTCATTCCTATATAATTAACGTCAATCCTCCTTGATTACGTATATGTCTTTGAGATTGCGTACTTTGCCGTCCAGGTCGAGTCCGTAGCCGATTATGAACTTAGGCTCGATGCTGAAAGCCACGTAGTCGGGCTGGAACCCGGTCTTGGAGCTGTCGGGCTTGTGCAGCAATGTGGCGAAACGGATGCTGCGGGGATTACGCTTGCGGAAGTCGGCCACCATCATTGATGCCGTCAGACCCGTGTCGACGATGTCTTCGATAATCACCACGTCGCGGCCCTCGATGTCTTCGGTCAGGCCCATCACTTCCTTTACCTTGCCGCTGCTGGCGGTGCCTTCGTAACTCTTATAACGCACGAATGCGATGTGTGCGTCGTTGATGCCGCATTCCCTGATCAGGTCGGCCGCGAACATGAACGCTCCGTTCAGCACGCATACGAACAGCGGAGCGCGTCCCTTCATGTCTGATTTAATCTCTTCTGCCACGCGCTTCACCTGCTTCTGGATTTCGTCGCGTGTGATGTACGGCTCGAATGTCAACCCGTCTACGGTTATCAGATTTTCCATATATGTCGGTTATTTCTTTTCGAATAAAGCTGAATAGATGCGGTCGGTGGCTCCAAGCTTTGACTGGATGTATTCCTCCGCCCACCGGCCGAGTTTCTTTCGATGATCGCTGTCGGTAAACAGCCGGTCGGCCATTGCGTCGAAATCGTCGCGCCCCGTTATGGGAAGGCCGCATCCTACCTTGGCCATCTCTATGGCTTCGACAAACCGGTTGTGGCACGGGCCGTATATTACGGGCACGCCATATACCGCCGGTTCGTTGATGTTGTGGATGCCCACGCCGAAGCCGCCGCCGACATACGCCACGTCGCAGTATGCGTATGCGCTCGACAGCAGACCGAAACAGTCTATTATCAGTGCCTGTTTGCCCTGCATGGCGTCAGGATTCCTGCGTGCTTCGCTCAGAAGTACCGCCCCGTTGTTGAATCTTTCCGCTAATTTCTTTAGCCGTGTCTCGTCGAATTCGTGCGGCGCGACCACTATCTTGACATCCGGATGACTGTTGAACCAGGGTATGTACACGTCCTCGTCCTTGGGCCATGAGCTGCCTGCCATCATCAGCAACGGACGCTCAGCGCCGGATGCACGGCCGGAGAATGTCTCCAATTCCGGAATGGCCTTGGCGGTCTCGCGTATCCTGGCCACGCGGTCAAACCGTGTGTCGCCGGTCACCTCGACGTTGGTGACGTTGATGGAGGCCAGCAGTTTCCGGCTCTCCTCGTCCTGGACGAATATCTTGGTGAACCATTTGAGCCACAGACCGTACCATGCGAACGAACGCTTGAAGAATTTCTGGTCGGGCCTGAAGGCGGCGCTGATCAGATATGTGGGAATCTGGCGGCGATACAGCTCATGGAGGTAGTTGCGCCAGATCTCGTATTTCACGAATATGGCTTTCTCGGGACGCACGCGGTCCAGAAAGCGGTGCACCCGCAGCGGGGTGTCGAAGGGAAGATAGCACACGCAGTCCGCGAGAGGATAATCCTTGCGCACCTCGTAGCCGGAAGGGGAGAAGAACGTGACCAGTATCTTCACTTCCGGGTCTTCCTTACGCAGACGCTCTATCAACGGGCGTCCCTGCTCGAACTCGCCGAGCGAGGCGCAATGCACCCAGATCACCCGGTCGTTGGGTTTCAGCACTTTCAGGTGCTCGTTTATGTCGCGCTGACCGCGGTCCAGCAAGCTGGCCTTGTGGTTGCCTAAGCCGGCTACCCTCACACCGAAACGGTACAGGGAAATGCCCGCCGAGTAGACCGGCATTTCAAGCGCCTGGCGACTCGCCTCGGCGCATAGCCCTTTGATTTCTCCAAATTTCGGTATCCTCATACTGATCAGTGCAGGGTGTCTATTGCTTTGCGTATGCGGCGTATCACCTCGTCCTTAGGCATCAGTTCGGTGATGTCGAACATGTGCGGGCCGCGGCATGCGCCCACAACCGCGAGGCGGAAGGCGTTCATCACGTTGCCAAGGTGATATTCCTTGGATGCAATCCAGTCCAGCACTATCTTTTCGGCATTGGCCGATGTCATGTCGTTTATTCCTTCAAGCACTCCGATCAGTTCCTCCATGATGGCGGGGGTCTCGGCGCTCCAGCGCTTCTTCACATCCTTCTCGGCATAGCCTTCCGGCGCGATGAAGAAGAAACTGCCCTGCTCCCACAGATCGGGAATCAGGTTGGCACGTCCCTTGACCATACCGATGGCCCGGGCCACATATTCGGGAGTGAAGCCGCTCACGCCATGCTCCTCAAGTATCGGCATGAACAGCGCTGCCAGTTCCTCGTCGGGCTTGCGCATCAGGTATTCGTGGTTGAACCATTCGCCCTTCTTGAAGTCGAACTTGGCGCCGGCCTTGCTGCAATGCTCGAAGCTGAACTTGTCTATCAGTTCCTGCATCGTCATCAGCTCGGAGTCGTCGCCGGGATTCCAGCCCAACAGGGCTAAGAAGTTAACTAACGCTTCGGGCAGATAACCGCGTTCGCGGAATCCCGAGCTTATTTCGCCGCTCTTGGGGTCGTGCCATTCCAGCGGGAATACGGGGAAACCGAGCTTGTCGCCGTCGCGTTTGGAGAGCTTGCCGTTGCCCACAGGCTTGAGCAGCAGGGGCAGGTGGACGAACTGCGGCATGGTGTCCTGCCAGCCGAATGCCTCGTACAGCAGCACATGAAGCGGAGCTGACGGCAGCCATTCCTCACCGCGGATCACGTGCGACACTTCCATCAGATGGTCGTCCACGATGTTGGCCAGGTGATAGGTGGGGAGGTCGTCGGCGCTCTTGTACAGCACCTTGTCGTCTAAGATGGAACTGTTCACGGTCACTTCGCCGCGGATCAGGTCGTTTACCTTCACTTCCTTGTCCGGCTCAATCAGGAAACGGACCACATACTGCGTGCCGTTGTCTATGAGTTTCTGTACCTCGTCGGCCGGGAGGGCCAGCGAGTTGCGCATACGCATTCTGGTCGATGCGTCGTACTGGAAATTGGGGATTTCCGCGCGGGCAGCCTCCAGTTCCTCGGGGGTGTCGAATGCGATGTAAGCGCGGCCTGCGTCCAGCAACTGCTTGACGTGCTCGCGGTAGATGTCGCGGCGTTCCGACTGCTTGTAGGGGCCGAAGGGGCCTCCTTCGCGCACTCCTTCGTCAATGCCGATGCCGAGCCATTGCAGTGACTCGTTGATATAGTCCTCGGCACCCGGCACGAACCGGCGCGAGTCGGTGTCCTCGATGCGAAGTATCATGTCGCCCCCGTGCTTGCGGGCGAATATATAGTTGTAAAGAGCCGTCCTTACGCCTCCGATGTGCAGAGGACCTGTGGGTGACGGCGCAAACCTTACTCTTACTTTTCGTTCCATGATGCAAAATTACAATAAAATTGGCGCAAAAAAAAATTGATTGTCATCACGACAACCAATCTTGCGTTAACCTTAAAAATCTAATACCATGAAAAACTCAATGCAAAATTACAAATTCTTTTCTAAAACAATGCTATAAAACATAAAATATTTCTTGCAATTAACGTGAATTAACGAAATGTGCAGCGCAATACTATAGAATTAACAGAAATTTGCATTTGTGCCCCCGATTTAATCCCTGAAATTTATTTTTAGATTGTCACGGCGTTGAAAAAATGTTGAAAAAATGTTGAAAAAACTTTAGGATATATTTTGACGGGGTAGGAATTTTTTATAACTTTGTCGCGCAAGCCTATGGTTTGCAACGACATATTAGGACATTTCAGAAGCGTTATGCTTTCTTGTAGTTTGAGAACCTGAGAAATTCTAAAACAGATGCAAGGAATAGCGTAGTGACTCTCGCGCGTATATGCGTGAGCGACTATCGTTACATCTGCATCTCAGGTTTTCTCAGGACCTTCAAACTACGACGTGGCATAGTTGGCTCACGTTTCTTTTTTAGGTCTAAGTATAACAATTTCAACATAAAAATTCTCTCAGGGCCGACAGAGTTAAGACGAATTAACCAAAGTCAGTTATATCATGAGCAAAAAGCTTCTGTATTTCTGTATGGTTGCCTCGTTGATTGCCGGCAATGGGTATGCCTATGCCGGTGTACCAGGCACTGATACAGATCCGGTCTACACTTCCGACCCGACGGGTACCGGAAGAGTGTCAAGAGATTATCGTCCGGGCGAAGTCATCGTAAAACTCCGTTCCGAAAGTTCGGCATCCTTAAGAAAGGAGAAAGGTAAGAACCGAGTAGTTGGTTCAGATGCCCTCGACAAAGTATTCGCAAAATATGGCGTCAGTGAGTCGTCGGCGTTGATGCCTCTGAGCGGCGCGACGGTATCGCGCAAGAAAGCCCGTGCCTATAACGGTCAGACTGTCGCTGATAACAATATGTCTAAGCTGTACTGCGTGAGCATAGCTTCCGACAATCCCATGCAGGTCCTCGAGATGGTAAATGACCTTAAGGCGCTTCCGGAAGTGGAGTATGCAGAGCCTAACTATGTGGTTCGCGCTACGGTGCTTCCATCCGAAACTTATAAGGCCGAGCCGCTTTACAGTCAGTTCTGGGGTCCGGGTGCTATCGGTCTTGAACAGCTGTGGGACCAGCCTGTCACGGGAGTAAAGAACCCGGTCATTGCCATTCTGGATACCGGTGTTGATATCGAGCATCCAGATCTGAAGGACAATATCTGGACCAACACGGCAGAACTTAACGGTAGTGAAGGTGCCGACGACGACAACAACGGCTTTGCCGACGACATACACGGGTACGACTTCGTAAACCAGACAGGCCGGATGCGTGACAACAACGGCCATGGAACGCACTGCGCCGGTATCGCCGCCGCTTGCGGCAACAATGGCATCGGACTTGCCGGCGCCAATCCCGACGCATTGATCATGCCGGTGACAATTCTGCAAAGTGACGGCTCCGGTGATGTCGCCACCATCATCAAGGGAATCGACTATGCCATAGCTAACGGAGCTGAGATTATCTCGATGTCGTTTGGTGGTTATGCGGATTCGATGGCAGAGCGCGAGGCCCTTGCAAAGGCATATCAGAAAGCGGTGCTTGTGGCTGCCGCAGGTAATGATAATAAATGTATCTATCCGCATAAGTGTCCTGTAAACGGTCAGCAAGGTTCGGCGATGTTCCCGGCTGCATATAACTTCGTGCTTGGCGTACAGTCGACTTCGGATGCTGCAGGAACGCTTTCAAGATTCTCAAATTATGATGAAGATGGCCCGGTCATGACCGAATACAGCGAAAAAGACCTGTTCAATTATGAACTTAAGGCTCCCGGCAGCGGAATCCTGAGTACTTTCCCCAATGGGCAGTACCGTAAGTTGAGCGGAACGTCAATGGCCTGTCCTCTTGTCGCCGGTGCGATTTCAAGGCTGATGCAATGCAAGGAATACTCGAGCAAGGAGGAACTGTTCGGCGATCTGATTCATAGTTCAAACGGTAACGTCAATTTCTCTGCCGCATACGGAATCAAGGATACCGACCGTAAGCCGACACTGTCAATGGTGACATACCGGCTGGACGACGAGAAAATGGGTGACGGAGACGGCAGAGCGGATGCAGGTGAGACGATACGCATATATCCTACGTTCCGTAACGACTGGGGAAATGCCAACAACATTACCTATACCGTCGAGCTTTCCGAGACAGAGGATCCGAATATCCTTGAATTCACAGACACGGACCCGGTACATACCGTTTCGAATCTGTCGAGTTATGCCACTGCGGAATCGGAAGCCCCCTTTGTGATCAAGGTCAGCCCCGACTGTGTGGACGGTCGAAGAATCTGTATGGTGCTGAAGGCAACCTGTGACAATATCTCAGCTCCCTTGGAACAGGAAATTGTCCTTACAGTCGAGAATGGAGTCGAACTGGGTGGCATCCTCAGGGAAGATATGACCCTGACCCCGGACAAAAACTATATAGTTACATCATTGCTCGGCGTACCGGAAGGAAGAACGTTGACTATTCTTCCCGGGACTACCTTGAAGTTTAAAGATGGTGCAGGCTTGAATGTAGCAGGAACATTGGTGGCTGATGGCAAGCCAGGCAAGATGATTACATTTACCAAGACTGATTTAGGACAAGGAATAGTTAATACTATGAACATTGGAACAAATGTAGTATCATATTGTATATTTAAAGATTTAAATTATAATGAAACTCCATATCATGTTGGAGTAGAAGGTTCATTAGAGAATTCAATCTTAGATCATTTTGAAAGTTCAAGTGTACTGCGCCATAGTTTCTGGACAAAATCTAATATTATAAATTGTAATACATACGGTGGATTCCAAGTTTTTAAAGAAGCTCACTTGAAGAGTTGCAATGTTTCTAATAATATTTTAGATAAATGGAGTTTGAGAGCTAATTACTGTATAGATGGTAGTATAATGGATGATTGTAATAGTTTTAATAATTATTCACAGGCGGTGGATAAATATTATTCAATTGCATATTATTCGGAGGAGCCGCAAATATATACATCTGATTCCCCTAGTTATCTTGGTACATCACGGCAAGATATAGCAAGAGAGAATGTGTTTGACATCCACACTCCAGGATTTTCATCATTCGGAGAATACGATTTAACCAATATGCTCACCAAGCCTGTTGCGGAGGCACACGGTATCGTATGGAAAGTGGTCGTAAACGGCTATGATGCACAGGATGAGTATGAGCAGATGCCTCCGTTGGGCGTCGGCGAACATGAGGTGAAGGTGTACTTCAACCGTCCGATGAACAAGGCTGTCGAGCCTATGATCGCCATGGGCGTACGTCCTCCCTATACACAGACATCAATTGGCGCCGGTTCCTGGAACGAAGCCGGCGATATCTACACCGCTAAACTTACAATTATGGGCCGCGACAACATAGATGGCGTCAACACCATCTATGTGTCGGATGCCCAGGACAACGAGTTCTTCCCTATACCCGTTGAGAACCGACGCTTCCGCGTTAACGTGCAGTCCGCAGGCTCCATGAGCAACGGTTTCGAGGCTACGGCCGGTCTCGGCAAGGTCGACCTGACGTGGGAGAGCCCCGAGGAACATGTCAACGACCTGTTGGGCTACAACCTGTACCGTTACACTGTCGACGATACCCGTGCAATGAGCGATACCGTCCGCATCAATCCGGCTCTTCTCGACAAGGAGGAATTCACTGACTACGATGTAGTGCCGGGCACGACCTATTGCTATTATTACAAGGTGATGACAACGGCGCTGTCCGAGAATTCACCCTCCAAGGTCGTGGCCGTTACTCCGCTCACGGCTGCCAAGGGTGACGCCAACGGTTCGATGGATGTTGACGTATCTGACATCGTAACCGAGGTGGCGTATATGCTCGGTCAGAATCCGCAGCCGTTCATCTTTGACGCCGCCGATGTAAACGCCGATGCCGAAATCGATATCCTTGATGTCGTAGGCACTGTCAACATCATTAATAATGTCGGTGCTCCGGATGCTTCGGCAGTCGCGACGGCAAGCTATTGGATCAAGGATGGAATCCTTTATGTCGAGTCTGCTAACGGTATCGCCGGCGTGCAGGTACATCTCAACGGCATCGAGGCCGACACGACAGTAACTCCGTTGGATGGCCTTAACGGTTTCGAGACCATGGGCGACATGGACGAGCAGGGCAATTATCTGTTCTTAGGCTTCTCGCTCAGCGGCAAGAGTATTTCCGCAGGCAGTCATGCGCTTCTGCGTGTCGGCAACGCCTCGATCGACCAGCTGGTACTGTCCGACAGCTATGGCAAGAAAATCATGGTGGCCGACGCCACCAACTTCAGCGGCGTCGGAGCATTGGAATGCATGCAGATGGGCAAGGTATGGCCGGTACCGTTCGTTGACGTCGTGAATGTTCCGGTGATGATAGGCAAGGAAGGAATGCACAGGGTAGAGCTTGAACTTACCTCGCTTTCGGGTGCAGGTGTACTTTCCGCCGAGGCTTACCTTGGTTATGGCGAGAATATGATGCAGCTGAATGCCGGATCGGTAGGCAATGGCTTCTATCTGCTGAGCATGAAGGTCGACGGCCGACTGATGCAGACCGTGAAAGTCATCAAGAAGTGATCGCGATGACCAGGCTATTGATAACATTATTGTCGGTATGGAGTTGCATCGGGCTGCTCCATGCCGGCAATACCCTCACACTCGGGGACGGCTCGGCCGTTCCCGGTGGAGAGATGACTATTCCCGTATCACTGACAAATGATACAGGAATTGTAGCTGGCGAAATCGATATTGACCTTCCGGAGGCCTTGTCATACGTGGACGGTTCCTGTATGGCATCTGGCACGCGCCTTTCTTCGCATTCGCTGAGTGCCGCGCAGAACGGACGCAAACTGGTGATACTGGTCTATAATTCTTCGTTGACCGAGATCCCTTCGGGAAACGGCGAGATCCTTTCTTTCAAGCTGAAAGCGGGCAAAGAACCGGGCGGTTATTCGCTGACACCTCGCGTCAAGCTGAGTGATGCCAACGGATCGTCAGTTACGGTAACTGCGGACAATTTCACCGCCTCGGTAGTGGCCCCTAAGTTGGTAACTCCTGTTGCCGAAATTGTCTTCGGACGTGTTCCGATCCGCAGCAGCTATACCCGTCAGATCGAGTTGCGCAATACCGGCAATGCGACTCTGCATGTCAACAGGTTTAATTCCACTTCCGATGTAATGACGATAACCCCGGCTTCGGTAGACATCCCGGCAGGTGAGTCGAAATACGTTACACTGACGTATGCTCCGGTAGATCGCGCGGCGGCAGTGTCGGAAAAGATAACAGTCGTGTCCGATGCCATAAACGGCAACGCCACTGTGTCGGTGAAGGCCGAGCCTTATTCCGTAAACGAGTTGCATCTACATGGAGTCTCGGCTGTTTCGGGCGACGAGGTCGAGGTAAAGATGACCATGAACAACATGGAACCTATCACGGCCGCAGATTTCTCGATAACGCTACCCGAAGGATTTACGTACGTGGCCGGAAGTGCCACGCCTGCGACCCGAGCCGCAGGACATACTGTAAATGCAAGTGTGGCTGATGGGAAGCTTCGTGTACTGATGTTCCATCCTGCTAATGCCGTGGTAGATGACAATGACGGAGATCTGCTGTCATTTAAACTGAAAGCGGACGCCCGTGGAGGTTATCACTATCTGAATCCGGAGAATGTCAAGCTTGCAAATGTGTCAGGTGAGAATATGACATCCGCGACATCGGGCGCTTATGTGGTGCTTGCAGCGCCGCATATAAGCTGTGCGTCGACATTCGATATGGGTCAGCAACCTGTGGGAGAATATGCTGAAAGCACATTCCCGGTGAGCAACAACGGTGACGCGCCGTTGGTGATTGACAGGGTGGTATTCCTGAGCGATGGTTTCTCAATCGCTCAGGAACTGCCGCTGACTATCCCGGCATACAGTTCATCGGAATTGACGGTGAGATATGTGGCAGCCGAACAGGGATCCTATTCAGGAATCATGAACATTTACTCCAACGATGCCGATAATCCGATGACTGCCGTAAACGTGAACGGTCGGATATATGAACCGAACACATTGACCGTGACAGGTTCGGCTGACAGCGATAAATCTGGTTTTACCGTGAGCGTCGGTATGGAAAACACCAGCGAAATCGTAGCGGTTCAGATGGATATAGAATGGGTTTCAGGAATGACTGCCACGCAGCAGGATCTTGTTCTGTCTTCGCGTGCATCCGGTCACACCGCAAGTGTAGCCCGAATCAGTGACGGAATTTATCGAGTGGTTATTTTCTCTCTGAGCAATACTCCTATTTCCGGTAATGACGGAGAATTATTCACTCTGAGATATTCCGGTACGGATTATGAGGAGACGACCATAAAGGTGACCAATATCCGATTGAGCAACAAGGCCGGAGTGAACTGTAAGTCGCCGGATGTGTCGTTTGTATCATACGATGTTCCGCGTAATGAACCAACTTCCGTTGGTAACATCAACTCCGATGACTTTACAGTATCTGTATCCGACTGTCGGATATCTGTCTCAGGTATTTCCTCTGACACGCCGGTCTGTCTCTATTCCCTTGAGGGGCGTCGGATAGATTCTATGACATCGTGTAATGGCACTGCTGTTCTTTCAACTCCATATTCAGGCATCTACATCCTGACGGTAGGCAACCGTGCAGTTAAGATGAAAGTGCGTTGATGAGTCTCCCGAGTTGAAAAGATTTAAAAGTTGTAGAAGTCTGGCAATTTTTTAATAATAATGATGAAGCGGGCTGTCCATCCGGGCAATCCGCTTCTTTACCTTGATAGTTTCAGAATACTGATGCACAGCATTAAATTATTATTTGACTTCTGGATTGGAATTGAATTGAAAATCAAATTGATTGTCATATTATCAGATTTTTTGTTTAAATTTGTAGGTTAGATTAATTCAATGGAGTTAAGTGTAAATTAATCATACTACTTCGATATGACGACAAGGACTAAATACCCGATAGGAATTCAGAGTTTTTCGGAGATTATCTCCGGGAATTACCTTTATGTCGACAAGACTGAATACATATATAATCTTGTCAGCAAGGGTAAGTATTATTTCCTGAGCCGTCCGCGCAGGTTCGGCAAGAGTCTGCTGCTTTCCACGATGGAGGCTTTCTTCCTTGGCAAACGCGAGCTGTTCAAAGGGCTTGCCATCGACAGTCACGACGACATCACATGGGAAAAATACCCCGTCCTGCATCTTGACCTCAACGCCAAGGATTATACCAGGGATGACGATTCTCTTTATGTTCAGATAGACAGTTACCTGCGACAATGGGAGTCAAGATATGGGGTCGTTCCCAATGTTCCGGATCTTGATGTAAGGTTCGCCCGTATATTTGAGACCATCTATAATACCACAGGCAAACAGGTCGTGGTACTTATAGACGAGTATGACAAGCCGTTGCTGCAGAACATCAGCAAGAGCCGTCAGAAACGTCAGAACAGGTTCCGCGAGACACTAAAAGGGTTTTATGGTGTGCTCAAGACTTGCGACCCCTACATCCGGTTTGCTTTCTTGACGGGCGTGACAAAATTCGGTAAGGTCAGTGTGTTCTCAGACCTCAACAATCTCCGCGACCTTACTCTGGAGCCTGACTACAACGCCATCTGCGGTATTACAGAGACGGAACTCCTGACCTATATGCGTGATGGCATCGAGCTTCTCGCCGAGACGCAGCGTATGAGTTTCGAGGATACATGTGCACGCTTGAAAAGCAGCTATGACGGTTATCGTTTCTCGGAGGACGAGGCCGAGGGCATATACAATCCTTTCAGTATTCTTAATGTGATGGAATCGCGCCGATTTGCCGACTACTGGTTCTTTACGGCCACTCCGACCATGCTCGTGGAACTACTTCGCGACCGACACATTGACTTATCGCATCTCGATGGTGCCACTCGCACCGAAAACGAACTGATGGGTCTTGATCCCGAATTCAGCGACCCGATACCATTGCTGTTCCAGAGTGGTTACCTTACCATCAAGGGCACGCGCAAGATGGGCGGACGCACTCTTTACTGCCTCGGATTCCCCAATTCCGAGGTGCAGAACGGTATGATGGAAGCTCTGTTTCCGTTCTATGTCAATCGTAGAACTGGTTCGGAGGGAGTTATGCTGATATCTAAATGTATCGCTTTTCTTGAGAATGGCGATGTCGATGGTTTCATGGATATACTGACATCCTTGCTTGCGGGAGTCCCGTACAGCGAGAGCAGGGATGACAATAAGGTGTACGAGGGTCGGTTCCGCGATGTGATGTATATTGTATGCAAGCTGATGGGCATGAGCGTGCAATGCGAGCTGCACACCGGACTTGGCCGTATCGACCTGACTGTGGAGACCGACAGCTACATCTATGTCATGGAGTTCAAGGTTGACAAGTCGCCTGAGACTGCGTTAGCCCAGATAGAAGAAAAGCATTACGCCGACCGGTATCTTGCCGATTCCCGCACCGTGGTCAAGGTAGGAGTGGAATTCTCATCCACGGAGCGCAACATCACCGCCTGGATTATCGCAATGGAATAAATTAGTATAAGATGTCAAATAATAATCGAATAATAGCCAAAAGTGGGTTGAAAATACCGCTTTTGGCTATTATTCGATTGAGGGTTGTGATTTTACTGGTTCGGGAGCTTGGTGACGACGGTGTCGCGGTTGCGCCATCGGCTGATGCCGGTGCGCTTGGACGACAGCACGGTGCTCTGGCTGCGCAGACGGTTCTCCGTGTAACCGCAGCAACTGCACCGGAAGTGCTCGCGGTACTGGTCCGTGCGTACCTGCTGACGATAGGTGGTCGTCTCCATGTCTTGATTAATGTTTGTGATCAGGGTGCGGTTGGTCTTCATGCTGAAACCGTCCTTGTATTTCACATGGGTATATTCCTCGGTGGCGGTGCTGTTGTCCTTGACCACACGGTCCTCCGAGGCATCGCGCATACTGGTGGTGGAGCCAAGACTGTCGGTGCTGGTATAACAGATGGTGTCAAGACGGCGGCATTTGGGACAACGGCGGTGCGGCACGTCGTTGTCGAGCGACCAGGCCTCAATCTTGTAAATGAAATAAACCACAGGAATCATCAGCAGTGCGAACAGCGCGTAAGCACCCCACAGTATCAGACACACGTACCAGTAATATGCCGATACTATGCCGACCACTGCCGCAAGGAGCAGCAGCATTCGGTCGCCCAACGGATAGAACGCATAGCGCCAGTGCATCAGCGCCCATATAAAGGCCACGGGCAACGCGCCGAGGCAGAATATCCATATCAGTTCGCCGATGAACCCGAATATGTAGACTATATATTTCAGCACGGTCTGCATGGCGCCGTCGCCGAATCTGGTAGCACGATAGAGGTTGGACCGTATCAGCCACGACGTGAGCGGCATATCGGCTATCCTGTCGGTCCCCGGCAGATATTTCAGGGCATATCCGTTGCGGTAGCGGTCGTGCTTATAGGTGTGGCTCACGGCTTTGCCTTCGGCGTCGAACGTAACGGACGGCAGATACAGATGACCGTCGGATTTGTCGAGAGTGTTGGCGAAAAACGAGACGCGGCGTCCTCCCTTGCCGTCGGGCACATTAAGCTGAGTGGGGCCGATCAGTTTCTCGCAGTTGTCAAGCGTCAGTTCAGGCAGTTTCGATTCGAATTTCTCCTTGGTCATGATGGCCTGACGCGGTTCGGCCTCGAATGCCAGCTTGTTCACGCCATCAAATACGGGGAGGAAATTGGTGGATCCGAGATGTTCCACCTTGGTACCGTCCTCTGTCACACCCTCGAAATCCTTAACTTCGCCTGAGTCGTGGAACAAGGCTTTGGTCACTTTCACTTTCTGACCTTTGGCGGGTCCATATTTGGGGATGACGGGTATGTCTATCTGGTCGGGGCGCAGAAATGCGCGAGTCCCGTCGGGCATGACGGCGAGATATTTCAGGAACAGACCGTTGCCCGAATAGCCGGCTATCTGCACCTCTGTCCCGGCAGCAACAGGGACCTTGACGGCATCCTCCTTATCGAACTCCGCGGTCATTTTGGTGGCTGTCGGCACGGTGAATGTCTGTTCGCTGAGCCGGGGCTTGCGTGTCGGCATCATAACGTCCACGAGCAATACAATCAGTATTACCGAGAAAAGAATAACCTCGAAGTTCAGCAGTCGGGATAATTTTATTTTCATAACGATGTCGGTCAAAAAAAAGGTGATGCGTTTTAGTCTGTTTAAGAAAGTATTAGTATTCAACGCACAAAGATAATAAAATATTCTGAATTTCAACTATAATGTTATGGACAGGCCTTAAAAAAGCAACTCCGCATCAACGAGGTGCGGAGTCAATATGTGATGAAAGTTTGGAGCGGTAAACGGGGCTCGAACCCGCGACCCTCAGCTTGGGAAGCTGATGCTCTAATTTTATAATATTAATACTCACTTAGTTGCAAATTTAAAATTTCAAGGTACAACATAGGTACAACATTGCCGCGCTTTGAAATTTCCCTTTGCTAAATATTTAACGTTTGTTTACATTCGTTTGTTGTGCGGTCTTGACAAAACGGTTTCAAGGTTGTAATTTTGTCTTCGTCAATGAGCGAGATTGGCGAATGAAATAGGATATACTGTCCGGGGAATCCCTTTACGATATATCAGAACCGTTTGCACTCGCTCTGCGAACGGTTTCTTTTTTTGTCCCAGTCGTAAGACTTGACCGAATGATATAGGCAAGCATAGGGGATGGATAATGAAGCTATGAGAAACGAAAGTTTCGCCTCATGCGTCTGCCGACCGAGAAAGACCACTTGGCGCATGTTGTATTTCCCTCAAAGGACTGCGTAGGCAGGTTGGGCTGCTCGACAGAGGGAGTTCAGCAGATGGATGAACGAGCCGGGTCAGAGACCGAAAGCCATCAAACCCCGAGCGACTGACAGCACAAGGGTGACGGAATACGGATACCTACAACTAAGGGTGATGAATCCGCCAGGCCCGATCAGAGAGAAATATCAGCCTCTCTTAAGGGCTTGCTATGCCAAAAGCCGTTTCCCCTCCACGAATGATAAATCCCTTAGTTGAGGATAAAAATATTATATCTCCTTTTCTTTTTGGTTCTTTTTCTTTTGTGCAAGACATTCTGCGAAATACTCTTTTCCCCGAATGTTCTTGTGTTCAGGCCTGCGTTGTTCCTCGACAATCTCAATCCCGGCAATCCATCCCTCCACCGCCTCGATTCTCGCCTCTGCGTGAGCATCTTCGCAACGACGTTTCGCCTCGGAAAGCAAGCGCAGTGCATCGTTAACGGACTTGCAGACGAACGGATGGCGCGGCGGGTATTTGCGATAGTCAGCAAGTGCTTTTTGGGCATATTCGAGCGAATACCCCTTATCTCGGAGAAAGTGTTTTATGAGCTTGCACATCTCCAAGTCTTCCGGGCGATATTTGCGCATCCCTCCCGGCGTTCTGAACGGGTCAAGCTGCTCAAAGGTATCTTCCCAGAAACGCAGAGTCGAAACGGGGATGTCGAGTATCGCCGACACCTCGCCGATTTTGTAGTAGGGTTTGGTTGGCATGTCACGAATATTTTAATCCTGTGACGTTCTTTTTTTTCTGAACCTCGGTGGGTGGATATATTACAGGAATTGAAAATTTTATTCGAGAAGTTGTCGCTTCGACAGCTTTATCTTCCGAACTGGCTTTTGCGCCAAAGTTAAGGCTCAGGACATTTATTCCACCGCCACCCGAAACTCCGTCAGTGTTCTCAGACGATGCGCTTACAGCGACATCAAAAGACACCTCTGAAACGGTAAGCTCCCCGTTAGGCGTATTGATTTTATTGTCATATTTGGTATTTGTCGGTGCAAATATCGCTCCGTTTGCCACTTTGCCCTGACATTCCTTGACAGCCTCGGTAATGTCCGTAAGCGCGTTTACTATAAATTCTTTTAGTTCCATTATTCTTAGAAACCCCTTATCCGGATGTTGTCGCGTGTTTGTTTATAATTGTCATATTTGCCAATCCCGTCCTCGTAGTTGGTCTACGATTTTCTGCTTTTCTTCCTCCGACAATCCCGGAGTGCCCCGTGTAACCAATATGTTGTCCAATAATTTGATCATATAATCCTGCCATAACTCATCCGAGTGTCGGTTTGGAGAATTTCTCAGAACCCCGACTACCTCAGCCACACATAGAATGCTATCCTGATCTATACTGTATGGTTTAAACTCCGGATTATCGGATGAAACGCGAACTGTAGATAATGTATGCGATACATACCGCTTTATAACCGCTCCGTCACGTGTCACAAACACATATACATTTCCGGGATTTAATTCACGTTTGTCGGTTAGCTTACGACATGCCACGGTATCGCCCGTATAGTATGTCGGCTCCATTGACGAGCCTTCCACATCAATCATGTAATCATATTGGCCTAATCGCTTTATAGGCGGTTCAAGAACCACATCATAATCCATTACTTGAACCACATCTCCGCTTAGCACACCTGCGGCGACGGTAGCAGGATAGTGAGGTTTTAGATCCTTGTCGGGCAGTCCTACCTCTCCCTCACCGGTCTTGAGGTATTCGGGATTCAATACATCGGGGAACGCGGAGGCTATGGCATTCATTAAACCCTTGGTGCAACGCTTTGGCGCGTCTTGGAATGCCAGTGTCATTTGACTTCTGTTTTTGCCTATGCGCTCTCCAAACTGCGCTTTGCTATGGACCACCCCTTTGTGATAAAGGTAATCGAAAGCGTTTTCCAGCCGCTGATGCAAAGAATCCATGATTTAAATGTTAAAATGATGGATTTTTAACTTAAAATATCTCTAAAATGTTAAATAATACCTTTTATGGAAACATTTGTTGTCATTTATTTAGTGAAAACAATTGTTTCCATTAACTTCGCTGTCGGTTTTAGTGAAAGACACTAAAGACAACAACAAAGGAGGACAGCGTGACTGCGCTATCTATACATAATCTTTCAACTGCAAAGTTACGCTGTTTTCCTCTGTTTCGCAAATTTTTATAAAATAATTTTAGTAAAAATGAACGAAAAACTTACAGCGGAGGCATTGGCGAAGATGAAGCCTGGCGGTAGACCGAAGATGTTTCGGTGCGATACGGCTGCAGAACTTGAATCTGCCAGACAGAACGCCTATTACATAAAACGTAACTGTCCCCGTCCGGATGGTGCCACATACGGTATTTCATACTCGTTAAAGGCGATGGTTGTGACAATAAGTGTAATCTCAAAAACAGAGGAAGCATGAACGAGATTATTTCCATTGCACAGGAGCAGACCATGAGCAGCCTGCAAATCGCAGAACTGACCGGAAAGCGGCATGACGCTATTCTGCGTGACATCAGGAATTTATTAGAACATGGAGTACAAGCCCACAATTTTGTGGAGTCGCGTTACGAGCAAATTCTTCCCACGGGAGGAAAGAAACAAGTTCCTTGCTACGACCTTACCGGCACCGGTGTGTTGATTCTTGCTTCAGGTTACAACGCCGTCCTTCGCGAGAAAATCATCAACCGATGGATGGAACTGGAAATGGAGAACAAACCCAAACTTCCCCAGACGTTCGCCGAGGCATTGCGACTTGCCGCCGAACAGCAGGAACAGATCGAGGAACAGCAGAAACTGCTTCTCGCGCAGGGGCAGACAATCGCCGATCAGAACATGGCAATCGCGGAACTGCATCAGCGCACAAGCTATCTCGATCAGATTCTCGCGAGCAAATCCACCGTGACCACCACTCAGATAGCGCAGGATTACGGCATGAGCGCAAAGAAGTTCAATGTTGAACTCCGCAGCCTCAGAATCCAGCGCAAGGTCGGACGCCAGTGGATTCTGTATGCACCCTATAACACGATGGGCTACGTTCATTCCGATACCTTTATTCCCGACAAGACCAACGGCAAGGTGGTGATGAACACCAAATGGACTCAGAAAGGTCGTCTGTTCCTCTACGAGACTCTGAAAGAGAAAGGTATTATTCCGCTAATTGAGCAGCAATGACATCTGAATTCCCCGACATATCGCTCACGGTACTGTATAGTGCAAGCGAAGCGATTAAGATACTCGGAGTGAGCCGAACCAAGTTCTACGCCGACATCAGGCGCGGGTCTCGAAACGGCGGGATCGACGGTAGACGCAGACGCGACAACGGACGGTTGCAGTTTACCGGACGTGAGCTGCTTAAATACTGGAAAGGATAACCCTCTAAACTCTCTGATATGGAAAAGACAGCATACATCCTCGGCGTGATGGCCGGACTCGGAGCCTACACGGCATGGGTGGCAGACGGACCGGTGACGCAGTGCGTGATGGCCGCGATAGCGGTAGCCTTGCTTGGAGCAGCCGAATACCTGCACGGACGCAAGGAAGCGAAAGACGAAGACACACAGACATAAATGATAATGACATGGTATGATGATTCTCATAAACGCAATTAGTGAGTTTTTCATGGTTTAAAAAGTTTTATAAACCCAACCCGGATAGTCCGCGAGGATAGTCCGGAACACGGCGGGTAGCTTAACGGCAAAGCGGTCTGAATGAGGAGAGCAGACAGATGCGGGTTCGATTCCCGCTCCGTCACAAAGAGTACAATGACATCGTGGGTACCGAAAGTCAGAAAGCTGACGAGTAGTGAGGAGAGTGCGGTCGCCGACAACCCAGAATGGACCGCTTAACGAATAGAACGCCGAGCATGGTGGCGCAAGTGACGGCCATGCGATATAAGGCACAACATAAATCACCCCTGTCATTGCCTCGGGGTGTCGAATCTAAAACTTGCAATGGGAAGCCGCATAGCTCAGTCAGGACAGAGCGACAGCAAGGAACGGCAGCGCATATAATCGCAACCATAAGAGACGCGGAGTTGCGAGCCTAATCCCCTCGACCGTAGGTCGCCGGTTCAAATCCGGCTGCGGCAACTAATCAAAACAGAAATAACATGGAAATAAAAATCGAAGTCAACGACGGTGTTTCATTTACTCCTGTCAAGGTTGACATATCGCTTTACAACATGGACGCAGCAATGCTTTCCTCACTCAACGGCGACGAGATAAGGGATATGGCAAGGCCGATGATTGAGAACAAGCTGTTTCTTGAAAACGGCAACCGCGAGACCTCGCGAAAACTCAGCTATCTGCTTGTGTACGGAAAAGAGCGGTGTCGCGAATCTTTTCCATGGCTTTTCGACAACGAGCGAGAGTCGGAGCCGAGCCGATCAGCTCAATGATGGCTGGATTACCGAACTCATGACAGAGAATCTTCGCATCTGTGAAGATGTCTTCGTCCGGCGAGTTGAACAGATAGGGATTTTCGGGATGATCCCCGAGAGAGATTGCATCATCAATGCGCTTGATAAGAGCATCTGACGCCTCAATAAACTTACTCATAATTCACTGATTTAGTATTTGCACCACAAAGTTAGTGAAAATCGCGGAGAAATCCGCAAGGCCTGGGCGCAAGGCCGTCGCAGAGCGGTGACGGCTGGAATCTTTACACCCGGCCCCGGCCTTTCAACCCATCAAAGGACCGTTCCGGAGTATGTACGCAACGGTTTCGATTTCTCTTTTTGTTATTTTGGGTATCGGAACGGCCCTTTTTATCGCATCGACTACCACGTAGCACATCCCGCATGACAGCCGGAAAGACGGCACGGCGCACGGACGGTCTTTGCGGATGCCGTGCGCGCTACGCATCCGCGTGTTGATTCTTTAATATTATTTCTGAAAATGTTCTTACCGCCTCTGCGCTGTGAAGCGCGGAGTGTACGTCCCCGAAACTGCCACGGAAACGCCGCGTGGCTATAATCTGAGAACGGTTGCTGGGTCGTGCCGGGCGGGGACACAGATTGAATAAAACGCAAACAATATAAACATAATTCAAATGATTGGAAAGAAAGTAATCATCCGTGGAGATCGTTCCGGTGTATTCTTCGGCATTCTCGCCGAGAAGAACGGTCGCGAAGTCAAGTTGACAAAATGCCGCAGACTGTGGTTCTGGAGCGGCGCCGCGTCGCTGTCGCAACTTGCTGTTGACGGCGTGGCTAACCCCTGCGGCTGTAAATTCACTGTCGTGGTGGATGAAATCGCGATACTTGACGCGATCGAAATCATCCCGTGTACGGTCAAGGCCATTAACTCAATAGAGGGAACACGCGAATGGAGAGCCTGAAAGAACAAATCAAGCAGTTCCTGAGCATTGATGTAGGTTCCGGTTCCGGTTACGGTTACGGTTACGGTTACGGTTCCGGTTCCGGTTCCGGTGACGGTGACGGTGACGGTTACGGTTCCGGTTCCGGTGACGGTGACGGTGACGGTTCCGGTTACGGTTACGGTGTCAAGGAACTTAACGGCGAGACCATCTATATGATTGATGACACGCCGACATTCATTGACTCCGTTCACGGCAACTATGCTAAGGGCCGCATCCTGCAATCTGACCTGACAACGAAGGACTGCTTCATAGCCAAGGTGTATGGCCGATATTTCGCGCATGGCGAGACTTTGAAGCAGGCGTTCAACGACGCCATGAATAAGTCGTTTCAGGATATTTCCGAAGACGAGCGCATAGCACGGTTCAAGGAGCAATACCCTGATAATGACATGAAGATTCCAGCGCGTGAACTGTTCGATTGGCACAATCGCCTTACGGGCAGTTGCGAAATGGGCCGTAACAATTTCGTGCGCAATCACGGTATAGACATTGATAACGACAGCTTCACGGTACGCGAGTTTGTGGAATTGACAAAGAATGACTACGGCGGCTCGACCATCCGCAAGATAATGGAATAATCACCAAAACAATAAATGATATGACAAACGAAGAATTACGGTCCCACATCAAGGCGATAGCCGAATGGGGCAAGAGCAAGACCCGCACCGTGTTCGTTGTATGCGCAGAGTTTACCAAGGATGGCATGACAATGGATGCCGGGGTCTCAGGTGCGACGATGCGGATACCGTACACGCTGTACAAGGCAGCCGAGGACAACAAGACGATCAAGAGTATAGTTGGCGCAGCGGGCGAAGCCGTCAAGAATCCTGTCGGTGCCATGTTGCTGAAGATAGTTGCAGAGGAGGACCCGCTCGGTAGATTTTCAGATGATGACAAGGCCGACAAACCGGAGGATTCCGGGTCGTATGCCAAAGACTGCGACTCGTTCATGGCTCAGTTTAAGGAGTGGTTCTGCAAGAAGTGATGGAGCCGATTGTCTACGGACTGAGCAACGAGCAGTACCATAGGGGAGAGGAGGCGAGGCGGTATCTTTCCTCCTCTCAGCTAAAATGGTATCTGAAAAGCCCCCGATACGCCAAATTCATGCTTGATGCGCTGACCTATGGGGACGCCAAGGCGGTTCAGAACTGCAAGGCGGTTGCTGATCTCATAGAGGGCAAATCGGATGCCCTGCGCTTCGGCTCGCTGTTTCACGACTTGATGGCGAGTTATGCAGACCACCATGACGATGAGTTTGCTGCCATAAAGCAATGGGAGCAGGGCATCGCGATTTTTGACCCTCCTGTCAACAAAAATACGAATAAGCCTTATGGAGTGACATCCAATCCGCACAAAGAGGCTTATGTCGCATTTTTGCAAGCCAATGAAGGCAAGCTGATAGTGAGCCGCGATGAAGCTGACCTTGCCTGCAACATGGCAAACAGCTTACTGCGAGACAGTGGCGCAACTTCCGAGCAAGTACGCAAGCTGTTGAGATGGGGCAAGCCGGAGGTCAGTCACTTCATCGAATACGAGGGACTGAAATTCAAGTGGCGACCCGACCTTGAAACACCGTACAAAATCACCGACTACAAAACCATTGCGAGCGATGATTTGTCCGAGCGGACAATAAATGCACAGATAGCGAAGTATGGCTACGATATTTCCGCAGCCCATTACTTGTTTTTCGACCACTTGCAGACTGGTAAGTGGAAGCGGTTCTATTGGATATTCGTATCGAAAGTGCCGCCGCATGACGCGGTAATGGTTGACGCAAGCAAATGGACTTACGGCTACGACCCCAAAACTGACATCGTGATGCCGCAGGTCGGCGCGATAAAGTTCAAGGCGTTGCTTGACCTGCATGTCCAATGCTCACGCAAAAACGAATATCCTGGTTCTGAAATCTTCATTCCCAAAGCTGGCAACGGACTGAGGATAATGTGTCCCACTCCTCCGCCATGGGAAGTAAGCAACGCCGCCAATCTGTTGGAACAATCATTTAACGAATAAATATGAAACTAATAGCATTTATAGCACCTGCGCCTGACGGAATGTTTGCGCATGGCACTCACAACGGTTATGTAGCCGTTCCACCCGAGCATCCTTGTTACCGTGGAGATTACTACGAGAAGCCGATATGTGATTTGGACGTTCACGGTGGAATAACATACTCCGAACCCGTGTGTTACGAAGAAACATCTTTTATGAGCCAAAGGCGAGTCAAGCCTGAATACATAGGAACGCGTTCAGCCCTACTTGACACTGCGGAATATCTCACCGAAGAAAAGGATATTCCTGATGATTGGTGGATATTGGGATTCGACACCTGCCATTTCGGAGACGATGAAATGATATGGAATCGTCCTAATGTTGCAAGCGAAACGCTTCGTCTCAAAGAACAACTTGAAGAATTAGCAAACATAAACACAAACTCAAAATAATATGTCAACAGAACAGACAACACAGCCGGAGCAGACCGCTCCGCAGACAACCGAAATCGCACTCCAGTCGGAGTTGCAGTTGTTGCAGGCTAAGTCAGACGCGACATTCGCCCTTACCAATGTGGGGCAGGAGTTAAAGCGATTTGAAGTATTGCAGCGCATGGGTAAGATGTATTCAACCGCTACCGTGGTGCCTGATACTTACAAGGGTAATATCTCTAACTGTGCTATCGCCCTTGACATGGCGATGCGCATGAAGGCGAACCCACTTATGGTGATGCAGAACCTCTACATGGTTCACGGCAACCCCGGATGGTCAAGCAAGTTCCTTATCTCCACTGTCAACACCTGTGGTCGGTTCACGCCGCTCCGCTACGAGGAAAACGGAAAGCAGGGCGATGAATACGGATGGCGTTGCTACGCCTACGAGAAGTCCGACAAAGATAAGACTGAACGGCTCAACGGCCCGTGGGTCACATGGCAGATGGTCAAGGCTGAAGGATGGCTCAATAAACCCGGATCCAAGTGGAAAACAATGCCGGAGGTGATGTTCCACTACCGTGCTGCCGCCCTTTGGCAAAGGATGTATGCTCCCGAAATCTCAATGGGATTCAATACCGTAGAGGAGCTGCGCGACATTGAGGATGTTCCCTTCGTGGAACTTAAGACCGCGCCCAAGGCACCTGCAATCCCTGCGCCAAATTCATTTGACGAGGACGAGGTGGAGACAGTGGAGGCCGAAACCATTGTAGACACCGAGACGGGCGAGGTCAAGAATGAAACTCTGTTTAACGAGTAAGTAATGGCATCCGAGCAAGAGATTTGGAAGGATATTCCAGGTTATGAAGGCTTGTATCAAGTAAGTAGTTTTGGGAGGGTGAAAAGTTTGTCAAGGGAAGCGGCGGTCCAAAGCAAATCCCATCGGTCAGTCCCTTCTAAGATCCTCTCTCTAAATATGAATAGAGGAGGTTATCCATCGGTTTGTTTATGCCGAGAAAATAAAAAGACGACATATCTTTTGCATAGATTAGTTGCACAGGCATTTATCGCAAATCCAAAGGGTAAAAGGACGGTCAATCACATCAACGGCAATAAATCCGATAACAGAGTATCAAATCTTGAATGGAATACATATTCAGAGAATATAGCTCATGCTTTCAAGGTGTTGGGTCGACAACCGACAAGACCCTGGCTTGGGAAAGGAGGCAAAGGGTATCACGCAAACAAAAAAATTCACCAGTTAAGCATTGATGGAAAATTTATCAGAGAGTTTGATTCCATCACCGAAGCTGCCGAGTCAATAAACTTGAGTTTAAGTGCAATGAGCCGAGTTCTTACTGGTAAACATAAAACCGCAGGTGGTTTCATGTGGGCGTATTCAACGGATTATAATAAATTATAATATGGCATACAACTTAGTCAAAGCCCGCTATATCAAGACAGATGAAAGCGGCAGGGCAAAGGCAGTGACAGAGCAATATCTTGTCGATTGTCTTTCAAAAACGGAAGGCGAAGCGAGAATAATAGAAGAACTTTCGTCTCTGCACTCCGACTTACAAATCAAGTCTATTGCAGACATCAGGATAGCCGAGGTATTCTTCAACAATAATGCCGACCGCTTCTACCTTGTCAACGTGGCGTTCATCACCCTTAATGAGAATACCGGCGCGGAGAAGCAGACGGTCACACAGATACTCGTACAGGCCAACGACTTCGACAGCGCGGTCTCGGCATTCAAGGAGGGCATGAAACAGACGATGGCCGACTGGAAGATAATCAGCGTGGCCGAGACCCCGTACATGGGCGTATATCCCGCGAAATTAAACCAATAAATGTAAATCGCTATGAAAGAATTAGCAGATAAAATCTCGGTCAAGATGGTCGAGTTTGAAAAAAACATACACGATAACGTAAAGCTCGGCAACAAGGCCGCAGGAGTCCGCGCCCGCAAGGCTTCGCTGGAGCTGGAGAAACTACTCAAGGAGTATCGCAAGCAATCAATCGAAGCCGCGAAATGAGCGAGCCGGAATCTAAGTATGAAGTGACGAAGCTGTATGACCCGATCGATGGTAAGGAGCTGACTCTCGATGGGTATCAGCAACTCGCGCTTGAAACGGCCATCTATCCCCAACCGATAATTTATCCTGCGTTGGAGATATGCGGTGAGGCCGGAGAGATTGCCGACAAGGTGAAGAAAGTTCTGCGAGACAACAACTCTGAGTTTACACTTGCGCTTAAGCATGAGATTGCCAAAGAAGTTGGAGACGTCCTGTGGGGACTCGCAACACTCGCCCACGATCTCGGTTATACCCTCGGAGATATTGCCGTGATGAACTATGACAAACTTCGCTCGCGTCGGCTACGTGACAAACTTGGCGGCTCCGGAGATAATAGATGAACAGCCAATTTCATCGTGTTTAGTCAATATTGTTTATTGTACTACTTTACTTAAATTCATTTCGTTCCGCTCCCGTCCGTGAGGATATGAGCGGTTTTCTTTAAACTTCCATGCCATGCAGATACCCCGATACCGTCTCCGCGAATGGGCCGCGCACCTGAAGCGCATACTCGATAACGCCACGTGCGACCCCAGCGACTACCGCACGGTCAACGCGCTCAGAATGGCCCGCAAGGACCTGCGCCGCATGGAGAAATACATCAAGGACAATGAAGCACTACCACACCATAAGCACGCCACGCCCGAAACAACCCGACAAAACGATTGAGGACGTTCCGCAGGAACTATTGGTAGAATGGAGTTTCAAACTGTTCGCGCTGATGAACCTCGCATGGGACTACGTTGACACCGTATGCGACGCCTGCATATCGCTGCGCATACAGCAGACCAAGCCGCTTGTGCGCGAGATACGGGCAGTCAGACGCGAGTACGACCAGTTCCGCGCACCCGCCACAAGCCCCGTGATGGAACACAACGAGACCCAGCACGGACTGCGGATGGAAGAACTGTTCCGCGACGACCTGCGCAAACTCATGTCGGGAATCAAGCTGGAGGTCAACAAGCTCGACCTCACTCCCGACCACCGTCTTTTGGTCATATCCGTACAGCAGGCAATGACGCTCATGGATACCGTGAAGATATACGCACGTTGGTGCGACAAGCAGATACACGGCTACGGAGTATGGACCTGTGACTGCTGTATGGTACAGACCGCGTTCCTTAAACTCTACGACCTTGTGCCGCAGTTTGCCGGCGACTGTTACCAGCCCGACATCAACGCCCGCAAGCTCACGGCGGGGATCCTCGCCAACCGCATCAAGTCGATGGGGCTTGAACAGCTTCTCGGCGCGAACGAGGTACTGAAACCCGTAGAAGAAAATTAACCTAAACTCAAAAAGAAATGATCGTATTTAGATATTTGGCGTTCGCCCTACTGATCGCCCTTGTGGTTTATCAGAGTTTCGTTATCAGACGACTTAAAAAGGCGTTGAGGAGCGCGAATGAGGGGCTTGATGAAAGCGACAGATTGAACAGAGCGTTAAACGAAAAAATAGCCTCTCAGGACAAAAATATTGGTGACTGCATGTGCCGGGCATTCAAATTCCTCGCCGCACAGTCAAGTCCGGCAGAGATTGAGGAAACCGAATACCCCTCAATGTTTGAGGTGGTACGTAAGCAGGATGATGCAAAGGTGGTATGCAAAACCATATACTACGACCCCTCCGACCCTGACGATCGCGAGTACAAGCGCATTCACGCCGAGGAAGTCGCCGAGATACTGAATGAGAAGCCATGACCAACTTTATCCAGCTTCCGCGTTCGGCTCTTAACGATGATTTATGGCGTGACGGAAATCTCGCAAGGATATTTGTCTACCTGCTGACAAAAGCCGACGGAAACGGCGAAATTAAGACCGATATGGCCAAGGTCGCGGCCGACCTCAGACTCTCCAGACAGCAGGTCAGAACATTGATGAAAAAGATTGAGAGCAACCAAATGCTAACCAAATCATCAACCACTAAAACAACCAAATTAAAATTTGAATATCAAGAAGTTAAACCGAAGCGCCAACCACGCAAGCAACCAAGTCAGCAACCAAATGGCAACCAAATAAAAACAATTGTTCCGGACTATGTTTCTCCGCCGTTTGTAGCCGAAGAATACCGCGAAGTATGGCAGATGTGGATTGAGTACAGAAAGGAAATAAACAACAATTACAAGTCTGAGAAATCTGAGAAAATCGGATATGAACAGATGGTGAAGAAATCAGGCGATAACCCCGAAGTGGCAAAGCAGATGGTTGAGGAATCAATCGCGAATGGCTACAAGGGAATGTTTGCAATAAAAGGCAGCGACAATGGCAAACGAAATAATTACCCGACAAACCGCGTCAACCCTCCCCGCACCACTGAGGAACGAGTTGCAGATTATCAAGGTCTCGCCGGGGCCGTACTACGCCGGGTTAAGGCCAGAGAAAATCAGTGACGACCGGCCCGATAACGCCCCGAACCTTGCGCAGATACAGAAAGAGAATGGATTCGCCAATGCTCTTGCAGTGCTGACGCTTGCAATACACGAAGTCAAGGAATGGTTCAATGTAAAGAATAACATCACACACGACCAGGAGGCCATGACTGCCGAAATGATTCTTGACGCCCGGGCCTTTTATGACCTCACCCTCGGCAATATAAAGGCGTGTTTTCGCGAACACATGATGGGTGAAAAACTTTATGATAGGCTCGACGGCAGCATTATCATCGGTTGGCTCCGCGAGTTCAAGTCGCGCATGTCCGACTACTGCGAGAACCGCAACCTCGGACGTGACAGGCTGGAACAGCGAAACGACACCGGAGATAATGCCGGCGCAATCGCGTTCGAGACCTACATGGCCATGCTGGAGTCACGCGCCAACGACGGCGACGAGGAAGCGCAACGGTCGTTGGCCGAGTTCCGAAAGCGCGCGGCCGTAAAAAGCGAGACAGAGAAACGCAAAGAGAAACTTGACTTCCACAAATTCAAGATGCAGTACCTAAAGGGAAAACAGCTTAAAGAACAGAAACTATGATAACCACACTACTTATACTCACATGCGTGCTGGCAGGAATTTGCGTCGTTCTGTGGCTCGGCAACCACAATCTGATCAAGGCCAACCGCAATATGGAACAGACAATAAGAACCCTACGCAGACAGCTACATAGAAATTGACTTATGGATCTGACGAACGACTGGCCCGACGGCCTTTTCGGTCTTTATCAATTCAAGATAGACTTCGGTCACAGCTACACAGACGCCGAGATCCGCGACATTATAGATACAAGGGGCGGATTGATCAGAGGCACCTACGAAGCATGGGACTACCTCGCGGAATGCGCCACAGACCCCGGGCTAAAGAAGCAATGCACGTACTATGCCCTCTCCGCCAAATGGGCAGCGGAATTTTAATAAACGCTCAAACTAATCAAGGATAAAGTATCGCAATGACAGAGAAATTCACAAATCGCATCAACCTTGCGTTCATCAACGCCTGCGACGAGCTGGCCCTCCACTTCTGCTCCACCCTCGGAGTAAGCGCGTCAAGCTCCGATACATGGTGGGTCAGCTACGGGGGCTTGTTCGCATTCCAGTGCGGGGAAATGTTTGTCAACGCCGAAGACATGATGCGGGTGGTTGAGCACCGCATGACGTGGGAAGATTTCAGCGAGTGGTACAGTCAGTGGACGGACTACGACAGCGACGGCAATCCGCTTCCGAACAGAGTCAACCTCAACTCATGGTTGATGGGAGCGAGGCCGAAAATGATAACCGATAATACAGACAAGCCATGATTGTGGCCGAAAACCTATGAAAGAAGAAATCAGAAGAATTAGATTCGGCAAGTACAAGGGATGGCCGATACTGCGATTGATAGCCAAGCATCCCGGCTACATAATGTGGTGTCTTGAGAACGTGGACGGATTCTCGCTAAATAAGGCCGAGCAGACCTATTACGACTGGAATGCAATCGCCATCGTGAAGTACGAGGTTCCGTTGCCATTTCCCATACAAAAGCTATGTGTGTACGTCAAGGATAAGGACGCTCTGAGCCGTCTTGACACGCCCATTGTATGCAAAGGTGTCAACAAAGATTTCTATCTGCCGCCCGACAACGACATGATACCGTTGCTCAAAGAGGCCGACTGCGGACGCGACCGCTATGAAGTTCCCGATCTGGCGGAATCCATCATGGGAATGCACCACGCTTTTTACAGAGACTTGATGAAGACGGACGAGGACTGCATAGAGGCGATGGAAACCGACGGACTTTTGCCGCATTCCATGTATCCGTGTATTGGAGACTAACACAGACAAGCCATGACAATCGAACAATTCAACAACACGCGATGGGGCGCGGGCATGAGAGTGCATTGCAACCCGATGGGAATACAATATGAGTCTTATGTGGCCGATGTTGTCAGTGTTGACTTCGATCAGTGCCTAATCGGAGTAATGCGGAATCCCGAATCTGACGATGAAGATATTCGATGGCACCGTTGCGAGAACTGCGAGATTGTAACCGAGTAACCTGAAAAAGAAGAAAGATGAAAATCCTTGATTTAGTCCTCAAACATAAGTGGTACGACATGGAGGAGTCTGGCGAAAAGCCGGAAGAGTACCGTAAATTTAAGCCGTATTGGATAAAGCGGCTGTGCGACAATCCTGTTTTCGATGCCAATGACAACCTTATTGGCAGGCGAAACATAGACGATTACACAATCAAAATGTGCGAACATGAGGGCTTAAACCTCATTGAAATGTTTTCGGAGGGTAATATGATTCCCAAAGAATTCACTCACGTCCGCCTCCATCGTGGCTACACCAATACAACGATGCTCTTCAAATGCGAGGGAATAACAATCGGCAAAGGCAACCCCGCATGGGGCGCACCCGAAGAAGAAGTATTCATCATAAAATTAGGAGAAAGAGTATGACCAACGACCAAATCACCGCCCTCGCCCGCGAGTATGCGGAGAAAGACGAGCCATTTGTGCAAATCATCCAAGATGATGCAGAAATGTTCCTACGCTGGCTCAGTGAACGCTACTGCCTTGTGGAGAAAAGCCGTTTGAAGAAACTCGATATAGCGTATCGTGCCAAGCATTACGGCACAGTGGTGCTGAATCAAGGGGATATTGATTCCATTTTCCCCGAAATCGCAAAGGAGGTGGGGGAATGAAAACCGAAGAAAAAATTCAAAAGATTATGGCAATGCTTTGTGCGTGTGGTATAACTCTTAGAGATTGCAAAGATGAACTAAGATTTGCGCCACCGGAACTAAGCAAGGCAATAGGCTCGCTCCGTGAGGCTGAACAATACCTCAAAATAACAAACGCAAAACTGAATGTGAAATGACAAACGAAGAATATAACAAGAAGAAGCAGGAGTGCTGGAAAGAGTTCAAGCGAACCAACCTCGATGGCGAAGTGCAGTGGCAACCTGTAAGCCGTTACGATGTGTTCTGTGCCGCTTTCGACCGCGCCTTCGCCCTCGGCAAGCAGGATGCGTCGATTCACACAATCATTGGGGATGTAACCATTAATTTCGATTGATATGGATAAACAAGATTATGATAAAGCTATAAAGGAGTGCTGGGACAAATTCTGTAAGTCATATCCACATCTTAGCAAATCACTTGTTGCACAGAAAGCCTTTAAAATCATCTTCGACCACATCCAGTACACTGCGATGACCCCGAACCAGTAGAAATAATCATCAAAAGAAAGGAAAATGGATAGAGAAATATGTCCTCATTGCGGGTCAACTGATACAAAAGTTATTTACTTCAATATCGGACTTGGTAAAGTGATTAGAATATGTAAAAATTGTAATAAAGAATTTCAAAGTTTATGAATAAAGAACTACAAGACCTCGCATGGTCACTCCTCCCTAAAGAGTTCAAGGAGGAAGTGAGGAAGATATATAATGCCGACGACCCATTAATGTCCTCCGAGGCGTATGAGCTTTTAGACGACATCTTTGGCCGCCACAACCTCACCTCTGACGCGGAGGGAGAGGATGAAATGCTATGTGTGAGCCGTAAGAAAGTGCAAGAGTTCTACGCTAAATGCAAAAAGGTAACTATAGACCCTTATAGTTACCCGGATTATGCTCACGAATCAGCGTTATCACGAATGGCGTTATTGGATATACTTTTCGGCTCCAAGTGTCTGCCCGATGAGGGTACAGATTGTACCCCGGTTGAAGTGGGTGTTGCAGAAAATGCAACTACCAGTAATGTTGACAGCCCTGAGCCTAATGTTGACAGCTCGCATGGTAATGTTGAGAGCTTAGAGCCGAAGCCAGCCGAGCCGAAGTTCAAGTACAACATCGGACAGAAAGTCAAGAGCGTATTCGCCAATGAAATTCTGACAATCAAGGAGCATTGTGGGCGTGTAGGTCACGACAATGTATATAAGGTTGAGGAATATGCCTATACTTGGAACGAGTGCGAATTGCGACCTTGCACCGAGCCGAAAAATAAGCGTCACGTATCAGTGAAAGAAGCATGTGAGATATTGGGCGTTGATGAATCTGAGGCAACTAAACTTGTTAGATCCGAGCCGATTGAGACTTGTACCGAGACTTGTACAGATGATTGTTCAAGCCCCGACCATTTCGTGGTAAAGCACGAAATGGTTGACAACATCAAGGACGGATTCAAGAACCACAATAGACTGAATATAGCGGCAATGGCGATGCAGGGGATTCTGAGTAATATTGACTTGTTCAAAAATGTGTTAGAGACAGGAATGGAAACATTGGGCGGAGATGGCATTTCGTTCCGTGCTGTCGCAAAATCTTCATTCCTATTTGCTGACGCCCTCATTAATGAAGCAGAGGAGGGAGGCTCAAAATGAACTGCGACATCACATTTTGTGAGGGTGAGAACTGCGCACGAAAGGAGCAATGCCACCGTTACTGAGAACTGCTCCGATTCCGTGCTGACAAAGACCCGAACAAAAAGACCTACATATCAATGACAAGACCTAATGACCCGACAAAATGCACACTCTTTTGGAGGGAGAAAGGAAACTCAGATGGAGAAGATTAACGGAATCTGCATAAATGGAAAGTTTTACAAGGCGGAAGAACAAGACTTACAGATATGTTGCGAGTGTGATTTATACGATCAATGTATGAGTTTCTCTGGCGTCAAATTGCACGATTCTCTTTTATTGCTGTGCCAAGCGTGCGGTGATGAGAACATCTTCCGCTACTCCCAGGAACTGACAGATAAAATCAACAAGAAATAGCCCACCACAAAAACAAGAGATATGGAAAGACAGATAGTTTTCAGAGGAAAGAACATACACACTGGAGAATGGCTCTACGGAGACTATCACCGCGAGGGCAAGACTCACTACATAACCAAGCCGGGAGACTTTCTGCGCGAATATGCGCCGATAGAGTTCATCGTGGACGGAAAGACCGTGGGGCAGTTTACGGGCGTAACCGATGAACACGGCAATGAGGTGTTTGAGGGCGATGTTTTGGAGGCTGACTACAAGTATGACCGCCTCGGTTATAACGGAGGGGTTGACCCCGACAATGACTGCATCTGCTATGGCGTGGTGGAATTTGATAATAACGCGCTCCAATGGGTACTGAATATTCATAAAGCAGAATACCCTATAAGCAAGCAAATCGAAGAAGATGAATGCACGCTTTTCCCTTTGCAAATCTTCGGACACGAATACGGCTATGACAACTGCAATCTGAAAATCATCGGAAATCGTTTCGATAACCCCGAACTAATAAGCAATAACAAATGAAAACGAACATAGCAACTACAAGCGAGCAAAGCGATAGGCTTCTCCGCTGCGGAGTGTCGGCTGACACGGCGGATATGATGTTTACTCCGCATAACACACTTTCGGTGGAGCCTTATAAGGAGGCATTGAAAGATAGAGGTTATATTCCTGCGTGGAGCCTCAGCGCGTTGCTCGAACTCCTGCCTAAAGCGATAGATATTGACGGTTACACATACCGTATGAGTGCCTATTTCGAGGACCCCGACGAACCCGTCATTGGCAATCAGTGGTGCTTGTTCTACAAGCCGAAAAAGAGCACCGAGAAAAGTCATTACATAGACGATGTGCCGATGTACGCGCCCGACCTTATCGAGTGCGCTGTGCTCATGGTGGAATGGCTCACGAGACACAACTATAAACTGAACGAGATATGAAGAAACTGACCTTAACCATCCTCGCCCTGCTTGCACTGATGCAGACAGGGTGTAAAAAGCCTACGGCGGAGGAAAGACAACAGATACAAGAGAGATTACAGAAAATAGATGATGAAAACCGCCGTGACGACCTCCATACGGTAGAGTATAATGGTCATTCCTATATCATCTATCAAGGTCGCTACAAAGGCGGCATCACCCACGACCCCGACTGTCCCTGCCATAAGAAAGAAGAAAAATGAAAACAACCCTCACAATCGAGCAATCCGCAGAGCTTATCAAGCGCGGAGTGAGTGCAAACAGAGCGCACGAAATCAAAGTCTATGATGACCCCGTATCAGAGTGGACGCATAAAGGATGCCCATTATTCACCCTCACCGATTTGCTCTCGCTCCTGCCGAAAGAGATAGAGAATGGTCTTTATAGTCTTGACCTAATGGCAGACAATGTGGAATGGGATAGTGTGTATAGTTCCGCCCATGAAGGATATGACCCTTACTTTGTGGCAAACGAAAAAGAATTGATAGATGTACTCTATAAAACTCTTTTATGGGCTATCGACAACAACCACGTTAAACTTGACTGAGGATGGAAAGAGAGGAAGCGATACATGACGACTTCGGTATTTGGCGAAGCATGAAGAAAGAAACGCCAAAAGAAAACGGAGACTATTTAGTCTATACTAACTACGGAGAGATTGAGATAGCATTTTGGGATGACAGTTATTGGATTGGCAATGACTCATACCCGGTAAGGGATGTTGACTTCTGGATGCCGCTTCCATCAAAACCAAGTTTGACAGAATAAGGAGGAAAAGGAAATGACAGTAAAAGAACTAAAAGAAGCCCTCAGCAATATTCCTGATGATGCGGAAGTATTGCTGTTCGAGACCGAGGACTGGCAATGCGATGCCGTGAATCAGTCGTACCGCTTGGATTGCGAATATCTTTATAGTGGGAATGACACAAACAGAATCTTATTCTTAAATCCTGTTTGATATTATGAAAAAGAAATACCGCAGAGCCGTGTGCTTCACGCTGAATGGCATAATCTCTTTGATTGTGTTACCATTTATCTTATTGGCCTATCTCGGTAGGATGAGTGAAACATTCCTTTTCGATTTCGCAATGAAGCCCTGCGATTGGCTCAAAACAAAACTGAGAGTATATGACGATTAAAGACCTTGTAGACGCATCTGACGGCTTCGGCCCATATTGGCCGAATGTACAGATTCTTATCAACGGCAAGCCCGTGGACAATGTTTCTTGCAGAACTATAGCAGGAACAGGACAGTTTATGATCAATTTGCAGAGTTATGACCCAGACTAACCAGCAACCGAGAGATTGTACACATTATAAGTTTTATCCCAATACCATGTGGATGCACAGATGTGCTTACAATAACATGCCGTGCAAGATACTCATTAAGAATATCTGCCCAGATTTCACCCCTAAAACCGATAAAGATGGAAAATAAGCAGACCCCGAGCGAGTGCAAACACTTTTGCCATTGTATTGACCGTATTGCAATAGCAAAAGAAGTTGCAAATAATATAGAATGGCATTGCGAATTGCAGAACGATTGTCCCGACTACCAACCCAAAGAGAAGAAAGACAATGAGCAAGACTGAATACACCCCGAAGCGCAAGTGGCGCATCGAATGTACCGAAGAAAAACTGAGGCTCATGGCCAATTGTGTCGAGGACATCACGCGCTTCATCGGAGGCCAGCCACAGATGATGAACTGCCTGATGATGTTCGACAACGGCAACGAGATAGGCGAGTATATGCGCGACAACGTGCGCCCGATGATGAACCTCGGAATGAAAGGCGATTGCGTCTGCTGGGATGGACGCGACACGACCAACAAGTACGTCCGCAGGGAAGTAGCGCAAGGATATGCCACATACAAGTCTATTCTCGCAGGATTGGCAAACGAATACGATTGGCACAACGTTCACTCCGGCACACCGCTCACCTGCGAGGAGGGTGGCGAGTTGATGGACGTACGGCCCGTGGATGAATCAGAACCGAAAGCCGAGGACTATTGGACCGCGACAGACCCAGATGGCAGGCAGTTGACGTTCAGGTCCAAGCCGGTGCGCCGTGAATGGGCCAACGGATGGAGCTGGGGACCCTCGGCAGGAGGCTGTTTCATAGGCGAGGATGGGACAAAGGCACTTATGGAAATACTCGGACTCCCTGAGCTGACATGGGATGACGAGCCGTATAAGTTCACCGTATTAAAGACTAAGAAAGATGAGAATAACTGAATTAACGCCCGAATACGTTGACTTCATTCCCACGGTTGAGTATTTTATGAAAGAGGGGGTACTGTATATCAGTAAGGTTTTCAAAACGACCTCCCACCTTTGCGCTTGTGGCTGTGGCAATGTCGTTGTACTACCGTTTGGTCGCCGTGCCGGAATGTTTTGGACTCTGACCGAAAGGCTTTCGGGCATTACCATGCGACCCTCTGTCGGTAGTTTCAATCTACCGTGCAAGTCGCATTATTACATCACTGACAATGAAGTAGAATGGCTGATATGAACGAGGATTATGTGAGCTATGACTTGGCACTTAAATTAAAGGCGTGCGGATTCGACGAGCCGTGCGACCATTACTATGAAGCAACTCATTGGGAAAGGACAGCTTGTTTCCCATTAAAGAGAAAAGAACCGGAACGGTACAAGACATATAAGACACTTGTCAAAAAAACGCCCGAAATAAATCTTAGAGAGGAATATGGTATAACTAACAGCGTCTTTGTTAGCCGAGAAGATGTTATTAACCTCACCCCAAATGATGGTGTTATTCGTCGTAGCGTTTTTGCATCTGCGCCGACTTTGGCTCACGCCCAGAAGTGGCTGCGGGAGAAAAGGGGAATAGATGTCGATGTGCGAACTACTAAAATACCCAAGAGGAAATACGGATATGTGGTGTACGATAAAACACAACACTTCTCGCACGAGGAATACTGCGCCTATGAGCAAGCCCTTTCTGTCGGAATCTCTGCCGCGCTGGAACTGATAAAGAAAGGAGAGTGAGATATGGGTAAGTGCCGTACTTACAAATGTCATGCCTCCTGTTGCTATAATTTGCCATTACCCGTCGGCTTGATCGACCGCTTCTCCGACAAGATTGTGACACCTGTAATAAGCCGGATAAAACTGCCGCTATCAGGGAACATTCCCGAGGTCTCGGAACTTGTCAGCACATCGGATGATTTAAGCAAGAATAAATGTCCGTTTCTACGAACGGACTACAAATGCAACATCTACGAGCATCGTCCTCTTATATGCCGAAAGTTTGGCGAGGGCGGACACCCGATGCTGATATGTAGATACCGTAATAGCAAGAGTCGCAAGTTTCCCTGCGACTCCCACACAGATATGCGCCTGCCCTCAAAAGGGGCGGGCGTTTTTTGTTTATGCCCCCATGAGGGATTTTATTTCAAGCAGATCGTCTGCGGTTATCGTTATCTTTCCGAGGTCGCCGAAAATCATGTCAAGGAACACATTGTGCGGTATATTGATTGTAACCGCTCCTTTGCCATATTCTATGCCGAACGAGCCAATCTCGGCATACGCAACATCCATTTCCTTAAACATCGTTACGGCATCGTCTATCAGCATATCCGTGTCAATGTTACCATCCTTGTCGGCCACGAACATCGACAGACCGTCTACCATTGAATTTATGCGCTTGTCCTCGCGCTCCATATAGTTGTTCAGTCCGCGTTTCAGATACACCGAGGCGGCTTTCAGTCGCGGACGGCTCGCGGATAATTCGTCAATCTTTCCATACGCCCATTTGCGCACGGCGTTTTTGAGGTCGCCCGTAAGTTTGGCGGTTTCTTCTTTCAGATACATAGTCGTTTATTTTTTAGAGGTTTTACTTCCTTTGGCCGTGCCGTTTTTCATCTGCAAGAACTCCGAATAGGTCATGTCGGAATAATGCTGGGTGTACTCGTTGAACAGCTCCATGTTGCGGTCTGCCTCCTTTGTCGCTTTCTTTTTGAGCTGCTTGATAAGCGCGAGGTGGTTTTCAAGTGCCGCCTTGCCGTCCTGCGTACCCTCCACGATCGGGCGCATCAGGCGCATCTGCTCGCGTTGCAATATGGCCATGATTGCCTGCTGGCTCTGCTGAAATTCCTCGTCACGGTTTACAATATCAAACTCGCGGTCTGAAAGTTCGGCGGTCAGCTTCTCTATCTCGTCCCATATCGGGGCTTGCGACTGAGGCTGTCCGTTCACTACCTGCGTCCTCTGCTGCTGACGCTGTGCCTCCAACCGTTGCTGCATTTGCTGAAGCTCGGCTATCTGTCTGTCGTAATCGACCGGAGTAACGGTTGAACCGCCTAACAACGGGTCAGCGCCGCCTAAAAATACATTTGTCTGCATCTGTCATAGTGGTGTTATGGTTTGTTAAAGTAGTGGTGAGTGCCCCCGAAAGGACACCACACCACTATTTTGATTTGCGTTTCTTGCGCCTCGCTTTACGCTGTGGGAGCAGGGGTTGTACTCTGAACGGGGCAGCATCGTGCCGACTGAAAGCCAGTCACTGTGGGCGTGGACGGCAGAACCACCTGGCCCTCTACAACTTTGCACATTCTGCGGTCAGTGTAGTTGATTCCGGCGGTGTAAGCCTTTTCAATCTCGCACTGAATCAGCTTGTCCTGATAGGGACGGATAGCGGCACCTACGGCAACTTCTTTCTCCAGCTGAGAAATACGAGCGTTGAGAGCATCGAAGCCGTCACGCTGGTTCTTGTAGAGACCGAAGTTGGCGGCGTTCATGCGCTCACTCACGGTGTCGTAGAGGTCACGGCTGGTTTTGTAGAGACCGAAGTCTGCGTCAACCTGACTCTTGTAGAGCGAGAACTTCTCGGCTACATCCACGTTGCGGTGGTCGTAGTCAGCCTGCATCGAGCTGACTTTCAGACCCCACATGGCGTTGGTGAGTGCGATAGCCTCGTCACAGCTCTTTTCCCAAGCCTGGAAAGCGGTGGGAGCGGCTGCACCGTAAGCTCCGGTGCCACCCATAGTGTTGATGTTCACATTCTCGGGCATGTTTGCTCCACCTCCCCAGCCGAACAGTCCGCGACCGTTGCCGTTGAGGGCAAGCAGACCGAGAGCTGTGCCGGCTATACCGAGGCCAAGGCCGGTTCCCGCTACACCTTTGGAGGCGTAGTCTTTCTCCTTGTCGTCGTGAACATAGGTCTTCTTCTCCACGATTTCCTTGTTTGCAGTTTCCATAATTATGAATTATACGATTGCAGAGCAACATTGCTCTGTACTGCAAAAATACTTTTTAAGGCTCTTTCGTTCAGCAAGTTATTTCGTAGTTGTTTCGCAGTTTTCTCCGAGTCGTTTCGCAAGTTTGGCGTATGAATTTCGCAATGCTCTATTTGTCTGAATACGAGCGTCAAACGAGGTGATGACATACTGCACCGTCCGTGGTGACAATCCGAAAAAATCCGCTATCCGGGAGGGGTAGACGTTGCGGATGTGCAACAGTTTCGCTGTCATGTGTCGTGCATCGACAATTTCGGCTTTGCGCGATTTGGTAAGGATGGATTCTTTAGGTACGTCAAGTTCCTCTGCAACGAGGTCAAGCACATGGCCGGCGAGTTCAGCTATTTTAGGCATAGTGTGGAATGGAATTGGTATTTGAAATCGGACGTGCGAACAAAACGGCACACCCCGTGTTAAAGAGTTATAAAAGTCAGCAAACTCATATAGCCCTTGTGACACGAGGCGTTCATGCTTTCTGAGCCGTTTAGGTTTAGCGAGTTAGACGGCTCAGAAGTCGCGGGGCTATTTTACTGCCCGCTTGGGAGGTTCGTATTTTAACCCAGTCAGTTTTTGGTTCGGTGGCTTGCGCCCACGCTCGTCCTTGCAGTCAGTACGCTCGCAACGCCATTGTTTCAGGTATTCAACGAGTGTGTTAAGATAGCCGTTTTCTGCTGCGAGGCGCGCTATCTTGTCTTTGTCTGCATTGCGCCCATGCTCTGAGTCTATGAGCTGCGCTGTGAGCTTACGTATCTGACCGGTTTTGTCGCGTATCTGTTCCTCCTTTTCGTTAAGAGCTTTGTTCTGCTCCGATATGCGCTCGGACAGGTCTTTTTCTATTTTCAGGTATGTGTCAAGCGACTTCTGTTGGTGTTCAATCTGCATGTGCAGTCTCTCCACCTCGGCCTTATCGGCGTCATGCTCGGCGTGTTCTGCTTCTGCATTGTTTTTACGGCGTCTGCTTCGTAGTACGATGTCTCCGAGAAAACTTAGACCTAATACCGATGTAATAAGCCATTGCCATGTTTCCATTACGGCACCTCCTTTCTGTCTGTCAGATTCTCTTTCGCCCTTACCTTGCATTCCTCGATGTAGGCGAGATATTCGGCGAACCGTTCAGGCTTGGTATCATGCTCGCGGTTGACCTCGATCTCCTTGCCGTGGGAGTACCGCTCTGCTATGAGGCGTTCCACCTCCGCGTCATACTGGGCCTTGGTGTACGGCGGTATGTCTGCGAGGGCCACTTCCTCCCATTCATCGGGATTCTTGATGTGGGTGTCGCGCATCTCCGTATAATCGTTCGAGCCGATGCGGTGCAGGATGTGATTCTTGTCGCATCGGAGTTGCCACAAGCCGTTTGACCCAAAGTTTGGTTTAAATGTTTTTTGCATGACATGTCTGTTTTATACTGTTGTGAATACTATGTTTTTGGCGGCGGCGTCAAGTACCACTTGGTTCCAATCCGCGTTTGTTTCATCAGTCAATTTCGCGTAGACATCAGGATGAACTGTAATCTGCACAGCAGATGGAGCCGTATTGTTGTCGGCATATTCTATTGACTGTCGCAATGACTCCAGCGATAGTTTGCCGCAGTCCTGTAGGTTGAGGTTAGACCTTATACGGTTGAACACCACGTTTTCAAGACTCACACATCCCTGGAACGCATTACTTGAGGAGTTTCCGGCATACACCATGTAAACATGTCCGATGATTGTATGCAGTTTTGTACAACCGTTGAACATATTCCATATCAGTCCGGTGGTAATTATTCCAGGCATATTCCACCGAGTTCCGTTCAGATTGTCCAAACTCGTCAACACCGCCACCTCAAGATTTGACTGATTTATGAACAGACTTTCGTATGAACGGCAATATAAAGCTGCTCCGGCGTTGACTGGTGTGAGGTTAGTTCGTATCAAGCGTGACGACGATTGGCCTTGAAAGTCCCCATTGCCTGTAACCTTGTTCCCGTATACAGCTGTGTCGTATGCCTCCTGTGGAGTGAGCCAAAGACCATGCAGACGAAACATCCCTCGCTCTTCTACAAAAGCGCCGTTTCTGTCAAGATTGAAAGTGTCTATGAGCCATTGAGACGGTCGTTCATAACGGGCGTCAGCAGTCCTGATGGCCTCCCATTCCTGGGCCGTCACCTCCTTGAAGTCTGCTATGGTCTCTGTCGCCATCAATATCTTGCGCGTGTACTGATGATGGAAGTTAGTCGGATAACTCTCTGTAAGACAATATATTACCCCCCCCGAATTTTCAACGTATATCTCTGTCTGTCCTGTGCTTAACGTTCTTGTCTTTATCATAATCTATCGGTTTTATACGGTAGCGAAACTGATGTTCTTTGCCGATGCCGCTGTCAGCACGGCCTGCCACTGGGCGAGTTCGTCAGCGGTCAGAGCGGCGGCTGCCTCGTTGGTGGTGTCGCCCGTTAGTTTGGCGTAGACGTTGGGATGGACGGTAATCGTGATTGTAGACTTATTTGCTGCGTGAGTCACCATGTACGATACAGATTCACACGAGAGAAGTGGTGAATCTTGAATGGTGAAACTTTTTGCAATGCCCATCAGATTTATTTTTTGAAGTGCCTTGCAGTTGTAAAAACTGCCATATACTGAGGCTTTGGATACTGCTATTACTCCGTTAATAACACAAAGATTCTCACATCTGCTAAACATCGAATCCCATCTGCTCACTTCAAATGGGGTGTTGCCGACCATGTCGGCGAAAGTCACTATTTCAAGATTAGGACTTTCATTAAACAAATCCGCAGCATTTGTGATACCGCGTCTATAAATAGGCAATGCTGTACGGTAAGGATATGGAGATAGGCACCGCTCTTTGTTATCACCAACAGCATTTATGCCTATGCATGCAACGTATATGTTCACAGCTTCCTGTCTTGTCAGCCACAACTCGTTGAGGTAATAAGGCTTCCTCACGCCCTCCTCAGTGTGCGTATGGTCAATAGAACCGTATGTGCCGACAGCGGCCAGCCACATATCGTCAAAGACCTTGCGTTTGGCTTCGTCTATCTCTGCATCAAGTTCCGAAACCGTCGGCAATGCGTCAAGCTTGGCGGATTGCTCTGGTGTGAAGCCAAGGCCGGTGTCGCCTTTCGGACCCTGGATGCCCTGTACTCCCTGGTCTCCCTTATCGCCCTTGTCTCCTTTAAGACCTTGGACGCCCTGCTCGCCACGGTCTCCTTTAGGCCCTTGCGGTCCGGCATCGCCCTTGTCACCCTTGATGAATGGCAGAATGTACTCAACCTCCGCTTCCGTAGGCTCGTCACCAGCACCCGACACAAGTTCTATCTCCAGCGGGGCCAGCGAGTAGGTGTCGCGTATGTTGTCGGGATAGAGCGCGTCAGGAATCTCGAAGTGTGGCTCCCATCTCAATGCGCCCATACCCATCTTGTGATTGTCGAAGATGAACCGTATGCCGTCCGCTTCCTTGCGGCAGTTAACGCACACACCGCCGATGCAAGACGCGCGGTACGCGTTGGGCTTGCTCGATGTCCAGAACAGGGCGTCCCAGTCGCAATCGGGGAAAGGGACCTCCTTGCCCGAAGCGTCCTTTAACTTCATAAGGAAGTCGAAGTCGGACTTGTAGTTGATTCTTCTCATATCTTTCTTCGTTTGAGTCTTACAATCCATACGATTACAGCGGACACGACCACGGCAATCAGACCGCCGAGGAACAGACCGCCTAAGTCCTGCTTGGTCTGCTCCCAACGGGTCAGCTTGCGTTCGACCTCGATAGGCTTCTCCACATAGACGGAATCGACCTTGACCGATGCAAGCTGAGTGCGCAACGCATTGATGGTGCTGTCTCGCTCGCTGACCTCACGCTCCAGTTCCTTCTCGCGCTTGGACGATACGTATGTGTTACGCTCCTTGTCATGCTTCACCGTGTCGCCATTGGCATTGAGAACAATAGTCTCTTTTATCTTGTCAACCACAGAATCGGAGGTGCGCTCGGTCTGACGCATTGACTCTATAAGCGACCTCCAGCGGTTCATCAAGGCCGTTGTGTCCGCGTCGCGGTATTCTATGCGTGTCACTGTCCGCTCTACGGGGACATACTTTGTCGTGGTACACCCTCCCGACAATAGCAACGCCGCCATCGCAAGGAGCATCAACGCCAGCCACGTCACTATCGCGCCGTAGGCCACCACAAACCTCTTATCACGCGCTTTCATCGCTTCCCGTATTTCGCCACGTAGGCTTTGATACCCTCCACGTGCAGGGTTATTATCGCCTCACGGCCAGCCTCGGACAGCAGATATTCCACATCCTCCTTGTTGTCCTGGAACAGATTCTCGGTCAGACAGGCGGCGCACTTGGTGCCACGCACAACGGCTAAGTTGGCCTCCTTGTCGCGGTCGCCGTCCGTCAGGTCCGTGCGTATCTTGGTGCCTTTCGGCAAATACTTCTCAGCTGCGTCATAAAGGCAATCAGCCAGCTTGTCGCCCATCGTCTGTCCTTTTGAGGTCCAGGCCTCCCAGCCACGGGCCGACATCCACTGTCCGCATCCGGCAGCGTTGTTGTGGATGCTGACGAACAGCACGTTTTTGGCTCCGAGGCGGTCGCACCATGCGTTGACACGTGCGCAACGCTCGCCCAGAGATATGTCTGCATCTTCGGGCACAATCAGCTCCGCATCGTACCCTTGTGCTTTCAGACGCGCCACGGTTTCGCGGGCTATCTCGCGGGTGTAGCTGAACTCGCGCAATCTGCCGTCGGGGCTGCGCTTGCCTGGGGTCGTGATTCCGTGACCCGCTTCAATAAGTATTTTCATATCAGTTCTGTTTTAAGCTGTTATCCGTGATGGTTAAAGTAGTCGCTTGTCATAAACTTCACTCCGTCAAGCGATACGGTCGGATATATGTGCATCAATGAGGGATAGTCCGTACGTCTCGGCAAGTGCTCTATCATGTTCACGAGGCTGGACATGGCACTTGTCTGCGGGTCGGTGGCCGTGATGCGGTAACGACCGCTGAGAGTCGTTATATGCGACAGCGACGACCATGTGGCTCCATTGTCGGTGGTGCGCTCCAACGTAGATACCGATGCGTTCACAAGCACGCCAGACAGACCGGTCCGAATCAAAAACTTCGGCACGTTGTCCGAGCCTGCCATTATACCCGAAAGGTTGAAGTCGAGCGTGATGCGGCATCGCGTGGAACCTGAAGCGGACGGCGCGGCCAACTGTGTGTCCGCAAGACCGACACCAGACGGCTCCATCAGATATGTTCGCTTGACCGTGCCTGCGATGTCAAGATATTCTATCTTGATGGTATTGAACGTGAGTGCAACATTGGCGAAGCGGTCGGACAGATAAATCTTGATCTTTTCGCCGCGAGGCATGGAAACTATCTGTGAGGATGCCTGGAACACCCATCTGTCCGCAGAACCGGTACCCGACGTGCGACTGAGGTCCTTGACAAGTACCGGAATGGCATCAAGCTCCCTTACTCCTGCGTCCCAGGCGGCGTTGTACAGTGCCGCCACCTCTCCGCTGTTGGCCGGACGCACCATCATGTCACCCGGTTGCGCTGTGTCGGAAATGGCCGAGTTGGCCGCCGATATAGCCACCTTGTATTTGCCGCTCTGCGGGAAATATATCAGCAGGGCCAGGCGCCAGGTTCCGTCCGTGATGGCGGAGTTAAGTTCGGTTATCGGAATCTCTATGCCGGAGGTATCGTTGACTCCTTGATAGGACGCTGGGCCGTACTTGAAATTGAACGGATAGACCTTGCTTGCAGAACCAAACTCGGACTTGAACAGGGTTATGTCCGTAAATCCGCTCATCGGGGCTTTGGCGTTATGGTTGTAGCCTGGAGCCTTGTCGTTGTTGCTGTTAAGAAAGTCCGTGATGCGGGTGGGATCAATCAGTGGACGCGGACGGGTATAGGTCCATGAAGGAGGCGCGGGTACAGCCGTCTGAAGGTTGGCCAGCAGATTGACGGCCTCCGAGGTCGCCGAGGCGATATAGCCGAACGCTATCCCGAATCCCACTGACCTGCGGTCAGCTTCCGTCAGGTCGCCGCGTTTTGCCAACCGCACCGGCTTCCACATGGCGAACTTGTTTATCAACGCTGTAGAGCACAGCGTTCCGATGTCGGAGCTGTTCAGCCCGACGGTCTCCGATACGTCGTCCGTGTTCACCGGTGCGGTTATAATCCCTGCGCTATGTGCCATGATTACGCTTCGTTCTTGTTGTCTCCGCACAGAACCGCTTGGAGTTCCATGCACTGTCCCAGCGTCCACTCGGGGTTGGAGTCGCACAGCGAGTCGAATACGGCATCCGTAAGCGGCACGAAGTCTATCTCCGTGTCCTCGGCCAGCAAATCGGCCATGCACTTCTCCAAATCATTATTGAAGTTGAAGTTGGCCCGTAGAGCGTCCATATACTTCGGCTGCTTTATCGCGTCCTCGCGCTGGTGCGGAGACATACCGTTAAACTTGTCGATTACGGCCACGATGTCGTTGTAGTTTGCAGGCTGGAGCCTCTTAGCCGCTTCCTGATGGTAGTCGGCCACACCCTCGGCCACTGACTTCATGGGGTACATTGCGCTGAACACGGCGCGTCTCGCCACGGAATCGCATTTGTCTGACTTAGCTTTGTCGAGCAGTCCATAGATGTTCTGTATGATTCCTTTCTTTACAGTCCTTTTCATATTTGGTTGTATTGGGGGTTGTCGTTATTCCGTCGCTTCATTCACCTCGGCCTTTGCGGAGGCGATAAAATCCTGTATCAGATTCAGCACCGAGACGCGCTGCGCGTCGGTCAATGTTCCATCCTGATACCTTATTGACAGCGATTCGTCCTGTCCGGCATTGAAGTTTGCAACATACGCGCCCGTCGTGTCGAACACGCTTCCGTTGTCGGCGGATGCGTATTTGCCATCGCTCACATGTACGGCACCGCGGATTGTATACTCGCGGTTCTCGTCCGCCTCGTTGGTCAGTGTGACCGTCATTGATTCTTTTTTCAGTTCCATAATAGATTTTTATGTTTTGTTGGTTTGTGTACGTTATGCCGTCAGATACCCCGCCTGTATCAGCTTTGCCAGCTGTAGGGTGTAGGTCTTGCCCTGATATTTTATTTTCACACAATTCGCGTTCGGACCTCCTATGGTTACATCGTACGCCGTCACGCCCTGAGCCGACAGGCTGTTGCATGTGATTGCCGAGCCGCTGCTCACCTTGACGCCGTTCAGCGTCAGCGTTCCCGGCTGGCATCCGATGCTCACGTTATCGCCGTCAACGATAAAGGCCAGTCCCATCTTCGACTTGATGTAGGTCCAGAAATCGGAAGCGCTGTAGTACACGCCCTCGGCTTCCTCCCAGGACGCCGCGAAGAACCTGTCATTGTCGACGATGGAGCTTCCGGCCATGCACGCCGACATCATGTTGTACAGCGTGAACTCCGTGGCCCCGTCGCCGTCCGGACCGAGATACAGTCCGTCAGTCTTTGTCTTGACATACTGCCAGATGTTGTCAACGCTTGTGGAATAGCCGCTGTTTCCTGTAAAGAACAACATCAAGTCATTCGCATTGGGAATTATCGGCCGTGCAGGCAGTTTACGTGCCAGGGTCGGCAGACACGAATTGTCGGCGTTGCTTCCGTCGAGTTCCATATAATCATTGAGGGTATCCGTAAATTCGTCAAAAGAAACAAAGGTCGTCTCCACCCAAGATTCAAGGGCGTACCCGGCCAGCGACGGGAATGCAATGGCCTCGTTCACCCATTTGTTGTTTCTGTAGGTGAGTATTTGTCCGTCAGCAGGTGTCCCTAATGAAACGTCAAGTAATTCGGACAGATAATTCTTTCCTCCACCTCCGCTACCGCCTGAGTTCGGGTTGATGCCGTGGGCCGTCACGCCGCCCTCGGAATAGAGACCCTTGTCAAACTTAAGCATGTTGTTGGCCGAGTCCCACGAGATAGTGCAGTCGCCGATGCGGACGGCCCCCTTGGAGTAGATGCCGTTGGTCGGCACCTTGGTGGCGTCGGCCCATGCGTTGCTGACAAGCAGGGAGCCTACGTTTACGCCCCGCGCCACACCGCCCCCTGCCACAAGGCGCGAGGAGTTAAGGTACCATCCGTAGTCGGCTGTACCGCCGATCTGAATGCCCGACGACGCCTTTACGAGTCCTGCGACGTCAAGTTTGGCGGAGGGGGCAGCAGAAGAAGCTAAGCCTATGCCGACATTACCGTTTATGTCTATCTGCATGGACGTGGCTATTCCCGCTCCGACAAACAGTTTGTCAATGTAAGCCTGTACGTACCAATTGTGTGAGTTTAAGGTCAGTCTCAAATAAGGGTTATTCGAGCCATTGGCCAGATAATAATAATCTGCGATAATATTACTTACCCCCGTAATGCTTCCTGAGACGTTCGCCGTCCCGTTGAAGCTCTGACCCCAAAGAGTGCGCGCCGTCTGGAGTTTCGTGGCCGAGGCTACGTTTGAGTCCACGAACGCGAACCGCCGCCAGGCTTTCCATCCGTTGTAGCGTGACCTGTAATAAAGAAGGCTTGTGTTATTATAGTCATTGTATATCTGAAACGCATATTCACCCCCGAACGTAACGACACTCGCCGCACTCGGCGCACCGTCGCCGTCGGGCTGTCCGTTGACGTTCGGTGCGTGCGCGTAATTCCATGAGAAGAAGTCTATTCCCTCAGAGACTACTCTGTCATTCAGACTCGTGGCAGCCGTCGGCATCCTGCCGATGCGCAATATCTCTTCCCGGTGCTTTCCGTCCAGCAAGTCCGCGTCCAGCCCCGAAGCAGCGCCGTCCACCGTCTTGATTTTGGCAAGGACATCCGCAGCCGTATACGCCGATTTCAGCAGATAACGGGTGTCGAGGACGGATGCGTAGTTGTAGGAGTCAAGTATCTTGTTCCATGCCTTCGTCGTGTTTATCACCTCGGCGGTGAATAAACGGTAATACAATGCGCCGTCACTGCTGAACCCCAGCTGGGAGCAGTAATTTCCCGAATGCCTGTTTATCGTCAGTATCGCGTTCGAGTTATCGACGCTGGGGAAAATACCCTCGATGTCTCTGTGTATCTCGGGATAGAGTCTCACACGATGGGTCCCGGGATGATCAATGACGGAAAAAGCCACGAGGCCTTGCAACACCTGCGCCGCTGTCGCGAACGGCACGGTAATGTTGTTCACAGTCCCGTTCTTCGTCCACGTCAGATAGTTGCCCGACGTGCCGAGGGCGGTGACGTAAGCTGCGTTGGCGTCGGCGGTCTTCATGTAGTCCGCCAGGCTCTGATGCTGTGTAAGGTAGTTTCCCTTTGGCTGGTAGTTTGCCTCTACCCATGACTCCAAGGCATACCCCGCCAGCGAGGCCGCTTCGATTGTCTCGTTGGTCCATTTGCCGTCGCGGTACACCAATACCTGACCGTCAAGCAGCGTGTCGCCGAGGTCCACGTCCAAAAGGTCCGAGAGATACGACTTGCCGGAGCCTCCCGAACTGGAGCCGCCGTTGGGGTTTAGGCCACGCGCCGACATGAAGCCGTCCGTCCAGACGCCCGCGTTCACCTTGACGCTCGTTATCTTCGATATGTCCGTTATCTCGCCCCAGTTTTTAGGCGAAGTGCCAATGTAGGGCGTGAACAGGTCGGCCAGCTTGTTGGCCAGGTTCGTCACGGACGATATGGACTGCGCCAGGCCTTGGGCGTTGCCGCCTATGTTGATGTCGATGCCGTTGCCGAGGGTAAGACGTCCGTCCATACCCATCGAAATGCCGTATCCGTTGGCAGTGTCACCAATCTCAAGCCCTGTCTTCTTGATGCGGAAAAGACCGTCCACGAAATACCCGGTGCCGTCCATACGGATAAGCGACGTCGCATAGCGTTTGCCCGCGACATTCAGTCGATTGTCGTTGGCGTCGAAACGGTCTATCATATCGCCGCCCCACCATGAGCCTATGGTGCGTCCATTGTCATATACGCCGTTGTGTCCCGCCCATGTTGTCTGAGTGGTGAAGTCTGCATTGTGCTGTCCGAGCCTTATCTGTGACGAAAGCATCAGACCGCCCGCTATCGTGGTCACGTCGCCCAACGCTTCTTTCAGATATTTGTAGCCTGCAACTGCTTTCTCGGCTTCCTGCTTGGCGATGTTCTCGGCGTACTTCTTGGCCGCGTTGGCTATCGCGTTCAATGCCGCCGTCCTCGCGTTGTAGTACGCCGTCTGATTGGATGCGAAGTTGGAGGGGATGGTGATGTTCTCGGGAGTGGTCGCGCTCAGCGCCACAAGCTGCGTCCGATATGTCGCGTGCGCGTTGTTGTAGGCCGTGGGCGTGCCGAGACCGTAGCGCGTGTATTCGGCGGTGATATGCGCCTTGTCCGCGTCAATACGCGCTATCTCGTCTTTGATGGCCTGTTTCTCGGTAGGCGAGATAACGCCGTCTGCCGCCCATTGGTCGAGTCTGTCCTTCGCGGCCTTGGCGTCGGCCTTGGCTTTATCCGCATCGGCCTGTGCCTTGTCGGCTGCGTCCTTGGCCGCTTGGGCGAGGGTATCGTCCGTGTAGTTGCTCGACAGTCCCCAATCGCCGATTGCAAAGGCTCCCGTGGCGCGTGATGTGCCGCAACGGAGTATGTCGTTGTAGTATTTGCCCTGCGCGGGATCGCGTGTCGCTGCGGTCGTTCCTGCGGGGTATGTGGCGTTGACCCACAAATCGCCTTTGTCGTAGGGAGGTGTGGGCTGCGCGGTGAACACCCTGCGCTTCCCGTCGGCGGTGTCCTGCGCCTTCTGTGCTGCGGCCAACGCTTTGGTTATCGCGTCGTCGGTTATGGTGTTCCAGAAAAAAGTGCCTTGCTCGTTCTGCGAGAACCGATATGCCGTACCCGTGTCGTTGTCATAATACAGGTCGCCGAGGTGCGCTATCTTCAAGGCTTCGGTATTCCAATCTGACGCGGGGTAGTTGGTCAATGTCGGAACACCGTTGAAGAACCATGTCTCTATCACGCCGTCTATCTGATTCTGAATCCCTTCGATTTTCGGGTCAACGATGTTGTTGACGAAATCCTCGATGTCCTCCTGCTCGACGGGAGGCGACACAGACTTGATGTAGTCCTCGAGGGTCTGGTCGCCTATGGTAGTGCCAACGGAAAGAGTTACGTTGTAGAGGTTGAACTTGCGGTTGATGTATTCGATATACGAGCCGTTGCCGTCACCACTGTACGGCACAAGGTCTTTGTTGCCGACGAACCAGCGGCTCTGTCCGGCCTGCTTGCCGACAAAGTAATATTCAACGCCCTCCGCATTTACGGAATTGAGAGCTTCGATATAGCGTTCATAGCCTCCGCCTACAACGTCGCGCACCTTGACATACTGACGTGTGGCATCCGTGTAGTTACCGAAGTGTATTATGTTGTCGCCCTCCGCAGGTATGCCCGTACCGTTTACGTCGGTCTTTGAGAGCGTGATATTGTCAACGCCAACAGCAGTGACCCTGCGCTTGTAGAATTTCAGATCTGAGTTTTCCGCAGTCCATTGATTGCAGAACGCCACATCATCGACGTGAAAGAGATTCGCCACAGAGCCACCTTTCTGATCGAAGTAGCAGACATAGCCGTCGGCGGTATCGTCCACACGTGTGACGGACATGAATGCCGCCGTGTCCACCTCCATGCCTCCGCGTCCTTCGGCCTGGTTTATGACGAGGGTGTTGACCTGCATTTCCTGACGGACGTTCACACGGTCGGCCTCCAGTACCCAGTTGCCGTTCTCGTCCTTGAAGAAGCCCCACCCGGCACCGCCCACAAGTCCAGCGCGGAAGTCGCCGCTTGTCAGCAGCGAGAAGAACTGGGTAGGGGAGAGGCTACGGTCCGATATGCCGTCCTTGCGCAGATACAGTTTGTCGCCCACGGCACGAACAATCTGCTCTATATTGCTTATTGACCCTACTTGTCGCTGCAAGGCGTTTATTTCGCTTTGCATCATAGAGACAGGGTTGGCCGAAGATGTGTATTCGTCACCGAGCACAATCTGAACATCGGGATTCAGTGCCGCATCATCTTTAGTCGGTTCGCGGTAAGTGTAGGTTATGGATTGGAGATACAGCGTTTCATACGCTTTCCCCTCCTCGTTGAAAAAGCGTTGGTCGAAAAGCCGCAAAGAATTGCCTACGCGGAGCTGATTGATAAGGGCGTTTGGCTTGCCCTCGTTGTTCAGCCTGACGCGGTCGGTAGTCACCACAGCCGTAGGCTTTATCTCTTTCACCTCGCCAAGCTGGTCTTTCAGCCAGTCGGCCTGCCGCACTTCCGCATCAACGACGTATGGAACATGCGTCATTTCCGTGCCGATGAACACGAATCTATCGCCGGCCTTTCCCTGCTTCTGCGTCGAGGGTACATACAGCCCCGTCGCTTCAAGCTCCGCATCGCTCTTGGCGAGCTTTATGCGCCAATGTGAGGTATGCGTCGCAATTACGCCGCCCTGCTCGTTCTTTTCTTCCCATGTCTTGCTTGTGTCCGGAACGGGAAAGTCTACTATCGTAAATTCATAGTCTTCGCTTACGGCAAGCGCACCGGAAGTGAACACCACTTTTGCTGTGTTTTTCTCGCGATCTCCGAGCACGGGTTTCCAAACTCTTTCGGAATACTGCGCGTCTGTCTCTCCGCTCTGCCTTGCACTATCCCAAATGTTCTTTACCCATATATCGAAAGTGTTGCGCCACTTGTCACCCTGCAACGAAGCCGTCTGTAGTTTGGGCGATTCATAACCTACGGTAATCCATCCTTCTTTCGGAAGATGAACATTGGGGTCAAGCACAAGCTCAACCTTGAACACCGCTTTCCATTTCCATCTGCCGGCAGGGATTCCACTGGCCGAACGCTCCGCACCCGTAAGGGCATTCACGGCTATTATCTCGGGAGAATCCGATATTACAAGCAGATCGGTCACATCATTGTCGCCTCCGACATAGGCATAAGTGTAGTGCGCTTTTTTAGAATAAGCTCCCGTGACGATATTGGCGGTCTGACCGTCAGGAACATCAAACGGGGGAAACTCCACCGTTATCGTTCTCTTTGTGGTCATTTCCTTTATGTCTACCGTTGTGGTCGCTCCCTTGATGTTGGATATTTTCGCGTCGTTCTCCGTGCTTTCGGCAACATCATCGCTTTCTATCTGCTCCACGGCCACGGCAATATCCAGCCCCGTGCCTTGCAGGGTCGGATAGATGTCCCCGTTGTTGTCGAGCGTGTCGGGAAGCGGACCGTATTTGTCGAGAGACGAGCCTTTCTTCACGTATGGCGAGTAGCCGGGAAGTATCTCAACCTGCTTATCGCCCGTTGCCGGGCTGATGGTGATTTCATCTGCCACAAACTCCACGGGATGAAATTTCGTGTCGGTGTAGCCCTTGCGGTAAGCCCACGGCGCGTATGCGTTAGCCTCACCTTTGGCCGTATAACCCGGATATTTCGATATGTGCGCCGCTTTCCATCCCTGCACGTAGCTGCGGAATGTCGCGGGCATGAGGTTGGGGAAGTAGATGTTGGCAAGTTCCTCCACCCAGTCGGGGTCGGGACGGAAGTCTTTGTTGTTCGGGTCGGTGTCCTTAAAATAGCGCAGAGGAATATTGGTCTCGCCGCCACGCCCTTTGAGGATATTGCGTATTTCCTCGCTCTGCACCTGACGCTCCACTTTCAGCAGACCGCCCTCGAAGCCGTACTCGAATATGTGGTCAACCTCCGTAGCCGGATAGCCCACGCGGATAACGTAACGTTCGCCGCCCTTGACGGAATTGCTGTTGTCAGTGGCGGGCTTGATTTCCCATCTGACGCCAAACAGTTTATATAGTCCGTTGTCACCCGCAAGCACGTTCCAAATCTTGGTGTGGCTTATGGTTATGGCTGTCGCCGTTGAGTCATACTGCCATGCCGGATTAAGGTCTATGGTTATCGCATCGCCGTAGTAATATTCAAGCACCTGCCCGAATAGGATGCAGAAGTCTTTGAGGTTTAGCGAAACCGTCGCAACCTCCTCGTCGGGCAGATACGTCCCTGCCGCAATCTGCTGAATCGTGACGAACGGCCAACGTTTCAGCTGATAGATGGCCCAATGCTGAAACGTAAGGTCTATTGTGGAATTGAGGCTTGTATTCTCCTTTGCCCCTTGCGGTATGCGCAGAGGCATGATGTATTTCTCCCCTTGAAACTCAACCTCCCAATCCCGCGAGAAGTCCGGCACGATGTTGCCGTCTATCTTTACCTGCGTGGTGATTGACTTCTCGCCCATATCGGCTATGTTCGCCGTGGCTTGGGTGAGAGTGGCGTATTGCTTCCCGTCAATCTTCGGGAAGTTAAGCTCTTTAATATCGGGTATCAATCTGCTTCATTATGGCAAAGGCTCTTGGCTCAAATGGTTAGACTGATTTTTCAAAATTACACTTTGTCGGGTCGCTCACATGTATTACAAACTCTACCTGTGCGAACTCATAGCCGTTCTTGCTTTTCTTGAACTCCTTGCATTCGGCGATAGGCTCGGGAATCCCGACAATCTTGTGGGGCTTGAAATCGTTGTAGAATATCACTTCCTTGTAGGAACGGATGTCGCTGTCGGCTTCCTGCGTGTACAGCTTCTTGTTGAACGCGGCTATGATGGAATTGACGCGCTTCAAGTCCTTGTCCTGACCGTCGATGATAAACTGCGCCTTGTAGTCGAAAGCATCCTGCACCGTGCGGGGGTCGGTATTATCTCCGGCTTCCTCGGCGTAGGTCGTGACGTCCCGCTTCTTTATCGGTGCCTCCGTCCGGTTGTCGGCCTCCAAATAAATCAGCCCATGCGCGGTAAAGGTGTCCTCTATCGCGCCGTCGCCTATCTTTATGCGTACGTTTATCATGGCTCAATAAATTTTATAATCTTACGTCTGAACACGCAGTTGTCGGTCTTTGCACCTACCACCTTGCAGTCCTCGGCGATATACAGCGGCACGTTGATTGCAGGATCATTCTTCTGCTCACACTCCACGCGCATCCGGCATCCGTTGGCGAAATACAGCATCGGAATCACGGCGTTGTCGTAGTCCATCGCAACCTTGATTGTTCCCTTGCAGTCATGGAAGATATAAGTCTGCAACTTGTCGAACACTTCTCCGTCGAAAGTCTTGCCTACAAACACGCCCTTGTCTTCTATGTCCGAGAACTCGCGGCGCAGAAGCTCAAGACTCGGAAAGCCGCGCTCCATGCACCAATCAGGGTTCTGCACATAGAAGCCTATCAGTTCGTCTCTGTCATAGGCTCGCATTTGAGCATAGCCATCGGCGCAGATTCCACCGCGCCGCGCATCATTCATAAGCGTTTCTTTCAACTTTGTTTCGTTCATATCGCAAAGTTAGTTATTTATTGTCTATTATGCAATATAATCTATAATTCAGCTTTAGATATGTGATATAAAAAATAAAGGGGCGACACTTCAATGAGTGCCGCCCCTAATGCTCAGATTGCTTGTGTTGCTTCTTTCGGTGTTGTCCTCTCCATGAAGTCAGCGCACGTCAACAGTGTGTCCCAAATAGAGTGAGCCGCCTTGCGGTTGCGCTTGTTCTCCAAGGCGGAAACGTTAGCCATTGCTCCCATGATTTCCTCATAAAGTTCTTCGGGAGTTATGCCAGCCTCGTCTGTAAGGAACTCCGAGGCGGCGGTGAAGTCGTAGCTCATAGCTCGTCCTCCTTTCTTTCCTCGGCGATAAGCGATAGTTCGTCTGCCGCTGATTTCGCCGCCATCTGCATGGAGCAGACAAGTTCCGAGGCGTACTGGTAGTTCAACATGATACACTTGCCCTTAACGGGCTGGTCGAGAATTCCTGCGAGCGCAAGAGCCGTGTCAAGCAGGTTCAGGGCCAATAGGCCGATGGTTGTTTCTTTCATTGTAACGCATTTATGAAAGATTAAACAATAAGTTAACTATACGAGTAAAGCATCGCCTTTCCCGTTGCGTTACACCATCAGAGGCAGTGGGCGCATTAACGCTCCACACGGGGGTACGATGCCGTATAGTTACCGTAAGGGTATAAAAATACCGCCAACGGATTGTAAGCGGTCTGACCGCCTCTGATTATGTAACGCATCGCAAAAATAGAACTAATTTTTGATTTGTGCAATACCTTCATCGGAGGCGTGGTTTTGACCGTCTTTAATTTCGTTGTGCAAATTTAATGTTATATTGTGAGATATGCAATACAACCTATAATTTAACTTTAGAAAAATTATTTTTATGTTATAAAACATATTTTTATTTCTCACTCTAAACAGCTCGTTTTTCGGATATTTGGAGTAACTTTGCTGTAATTTTAGAGCCTCAGAGCCAATGGAAAATACTGACGTAAGTAAACGGTTGCTTGATTTCATAGCGAGCATAGGCATATCCACATCTTCTTTCGCGTACCAATGTAAGGTGAGCGAAAATACTCTGTTAAAACTTAATGGCAAGCAACAGAATATCCTTTGCAAGATTTACAAGGCATATCCCCAATTAAACCCGTATTGGCTTGAGCGCGGAGGCGGTTCAATGTTAAAAACAGGGAAAGAATCTTTTGCAATCACAGACGAGAAACTTATAGCTGACATAAGAGAGAAGTCGGAAGATGTCAGACGCCGCAAGACAAAGACCGTCAAGGTTGGCTATGAGCCTCAAATGCGAGAACGCCTCTTGCTGTATATCAATTACATAAATATGAGTGTCAAAGATTTTGCAATATCATGTTCTCTGACCGAATCAAGCATACACACCATTGATAAAAAGGCAACGCCGACAACATTGAACAGAATTTACGCTTGTTATCCTCGTCTCAATCCCGTATGGCTTCAAACTGGGAATGGGGAAATGGAGCGTCTTACAGATGCAGTAGAGTCGTACAAGCTGACTGTGTTGGAAGCCGAAAACAAGAAACTAACAGAGCAAATCCAATTGAAAGACGAACAGATAACCAAATTGCTCGCAATGGTTGAAGAAAAGGATAAGATGATAGCAAAACTTGTAGAGAAACTATGAAATTCGGATTCAGGACACCATCATTCAAAAGAAGTCTCTCTGCTGCCACAAAAGGCGCGGCGAAACGCGCTCTTATGCGCGAAATTGTCCCTTATTACGGCAAACGCGGCATGGGTTGGTCAAACCCAAAGAAAGCTGCATACAACCGCGTATATAATATGACCACAGCAAGTCCGATTGATATTCTTACAGACAAGCCTAAAGACCGCAAAGCCACAACAGAAGCTCCGGCAACACAAAATACCGCATCATCCACAAAATCGCAATCGAAAAAAGATTTGCAAACATGGGAGGTAATCATGCGTTGTGTCGGCGCTTTAGCAGGAGTTATATTATTGACATATATAATAATGGAGATTATCGGCCCTGCAATATTAGTTGTTTTGATATTTCTTTCAATCCTTTTTGCAAAGAAATAGCCGCCGGAGATATATCTTCATCTAAAACCGCTTTGCAATGAGAAAGGCATAATCATTATTATTATGAAATTCAGATTAATATGAGCATATCAATCAAAATATCCCAATTGGCATTAAAATTAGGGACTCACGCCATAGATAAATATACATTTCGACGAGAAGTTGGGAAAGATCCGTTGGAAGCATTGGAAGATGTCGCCCATGAAATCGGGTTGCTTGCCGAAAAATGTTGCGTCGGTGCGATTAATGATAATAACCCCGAATATGTCAGGGCAAGAGAAACTGCTATTCATTTGGCAAGTTACTTAAAAGAAGGCGCAGCCTCTAATTTCGTTTCCGAGTCAATAAAAGGGGTTGTCAATTTCTTTGTGTATTCCTTTAAAAGAAAATTTGTACCTGGGACAAGTGAATTTGAATCGTGTGCCGATTATAATTCCAATGATCGAATAAATGAATTTCTTAAATATGTATTGGCACACGACCATCACAATTTAAAAAAGTATCGGTATGGTTATCGGTACTTCCATAGAGATACTTTCCTATTGTAGTATTACGCAGTAACAGCTAAATGCTCAAGCATTTGTCGATACCAATTCACATACCGCAGGACTCCGGTGTTGCGGTTTTGTTTTGTAACTTATCCGCTGTCGATAACGCAGGGAGCGCACGGAATGATCTATACGCTCCCCGATTGGTTTCTCTCGGATGAGAGATACATGTCTGACTAAACCATTTTTTATTTTAGGGTTGAGACTATGAATTTAAGAATGTGTTGAAGCCCGTAGTCGCGCCTTTCGTCCGCAACGCCCGTCCGAGCATGGTGTGTATCTCGGCGAGGTGCTGCTCCATCCGTGGCAGACTTGAAAGGTGCTGGTTGGCGGTGTTGAATAAATCGGTATAGTCCACCACTCCCGTAGCGACACCCGAAGCCGTAGGCAATGCGGCACCGCGTCCCTCCATCAGCGCCACCACCCTTGCAAGGTTCTCGTCAATGCGCGGGATAGGGGAGACGTAGTACATCAGAGTGTTGCCGATAGCCGCGACATTGTTTATTTCCTCGGAAGTAGCTCCGGCCACGCTCTTGGCTATGCCCGTGTACTCGCTGTCCATGTTGTTGAACATATCCTTCATGTCAAAACCACGAGCTTCCATAGCTTTCCACCATACTTCCATGCCGTCATTGGCATTGGTCAGTGCGGTGTCCATACCGTTGATAAACGCATTGACAGCCCCGTCAACATCATTGTCCTTAAGCCTTTCGTCTACATCTTTCCAAACCTGCGAAAAAGCGTTTTCGATAATCTTTGCGGCCATTGTCTCTACCAGCATGTTCTTTATCAAGTCCTGATAGTCGCCCTTGATGGCGGCAAAGGTATCGCTCATTGATGCCCTCGCGTCAATCCACGACTGTGCCATCTGACGGGCAATGTCAGTACGGCTGCTGCCCGTGAAGTGCTCGATAAGGTCTTCCTGCATGTCGGCTATCTGATCGCCTATGTCACGGGCTTTGTCAAGGTATTCCTGCGTCTTTTCCTCGTCCTCTTTCTTGCCTTTGCTCTTTTCCGCTTCGGCCTGTTTCAGATAGGCTTCCTGCTGGGCCTGCAAGTTTTTGAGCTGCTGGTTGTAGTTGTTTACATAGTCGCCACCGAACAACTTCTCAGCCGCTTTTTCAAGCCGCCCGTAGGTGTATTCCAGCTGCTCAATGGCCTTTTGTTGTTCCTTGATTCGTTTGTTTATTCTCTTGATGCGTTGGGCCTGTTCAGTTCCGAATATGGAGATTATTGAAGAAACCGTATCGAATGACGCACCTACAAAATCACCACTTTTAAGTTTCTCCCATCCGCTATAGGCATATTTGTTAAAGTTTTCCAGATACTCAAACGAATCCCAGAAAGCTCCTCCAAGTTGATTATCCTCCGAGCGCATTTCGTTCAGCTGGTCTCGTATCTGAGCTATGCCCTTGATCGTTGCGTTGACCATCTGAATAATCATGTCCACCATTGCGACTGCGCTGGCCATCTTGCCGGCTCCGGCTTTCATGCCCTGTCCCATCTTGTTGAACATTTCGCCCATCTTGCTCGAGTCCCCACCCATTTTATCAAAGAAAGACTGAAACGAATTGCCCGTGTTCTCATTGCCGAACAGTTTAAGCATCTTGTCCATGTAGTCTTTCTGCCCCTGGGAGAAGTCTTCTATTTTCATTACGGTCCCTCCGTCCTTGTTGCGCATCCTGCTGATTTCAAGACCGACATTCTCCACTTCGTCGGCCATTTCCTTGACCTTGTTGATAAGGCCGTCGAATCCACCGGACATGAAATTCATGGCAAGAGAACTGGTGTCAAGCAGTTTGTCGAACTGTTCATTGAGCGCAGCCATTTCCTTCTTGAACTTATCAGCACTGATAGCTCCTTTGCGGAAAGCATCGAACAATGCCTTTCTGAATGTATCGCGCACATAGTTGGCCTCCTTGTTAGTCAGCGAATGTATTGCTGAGAAATATCGCAGATACTCGCTTTTGAGTTTGAATAGTTCAAGGTCCCTGTCGGCCTCCACTCCGGCCACGGCATTATTGGTGCGCTTCGTAAATGCCACCTTTTGTTCCGCACTTGCATTTGAGGCAAGATACAAGGCTTCGGCATCGCGGAGGGCCTTGATTTTCTCACTCGCCTCCTGCTCGATATTGACTCGTTGTTGCGCGATTTCGTCATATTTCAAGAGTAGCTTCGCCCCCTCCTGGGCTACGCGGCTTAACTCTTTTTCGCCATTTTCGGCTATCTTGATAAGTTCATCGGCCACACCCTCGCCAATAGCTCTTGTTTCTTTTGCTTTCACTGCAAATTCACGCAATGCCTTGTAGTTGATGTTGTTGTCTGAATCTATAATCCCTGCGGGTAGTTCTACTTTAGTTTCAGAAAGAGCTGTCTTTATCTGATTGATGACTTGTTTCTTCAAATCCTGCCCGTCCTCGCCGTATATAGAGGTTGTCAGATTCAGTGCTAAGTTCGCATCCCCTGTGCTTTTCAGTATCTTCTCATAGAACTCCTTCGCCGTCTTGGTGCGCGAGATGCGGTCGGAAAGCTCTTTAAGCTGCTTTTCTATCTGCTTCTGTAAGTAATCCGAATCGGCTTTGCCAATCATTGTCTTGAAGTCAAGGATTGTTTTCTCCGAGCCTTTCGGCAATCCTTTGAGAGACTGCATCACTTTCAGAATAGCATTGCGGTCTTCCTGCAAGGTCTTGAACTCAGTGGGGAAGTCGAAATTCAGTCCGAACTTGCCTCCGATTTTGTTTGTGTATGCAAGCACTTCCTTGAACTGTTCCTTAATGTCCGCAAGTGCTTTCGACGCACCTTCTTTCTTGGCTAAATCATCATACTCTTTGTTGATTGTGGCAAGTGTCTGAGCAACCTCCTGCAATACCTGCAAGCGGGTATCGGACTTAGAGCCTTTAGAACCTTTCTTCTCTTTCCCTGTCTCAAGCTCAATTTTATCAAGTTCATCCAATAGCTTTTTAAGAGCCTCTGCTTTTTTCTCAGCCTCTTGCGCTTTATAGTATTCTTCATTGTTTTTGAATTGGTCTGTCCCGGGTCTCCACATACCGGGTATCATTTTTTTGCCAACTCCTGTTTTCGCAATAGCCTCTTGCAAGACCCTTAAGTTGTTAATTGTCGCAGTCAGTTCTTCTTTGATTTTCTTACGATAAGCCTCAAAATCCTCGCCGGACTGCATAAGAAAACGATTCATGTATTGTCGCGAAATGCCTACCTCGTTTGCAATCGTTCTCCATGCACTGCGCCATCGGTTCACGACCAAATCGCTCGGCACCATGTTCTCATATTCCTTTTTCTGTGCCACCAAGTAGTTTCTGAACGTATTGAGGATGGCGAGTATTTCGGGATTCTTGTTGCTGAGTTTTGCAATCATGCTATCCACGGACGCGATAATGGCATCAAAGTTTATCTGCGAGACTTTACCGAGGTCATTGGAATTAAGTACATTTATGATATTGAACCATTCCGATTTGATTCCCTCGCCCATATAGGCGAATGCTTTCTTTATATCCTCGTTGTTCTGAATTTCTAAGGCTGTTTGCTTAACCCATAGATTCAGTTTCATAGCGTCTAATAAGTCGCCTTGTTTGTCTCTATCAACCTGCTTGCCTCCTGTGGTCTTGTAAGTAGCATTTGCGACAGCATCGGACACACGCTTCTGCATATCGGAGAATTTACCAAGATTGCCGATAGATTCGCGATACTGCTCGTTCATGCCTCTTAATTCATCTGCTTGTGCCGCATAAGCATTGGAAAGGCCTGAAATGGCGAGATACCCTTCCTTGAACGTAAAGCTATCACTGCGCTTGATGGCAAATGCTTTATTCCAAATTTCAGCAATGCGCTTTTCGTCTTGAATCCCTGCTTTCAGCATCGCATCGTGGAATTTATCAGACACCTTTTTGCCGGATTCAGGTGCAATTCTTTCAAGTTCTACGAAGAATCGACCGACCTCGGTAGACGTAAGCCCTTGTCGGTAAAGTCTCTCACGCACCTCATTTTGGTTGTCTCGGATTTTGGTGCCATAATATTCCATTATAGCACTCTCTGCTTTTTGCCTCTGCTGTTCCGCGATATACTCCCTGATGGACTGAGTGAGGGCATCGTAATTGCCTTTCATCTTGGCAAGATTCTCGATTGTAAGAGTTTCCTGCGGTAATATATCACGATATGTGCGATTCAACTCCTGGAGCGCATCTGTCTGCGCCTTGCTTCCGGTTGCGGCGTTCACCGCCTTGTCTGCAAGAAACTCGAAATTGCGCACGCTTTGGTCTTGAAGCGTGGCAGTCTCGGTATATATGGTGCCTAACTCTCTTTTGAGCTTACGGAAATTTGTCAGGGCTTCATAGAACTTATAAATCAGTTCGGTTACAAGCATTACAGCAATGCCTATTCCGAGCCCGGAAGCGATAGTCTTACCGAGAGAGACAAACCCCGTTTTAAGTTTACTCTGCGCGGTGGCGTTTTTCTGTGCGGCTATTGCGGCGGCTTCGTCCGCTTTGGCTTTTGCAAGGCTTGAACGTGCCGCGTTCTGTGCTGCAACGTCTGTGCCTTTCATAGCGGTTGCGAGTTTGGCTTCTGCGGCAATGCGCTCACTCGTGGCCGTGGCAACACTCTTGCTGAGTGCTTTGGTCGCCATCTTCCATGCCGCCATTGCCGCAACCGCAGGAAGAATTGAAGTTGCCGCTGTCAGACCGACCGCTTTCCAATTGCGCATCAATTCGGTGAGCATTTGGATAGCCTCTTTCATGCCCTCGTTGACAATGCCCGTGTTGCCAATCTGCTCGTACATCACGGAAGCTGCATCGCCCAACTTAGCCCATAGTCCGTATAGTGTGTTTCCCTGCTTCTCCTGCATCTGATAAAATGCCCCACCAGCCGAAGTCATGTCGGTAAACACGTCTTTTACCATGTCGAAAGATATGGCTCGTTTGGAAATCATATCCATTACATCGGCTGCCGTTACAAGCTCCCCATTTGCTTTTGTCAGCTTGGCGGCAAGTTCCTCAACAAGTGGTATTCCCGCCTCAGTTGCCTGCCTTACCTCACTTGCGCGGAGGTAGCCTGTTGCGCGGACTTGGCCGTATAAAAGCGTAAGTCTTTGAAAATCAACGCCTAATCCTACGGAAATATCGGCAAGACGTTTGGTGGTATCAAATAACTCATCATAACCTATCTTATATGCAGCAAGCTGTTTGGTGTACTTGGTAAGGTCAAGAATGGATATAGGCGATTTTAACGCAAACTGCTTGATTTGCGAAAATATCTGCTCGCCCTTGTTCGCATCCTGCAAAATCGCGCCTAATGACACCCTCTGCAACTCAAACTGCGCAGTTACTTCTCTTACCGATGTAAGGAAATTTCCAACTTGACGAAACGACGCATAAATGGCCATTTTCTTAATCAGTCTTTCAAGATAGCCGCTTTGCGTTCCATACGCTTTAGATGTTCTGTCAGCCTGCTGTGCCGCCCTCTGTTGCGACAGTATCAATCGTTCATTGGATTGCCTTATGCGCTCCTGTGACAGACGCATTTTCTCATTCGCCTGCTCAACGTCTTTACGTAGTTTGGCGGCTTTAGCCATCTGTAACTCCGGCAGTTCAATCCCCTTGAACTTCTGAATCTTCTCCATGATGCGGGCAAGTTCTTTCAGCTCACGCACCAAGTCCCTGATAGCGGTTTTGTTCTCTGGGGTAAGTGGGGTTATCTTTAACTCCGAAAGCCGCCTCTTGACATCATCAAGATTGTCAAAGGCTTTGGTGTCAAATTTCAATTTGACATTCAACGCCCGTTTCTGAATAGCCTTCTCCAACTTGTCGGCATACTTGCCGTCCCAGTCTTTAATTGCTGCCTCAACACCTTTTTCAAGGTCGAATACTATCGGGAATCTTAAATTTTCCGCCATTGCTATATGTGCTATATGGTTATCTCGTTACGCACAGAGTTGTATTACTCCGCAGGAATTTGTAACTTTGTGCAAAAATCTGTGTATTATGGATGAAAAGCCTAAATCGGGGTATGACCGATACAACGAATTGATTGAAAAGAAAGAATCTCGCAGTGACCTCAACATCGTCCCCAAAGCCATAGGAATAATGGGAGCGATTTGTCTTATAGGGGGAGTGCTGTCATTATTCGGCAAACTCTGCTCGCCCATAGAGACGCTTGCCATCATCGCAGGCTCATTCTTCCTTTTCGGCTTCTCAATCATTGTCAAGGCTGCTTGCAAATATCTCGACAAGTAATGTGAGTTGTTTAGTGTTTTCGTCATCGCCTTAAACAATTAAAGCCGAGACCGCTTGCGCGGCATCGGCTCTAAGGCTCTCGGCTTGGTTTGAAAATCGAGTTAAAGAGAAAAAGCCACTATCCCGTTAAGGATGGTGGCTCTTTGGCTCTATCAGTTATATTTCAAACGCAAAGATAATAAAACTCCGCCAAAACCTAAAGTTAAATTATAGTTATTTGCATATTATAAATTGGATGTCAGTGGTCTTAATGAGTGAATAAGGTGTTTAATCCATTATGCAATAATAAATTATGTCTCATTTTGTTTGGCGTTTTCGTAATTTGTTTGTAATTTTGCATCGCGTTTAAGCCGTAGTATCATACTGCGTCCAATGTGGCAAACATCCGTAACAAAACGCCACAAGAACAGCTTAAAACCATGCATTATGACACCTATTGAAATTTATGCGGAAAATGTCCGCGAAAAATTCCTTAAATTGACCGACCGCTTGTTTCATAACGGACGACACGCTGTAAACCATTATTGCAAATTGGTGTTATAATTTAAATGGCGTATTTTAAGTTATGATACTTCTTGACGTACAAGACCAGTTATTAGATTTCATCAAAGACCGTTTTGGTGAAGCGTTTGCTATTGCGTCCATAGCAGGAGCTGTAATTATAAGTTTGGTCGTTTGGCTATCAATATTTTTATATAAAGTAATATCACGAAACAAGGAAAACGCAAAGGATATTCAAAGAATTCAGAAGGATGTCGATGCTTGCCCATGCAAAGAACATGACAGAAAATTAGAGCGCGTTGTTGCCGTAGAAAAAGACCTTGAGTTGCGTCCATGTAAAGAGCGTATAGTACGGCCAGAATGTGTGGCAGCGATTGATAAAAAGATGTCAGAACTTCCATGCGGCGACCATCTGGATCAAATCAGGAAGCATACTGAAGGCCATAGTAAAGTGCTACAGGATTTAGAGTCCATTAAAACATCTATCAAATATATGAATAAAGGCATAGATGGGCTTGGAGAGTTATTGCAGAAAAAAATATTATTACATCTGGAATTTTTACACAGTCCCATAGCCCATTGTCCATAACAGACGAGGGCAAAAATATGATGGAAAGGATTGGCGCACAAAAGATGTTTGACAATAATTGGCCTCGCATCAGTAATTATATCAAAGAGAACAACGAAAGCCCAAATCCATATGACATTCAGCAGTTCTGTATCCAACAAGCCGTGGTTTTTCCCGAAAAGTTTCTTTCAGAAGAAGAGTTGGACAAGATTAAAATCGATGCCTACAGCACTGGGAATCCATTGTTGTCATATATGAGAGTATTCGCAGTCCTGGCACGAGACAGATATTTTGAGGAAAACGGGATAGACCCCTCCGGCATTGACACTCGTCAAGACGAGAATGAAGCAGGTCAAAATATAAGTGAGAATTATTTTTGACTACAAATATATTTTTGTTTTTGCCTTATCAGTCAACTAACAACCACTGACTATGACACATCAAGGAGAAGCTGAGACTTAAGCAGCACAGGCCATAGCAGAATGCATTCTGCAAAAAAGAGACCATACAAATTCAAGGTCTCTTTTTTTATTCCTCCGCCATCACCTCGACCTGAAGCTCCTCCGGCGTGAGGGTTTTCTTCTTCGGCTTCACTCCTAATATAGCGTGCAGTTTTTCCTGGCTCCATATTTCTCTGTCCTCCGCTGTCAGCACGGGCTTCTCTTTCACGGCTTCATAGTCGTAGTCGTAGTAACCCTTATCCATCAGCATCATCAGCACATAGTCCGCGCTGTCAAGGTGCCAATAGCGAAGCCACGACCAAAAGCCGTAATTGCCGTATATCGCCTTTATTTTTTCGTTGTCCGTGGAGCATTGGAAGACGCTTCCAACTTGCTGTCCTCCTTTTTCGGCAAAGCGTCCTTCTTTACCATACTCTCCGCGCTCTCCCCACGTTTTGTCCTTTGCTCTATGGCTTCGCCAACTTGATTCGTAGAGAGTATGAGTGCTTGCTTTGAGCTTCCCAAGTTGGCCAAATAAAAAACCTTGTTCTCGCCTATGGCTTCCGTTGCGTTGATTGTAGCCGAGACCGCCTCGGAGCTATTGTAGATGCGACGCCACATTATAGCGTATAGGAATGGCACCCATCTGAGCCACATTCCCAAAACCTTGTGCGCCGCTTTCTTGGCGTATGCCTTGCGTATCTTGGCGTTGAGCCGCTTGGCTGTCTTTGCGTCCTGCGCCTCTTTGAGCTGTCGCTGCCAGTACATCACATCGAAGTCCATGTCAGCCATTATCTGATTCTGCGCCTGACTCGTCGGGCGTATGTGCCATGTCTTGCCGTCTATCGAGACGAGTATATTCCTACCCCTGCGCACAAACTGCGCCTCGGTCAGCAGCCGCTCAATCGCCTCCTCGTCCATCGAAAACTTCGTTTCCTCTTTTTCTTCTGCCATAGTGGTGTGTTGAAAGGGGCGGCGGCATTGAAGCTACCGCCCCTCGTTGAAAAGATTGTTATGGATTAGTCTCCCGAGCCGGTTGCAGGCTCCCACGGATTTTCCATGAGAGGAATGAACATCATCGTGTCGAGGTTCGCGGTCTTACAGCTGTCTGCTGTCGCATGAATGGTGTACTGACGGGTGTCCTCGTCATCGCTTGTGGGCGAGAAAATCACCGATGCGCGGGGGAACAGAGATACCTCGTTGCGCTCAAGGTTGAGAACACCGATGGCGCACTTGAAGTCCATGTCCTCGGGGTTGATACCGAGAATCTTCGCGTCCTTTGCCACTTTCAGACCGCCCGAAGTCGTGTCGGTTGTGCCGGATTCGGTATGCACGCGACCGCCTGCCACCTGCAATGTCTCCAGTGAGTGCGGTACGCGGCAACTCCATGCGAATGTACCCGCAACCGGGAACGAGCGGATCACCTCGCCGAGTGTGGAGGTCACGGTGGTGATGGAAGCATCGTCTCCGTCCCAGGATGGTGATCCGTTTGTGATTTTACCGCAGTCCTGCGCGCCGGAAGCGAAGATGTCTTTCCATGTGGTCGAGGATGTGAGCTTGTCGGGGGTGAAGTCTTTGAAAAGAATCACGCGACCCACACCGCCGAAGATTCGAGTTTCAAGCTCGATTTTTGTAAGAGTGTTTGCTGCCATTTTTATCTGTTTTTTATTTGTTGCCATTTTGGTTTGCCATTATCGGCTCTCGCGCCATTTTACATTCAGTATCGTGGTGGAGTAGCCCGTAGTGAGATTTGTCGTTGTCGGGGTAATCACGTTTGTCGGGTCGAAGCTGAACACGAATCCCTGCGAGACTTTGCGGTGAACGAGCGGAGCGACCTGCGATACAATCTGCTTTACGAGCTTCTTCTTCGCCCTGCCGTCGGTCTGAGCCTTGCACCATATCGTCAGCATGAGATTGCCTCGGAATAGTGCCGGGTCTTCCGTGAGCGACTGCGCCCCGCCATTCCACTCCACGTCGATGAACTCGTCCGCGAGATTCTTGTTGGGGCGTTCCTCGTCAGCATAAGCCCGTATCGAGTGGCTCTGCGTCGCCGAGGTCTGCACGCTCACCTTGCCGTCAAGCAAAGCGGCGAGTGCCACGTCCGGGTTGAGGTCTGCGATTGTACTCATGCTGTTATCGGTTGAAGTCCTGAAATCACATCATTAAGCAAGGTCTGTTTCAACGTCTCAAAGAAGTTCACGCCGCGCCCGATCTTGGAGCCTTGCGTGTTAATCTTGTAGGCGTAGGGCACAGTGGAGAAAAGCACTATCCATATTCCTTTGGAGAATTGTGTCGCTCCGTTGGATATGGCTGCTTGAAGCAGGGGAGAGCCGAATATCCCTTTCACACCTCCGTGCGATTGCGCTTTTGTCGCCATAGCCGTAGGTATGAAATGCTGGATTGCTCCGTCGGCATATACTCCCACTCCCGTAGCATCATGGAGGTTTGCGGTATTGACCGGGAACTGCGTCGTGCCGTCGGGCATTACGAAACTTCCGTCAATCACGCCTACAAGCGTCTGCGCCACACTTTTCAGCATAGCCACAAGTTTAGCCTTGATAACACGCTCTGCGTATTGCTCAACGCCAACTTTGAAAACCTTGCTGTTATGTGCCGTGTAGTCGCTCATTTCTCCACGCTTTGCTTAATCTCAATCTCCGTCACGTAGTCGCCCGTCAGGTCAAGTCCGAGGTCGTTGGCGAGCTTCACCACCCCCTCGCGCTTACGTCCGAGTGCCGTAGTAACCGTGATATTGTCGTTCTCCAACACCATCACGGCCCGGGGCAGATACACCACGTCGTTGTGCGTGATTATCGAGAGGCTTGTCTGTCCTCCCGGCTGAAAATCACACACGCCGCTGTATATCTCATCGCTAACGAGGTTGTCCCACTCGTCCGTCTCGCCCGTGCTTCGGGTGATGACGCACTTGTCGGGGTAGCTCAAATCGCTCATCGCCAACCTCCTTTCGTGCGTAGGTTCGTGGCGTCAAACATACCTCCACTGTCTGTCACTTCCTCGTCCACCTCCGCGCCAAGCTCTCTGCGCAACTTGTCGCCAAGAGCGCGGAAAGCCTCGCGGTCTTTGGTGGTAAGGGGGTAGCCGCCGATGGAGATTTGTCTGTTGCCGCGTTTCTCGCTTTTCGTGCCGCCCGTGATTGCCGCTGACATCGAGTAGTAGAGGGTAGAGAGGGCGTAGTTCAGACCTTTCATGTATTCCTCGTCGCCGATATAGTCCTCCACCTCGTCGGTCAGTGCGACCACGCGGAAAGGTTCGGGGCGCGCCTCAATCGGCGACAAAGCCGCCACTTCAAGCACGTTCCCCTCTATCTGATTGCCGAGGCCGTGAAAATGCCCCCTAAGCCATTGCTCTACCGTCATAGCTGCTTACTCGTATGATTTGGTGTAGTAAGTTTTACTCTCCTGCACCGTTGTATCGGTTGTCAGAACATAGCTGTCGCCCACTTTCTCGTAATAGCCCTTGGATTTGGGATTACCCGTAGGCGAAGTCACTGCGGTGTATTTTACCGTGACTGACTTGCCAATCAGGAAGCGGTGGAGCTTCTTCGGACGGTTAGGCACGGCAAGCACGGTCAGCTCCGATTCCCAATACTCCGTCTTGGTCTCCGGGTTGTACCATGTCTCGATAAGACCGCGACCCTCGAACATTCGTGAGTAGAAAGCCGAATTGTTACCTCGCATCGGTGCCACGTTCTTGATTGTACCGATGTTGCCGGTAGGACGGAACAGAAGCACGTTCTCGTTAAACGGTTTCAGCAGCGGGTACTCAAACTTCTTGGTCGTCTCGTTGAACTGTGCCACGGCTACCACCTCGTTGTGCAGTTTCACGTTGCTTACGCGCGGGAACAGACGCTTGAAGTAGCCGATAAGCACCTGAGCGTTGTCACCGTTTACAAGCATCACATTAGCTCCTGCCTCCGATGCCCGCTGGTCTGCGTCGGACTTTGAGGTGGTTGCTGTAAACAGCCCCTGCACGGCAAGATAACCGATGGCTCTTACAATGTCCGGGTGTCCCATGAATGTGCAGAACGACATTTCGTCGCACTCGGCCTCGACTGCCCCGTATGTGCCGTCGAAAAGCAGCTCGCGCAGGAACTTGTTGATGTCCTGAATCGGGTGCTTGGTCTCGTCGTAGGTAACGGTGCCTTCGTCAGAGATTGTGTAGTATTCTCCCACATGGGTGTTGCTTTCGGGAACGTGCGATTTGAACTTCACACCCACAATACCGTTGGGGTTGTTCACATCTGTAAGTTCAAGCCCGAAGTTCGACTTCATCTGTCCCACCTGATAGGTCACGGATTGAGCGTGTGATTCGGGGAACTGAGCTGCAAACTCCAGTAGGTTTTTGCGGTACATCGCCTTGATGTCCGGGTAGGGGCTTTCGCCTACAAAACGTGCGGCATTGGTGATGTCCTGCTCTGCGATTGCGAGGCGGCGCAGGTCATTCTCACCGATTGTCTCAAACCGTTTCTGTCGGGGGATGTAACCTTCAAGGGTCTCCACCGGAATCTCGCGACCACGGGGGAGTGCCGGAGAATTGAGGTCAAGATAGGTGGCCATTGCGGTCACGGAGTCCGTAACTTCGGCAAACTTGTAGCGGAAGTCTATCTGCGCTTGGTCATAAGTGAACCCGTCAATATTGTAGCGGAATTGCTCACGCCCTTTGAGAGCCTTGTTATACCATGCGTCAAATTTCTGCTGAGTGCCGATACCCAGCGTTTTCATCGCATTGCCGAATCCGTTAAATCCTGTTTCCATAGTCTTTATCGTTTAAGCGTTGATGAATGTTATGCGCCCGAAAAGAGCGGTTTTCTGCGCGTCGGTAATGGTCGCGTCTGTGCGCTTCACCATGATTTCGCCACGGGTGCAGATGGTCACGGTTGCACCGTCTGTGCCTACATAGATATCCTCGTAGGTAAGACCATCCGGGGTGCTGCTGTTGAATGTCGGAGTGCCGCCCGGCTTATCTACGCTCACGGGTGTTCCTGCCGGAATGGTCTTGCCCACGGGGTATGCCTCCGACACCGCGAGGTATGCGCCTCCGGGATAGAATTCACGCGCAGATTTCCATAGGCTTCTGCGTCCTACGCTCACGGGGCCTGCCGATTCAGCGTTGAAAGAGTTTCCGTAATTATTCATTGTTGGAAAGATTTTGTTTTACAATCAGTTATCTTTCGGCGTTTCCCATCCCAAATCTTTCATGGAGCTTTCCCATTCGCTCATGTCAAGGTTTTCGTCCCCCGCTCCGCCGTCGCTCTGGAACGGCTTGGTGGTATCAATGCCTTTCTTGCTCACCGCCTTGTTGAATTTCTCCTTGAACTTGCCGGTTAGTTCGTCTGCCGTCCACTTCTTGCCGCTTACCTCGTAAAGCTCCATCACGCGCTCGTAAGCATCCTCACATTCTGTGGGGTAGCCTTTCGCATAATCCCATGTCGCTTTCAGCTCGTCAAGAGCGGCGACTGCCGATTTCTGCGATTGTGCCGTCTCGAAGTTGTTCAGACGCTCGGTTATCGGATTCAGCTTCTTGTCAAGAGCCGCCTCGATAAGAGCCGCGATGTCGGGAGTGTCCTGCGGTTTCGGTTCGGGATTGGGTTCGGGTGGGTTGTTGCCGTTGTCAGAGGGTTTCGGAGTAGGCTCGGGCTTATTGCGTTTCGCTCTGTCCTTGTCCAGTACACTCTGATAGGATTTCAGCATGGCAAGAGTCGCCTCGTTTTTCACGAACTCCTCAATCTTGCTTTCATCCGTTACGAATGTCGATGCGAAAGCGGCAACTCCATCCAGTCTGTCATCGTCCAGCTCCAGTCGCGATTTGTACTCCTGTCGCAGTGCTTCCTTGATTTTTTGCTTCATTTTCAATGAATTGTCGTTAAACAAAAAGAGCCGACCATCCCGTGAGGGACAATCGGCTCTATGGCTCTTATTGTATTTGTGGCGCGGGGCGGACTCGAACCGCCGACCTTTGGGATATGAACCCAACGAGCTACCAACTGCTCTACCGCACTATGCCTAAACCAACAAGAGCCGAAAACGCATTTCTGCATCCATCGGCTCTGTGGCTCTGTGGTTAAACAATCTTTTTACCTGTCGAGGCTTATTCTTCTTATTGAGATATATCGTTCCTTACGACATCGCTTACAGAACAGATATAAGTCACCCTCTCCACGGACATCTTCACATCTTCCGAGGGTTTTCCCGCAATAAGGACAGAGAATATCACCTTTCATATCATTCTTTCCGTGTGCAAATATAATGAGTTTTTGTAGATTATGCAATAAAAACTATAAAATAACTTTAGATTTTATTATCTTTGCACCAAATTCAGAGCCGCAGAGCCACTTGACCCCATCGGGACAGGTGGCTTTCGCGGTTTTTTAGCATCTATGGCGTTCAGATTACTCGACAAATCAATATCGTTTCCGGCACTCTATCCGAAGGTTGAGCGCAAACTGCCTACTGCCAAAGACAAGGGTTGGACTAAGGTTGGGGACTTTCTGTTGCGCGACAAGGTGGACTTCATTCCTCAGCCGGGGTTGCAGGAGAATGTCTGTGCGTGTGAGGCAAATGTTATCCACATGTGCGGCGCGGCCACAATGGGCAAGTCATTCACGGGTATTCTGCTGTGGGGCTATCGTGCCGATAAGAAAGGCGCATCGGGGGCTATGATTTCAACACGTCTACAAGATTCCAAGAAAGGTTCGTCAATCTTCCGAGATAATGAATTGGTGTGGGGCCAGTATGCCGGATGTCAGTACAACACTTCCGACTATCCCACATTCGCATGGCCTATATGGTTTTCGGCATGGCGACTCATACACTCCAACTTCAACACCGACAATCCCGCCGAGTGGTCGCAGTTTGTCGAATATGCCAAGAAAAATCAGAACGGCTATCAGTATTTCGACGAGGCAAACGACCTTCAGGAAAAGCAATACCACTATTGGAACTCCCGTAACCGCGACGATTCAGGCGTGCCTCCCCAATCCGTCTATTCATACAACCCTCCCGGCAAGAATCACTATTTCACCCGCAACCTTATCAACGGTGGCTATGTGGGTGCAGATTTATGGTTCAAGCCCGAAATGAACGGCGTAGTCCGCTATTACTATGCACCGAGTGACAATGTAGACGATTTCATTTGGGGCGACACCCCCGAAGAAGTTGCCAAAGCCGCAGGAATAGTGTTGACCGAAAAAGACCGTGCCGCCGGTCTGACCGAGACCGACATGATACGCTCTTTCGCGGCGTTCACCGGCGAGGCTTCCGACAACCGTATACTTGTAGCATCTACAGGCGGCAAGTCTGTTGCCAACCTGCTTTATTCCGGTCAGGGCGCGGTGCTGAAAGGCGGTTACTTTGGCGACATAAAGGAGGACGAGAACAACGTCAGCAAGAATATGATAACCCGCCTTTGGGAAAATCCCAAGGACGAGGACGATAATATGTACGCCACATTCGACGTGGGCGGCGGCAAAGGTGACTCCGCACCTCTTATTATATGGCGTGGCTTGCAGATGATTGCCATTGAGTATTTCACTGGAGAACCGCAAGAGCTTGCCGGATGGATTCAGACGCATCTTAATCACTATGGCGTCCCAGTCGAGCATTTTGCCTACGATGGCACCGGTTTCGGCTATTGGCTCCAGGGACTTACCAACGGAATCTCCGTGACCGCCAACAAACGACCATTGCAAGAGTATGACGATCACGGCAACCCCGTGACGAAAGATGAATTTTTCAACTGCCGTTCTCAGCTTTTAGGCAAGCTCGAAGTCGCTCTGAAACGCGGCGACATTTCATGTGTGATCGACCGCAACAAACAGGTCAAGTTCGGCACAAAGAACGAGACGCGACGATTCATCGACGTACTTTACGACGGCGTGAACCTCTTTATCATCACAAAGAAGAACGGCAAGACCTACTACAACTCCAAGGAGGAGTTCAAGTCGAGGTTCAAATACTCCCCCGGCGAACTTGACGCAATGTCACTCCGCATGGTCTTTGAACTCGATACCCGCGAGCGCAAGCAGCCATCTAAACGAGTCCCCGAAAACGCCTATTTCAACTTGGTAAACCGCCCGCGCATAGTCAATCCGTGGCGCAGATTCCGATAACAACAGATACGAGATATGAAAATTTCAGAGAGAATACAAAACAAGCAGTTTTGGCGGCGCAGGATAAATCCCGATGCCGTCGATAAGCATACGCCCGTAGGAGCGCAGTATTATCAGGAACCCGCCATGTCGTTCGACTATGGTTGTTATATGTTGCTGACGCAAGAGGATTTCTGCCGCGAAAACGACCCCTTAGCGCACGACATTAACAGCAAATACATGAGTATGCGCCCTATTTACGAGGTGCGCAAAAAGCTGGATGCCGATGGCAACGCAGTCCTTGACGAAGAAGGCAAGCCGATAAACGAATGGCATATTGTTGACTTTGAACCCGTGGAAACGGTGCGGTTCGGATTGCAGATGCGAATAAACACCTCAAAGACAGCGTTCATGGCAGGCAACGGCTTTTGGGTATGCCACGAGGATAAAGACCACGACCTCGGCGAAAAGCTCAATTCATGGAAAGACAGTGCCGGGCTTGACACGGCATGGATGGAGCTGGTGAAGTCCTGCTATCTCACGGGCGACGGTGCGATTTATCAGTACGTCCACAACGGACAGCTACGGTATGAGGTTTTCAGCTATCTCAAAGGAGATATTCTTTTCCCCGACTATGACGAGAACCGCAACCCCGTGCTGACACGTCTTTACACTCTCCGTGGCAGACGCGCCGTGGATATTTTCACCACAGAACGTGTGCAGACGTGGATTGAGGGCGACAAGGTAAGCGAAAAGGATGCATCGTGGTTCATGCGCTTTTCGGGGTGGTTTGCCAAAGGTCTGAAATGGGACTCGGCAAAGACGAGTGAGGACGGTTGGCGTTGTCTCGCAGACAATCCCACACAAACGCCCGTGGGTATTAACCCTTGTACTTATTTCAGAGTGCCCGACATTCCGTCGGGCATAGCCAATCAGGAAATCGGCACGCTTGAAAAGGCTTGCTCGTTTGTCGCCGACGGAGTTCGCGCTAACTCGCAGGCTCCACTGTTTGTCAAGGCTACCGACATAGACAATCTGCCTCGCACGGATTCGACAGGAAAGATTATCGGTGTGAAAGGGGCTGTAGAGGAACTTAAAGCCGCCGATGCGAAGTTCTTAACACCCCCGAATCTATCCGACATAGCAACCATAGACATAGCCAATAAAGAGAAGTCTATCCGCGAATCCACCATGAGCGTAGATATTTCTCCCGAGATATTCCGTGCGGCAGACCCATCGTCAGCGGCAATCAAGCTCCTTTTTACCGATACAATTATTTGGTGCAAGAACGAGTTTGTGCATCTTTACCCCTCGCTCGTGCAGATGGTAGATACTTTCAAGGCTCTTGTCGCCAAAATCGAGGGCAACGGCAAGATTGCGACCATGCGGACTTCTTGCGGCTCTGATCCGTGGATTCCGCAGAATGACAGCGAAGTCTTGAAGCGTGAGATAGACCAAGTGCAGAATCGCATGAAATCACGAAAAGCCGCAATGTCTGACGCAGGAAACAATCACGTCGAGGATTACGAGCAGATTATAAAAGAATGGAAAGAGGAGCTTGACATCAAGGCTCGAATCCCTGCCGTTGCGAAAGCCGAGGTCGAAAAGGAATATGGCGAACCTCAGGAAACAATAGAGGTGGTGGATGATGATAACGGTGCAAAGCCAAAAATCGACAACAACGCAAAAGGGAAGTCCATAACAGAATAAGCAAAGGGCGCAAGGTCAATCCTTGCGCCCTCGTTTCTGTTTCTACTCCTGGCAGATCAGAATGGCAGATCATCAACTTGTGGTGCCACAGTCGTAGCCGGAGCTTGTGGCTGTGCCTGTTGATAGGCGGGTTGAGATGCCGCCTGCGCACCTTGACGCTCTACTTTCCATGCGTTGAGCTGCGTGAACCATTTGCCGTTCCATTCGCGGCTTTCAATGTCGAAAGACACTTTAACCTCATCGCCGACATTCGGACACTCGTTCACCTTGTCGCCGAAAAGCTGCATACACACTTTCTTCGGGTATTGCCCTGCGGTTTCGATTACGAACTCCCTTTTCTGAAAGGCTTTGCCAGACTTGCTTGTTCCGCTTACCAAATCCAAGACGGCAACTGTTTTTCCTTGTAGTTCCATATATTTGTTTATTAATCGTTATCATCTTTCGGTAAATTAAGATTCCTTGTCGCATCAAACCGCCACCCGTTCTCCTCTGCAAATCTCCGTGTCTGGCAAAAATCACACTCATTTATGATTTTCCCGCCCTCGACGTTGCTCTCAACGAAAGAGCGGTAGGAACAAGCAGAGCACCTTTCTGGGAGGTACCTCCTCGGAGCCTCCTGCGCCTCCACCTCATCTTTCAGTATGCCAAGCTTCTTGAAAATCTCCGTAAGCACTTTCAGCGTATCGGGGTCGAGCGTATCTCCGCTCTCAACCATGCTCATGGCTTGGTTTAGCAGGGACTTCAACGCCTTGTCCTTTCGGCTCTCATCCACCTCTATCAGATGTACCTCGTTCTTTCCCTTGTCGCCGTTCAAGAAATCTTTCAGATAGGCGGCGTAGCTATCCGCGTATTCGCGGTTTTTAGAGTAGTTGAAAAACTGCGTGCAAGCCGCCCGTCCCGTCTTATTGAGCTTCCTCGAGCTGTCTAAAAATTCGGGATGCCAAAGAGCGAAAGCCTTTTGGTTAGGTATGGAAAAGGCGATGGTGTAACTGAGCAAATCCTTGTCTGAGGCCGGAATCTTGCTATCGTCTGGAATCGGTCTGTTAGGTATCAATCTTTCGTCTGCCATATCACTTCCTCATTTCAAATCCATAGCTTGCAATCGCCAAAGCGTCAGCCGCCCATAGCGTAACTTTCTGCTTCGGGAAACGCTGTTGCGACCACGCCTTAATCCTATTCTTGTGGCTCGTTTTGCTCTCGCCTTTCTTGCCGGAGAGATTAAAGTGTTTCTGCCATTTTGCCGGGGTAACTTCCACGGTGGATATGCCCTTTGCCAACAGAGCCATTTCTAACTGACCGCAGTGCCGGGCAAACGCAGCGGTAGCCTTTGAACTCTGTCCCGGCATACCGAAACCCACTTTTTCTATGAAGCACACCACTTCGTCAGTATTCCAGTTGCCTAATGCCGTCAGAATATCCTGCGGCGTTGCGGGCATTTTATGACACTCCAACAGAGAGCCGTCAGAGTCAAGCCATACAAGCCCCCCATTGCTTCCGGGGTCTATACCTAAATAGATTTTACTCATACTCATTCCTTTTCGTAGTCCATTATATTATTGGGAGTGATACAACCATACTTGGGGTTGTAGTCAATATCCCGGCTTTCGTCACTTGAAATAAATCCCATCCCGCCGAAAGCCTTATATGTGTCACTCTCACCGAAGTTTATTCCCGAACTTATAGAGTAACCATACTTCTCCAATAACCCTTTCAGCTCCGAGAGAAAAGCGGTCTTGGGGTCTGTGGACGTTATCGACTCAATGTAGTCCGTATCGAAAATTCTTATATATTCCGGATTGTCGAGAGTTATCCCTATACCAAGATTATCATCAATACTTTCAATCGTTCCGCAATCGCCCTTATCAACGCAAACACACTCAGTGTCGTAGTCCCGAATAAAACGCACTCGGTCGCCTATATTAAATGTCTTTTGCTCGTTCATTTCTCTTTCTCTTTTCATTTCAGTTAACCATTCTTTTTGTTTGCCTCTGTTTTTAAAATATTCCATAATATATTTCATGCGCTCGGCACGTTCTTCGTCCTCTCGCGTTTCAGCTTCATAGAACGGTCGCATCAGCTCTTGTTGTCGTTTCGCGTAGGCGACAAACTTTGCAAATTCGGGGTCGTTCTGTAACAGCTCTTGATACTCTGACCTTATTCCACTTGGAAATGCAATTATAGGATAATCATTCATTCTTCGCTTACCTCAATAATAATACAACTTTCGTGGTCGATACCAGCGGCACCTATCCCCTCCACAACAGCCCACGCCTCCCAACGCCCCATCAACTTGGCAATAGTCATGTTCTCGCCGTAGATACTGCGGAGCATAAACGTAAATTCGGGCGAGTTGATGCGGAAACGGCAAATATTGGTGATTACTCGCTTGTCTTTTCGCCACTCCGTTTCAAAAATTCCCTCCGAGCCTATCTGCGCTTTCTGCAACTTTTGGTTACAGTAAAGCCCCACGGGGATGATAGCCATTCCGCGATTACTCGCCCTCGGTACGGGGTGTTGTATCTTTATCGGTTTTGCCATACTCAATCCTTGTTAGATGTCAATGCCAATCCCACAGCGCGGATATACCAAGTCCAATATTGTTCCTTGATAGCCACCTTTCGCGCCTTGTAATCGTCGGCGTGTTCGGTCAGATAAGCCGCGTGTTTCCTCTGCAAGTCGAAGCAATGAAGCTGCACCATTTCCACATACTCTTTCGGCTTGATGTTCAACAATCCTTTCTTAGTCCATCGCACCCGCGTCTTGCCGTCAAACACAGCCCAATCGCAAGCGTGGGGATTGTCTATGAAGTCCTGCACACCGAGATTATGCCACATCTGCGCTATCGGCAAAAAGCAACTCAGATAGTTAGTCGAGAAGCGTCCCATGCGTTGAAAGTATTGGTACATACTTCCGAACATCGAAGTCAGACGTGCCTCCTTCTGCAAGCGCAACTGCCATTCAAGCACACCGACATTCAGCCCGTCCGAGAGAAAACCGTAAACGCCCACCTCATTGTGAGTGTCAAGGAACTCCCTCGCCGCGCCCTCGTCATTCAGCTCTCGCGCCTGCCTCACGCCCAATCGGTAGCACCAATCGAGCAAGCCAATCATGCGCAGAATAGTATCGCGTGTAACTATCGGGTGCGTCTTAGCCATTACTCCTTGTCCTCGTTCAGCACTTCTCGCATCAGCTCCTTATCCGCCTCCGAAGCCGCCTTTGCTTCTTTCTTGCTCATCTGAGACCGCTCTACAACAGATTCCATGAATGCCTGCGAAGCCATTTCCTCGGAATCGGTAACAGCTTTTGCCTTTTCTGCGCCCTCGGCTTCCTTGCGTTTTTGCCATTCCACAATAGCTTTCTGCACTCCGCTTGTCAGCTCCCGGTCTTGCGTCATAGCCATTGCAGGAATGGACAGAGATACAATGTAGCCCTGCAACTGGTCTTTACGCTCCTGCTTCGCGGCGGCAAGGAGATAACCGTATGCGTGAGTATTCCCCCCGATCCGGCAGTTGAAAATTCCGCTCGTACTCGTTATCGAAAGGAAAGTCCGCTCGATGCTTCCCTCCTTGTAGTGGAACGTGAACTTCCACTCGCCAACCTCTTTCACGAGGTATGGCTTACGCTGTTTAATCTTTATGCTCATTCTTCTTCGGATATATTATTTAAGTCCTCAATCTTTGTTTCTGTGTCGCCCATTTCGCGGAGAATATTCAGAAATTCCTCACGTGTGTTATTGTAGGGCATGAAGCGTCTGATAACCTCCGAAAAGGGTTGCATATAGTTATCTATCGTATCTTTCGCCTCATGTTCCGCCGTACCTCGGTTGCGACCATACAACCACATCTGAACTTGGGTTATATAATCCTCCTCGGTCATATTGTAGTGCGTAACGGTATCTACAACCGTACTGAAACGGCATAGAAGTCCGTTAGGCTGTCTTGCTATAAATGCTCCCATAGTCAATCTTTCTTCCGTTTATCATATCTTTTCATTCTCGCGCATATAGAGTGAGGTGTACAGTTGGCAATCATGTGGACTTTTAGCTCAGTATCTGAAATTTCGCTACGGGTAAAGAATGTACGGCTCTGCACATGACAATTCCCCTCAACTCCGTAGTGCCTACACGCCTTTCTGTACGCCTCGCGCTCCTTGCTCTCGGTCATATCCATATAGCCAATATTCCGAAAACAACCGCTCCGATTGTGCCTAACACAAACAGTACAAAGAGTAGAAAGAGTGCCCACTCAAGCCATCCTTTCGACATGTATTCCTTATTGTCATTTGCCATCCTTGCCAACGGCACCGCCCAAAATAAAGCGAATACAACTATTATCAAGGATGTAACGCACGCTTTTGCCATCATACTCACTTCCTTTTAAGCCCCTCCACAACCGCATTGGTAACCGAAACGGCATACTCGGCGGCTTCGTTGGGGTCATTGTACTTGTTTGCGACTTTCAACGCTACCTCTTTGGCAAGGTCGGCGGTGTATGCGTCCCAATCAAATGACCTACTGCGGAACTCGTCAACAATGGCTTGATGCGCTTCTTGTTGTCGTTTTATTCGTTCTGCAAAGTTTATGCGACCTACACACGTTTCTTCCTCCGCTTCCGGCTGCTCCGTTGGCTCGGTGTAGAGGTCAAGGTCGATTTCCGGATACCATTCGTGGATGTTCAGTTCATACCGCCACCCTAATTTTTCACGATAATCCGCACCTATAATAGAGAACACACATCCTTCAAATAACACACTATCCTTAACTCGGACTTTATCGCCCACCTTAAACTTCGCCTCTTTCGCCTCCGCATCGACCTTGACGAGATACTTGGTGGGTACAATCCACACTTTCATTTTTGTTCTCTCGTCATTTGTTATATTGATTGCCGCAACGTCTTTATCTACACAGCAAACCGTACAGACTATTTGCGACATATCGCAACCGCCGGTAATTAACTTCGGCGCGTCCTTGCTCACCCGAACCTTGTCGCCTTGCTTGATTTCCATATTATTCATGTCGTTTGCTTTCTTTTTCCGCATAAGTGCCAATCGCTATCAGCGCAACGGCAGTCTGAAATTCCACAGCGTCTTTTAGTCCTACCATAGCAGGAAGATTACACTCCATACTCTCTTTTTCCATCACCTTTTCCGCAAAATCAGCAGGAAGTTCGCCGTTCTCGTCCTCCGCCATCACAGAATAGATTGCTTTTCTGACAATCTTTTCGGGTATCTCAAAAGTAACTTTCATATTTCAAACAAAAGGCTCAAACTTTCGCCCGGCTGTGCGAGAACCGGGGTACTTGTCTGAGCCGTTAATATCCTTTCCGAAGCCTCGCACGCTTCATAGGTTTTTCTTAAAAAGGGAGGCGGCAAATTCGACTAAAATCCGCCTCCCTGCGGTTAGAAATATACAAATTAAACCATGAAAAACATTTTGCCGTAGGAGGTTTTATTGTTTTGGTTCTGGTTCTTTCATCTTTGCGGCACGAAGTTGTAGGGCGTGGTTGTAAGCCATCATCGCGCCATACTGAATTTCAAGCAGTCCGACAACATCGGGAGGTAGTGCAAGGAACTTGTCGGTTTTCATAAACGCATCAAGTTTGTTGAAGCGTTCAACCAACTCGTCTATCTCCCGATACATTCGGTCGAGCGGTGTGCCTACGCAGTCGTAGGTAGCCTCGAAAATGTCGGGCTTGCAGGGATAGAACTCGCCTTTTACACCCTTGATGATGTAGTCGCCTACGCTTGCTTTCATAGTGCCTTCAAGCGTTTCGATAGGGATATAGGGGTTGTCCTTATCCTCATAGTTCACACGGAGGTCTGTGCCGACAAACTCGGCAATCTCGCTGATTCTTTCGGGCGTGTCGATGAACTGCACCGCCTCGATTTCTACTGGTTTCTTAATGTATTTCACACCTGCAAATATAATGTATTATTGTGGATTATGCAAGTAATTCTATAATTCAGCTTTAGATTTATGCAGGCAAAAGCCATAGTCCGGCCATTGTTTGTAAATGAGATGTCGGTTTTGAGAAAAATGTGTAACTTTGCCTTTGATTCAATCGCATTCGGCAGCGTGAGCCGAATGTTACCGTTGAATAAGAAAAAACATACTATGTCAGAAGAACAGATGAACAGTTATCGGCTTACGTCGATGGAGGAGCCGGGTGACGAGCGCATGGCTCAGATTATGCGTGAGGTTGCCGAGTATGCCCGCGAAAGCACACGCCGTGCTGCCGAGCGTGTTGCAGCCGGGATTGAGGCTACTACACAGGCGGCACAAGAGAAATGGGGCGATGCCATAAACAGAATAAAGATAATGGCGCCAAGTGATCACGACCCCGTTCTGATTGTGATTGCCGGCCCCAACGGGTCGGGCAAGACTTCCGTGACTTCAAAGATTCTGCATCACGAGTGGCTGGAGGATTCGGAATACATCAATCCCGACAATGTGGCGCGTGATTTATTCGGCGACTGGAACAATCAGGAATCTGTTCTGAAAGCCGCTAACTATTGCAATGAATTAAGGGAACGCTGTCTTGCTGAACGTAAGAGCCATATCTTTGAGACTGTGATGTCAGCTTCTGATAAGGTCGATTACATTCTAAGGGCAAAAGAAGCGGGATTCTTCATCCGCCTATTCTTCGTATCCACTGAATCCCCGACAATCAATGCAAAGCGAGTTGCGAACCGTGTGCTGAATGGCGGTCACGATGTGCCTATACCTAAAATTATATCCCGCTACGATAAGTCCATCGCAAACTGTATCGCCTTGGCTCCATACGTTGACAGGCTCTATGTCTATGACAATTCTATCGAGAATGCCGAAGCGCGACTTTTGTTCCGGCTGAGCGACGGCAAGCTTGCGAAACGCTACGTCGATGAACTCTCTGACTGGGCCTCCGCTATCCTTCAATAATATTTATAGAGGGGCGGCACTCATTGAAGTGTCGCCTCTTTCTTTCGCAAACAAAAGCCATAGCCAACCTGTAATCTCTGTTTGAAGCACCCTTTCTGAGCCAGCATTGCCGACAATTCGGGACGGGCGTGCTGTTTGCTCCCCTCGGCTTCGGCAAACGCCTTGTATTCCTCGTAAAGCTCCGCAAGACTGCGCCAACAGTCCTTGTCGTACTCCTTGACCGCCTCATAGTCATTCTCAGCCCACCACCGGCGCATATTGTTGCTCCCTGCCATGATTATCTCCTGCGACTTCTTCATGTCCTCGCCCATAACAATATCGCCCTTGTTCTTGGCGAAGATGCGATAGCCCTCCACAATCCAATGGAAAATATACATCAGAGCCTCCGGTCGCGTCAGCTTATAGGCAAGCGAGGTGTCTCTGTCCTCGCCCGTAAACGCCCGTGTGGTCGTATGCACCACAAGCCGTCTGCGCTGACCTCCGTAACTGTCATCGTCAGTCTCGGGCATAGTGTTGGCACAGCACAGAAGCGGCGGAGCAATCACCTTTACAGGTTTCTTGTCGTAAGGCACACGCCCCTGGAACTCGCCACCGCTTGCAAACCGCTTGAAGTCGCCGCCCGACAGCTCCTTGCCGTCCATATCATCTATGAAGTTGGCAACCTTGTTGGCGAGTGCTGCGATATTCACATTTCGGTCGCTGTCCTTGAACAACTGCCGGAACGAAAAGCACGAAAAATACTCCTTGCCGAACACCGAGGCTATCACATTCGACACAACGGACTTGCCGTTACTGCCCGGACCCAATAGGAACAAACAGTATTCCATCTTGAACGCCAAACGGTCTGAAATTAAAGACCCGCACCACTGCTGAAACACGCTCCGAGCGTCCTTGTTCGGGATAATCTCGGCGATTTTTTCCTCCCACAGCTTGCAGGGATTTCCGAAAGTGCCGTATTTCTCCGCGCACTCGCGGTAAAGCTCGTCTTTATCCTTATATTCGAGGTCAAGCACAATGGCGGGACACTGCTCCACGCTCGGCTTCACGGCCTTGCGCTTCTCAACGTCATACACAAGGTTTCTGAACGCCACATAACGGCGGTTGGGGCGGTAGAGGTACTTGTCGCTGCTCGAAATCGTGTCAAGGCAGCTCATCGCGATAGCCTTTGCAGGGTACTCGTCATTGTATTTCTCGCCCAAATCAAGCTCTATAAACGCCCGTTTGAGCAATTCCTTAAGAAATATTTCCCGATCCTCCACACGCACGAAACACACGCCGTTAAACGCATATATCGCACTCTTGCTCCCGTCCGAGAGAAAGCGTTTCATCTTGTCCTCGCAGATAAGGTTGCGGACAATCGCCCTCAGTCGGTCAACGCGACCCTGATACACGTTCTTGTCGTACTTGCCGAGACCTCTCAGCTTCCCTCCGTCCTTACCCTTTGAATAGAGCCGCTTATACTCCGCCTCCATCGCAGGACAGAGCCAATCTATAAGATACTGGTATAAACTTTCACTTACAAGTGCCATATTTACTGCTTATCTATTTCAATTTTAGAGTTAATCACAACGACCATCGACTTTGTAGGGTCAGTAGAGTGTTGAATTTCGCCACGAAAACCAGCGTGAGCCAATGCATTGAGAATACCCGTAATTACCGAGACTCCATAGCCCTTGTTGTTCTCGTTGATTATCTTTGTGGCGAGGTCTGACTGCTCCTTTGTGAGATTTCGCGATAAAAACTCAACCTCCGCAGTCCAATTCGCAACCATCTTCTTAGGGTCGTATAAGTATCGCCCGAAATGGTCTTTGAAAACTCCGTCCATACTCACTCCTTTATAAGTTCAACTCCGTAAAACATATAGAAGATGTTTTCAAGGTCATGCAGATACTCGACTCTTAAATCCACTTCATGCTCTTTCTGATACCACAAACGCCCTCGCCATATCGTAGTCGTTTCCTCGTCAAATTCAAGATAACCGTAGTCCTTATACCCATCGGGCAAATCCCATTCCCACAGCTTGCCGTTGTCGTATTCGTGATACTTGAAGCCAATCTCCGTCAGAATTTCGGGAGTAATGCTTATCGGCATAACATCATAGCCGTTCACACTTTTATAAAGTGTAAGCGTAGATTGGTCTATAAGCGTCAGATTGTCCGCGTTCATTATCTTACCGCTTACAGCGGCAACAATCATTCGTTTACCCTCATACTCCACATGGCTTCCGATGCGGAGTGTCTTAACATCTACTGCCATATCATTCTCCCTCCTTGAAAAAGTCTTTGCCGAATATATGCTCCAATTCATCCCGCACCATGCAATGCGTATAGCAATCTCCTATTGCATTTAGGTGGTATTTATACGTTTCTTTTATGCTCTCTTTCTCCTCGGCGGTCAGACGCGAGGCGAGAGGTAAAGAAAATATATGGTTAATAACCCACTTGCACGCTCTCATTTGCTCCAACCCTCTATCCACAAAGCTGGGATTATTGGGGTCAGCCATAAAGAAATTATTGTCTATAATGGCTTTCTTCGCCGCTTCTTCTATTGTCTTGGTCATATCTCTTGTTTTTGTGGTGGGCTATAGGGTTAAATCAATACATATCGCAGAATATTCCGCACTCGTAATTGCTTATTTTGCCGCCTCTGTCGGTCGGTTTCAGTTCATCAAGGAAAATCCTCTCTCCACGGACTTTTACGAGCTTGCAGCCTATCCTACGGCTCTGTTCGGCGCGTTCCTTGAATTGTTCGGGGAAGTTTCTGCGGATAATGTTCCAATAGGTAGGCGAGGAAGATTTCACACAGCCGATGCAGTTAGCGTTTGGCAGGGAGCGATATACTTCGGGGAGTTTTATTCCTGCGGATTCAATGATGTTGAAGCAGTCGCCTTTAGTAAATCCGGCATCAATCAGAAGCGGCAGCACATTCGGTCGCTCAAACTTTACAAATCGTTCATGGCGGTGTCTTTCGTCAGCCGTAAATCCCAGCACATGAAAGTCAATCTCATGCGTCAGTTCAAAGTTATAGCGAGCCTCCTTTTTGAGCAACTGAGTGCAAGGCGCACCGGCAACTCCCGACATATATTTTCGCTTGTCGAACACCTCTACGATTGAATGATTTGGGAATTTAGGATTTATAGCGTCAATAATCTCTACTCCGAGCCACTTCTCCACATCGCGCTTGAAGCGTAGATTGTCGGGGTGTTCCTCTTTGATAGGGTTATTGACAATCATAACATTGTTGTCCGCGCCATACATATCAACCGCTAATTTGGCGGCTACGGCACTCGCGGCTCCGCAGCTGAACCACACTACGATGGTTTTGTCTTTCTTGCTCTCGCCGCGCAGGAGGGTGATGTTGTCTGTCTTATTCATATTGGCTCTTTTTGGCTCTTGGTTGTTATTGTCAGTTGTGGAAATATTCACGGCATAGGAAATTCTTTCGCGGCGAGAAGTCTTTGAAGTCCATCGTAGTCCAGAACTCCCTGCGCATAGCCCATCGCGCCATATCGCGCTGCCATTGCGGAATTATTTGATTGGGATTGTCGAGGTCGCGGAACGGCTGTGCAACAACCCTCACACGCTTGTTATCGCGGAAATACATAAGACGCTCGTAGGACTCCTGCATATTGCCGTTTATCATCGCGTACATCAGATACGACTTGGGCGTGTCGCAATGCGAGTCTATCATCTTCATCACACGCTCACACTCGCCGATCTGTCGCGGAGTGTCGCACCCGAAGCGGATAGGACACAGCCAATGTACCTTTGCCAGCATAGCGGCTATTTCCTCGGTTACAAGCCTTGCATCGAGGGCTTGATTGAAGTCCACGCGATAACCACGCTTGATTATCTTCTCAATCTGCTCCAATCCGTAGTCGCAGGCGAGAATGTTGTTATCCATCAACACCAATTTGTTGCGTCCGTCAATGGCTATCTCGTCCACGTCCATATAAGGACGTATATTGCCCTCCTTGCGCGGAACACAGCACCAAGCGCACTTGTTCGGGCATCCGCGAGTAAGGAAGCCGTAGGCGGTCTTGTTGTCTATGTCGGGATAGATTGAGTAGTCGGGCTGCAAACGGTCTATTTCATCGGGCAATGTGGAATGGATGTCATAACCTGTGCCTCCCTTGACGACCTCGCAGTCATAATAATCGGTGAAGTCGGGAGTGAAAACAAAGACCTTACTTGCATAAACCTTGTCATAGCTTCCGAACATCGGGTCAGCCCACTCCACGCTGTCGCCAAGAGAACGGTGGTATGCCGCTATCTTTCCGAGAGCAAGGTTTGGGAACCGAGTCTTATCTACGTCTATTAGCCCGATGTTCATACCGCAAAGTTAAAGATATATTGTAGATTATCCAAATAAACCTATAATGTGGGTTTAGGTTTTGGAGAGCCGAAAACAGACGTGATTTTGACCCTATTTTGAGCAAAATCGGCTGAATCTACTACACAACTTCATCCCCTCTTTTTCTCCTTTCTCTTTCTCCCTCAGTGAATTAGGTGCAAAGCTCTATAATGTAGTGTACTTATTTTCTATTTAACTTTTTTCTCTTTTTCCCTTACTATATATTTTTATAGAAATATTTTTTCTCAAACCACTACACAACTACATTTTAAGAGATAAATATATAATAATCAATATTTTATCCATGTAGCTGCTGGTTCAGTCCGCTGCATTGTGGTGCATGAATGTTAATTTATATTAAATATTGCAAACGGATGTTGAGGACGAAATTTTTGAAGAAAAAATTTTTCTGGGTCGCACCCGCCCGTTCCGGCTTCGCTCGCCCTGTACCCCTGCCACCCCTTTGCAGGGTTTATAACCCCATGTTATCAAACGGTTACGGCAAATAATTGACCGTATATTATCCGAAACTCGACATTTTGACTCCGATTTTTGGCTTTTATATTGTTCCACGTTTACAACACTCTGAATATCAAGAAATTAAGCGTTAACAAAACATGTTCCACGCAACATCTTTTAACACTTTGCAAAGATAATTATTTATCCTCTTATTTGCAAGTGATTCAGCGTATTTGTGTACGATTTTTATTCTTTTTGCTGTCTGGGTCTCTTTGCGGCGTGTGTGGCTTCTCTGTGTGCGTCCTGTGTCGATGTCTATTCAGCCATGCGAGATTGAGGGTTTTATCTGTTAAAATATTTCACATTTCAGAGTCTTGATTTTGAGTTGAATTTTAACATAAAATACTTGCAATCAGTTTGTTATATCGGATATTTTTTGTAATTTTGTAATGCGGTTAGAGCACTGATCGCCCTGATGAACGAAAGCCCCGGCCGTTCATCTTCACAGACTGGACCGGGGCAAAGTTTTCAAATCATGCTACAAAGGTAGCGAAAAGTTTTCAAATTATGTCAAACAAAACAGTTTTAGCGGCCGCAATTATCGCAACAACGCTTGCCACGTTGAGCGTAGCGGCCACGGAAATGGCAAACGCCAGCAAAAGCGAGTTGGCATTAAAACTAATGGCGTTTATCTCGCTGATCATCTTTGACGTTTACGCAATAGCTGCGATACTCAAAGGAAGAAACAAAGACTAACAACATAGGGGGCGGAAAGCTCCAAGCGGGTTAAATTCCGCTCCCTATTCCAAATATAACCAACCTCCCACTAAAACCCCATCACGATGAAAGCAAATAACACCATATCCGCAAACCTCAAAGGCATGGCAAAGCACACCTACAACCGCGTAATGTCTGCAATGGCAGAAGATAATGACCGCTATATGGGTCACACATTTGCAGCCCTCACAGACGGCGCAAAGGCTATCGTCCACAACTCCGGACACTTTGCAAACCTCTACATAAGAGGTGAGCGCAAAGGCATGGCAGCAGAAGAAGCCGCAAAGGAACTGACAGAACGCGCCGCCGCTATCACTGAGCGCAAACTCCGCAAAATAGACACGATTTGCGCCGCCGCTTTTCTCGCAGAATACATCAGCAGACAGCGCAAAGCAGATGAACCCACCAACACCCCCTCGACCATGGGCGCAAACGAAACAACCGAATTTTCAGAACTGACACACGCCGGCCAGTGCTTGGACATCTATTTGCACAACACAAGCGACATTTACGAGCGTTACACCGTTCCGGTGATTAACGCCGTTGTTGAGGCCGTAAGGCGTAACGGCTGGCAGCTCCCAAAGGAAGAGGCGATTAAAAACCTTACGTTCTGGACATCATGGCAGGACGGCACGAAAAAGGCAATACAAGCCGCCGCCCGTCTGGTTAAGCGTTACGACCAAATGACACCCACGGCAAAAGACATCGAACAGGTAACGCGCAATTACGCCGCTTATATCGTGGATTGTGCCAAATACGAGATTGAGAAATGAAACAGACTCTCAAAGCCACGGCGGCGATACTCGGCATAGTTGCCGCCGTGGTAATCCTAAACTACTTCATTAAGGCGTTAGGATGCCTTATGATAATGATTTCCGAAACCTGTAACGTACCACTCTAAAACAAACAATCATGCAGACAATCAAAGTAAACACAAATTCGCTCCCCTGGGGCTGTAACTTCACAATCAACGGCAAAGAAATTGCCGGAATCGGCAGTGACTTTTGCAACCCCGGCAAATATTCCGCGCGTTTCGGGGTGTATGCCTCCGGCGGTAATATAGCCACCTTTGCGGATGCAGTGGAGTTCATCAGCGACGCGATTGAAAACCATTTCGCCGCCTTTGGCCTGAACGTGGAATTTGTCAACGCATAAACCGGAAGAAGATGAAAACTAAATACATGACGATTGAACAGGGAAGCCGCGTAAACTTGTCGCAGTTCCCGAACTTCCACAAGTCCGGCAGTATAGCCGGGATGAAGCGACTTTATTACGGTGCTAACGCTTTATTGGTGCGTTGCGGGTCTTACGTCTACAATGTGACAGCAGCTCCGGAGATATACGCACAAGCACACTAACCCCACCTTTCCCGGGACGGTCTTAACGTGTGTTCGATTCACACGCCGGGAGCAAATAACTAAATACAAACAGATATGAAAATCCAAATCAGCATCAGAAAGGCCGGAAACGGCTTCGATTTCCACAACGCTAACGCATGGGATTTCCCATTGATCGCCACAATCCGCGAGGGCAAGAACAAACCAGATATATACCTTTGGCGCATCTTAGACGAAGGCAAATCAGGCTTTCACAACCTTGCCGGGGCAATAGGCAGAGTAAAGGCGAACCTTACATTAATAGCGGCTGACCGACTTGGAAGCGACATTGAATTTATCGAAGAATAACCCGCCCAAATTCCCTTTTACACCGCCGGACGGTAAATTATACCTCCGGCGGGAGAAAGGCCGACAGAAACGAAATAAACAAGTTAAAACGATATAGCAATGAACATACTGAATAAAAACCTTAATATTTGGCCGACAATAGCCGACTACCGCGAGTTGCTCAAAATAGCTTGCGCAAGATTTGACATCAGCGAGAATGAAGCACGCAAACGATTTGGCCTTTACACTTATGCTGAGTGGATGAATTTATTAACCAGTAATTACCCCCCCCCACGGCACAACGGAAAGACAATGAGGACAACCACATTAAAACAATGCGCCCAATATGCAAAATGGATATGGGGCGACGTAGAGACCGACACCCGCAATATAGGCGGCGATAAATACGGCATAGGCAATATTTCCCACGGCTCAGTAATTGAATGGCTCACGCCCTTAATGGCTCCGGCTCAACTGCTGGGCTATCTGCAAGGACTTCACGCCGCGAAAAACAATCCGGACATATTCAACAAAACGCCGTTTGACGCCTCAGTCTACGCAAAACAAGTCTAACCCTAAACAGATAAAGAAATGATACTAATAGCCCTAATATGCGTTGTGTGCTGGCTCGACCCGGCACTCAAAGACGGAAGTTCAATCAAATAACCCCTAAAACGAAAAGCGATGAACAGACAAGAATTATTAAACGAGATACGCGCAATAATAAGCGCCGCCCCTGATAACTTTGATATTGCCGTGGGCAATAAGTTTGTCAGCGTTGCGAAACTCAGTTACATGGAAAACGGCGACCGTTATTGCTCCGGCTGGACAAACTTCCGCGACACTGATTCCGAAAACGAAACCTACTACAAATTAAAAAGCCTTAGATGGTGTGCCAAGCGCAAAGCGGTTTAACCACCCATCCCGGCGAGGGAGAACCACAGCGGAGCGACGCCGCCGCCGGGAACTATCAACAACAAATAAAATCATACGAATATGGAAACTATAATCAACAAACTGCGCGAGGATATAAACTACATGTTTTACATCAAGCCTAAGGGCGCAAAGCGATTCAGCACCTACAATCCCGGCAAAGGCACAATGGGGACGGGGCTTGTATTTACGGAACTTTACCGCAAAGAGCATCTTTTGGCTGTCTGCAAATGGATCGCCGAAGACAATAGCGGGGACTTCGCATATCAACTCCGCAGCGGGGACGGTAAGAAAATATATTGGGAGCACAACCCAATAGCCACCACACCTACAGAAACGCCCCAAATCGTCCGCGTTGAAATCGTCCGCGACTTCGACAAATCGTATTACGCAAATCTGTATGACGAAAACGGAGGCGCCCACAACCTTTCAAAAGAGTACACAGACTTCCGCACATTGAAAACCTTATGCAAAAAGGAGTACGGCGTAAATCTTCCAAATCTCTCACAAATAGAGTTTGAAACACACGGACGCAAATCATACGCTTATATAAGCACAGAAACGCCCCAAATTCCAACTGGAGCCACCGAGACGGTAAATGTATCGGCAGAGGGTGAGAACGCAGCAGAGAGGGCAGAATATCGTGTCACACGGATTGGTGGCTATAAAATTATTGTCGGCGACCGTGTGCGGGGGAAAGTAATAGCCGTGCTAATGTCCGTGAATGGGCATAACACTATCGAGATAAACGATGAATCGGCGCATATCGCCACAATGGGAGAAAAGCCGTTACAGATAGACAAACCAATTATGCAGCTATCCGACGCGGAAGTGCTGGAGTTGATATGCAGCTACACAGAGCCGCCACAATTGCCCGAAAGGAAAATCAAATTCTTCCACTACACGCCGGAGCAACTGAAACGCTACATAATCGACGTTTACGAAAAGTATGCAAACGGAGAGTGGGTGCTACAACCACACGAGCAGATAGACACAGACGCAGGACTTTGGGACGTTGTAGGCGGCAAAATCGGCTACTGGACTAACTGGAGACGTGAGAAGTTTTCGGAGGTAAATATGGACTTCAATTCTCCGACTTGCCACGCGTGCTACAAAATAAACAGAACGTACCAAAAAGACGACTTCATCGTATCAAATGAGAAGTTGCTGGAGTTCACGATTGGAGGTAATTACTACTACATCCAAAAGCAAACATACAGCAAGGGGAAACATCGATGGTGTTATACCATCATGGACGCACACGGAGATTTTGCCGTCAATGATTTTTCGTACACAAAGAGAGGAATTTTGCAGCGTTTCAACAAGTGGTGGAAGAAGAACGCCACAATCATTTGGCGGTCGTCCGAATTTGCGCCACAATCGCCCGAAGCTCCGCAGGTGATGGAATGTTCCACCGAACCATGCAAACTCGCCCAGACGGCATAAAAATGCCTATTGGTAGACCTCAACGAATTTCAAAACATTTTAGTAACTTAGCAAAAAATATCTGACATGTATCTCTGTAAAAACAAATTCCTGAACATCTTCCTCAACATCCTGCTTCTCGTGATACTCCCGGCCGCTGGAGGAATCCTGCTTTACTTCTATGTGGAGTATGCGATTCTTCTCATTCTGATAATACCGGGATTCATCGCCTTTTTCCGCGGAGGTATGAAGAACGGCAGCAACATGAAATAATTAATCAGCAACTTAACAGATTAAAAGATTATGGCACGATACATTTACAACCGGTGCTCGACAGATTCCCAGGATTACATGCAGCAACAGAACTGCATAACAACTTATCTGAATCAAAATGGCATCAATCCGGAAACAGATATTGCAAAAACCGTTGTCGAGAAAGTAAGCGGGACTATAAAGCACACCGAACGCAAACTTGCCGTGCTTCTCGCCGAATGCAAGGAGGACGACACAATTTTCATCTCTGAGCTTTCTCGCCTGGGGCGCAATATGTCAGATCTGTTCGCAATCGTCACCGAAGCTTGCGAGCGGAGAATAAGAATAGTGCAATGCAAAGACGGCAGCATAATAGAGAACGAAAGTATCGGCGGAAAGGCTCTTTTGTTCGCGCTCTCGCTTGCGGCGGAGATTGAAGTTGCGAACACCCGCCAGCGCACACAAATGGCGTTAGACGCGAGGAAAAAGATATTAGAGACCGATGGATGCTTCATTAGCAAAGCGGGGCGAGAGTGTACTAAATTGGGGCGTCCAAAAGGCATCCCCAATCCGGTAGGCATAGAGGCGGCAACGCTGGCACGGCAAGAGGCAAAAATCAGATGGGCGGAGCAGTCCAAAGGTTACGCATGGGTACGAACCCAGCTCGCCAAAGGCAAATCCCGCGCTCTCATCTTGGAGGAGTTTAACGAACTCCATGCCACCGACCCTGAGAACTACAGCACCCGCGAAGGCAAACCGCTGTCAAAGGGTGTGCTTTCCAAATGGTGCCGCGAAATGAATCCTTTGGCGGTTTAACATTTCCCGTACAGCACCCAGTCGAGCACTCGGCGGTTGGCATCATCTATCTTTTGACGGTCTTCATCAAGATAGATACGCGTCAGGTCGTGACCGTCTCCATGTCCGAGGGCGAGCGCAATATCGTCAATCGATACACCGAGGGAACGGGCAATAGTCGCCCAACTGTGACGCGCCCAATATATCGTCAGTTCGGGCCATAGGCCCTGTGGCTTGTTGTTTTTGTCTGTCTTTTTCGGTGCGCCGCCTTTGACTCTGCCGCCTTTGTTGCGTTCCGCGCCTATCAGGTGCAGCGCATTGTTGCACTGATGCCGGAAATTGCGACTATCGCTCCAGCGGTCGGCGATACAGAGCAGCCCATTCTTGCCACGATATTTATTGATTATTTCCATTGCCTCCGGCTCGACCTTAATAGAGTAAAGCCTTCCGGTCTTCGCTCGCTTATATTCTATGCGCCCGTCCCGTGTTATCGACTTTAGGCCATGAAGATCTGCGCTATTGATGCCGATGAGCATGAATATCAATTTGAACATTTCACGATATATCTCCGCATATCCTTCAACCGGATAATCAAACAGCTTTCGCAACTCCTCAACCGATAAGGAGCGTTTACGGGTCGCTTCCGGTCTTATCTTGAAACGCCGGAAAGGATAGGAGGTGGTAATTTCATAGTCAATGGCATTGTTGAACACTGCGCGGATATTGCGCAAATGTATGTTGCGAGCGTTTTTAGTAGCCGTCTTTGCACAGAACGCCTCGAAGTCAGTAAGCCATTGCAGGCCGATCTCCTCAAAGTTCCTCATATCTATGTCCTGGTCGAACAACCGGATGCGGTCAAGAGTATGCTTGTAGATTCCCTTGGTGCCGGGGTTGGCCTTGGAGTCGATGAATTTCTGAAACCATTCTGTAAAATTGCCCTTTACCGGCTTAGGCTCCTTAACAGAAACCCTTTCACCCATTCTCCCAATAAGCAGGTCGTACAACTCTTGCTTAATCTCTTTGACATCCTTGTCCGACTGCATGGCGTCCGCCAAATTCAGTGCGTATGTCTTTATCTTAGCTTCCCATGTGGCAATGAGCTTGGAGAGGTGCATGTTCATGCCGCGAGGCGTTAGCGCAAGGTCAAGTTCCTCTTTGGTCGCCTTTACCCCCATTGAGAACTGCGCCGACATGCGGTTGTTGATGACACGTAGGCGCAGGTCGTTGCTTCTGTCGGCCCGGACGATGAATTTATAGGTAAACATAATGTTAATTAATCTTAATAAAACGTTAATTAATATTAATAAAATGTTGAAGCATGGTACAACATTGGTACAACAACAGTGAACAATGTCTTACAATTGCAAACAAAGTTAAACAAAATATATTAGAAAAACAACTTATTGCCACATGTTAGACAAATGAAAGCGTATTGAAATCAATAGGTAATTCATTGATATTCAATACGCTTAACCTTGGAGCGGTAAACGGGGCTCGAACCCGCGACCCTCAGCTTGGGAAGCTGATGCTCTACCAACTGAGCTACTACCGCGTGATGTTGGTATTGAAACCGAAAATGTCAACACTTAAAATATGTGCCGTTGGTTTCGGTTGCAAATTTACAAATTATTTTGATATTCTACAAGTGTTTGGCCAGGTCCTGGGCTTTGCGGTATTCGTCGGGGGTGCCTATGTCGATCCAGAGGCCGGTGAGGGGGTAGCGGATTACGGGCTGATGGTCGGCCACGAGGGCCTGAATCAGATCGGTGGCGTTGAACACCTTGCCTTCGGGTATGTAACGCAACGCCTCGCGGCGAATCAGATAGATGCCGGCGTTGGCGTACATGTTGTAGACAGGTTTTTCCTCCACGCCAATAATGTTCCGGCCGTCAATGTCAAATATGCCGTAAGGCACCGAAATGGTGTAAGGCACGGCCGCCGCCGACATTATGGCCCCGTTCTGCTTGAAATGCAGATAAAAATCCTCATAGTCAATGTCGGTCAGTAGGTCGGAATTCATCACCAGTATGGTGTCGTTGTGAAATTCCGGCACAAGCCTCAGCGCCCCGATGGTGCCGAAAAACTGCGTCTCGGCCACGCATTTCACTTTGGCGCCGGCTTCGGTCGGCACTGAGAAATGCTCCGTCAGCTGTTCCTTAAGATAATTGACCGTGACGGAGAAATCCTTCACGCCATATTTGGCCAGCGCGTCGATGTTGAGGTCTATGATTGGTTTGCTGCCGATTTTCAGCAACGGCTTTGGGGTGGTCAGCGTCAGGGGACGCAGGCGTTCACCCTTGCCGCCGGCCATCAGCACGGCATCGACCGGCAACGCGGCTTTGGCGAGTGTCAGGTCGATTACATCATGGATGCGGTGCCCCGCATCAAGGACCGGCACCAACAGAATGCCCCGCTGACGCATCCGCTTCAGCTCGTATGCCTGCGACAACGAGCTGAGATACGAGAAATCGCGGTGCATGGCGTTCTCGACAGGGCTGTTTACTTCATGGCCGGCTATAAGGGCTCGGCGTACGTCGCCGTCGGTCAGAGTACCGACCATAACGCCATCGTCGTCGACCGCGAACAGCGTCATGGAACGTGATTTAACCAAGTTCAGCCGCTTCAGGGCCTCGCGTATCGGTTCCGACGCATTTATGGTGTAATCCTCGATTGTCATATTCATTTCCCGTTATTGTCCAACATACCCTCCTTCAGCATCAGTTCCGCAATCTTCCAGTCCAGCATTGTGTCGAGGTCCAGCGAATGAATCTCGTCCATCACATATTTGCGGATATGCCTGAATCCGGACAGTGGAGACTTGCGGAGTGCCTTGGGGTCTATCACATACACCGCGCCGTTGTATTCCCAGGCCTCGGGGGCGTCCTGGCGGCGTACATACTGCCCGTTTCCTTTCGACAGCTTCAGAAAACCGTCGGCATCCTCCTCGAAGCAATTGTAGTAAGGATTGGCTTTGGCGGCTGTGACGCTCACCACCATGTCGGTACCCGGCCCGAACAATGCCATGGCGCCCATGATGTCCTCCGGGCGACGGAACGGCGAAGTGGGCTGCAGCAATACGATGGCATCATAATGGATTCCCTGCTGCTCGTAATGGTCCAGGGCATGAAGCAACACCTCGTAAGTGCCGCACGTGTCGGTGGCCAGACAGGCCGGACGCACGAAAGGCACATGAAGCCCGTAATCCTCTACGGTGCGTATTATTTCCGGGTCGTCGGTGGTGACGCATATATCGGCGTCAGGCGCTACGGAGCGCGCCTGGTCTATGGCGTGGCATATCAGCGGCTTGCCGCCCAACGGACGGATGTTCTTGTGCGGAATGCCCTTGCTGCCGCCGCGTGCCGGTATGATTACGAGTGTCTTCATAGATAACGGGCTTTGATTTCAGCTATGACTCGCTGCGCGCTGTGGCCGTCGCCGAAATAAGAATCCGAGGGATAATGAGTGTCGGGAATCAGTGTGAGTGCCTCGGCGATATCCTCCTTTGATATGCCACGGGGTGTGATGACGTTGGCGCACAGATGACGTCCTTTCTGGCGGACGCCGATATTGACGGTAGGCACCCCGACAAACGGAGTCTCAAGGATTCCGCTGGAGGTGTTGCCCACCAAGGCGTAAGCCTGGCGCATCATCGACAGGTACCGGCGGTGTCCCAGCGAGTGGATGAAACGGAACATGAGATTGCCGTCACACACCTTGCGGTAGTAATCGTTCAGTTCCGCGCCACCGGCGTCTGCGTTGGCGGCGGTTATCACCACTTCGGTTCCGGGCAGTTCGGCCAGAGCTTCGATTGTGTTACGGGCCATGGCCATGCTTGTTTCCATCGTGGCCTTGGTCTCGGTATGGATGGTGCAGAGAATCCAGCGGCGGTCAGGGTCAAGTCCTAAATCCGCGGCCAATTCGGCTCTCGACATAGGCGCGGTGCGCACGAAAGTCTCCAGCCCCGGTTCGCCTACATTCACCACGGGCTTACGGCCCTCGGTAATGGTTCTGACGCGTTCCGCCGACGGTTCGGTGCAGGGCAGGTGCAGGTCGGCCATCATGGTGACGGCGTCGCGTATCTGGTTGTCGATGGCGCCCTCCGTGATGTCGCCGCCGGAGATATGGGCTATCGGTATGTTGAGTATCAGGGCCACGCTGCATACTGCCAACAGCTCGTAGCGGTCGCCCAACACCAACAGCACGTCCGGGCGCAGTTCGGACAGCGCGTCGGCCAGGGATATGGCGCACATCCCCGTCGACTTGGCAATGCCGGTGTCGGTGGCTGTCGACAGCAGGAATTCAACCCTCCTGTCAATGTGATGGCCATCGGCTTCGATCTGGCGCACCGTCATACCCTGGTCGGGCGACAGGTGACCCCCTCCGGCTATCAGCTGCAGCTCTATGTCCGGATCACGCTCCATGTCGGTGATGATCCACTGCAGCAGACCGTATTCCGAGCGCGCGCCGGTGAATACACATACTTTCAGTTTGCGGGTCATGGTCAGAGAGTTATGAGTTCGTCGGTGTTGAAATCGCGCGAAGCCTTCTGTCCGATTACCTGATACCAGCGCATTGGCGATATGCCGGTGCCGGGCCGTTTTACGGTCACGTTCCGTATCGTGAAAGTCTCACCGGCGCGGATAGGCTTGCGCGCCACTATGCTTTTGCGCGCCACATTCAGGTTCGACCTCTCGCTGGGCGTCACATGCTTTTCGGCCGAACCCACGGCCTTCTCCACTATGCGGATGGCCTCGGTCATGGCCTTGAATTCCCCGGGGTCGGCGGATGCGCGATGGTCGGGACCCGAGGCGTTCTTATCGTAAGTGAAATGCTTCTCTATTATCTTCGCGCCACGGGCCACTGCCGCTATCGGCACGGCTATGCCCTCGGTGTGGTCGCTGAATCCCACTCCACCACACTCCAATGTGGCCAACTGCTCCATGGCACTGAGGTTCACGTCCTCGGCCGGTGTGGGATACTGCGTGTTGCAGTGCAGCAGATATATGGCCTCACGCTCCACGCCATTGTCGGTCAGTACTTTGACGGCCTGGCGCACCTCGTCGATATCGCACATGCCGGTGGACATAATCACCGGACCGCCATACAGCGCGATGCGTTCCAGCATCGGCAGGTTTGTGACCTCGCCCGACGGAATTTTCCAGTAATCCATATTGAGACCTGCTAAGAAGTCGGCGCTCTCTATGTCGAAGGGGGAGGAAAGGAATCCTATACCCGCTTCGCGGCATTCTCGGGCCAGGATATTGAAATCCTCAGGTTTGAGTTCCAGGCGACGCAACATCTGGAGCTGACTCTCGTCGCCGCCGCAGTTGCGCTCCTGGTATTCGGCGCGGCTCGCATCCGCGCACACCAAATTCTCAGCCTTGAATGTCTGGAACTTGGCATAGTCGGCACCGGCCTCTTTGGCCAAGTGAACCATGGAGACGGCCCGTTGCAGGTCTCCTCCGTGATTGACGCCTATTTCGGCTATTATGACGGTGTGATTTGGTTTCAGCATGGCACGTATCTTGCTGGATTTCCGGCATAAAGGCCGGGTTTGGTTATATTCCTGATTACGACTGCCCCCATGGCCACGGATGCCTCCGCGCAGATGGATACGCCGTTGCGAATCACGGCACCGGCCCCGATAAAGGCATTGTCGCCTACCGTGACCTCCCCGCACAGAATGGCTCCGGGAGCCACGAACACATTGTCGCCAAGCCTGCAGTCATGCTCCACGATGGCTCCGGTGTTGATGACGCAGTGTCGTCCCACGGTGGCGCGGTTCACGATTGCTCCGTTCATTACGGCCGAGCCTTCGCCCACGTGCGAGTGACGTGACACTACAGCATGATCGGCAATGACAGTTACCGCGGGAAACGAAGCGAACCTGTCTATGACCTTGCGCCTGATGTCGAGATGGCATCCATGGTCTATACCCACGGTTATATGCACCGCCGCATTGGAATCTATGTCGCCTGACAGCAGTTGTTCGTCGGTGCCGAGATATGGCACGCCGGGAGTCTCGGCCGATTCCTCGGGGGCCACATAGCCTCCGAACATCGTGTCGCCGGCCGCCTCTATTACCGAGCGGGCGTGGCCGCCTCCTCCAACCAGTACGTACATGGCAGTCTACATTTTATCGTCCAGATTCTTGCCCAATTCCTCGTGATGGAAATTGGGAAGATATGCGGCTAATACCTTGACAATGTCGGCTTTTGAATATGAGACTGTGGAGAAAAGGTTCTCCAGGTCGTCGATCAGGCCATCTACCGCCTGACGCGACCGGTTGTCGGTCTCGGTAATCACTCCCAATGACTTGAAGCGGGCCATGTCGGTGGTCTCGCCGCTGACGGTGAATTGCTCGCAATCCTTCTCGCCGGTGGTGTCGCTGTTGAAATACACCACAGGGTAAACAGGACCGGGCAGATTGGTAGCCGCGAATGCCTTGGCCTCGTCGTCGTTGGCGCATTCATGCTTTTCAAGACCAGATTCCTTAAGGAAAGCATCGCATATCTCGGAGAATGTCTTCAGCTTCTCCTTGCCGAGTTTCGGAAAGAACACCTCGCCGTTATTGCCAAGGATGCAGGCCAACATACATATCTGGCCACTTTCCTCCATTGATACGAAATATCGCTTCACGTCCTTGGGCGCCACCAGGGGCTGGTTCTTGGCCATGCGGTCGAGGAAGCTGGCCGGCAGCGAGCCGTTGGAGAATGCCACGTTGGCGAATCGTGCTGTAGTGACCTTGAACTTCGGGCGGTATGCCATGATCAGGTCCTCCATCACGCGCTTGGACGCTCCCATTATGTTCACGGGATTGGCGGCCTTGTCGGTGGAGACGCAGAAGAAATGCCGGGGCGGATACTGTTCAAGCAAGTCCAGGAATCCACGCGCCTTGATTACGTTGTTTTCCAGCAACGCGCGAACGGAGAAGCGGTCCTTTTCGCTGCGCACATGCTTGTGGGCCGAGAAATTGGCCACGATGTCGAAGCCGCCGTGCTCGCGGAATATCTCGGCCATGACCGGACTCGCGAAGTCCAGCGTGTAGGTCAGGAATACGGGTGGCACCGTAATGCCTGAATCGGAGCGAAGGTCGCGGGTAAGCTCGGCAAGGCCGTTTTCGTTGAGGTCCACCACCACAAGTTCGGAGGGATGGAACTTCAGCACCTCCTTGATGAACGAGGAACCGATTGAACCGGCACCGCCGACCACCAACACGGATTTACCTTTTATCTCTTGCTCCAGTTCATCGTGCCGGGCGAGTATATCGGGGGCGAACAGCGACTGGTCGCGTTCTATGACATGTTCCTTTACGAATGCAGGTATGTTCATGGTCTAAAGAAAGTTACTGCATATAATATCAGTCCGGCACACAGGGTGATGCCGATCCACATCTTGCTTTTGCGCACATAGTCGGCCATGGTGGCGCGCAGATGCTCGCGTTCCTGATCCGAGTACAGGTGGTTGGACGACTTCGATACGCTTCTGTTTGATTCTTCCCATGCCTTGCGGGCGTTGAAAGCGCAATATATGGCCATGATGCCGGTAGGGAAGAAGCATAAAACGGTGACAACGGTAGCGAAGAACAGCAGTCCTGACGGCGGGGGAACAGAGGGGTCATGGTCTGCCGGGTCGTGGTCAGCCTTTTCAGGGGCGGGCACGTCGCCTTTCCGGAAGTAATAACGGAAAGCCGGTGGTACGGCGTCATAGCTGTCGTCGCGCTGTCGGGTGGCATCCATGGTCTCGTTGTCTGCGGACGCCGATGTAGTAGGCAGCGAAGCCTTGGGCAAGGGATGGCGAAGTTCCGCCAGACGCTGGCGGAAGAAGCGGCACACGTCACCGTTCTCGTCGGCACGCTCCCAGTCGGGCATCCCCTTGCACCATATATAGGTATCGGGACGGATGCCTAAGTCCGCCAGTTCCTCAAGAGTCATCGGGCCGACCTGACGGTCGCCCAACATTGCATAATAAGCCGTAGCCATCAATAATAAGAATGCTGCATTGCTTCGGACAGACCAGCCAAAGCTCCAATGCCGCTAACAGCACTAATAATAAACATGGTAACTAATAGTATTCCCAGCCCGGCAAATACTAGCGAAATAATGGTCATTACTTTGGCACTGGAATTGGCTGCGTCAGCCTCCATGTTGTTGCCCATCTGATACAGGGAGTTGGCCTTATTGGCTTGAACGATACCTATAATGCTGAATATTACACCGAAACAACTAAATAGGCAGTTCAGCACCGTGGACACTATGGCCCAGGGGAGCCAGTTGGTGTGCGGACGCACGTTGCCGCCCATGTTCTGCTGATACGGATTACCGTATTGCTGCTGGCCGTAGTATTGCTGCTGGCCATAGTACTGCTGTTGACCGTAATAAGGCTGCTGGCCGTATTGCGGTTGCTGCGGGCCATACTGCTGTCCGGGCTGGGGCTGTTGCTGATGTTGCTGTTCGGAGTTGGGGAAGATTGTTTCCTGACCCTCGGCGAACAGAGCGGTTAGCTCGGGCATGGACGAGGCCTGAGCCCAGCCGTCCATGCCTTCGCGCCATACGTATGTGTCGGGGGTCATCCCCTGCATCCGCAGCACTTCGCGCGGATAGGGACCCTTCTGCTGTCCATCGACGATGATGAAATATTGTTCATTCATAGCTTAAGAAGTTATGGTGTCATTGGTTTTTGCCGCAGCAGTTCTTGTACTTCTTGCCCGAACCGCAGGGACAGGGATCGTTACGTCCCACCTTGGTCTGAGCCTTTGCGGGCTGGGGCTTCCTGGGGCCCGACGAGTATGTAGCGTTCTTGGCGGCTTCGCGCTGGGCGTTCTCTCCCTCGTATGTCTCGCGAGTGGTGCTGTAGCCTGCGTAGGGATTATAGCTGCGGGCGCGCTGAGTCGCTACCTCGGCGGCACGTGCGGCCTCCTGTGCCTCGCGGGCCTTCTTGGCCTCCTCGTAGTCGGGAGCCGCAAGGCGTCCGCGCATCAGTGTGCCCACCACCTTGGCGTTCATGTCCCAAAGCATCTTCTTCCACAGTTCGAATGCCTCGATCTTGTAGATCACCAGCGGGTCTTTCTGCTCGTAGGCGGCGTTCTGCACGGAGTGACGTAGCTCGTCCATCTCGCGCAGCTGCTCCTGCCATGCATGGTCGATGCTGCTCAGCAGCACGGCCTTCTCCCATGCCTTGGTCAGAGGCTTGCACTCATTGTCGTAGCAGTTCTGCAGGTCTTCGTACACGTTGAACATCCTGCGGCCGTCGGTAACGGGTACTCCTACAGGACCGGAAGCGCCGTTCACCTCTACGAAGTCCTTGATGTAAGGCATCGCGGCGTGGGCAATCTGTTCCTTGCGGCGTGCCAGGAGTTCCATTGCCGAGTCTGACAGACGGTCGGTCATCTCCTCGGTGCTCATACGGCTGAAGTCGTACTCCGAGAAGGGCACTTCCATCGAAAGCGTCTTATATACCTCCTGGCTGAAGTCCTCGTAGCTGGAGTAAGAGCCGCCGGCGATGTCGCCTGCCAGCTCATATACGATATTGGCGATATCCATGCCGATGCGTTCGCCGCGCAGGGCGTTCTGGCGCTTGCCGTACACACCGTTACGCTGGGCGTTCATCACGTCGTCGTATTCCACCAGACGCTTACGGATACCGAAGTTGTTGTTCTCCACTTTCTTCTGTGCGGTCTCGATGCTCTTGGTGACCATGCGGTCCTCGATCATCTCGCCCTCCTTGAAGCCGAGGCGGTCCAGCATTTTCACCACGCGTTCGGAGGCGAACAGACGCATCACGGTGTCCTCGAACGACACGAAGAACACCGAGCTTCCCGGGTCGCCCTGACGTCCGGCACGACCGCGCAGCTGACGGTCCACGCGACGCGACTCGTGGCGCTCCGTGCCGATGATGGCCAGACCTCCGGCCTCGCGTACTTCGGGACTCAGCTTGATATCCGTACCACGGCCGGCCATGTTGGTGGCGATGGTGACGGTGCCTTTCTGACCGGCCTGGGCCACGACGTTGGCCTCCTGCTGGTGCAGCTTGGCGTTCAGCACCTGGTGCGGTATGTGGCGCAGCTTAAGCATCTTGGACAGCAGCTCGGAAATCTCGACCGATGTGGTACCCACCAGCACCGGACGCCCCTGGCTCACCATGTCCTCCACCTCCTGGATTATGGCCGCGTATTTCTCCTTCTTGGTGCGGTATACGCGGTCGTTCATGTCGTTGCGGATCACGGGACGGTTGGTCGGAATCTCGATTACCTCCAGCTTATAGATGTCGTAGAACTCGCCCGCCTCGGTCATGGCCGTACCGGTCATGCCCGCCAACTTGCGGTACATACGGAAATAGTTCTGCAGCGTGATGGTGGCGTATGTCTGCGTGGCAGCCTCCACCTTGACGCCCTCCTTGGCCTCGATGGCCTGGTGCAGTCCGTCGGAGTAGCGGCGGCCCTCCATGATACGGCCCGTCTGCTCGTCCACAATCTTGATCTTGTTGTCGTCAATCACATATTCAACATCCTTGTCGAACAGGGTGTAGGCCTTCAGCAGCTGGTTGACGGTGTGCACGCGCTCCGACTTGATGGAGTAGTTCTGCAGCAGCGAGTCTTTCTTCTCCTGCTTCTGTTCGGGAGTCAGGTCCTCGTTCTCCACTTCGCTGAGCTGGGCGGCGATGTCGGGCAGGATGAAAAAATCGGGGTCGGTGGTGGTGCCGGTCAGGATGTCGATACCCTTGTCGGTCAGCTCGATGCTGTGGTTCTTCTCGTCAATCACGAAGTACAGGGGCTCTACGGCCTTGGGCATCTCGCGGTTGTTGTCGGCCATGTACTTGGCCTCCACCTTCAGCATCAGGTTCTTGATACCGTCCTCGCTCAGATAACGAATCAGCGGGCCGTGCTTGGGCAGCGCCTTGTAGACGCGGAACAGCGCCAGACCACCCTCCTCGGTCTCTCCCTTGGAGATCTTGTCCTTGGCTTCGAGAAGAAGCTGCTGGGCCAGCTTGCGCTGTGCGTTCACTATCTTCTCAACATTGGGCTTGAACTCGTTGAACATCTGGTCGTCGCCCTTGGGGATGGGACCGGATATGATCAGAGGCGTACGGGCATCGTCAATAAGCACGGAGTCCACCTCGTCGACGATGGCGTAGTAATGCTGCTCGCGCTGCACCAGGTCCTCCATGCGGGTGGCCATGTTGTCGCGCAGGTAGTCGAAACCGAACTCGTTGTTGGTTCCGAACGTGATGTCGGAGTTATAAACGTCGCGGCGCTCCTGGCTGTTGGGCTCGGTCTTGTCGATGCAGCCCACGGTCAGGCCGTGGAACTGGTAGAGCGGGCCCATCCACTCGGAGTCACGCTTGGCCAGATAGTCGTTGACCGTCACTACATGCACTCCTTCGCCTGTGAGGGCGTTCAGGAACACGGGCAGCGTAGCCACCAGGGTCTTGCCCTCGCCGGTGGCCATCTCCGCGATGTTGTTCGACACCTTGTTGCCGTTCATCATGCCGTGGAGCACCATGCCGCCTATCAGCTGCACGTCGTAGTGCACCATGTCCCATTTCATCAGGTTGCCGCCGGCCACCCACTGGTTGCGGTATATGGCCTTGTCGCCCTCGATGGTGACGAAGTCCTTGCCCTGGGTCGCCAGTTTGCGGTCGGCCTCGGTGGCTGTCACCTCGATGGTCTCGTTCTCGGCGAAACGGCGTGCCGTCTCCTTGACCACGGCGAATACCTCGGGCAGCGCCTCGTCCAGGTCCTTGGCATAGGTGGCGAACATGTCCTCGCGGGTCTGGTCTATCTCCTTCCACAGCGGCTCGCGTTTGTCATAGTCCAGAGTCTCGATCTTGGCGCGGAGTTCGTCGATGTGGTCCTTGTATGACTGGGCGTTGCCGCGGATGCGGCCCTTCACGGTCTCGATGCGGCCGCGAAGCTCGTCGTGGCTCAGCGACTGAAGCTCGTTGTAGATAGGTTTGATTTCCTTATTAAGGCGGTTCCACAACGGACGCACGGCGCGCTCCGACTGGTTGCCGAAAAGTTTCTTTAATATACTCATGGTTGTGCTATTATTCTGATGTTAAATTGAAAATACGTTTTTTATGATTCTTATCGAATCGGAATTGATGTGCCGGGATTGTGAATCGGGCCATCATGCGTTATTTTTGCAGCGGTATGGACCGTGCGCGGGTGCCGTTGGGCGAGCGTATTCTCAATATGTCGGTCAGGGTGGGGGCCAGAGCGGCCGCTTCCACGGGAGTGTCTATTTTCTGGGCGGGGATGCCGGGCGTCATGATGAACGCCGGGGTCATCACGGGCATCTGGCGCACCGGTTTCTGGTGCGAGGCCACGGGAGCGTCCTCGTCCACCACGCTCCATCCGGGAGCCAGGCGGATTATGATGTCGCCGCCGTGTTTGGGGTCATAACCGAGGTTCAGCGCGTCGGTCTCAGGCGACGAGGGGGACAGAATCTCGCGGCGTGTGAACGTCTGCTCCACGCCGCTCATCTGGGCCAGGAATTGGCGTGCCTCGTCGGCGATGGCGACGGGGTCGAGGTTGCGCGCCTCTATGCTCTTGGAGTCAAGGTAGACGTTGCCGTTGCGTATCGAAGCGATATAGTCGCCGATGCCGTGGCGTGCAACGAGGTATGAGTTAAGCAGCGAGCGTGCGCGGCGCACGGAGAATTCGCCGCCGGGAATGCGGAACCGCTTGTCCTCGGTGGCCGTGGCGTCGTAGTATCCGGTGGATGTGAGCCATATCAGGGCGTTCTCCTTGCCGCAGTATTTGTCCACGGCCTCTATGAGCCGGCCTATCTGGGCGTCGAGCCGGATGCAGGCGTCGGTGCTTTCCACCGTGCCGGTGCCGAGCGAATACTTGTAGGGAGCGACCGTATACGCCACATTGATCATGCCCTGTGCGGCGGGGTCGGCCGGCATCTGGCTGATGAGTTCCACGGCCATGTCGGTCACGGCGCGGTTGCCGGCGGGCGAAAGTCCGAACTTGCGGTAGGCGTCGCGGTCGCGTGAGGAGAATTTATAATCGAAAGCGGGTCCCTTGGCCAGGTTGGTGCAGAGTCGCGCTGTGGCAGGCAGGGGACGCCATTTTACAGTGTCTATCTGGTGAGCCGGTGCCGTGCGGGAGTTGACCCGTTTCGTGGCGTTGTTCAGAAGGCCGTAGTACGCCGAAGTGGCCCACAGTCCGGATGTGTTGTTGAGCCACACTGCATTGGTGGCCGCATGGCCGGCCAGTATCACGGCCTGTTGCGGGTCGGCCGCCACGGAGTATATCACGGCCTTGCCGTCGGAGGCTATTGCCAGTTCGTCGGCTATGGTGGATAGGCGCAGGCCATCGGGCGTGAACGAATCGTTGGATATGGAACCGTTCGACATCGGCCGGGCCAACGGGGGGCGCATTGCCTGAATCTCGGAGTCGAACACTAATGCCGACGGCACGCCGGTATAGGCAGGCCACGAACCTGTCATGACGGCTGCGGTGCCGCTCGACGCGTCAAGGCCGGGTGTCTTGAAATCGACGTCGCGCAGGTACGCCCCGTCGCGCATCAGCACCTTGAACCCTTTCTCTCCGAAAAGGCTCTGCAGCTGGTCTATCTGGTCGGTGCGCAGCTGGTCCACGACTATTCCCACCACCAGCCGCGGCGTCGCGCCGCTGACCTCGAGGGAAACAGTTCCCGCCAATGCTGCCAGACCCAACAGTCCGGTTGTCGCTAACCTGTACATCTTTTTATATCGATTGCCGAAGTGTGAATCAGCGTTTCCGTTTCGCCGGTTGCCGCTTCGGCTTGGTTGTCTTATTATGTATCTTACTATTAATATTATAACTCTGCTTATAGTCTAATATTGCATAGACTATGGAGAGAGCGAGTGTTGCGCCCATCAGCGGGAAGAAGGCCTGGTTGGCCGACTGCAGCTGGAAGGGCCAGATTATAAGCAGGATTCCGAGCACCACGATATTGTACCACGCCATGATGTTGACGGGCCAGTGGGTACGGGGCCACCATACACACGCGGCCACTATCAGCTGCAGCGGATTGAGCCAGAGCAACAGCATGTTGGGACTCGTGGCTTCATGGTCCGAGGCGAACACTAAGAATGCGATGACGCATCCTCCCAGTCCGATCAACGCGAACCACAGGCAGTACAGCCAGCGCAGAATCCTTCGTTTGCATGCCATGAACACGGAGAACGCCGCCATAAGTACGAAACAAATAGCGCTCCAAAAATTCGGAGTCAGATACCAGGGCGTCGGAGGCAGGGTAGCATGTCCGCTGTCTGGCGTGAGCTGACGTGTGTCGCTCACCAGCCGGCGCCCGTCGCTGAGCGTGGCCTTGGCGTAACGGTCGGACATGACGGTGGGCACGAACATTTCCTCGTTGGCCCTCAATTCACGGTCCAGACCGGAGCCGAGCGCAAGATCGATGCCGAACTGATACCAGGGATAGTCGTGGTGGAACGCCCGCATCTCACGGCGGAACGTGCCGTAGGCTATCGTGTCGGGGAATATCAGCCGCGCGTCGGTGGCCTGTGCCAGACGGTCGGTGATGCGGGTGGCGCAGTTGTCCTTCACGTAGTTGTAGCGGTACGTGCGGTTCTGAGGCAATGCCTCGGTCCGAAGCAGCGAGCGAAGTTTCCATGCCTCGTCCTGCGTCAGGTTCAGATCCTGTTCCAGCACCTTGCGACCTTCCGACAGATATTCCGGCATGAACCACATCGTGGGGTAGCCGACAAGCATATAGTCGGTCTCGCCCTTCACGAACCGGTACACGAAATTAGGCTCGTCGAAGTCGAACACGCCGTAGTTCCATACCGAATCCACCTCGGCGCCGCGTATGCGGATGGCACTGTGGCCGCACAGCTGGTACACTTCCGGGCCGGGCCATGCCGTGAGCAGACTAACAACGATGGAATCCCGTTTCTGCGTCGCCACCGAGGGAAACGCAAGAAACAGGATTGCCAGTGTCGTCAATATGTATCTGATCGATATTCGCAACTGTCTGATCAAAATTTGCAATTATCTGATCAATATTCGCAATTGTTCGGGAATCTCGGGAACGGAATCACGTCGCGGATGTTCTGCATACCGGTCACGAACAGCACGAGGCGTTCGAAGCCGAGACCGAAGCCGGAATGGGGCACCGAGCCGTAACGGCGCGTGTCAAGATACCAGTCCATCCCGGTGAGACCCAGCTCCTCGATGCGGGCGTTGAGCTTATCGAAGCTCTCCTCGCGCTGCGAGCCGCCGATGATCTCGCCGATCTTCGGGAACAGCACGTCCATGGCGCGTACGGTCTTGCCGTCGTCGTTCAGTTTCATGTAGAAGGCCTTGATCTCCTTCGGATAGTCGGTCAGGATGACGGGACGCTTGAAGTGTTCCTCCACTAAGTAACGCTCGTGCTCCGACGCCAGGTCCACGCCCCAGTAAACGGGGAACTCGAACTTCTTGCCGCTCTCCTCCAGAATCTTGATTCCTTCGGTGTAGGGGAGACGCACGAAGTCGTTCTTCACCACGAAGTGCAGACGGTCAATCAGTTCCTTGTCGAAGTGCTCGTTCAGGAAGGCGATGTCGTCGGCGCAATGCTCCAGGGCGTAGTTGATGCAGTATTTGATGAATTCCTCGGCGAGGTCCATGTTGTCCTCGATCTCGTAGAAAGCCATCTCAGGCTCGATCATCCAGAACTCGGAGAGGTGGCGGGGCGTATTTGAGTTTTCGGCGCGGAACGTCGGGCCGAAGGTGTAGATGCAACCCAACGCCGTGGCGCCGAGCTCACCTTCCAGCTGGCCTGATACAGTCAGCGACGCCATCTTGCCGAAGAAGTCCTGCGAATAGTCCACTTGTCCATCCTCTGTCTTGGGCAGGTCGTTCAGCGGCAGGGTGGTTACCTGGAACTGGGCGCCGGCGCCCTCGCAGTCGGAGGCCGTGATAAGCGGCGTGTGGAAGTAATAGAATCCCTTGTCGTTGAAGAACTGATGCACGGCGAAAGCCAGCGCGTGGCGTATGCGCAGCACGGCGCCGAACGTGTTGGTGCGGGGACGCAGGTGAGCCTTCTCGCGCAGGAATTCCAGCGTGTGTCCCTTCTTCTGCAGGGGATATGTGGCCGGGTCGGCGGTGCCGTACAGCTCGAACTCGTCGGCCTGTACCTCCACGCTCTGGCCCTTGCCGGCACTGGGTGTGAGCAAGCCCTGCACGTGGATGGAGCTGCCCGTGGTGATGGCCTTCAGGTCGTCCTCCGGAGTCTTCGACAGGTCGAACACTATCTGCAGGTTGTTGATGGTGCTGCCGTCGTTCAGGGCCACGAACTGTACGTTCTTGTTGCCGCGGCGGGTGCGCACCCAGCCCTTTACGTCTACTTTCTTGCCCTCGTGTTCGGAGGCGTGGGCAAGCAGTTCCTTTATTGTTGTTCTGCGAATCTTTTCCATATTATTCAAAAGCTCCCTGACGCAGGATGTTGACTTCTTCCTGGGTGAGGAAGCGCCAGCGGCCGCGAGGCAGGTTTTTCTTGGTGAGACCGGCGAAGTACACGCGGTCGAGTTTGGTGACGCGGTAACCGAGATGCTCGAATATGCGGCGTACTATGCGGTTGCGCCCCGAGTGAATCTCGATTCCGGCCTGGTTGCGGTCGTCGCTTACGTAGCTGATGGCGTCGGCGTGGATCTCGCCGTCCTCAAGCTCGATGCCGTCGGCGATGCGCTGCATGTCTTCCTCGGAGATGTCGCGGTCGGTCCATACGTGATATATCTTCTTCTTGACGAACTTGGGATGCGTCAGCTTGGAGGCCAGGTCGCCGTCGTTGGTGAGCAGCAGCACGCCAGTGGTGTTGCGGTCCAGTCGTCCTACGGGGTAGATGCGCTCGGCGCAGGCGTTGCGCACCAGGTCAAGCACCGTGGTGCGGCCATTGGGGTCGTCGCTCGTGGTGACGCAGTCCTTGGGTTTGTTCAGAAGTATGTAGCATTTGCGCTCGGGTGTAACGACCTTGTCGTCGTATTCCACCACGTCGTTGCGCTTGATTTTTGTACCGAGTTCGGTCACGACCTGACCGTTTACCTTCACCTTGCCGGCCGTGATGTATTCGTCAGCCTCGCGGCGCGAGCACAGGCCTGCGTTGGCCATATATTTGTTCAGACGGATCTCCGAGTTCGGATCGATGTCCTCCAGCACGTAGTCTATCTGCTTGGGACGCGGGGTGAACTGGCGTTTCTGGAAACCTCCCTGGTTGTTACGTTGAAAACCTCCCTGACGGTTCTGGAATCCTCCCTGATTGCGCTGGAATCCTCCCTGACGGTTCTGATAGCCCCCCTGGTTGTTGCGCTGCTGGTAACCGCCCTGGTTGTTGCGCTGCTGGTAACCGCCTTGGTTGTTGCGCTGTTGGTAACCGTTCTGGTTGTTGCGCTGCTGATAGCCGTTCTGGCTGTTGCGTTGCTGATAGCCGCCCTGGCTGTTGCGCTGCTGGTAGCCGCCCTGGTTGTTGCGCTGCTGGTAGCCGTTCTGGCCGTTGCGCTGCTGGTAGCCGCCCTGGCTGGTGCGCTGCTGATAGTTGTTGCCCTGACCGTTACGCTGCTGGTAACCGTTCTGGTTGTTGCGTTGCTGGTAGCCACCCTGCTGACGGTTCTGATAACCGCCCTGCTGATAGGTGCTCTGCTGGGGACGTTGCTGATAACCGTAAGGACGTTGCTGATAGGGGCGGGCAGGACGTTCGCCTGTCTGGCCTTCGGTTGCGCCTGTGGCACTGTGAGTGTCGTGTGACGGGTAATTTACTTTTTCATAGTGCGGACCGTCATTGTTCTGGGCGTAATCATTAGCAATGCTTGCACCGGTTTCTCCGATACGAGGCCGCTTAGGTTTTTTCGTTTCTTCCATAATCAGTTTTTCGTAGGGTCTCCAGCACATCTCTGCCAGATCGGCCCCGGTTGTTTTTTGGTTTGTTGGATAAGGTTTATTTATTATTTGAGCTCAAATATGTGGCTTTTTCTCTATGGGTATAACAGATTTATGTGCAAATCCGTTGCAAAGGTATGATATTTTATTGAATCTTGCAAATAAGTGATTGATGTAAATCCGCTTTCAGAAGAATATTCTTTCAAATTTACGGGCACTCCGAACTTTGCAGCGGGATCACTCCGAACTTTGCAGCGGGATCACTCCGAACTTTGCAGCGGGATCACTCCGAACTTTGCAGCGGGATCACTCCGAACTTTGCAGCGGGATCACTCCGAACTTTGCAGCGGGATCACTCCGAACTTTGCAGCGGGATCACTCCGAA
>OIGD01000075.1_pt1 | contig 118166 bp, 106 predicted proteins | sample 1582211 | NCBI WGS metagenome assembly OIGD01 (sample SAMN04414078, study PRJEB24778) | human gut metagenome | material: faecal | host: Homo sapiens
ACAAAAAAAGACTGCTGTCTTGCTTTTTGGCAAGATCGCAGCCTTTTTTCTTGGGAACTTTTTTTTACAGCCCCATAAATTTAGCATTTTTCTTTCTTTTTGAACTTTGTCAGATTGATTATCAATGCAAAAAGTGCCATAAAAAGAACTGCCACTATGAGAGTAACTGTCGATAATTTAATAAGGCTGTCAGTTAAGCCATACATGGATCTTGTGAGTGCATTATACACAGTGTCATTATGTATCGCAAGTCCGTCATAATATTTTGTACCCTTTAGGATAGCACACGGAACAAGAATGAGCATTGAGGAACAGAAAAGTGAAGTGCCTACCCAATAAAGCAAACCGCCTATATGCTTTCTGTTTACTGCTGCCATAACGCCTATAAATATAACAGCCGTTGCAATAAGAGCTATCCTTATTTTTCTCGCAAGCACAAGCAGATCTTTAAGCTTTGTGGAAATGCCATTAGGTTTATTTATATGGCTCAAAAGCATAACGTCAAGGTCGGATTCAATTGCCTGTTCCACATTTTTTATTGTCTTCTGCTTTATGTCTTCAAGTTCCTGAGTATATTCAACGCCTTCTTTTTTAGCCCATTTTGTATAATCGTCTGAGATATTCTTTTCAAGAAGCGTAAAGTCTGCCTTAAACTCAGGAAGTTCGCTCTTTTCGCCAAGAATATAACTGAAAGTATCTTCAACATAGCTATAAATAGCGTTTGATACATCAGTTTTGTTAATCGACTTCTTCAGGGTATCAGCTTCAACACCAGTGTAGGCATATTGTTGTTCAGAATATGTCTGTATCTCCTGGAAAGCCGTGTCCTCAATTTTTATCTTGTGCATACTGTTCGTATAGGTTGTCGGTTCAAAGAAAATATTATCTGCCGCAAACAGAAGTGACAGCGCAAGGAATATAAATGCCAAAAACAGCGAGATTATCAGATTAGGCAGGTAGTTGTATAGTTTTTTGTTTTTCACAGATCTTTCCCTCCTAATTCTTATATTCTTTGCTTACGACTTTGCAGATAACATATAGCCTCTGATCTGAAAGACCCATATATCCATTGTTCCAGCAAGTGTAGAGTATCAGATCATCTACAGGTGGATCTGCGGTCACGTCATAATACAAAAGGGAAGTATCTGTATCTGGAAGTACCTTAGTTTCTGTGACCTCATAAGTAAATTTGCCATAATCTGTTTTTAGTATCACTTGATCACCCACTAGAATATTAGGTAAATATCTGAAATAAGTGTGGTTATGTGCCGCAAGGACAACTCTGCCTGTAGCACCTATATATGCAGAATAGTTAGATTGCACAACCCCTTTTGCTAGGAGATCATCAGAGTCTCCCCAGTAAACAGGCTCTTTGTCAATGCCTGCCTTATCATTCTTTACGGTCAGCTCGGCATATTTGTCGCCGTAATACGGATAGATTATCTCATGCTGTTCCGTCTTATTTTCAGAATCTGGCACTGTGACTTTTGTTAATCCCTTCATAGGCAGTACGTCTGCATTTCTGTATTTATTATCCTCTGATGGGTTTTTCAAATGAGCGTTCTCATTGAACGCTATTGCTGCATATCCTTGCAGCTCTATGAATTTTTTATAACTTACCAGCGTCATGATAGACAAACAAAGAGCCAAAACTAAAAGAGGCGTCAAGACCATTACAGCCACTGACGTCCTCTTATTTTTTTTCAGTTTGTCTGCGTCAGACGAGGAAGCTTTATCTTCTTTCCTGACCATATCTTAGCACTCTTTGTTCTTCTTAACAGCTACTGTAATACCAAATGCACTAAGAGCAAGTGTAAGAACCGCAGCAACCTGAACAGCTGTCATGCTGTTTGCACCAGTATTAAGTGAACCGTTACCTGTGTTTGTTCCAATGTTTGTATTGCCATCTGAATCAACAACCTGAACGTTCCAATCCTTGCTTGTAAGCTCGTCTACCTTGATAGTAACACCAAAGTGTTTACCTGTAGCTACGCAAGCATCAGCAATAGCCTTTCTGCTATCCTCGCCCATTTCCTTAAACACCTGTCTAAGCTGATCGTTTGTTAGTGAAGCAAGATCTGTTCCTGCACCAAAAAGCTTGTCAGCAACAGGCTGAACATATTTAGCACCACAATCTGAGAGAGCCTTTACCATGTAATCATAGTCAGCAGAGCTGAACTTTGAAGCGTGGGAATCAAGGTAGTTCTTAAGCTCTGATACATGGTTAGAAGGAACACCTGCTGATTTAGCTGCAGAAACAACATCGGCAGAAGAAGCTGCTGATGCGCTTACAACCATTGTTGAAGCAATGATGAACGCAGTAACAGAAGCCGAAATTGACTTAAATATCTTTTTCATAACACCTATCACCTTTCGTAATAATTTCGTATAACAATATTATACACTATTAAAATTCGATTGTCAATATTTTTATTGGTATTTTTTTCAGAAAAAAGCAAATGTTTTTACGATAATTTGAAATAGTTATGTATAAGTGCGTATATGCGCTGTTTCATATAATTGTATATTACTGGAAAATACAAAAGATTTTCAGCATTCTCAAATAAAAGACTTATAACATTACTGTATTGGTGCTTTTATGATTTTTGTCAAAGCTGATCTCAAAGCATTTAGATATAATTTCTACATTATTTATTATAATTATACGCCTTGACACGATATCATGCCATGGTGTATAATTCTTGTGTATGATATAATTGATATAATGTGCAAGGAGGATATATGAAAAATTATCTCAATGAAAGCCTTTCGGCTCAGGAAAGAGCTGAAGCACTTGTAAATGAAATGACCGTAGAGGAGGCGGCTTCACAGCTTAGATATGACGCTCCTGCTGTTGAGCGGCTCGGCATTCCTGCCTATAACTGGTGGAATGAGGGTATCCATGGGCTTGCACGAAGCGGTGTTGCCACCATGTTTCCACAGGCAATAGGTCTTGCGGCTATGTTTGACACCGACCTTGTGTTCAAAGTGGCAGATATAACCTCTACAGAAGCTCGTGCCAAGTATAATGAGTATTCAAAGCGTGATGACAGGGATATATACAAAGGTCTTACCCTTTGGGCACCTAATATAAATATATTCAGAGATCCACGCTGGGGCAGAGGTCATGAGACTTACGGTGAAGACCCTTATCTTACCGCAGAGTGCGGCAAGGCATATGTAAAAGGCTTGCAGGGCAGTGGCAAGGTACTGAAAACTGCCGCTTGTGCAAAGCATTTTGCAGTACATAGCGGACCTGAGGCTGTTCGCCATGAATTTAATGCAGAGGTTAATTGGAAAGACCTTGAAGAGACCTATCTTTACGCCTTTGAGGAGCTTGTGAAAAAAGCAAAGGTCGAGGGTGTAATGGGTGCTTATAATCGTGTGAATGGCGAGCCGTCATGTGCTAGTGAGTTTCTAATGGGCAAGCTCGACAAATGGGGTTTTGATGGCTATTTTGTTTCTGATTGCTGGGCAATAAGGGATTTCCACGAACACCATTTGGTGACGTCTTCTCCTGTAGAGTCGGCCGCAATGGCACTTAAAGCAGGTTGTAATGTGAACTGCGGTTGTACGTATGTACACCTGCTTTCTGCTCTTGACAAGGGGCTTGTGACAGAAGATGAAATCCGGGCTTCCTGTGTTGCTCTTATGAGAACTCGCATAAGACTTGGCATGTTTGACAAGTCAACGGAATATGACAACATACCATACAGCGTTGTTTCTTGTCCTGAGCATAAAGCTGTATCCTACCAGTGTGCAGTGAAGTCCATGGTGTTGCTCAAAAACAAGGGTATTCTTCCGCTTGACAAAAAATCAATATCAACTATCGCTGTAATAGGTCCAAATGCGGACAGCAGAGCGGCTCTCGAGGGCAATTATAACGGCACAGCCGACAGGTATGTTACTTTCCTTGAGGGTATCGAGGACGCATTTGATGGCAGGGTGCTTTATGCTGAAGGCTGTCACTTGTATAAGGACAGAGTATCGGGTCTTGCACAGGCAGGAGATAGATACGCCGAAGCTGAGGCGGCAGCGGCAAATTCTGATGTTGTGATACTTTGCGTTGGTCTTGACGCCACTATCGAGGGCGAGGAGGGCGACACAGGTAATGAGTTTTCATCAGGTGACAAGAACGATCTAAGACTTCCTGAAAGTCAGCGTGAGCTTATAAAGCGTGTCGCAAAGATCGGCAAGCCTATGATAGTGGTATGTGCGGCAGGAAGCTCAATAAATATCGAGCATGATTGTGACGCTCTTATTCACGCATGGTATCCGGGCTCAGAGGGCGGCAAGGCTATTGCGGATATTATTTTTGGTAAAGTGTCGCCATCAGGAAAACTGCCTGTTACATTCTATAATAGCGCCGACAAGCTACCTTGCTTTACTGATTATGCTATGTCTGATAGAACATATAGGTATACGAGAGATAACATTCTTTATCCATTCGGCTATGGTCTTACTTATGGAGATGTTGTTGTTACATCGCTTAGTTATGACGATGGCAAAGTCAATGTAGAGGTAGAAAATAACGGTGCCGATACATGTGATGTTATCGAACTTTACATTAAATCACATTGTGATAATGCTCCGGCTTATCCTGTGCTGTGCGGCTTCAAGAGAATTTTTGCCAAAAAAGGTGAAAAGCTTGATGTTGAAATCGAAGTACCTGACAAAGCTTTCACAACAGTGTCAGATATCGGCGAGAGAAAACAGTTTGCAAAAGAATTCACCCTCTATGTTGGTACGCATCAGCCTGATGAACTTAGTTGTCAGCTTAGTGGTACAAACTGTATGAGTATCGAGATAGAACGATAGTGAAAAGAGATCTTACAAACGGCAGTATCACAAGCTTGCTTCTTGCTTTTTTAAGCCCGATGATACTGTGAAATCTGCTCCAACAGGTGTATAACATTGCCGACACATTTATTGTTGGCAGATTTCTTGGCTAAAACGCCCTTGCGGCTGTGGGCGGCACATACACCTCATTACTTTTCTTTATTCGATCATAATAGGTCTGTGCATGGGCTGTGGCTCGCTTGTTTCTTATTGTTTCGGTGAAAGAAATGAACGCCGCCTGAAAGGCTGTCTGAACATATCATTTCTGATCATAGGCTCTGTTACTTTGGTGACAGAGCCTATCACATTGTGCTTTTCCAATGAGATTTTGAAACTTTTGCATACTCCAATGAAAATAATGTTGTTGACATCTGATTATGTTATAATTATCCTGTCAGGTGTGGGACTTTGATTTTACACTCTTGCCAAAGAACCTCTTTTGCGACTATACTTCAAGAAAAAATCTTGGAAGGATTGCAGTTTTGGTGAAGTGGTGCGAATGTCGACCGCTGCCTCAGTTCAGCAATCTGTCATGAATTTCGGCATACTTATGATACAGGGACTGGTAAATAGTTTTGGAACGACTGTAATGGCGGCTTTTACAGTAGCCATTCATAATTGTTAAATTAAGCTGTCAGCTTATATGATTTTCCAACAAATACTTGGCTGATTTTGTTTATCTTATTGTATGTTATAACAAAAAACCATTTTTTTGTTGAAATACAAAAAAACGTATCGTTTAAAGTTGACTTTTTGAATAGAATGTGATAAAATTATTATTGTACGGTTTATTTTTTGGAAAAATAACGAAAATATCAACAATAGGGTGAATAATACAAATGAAAAAAAATTACACTATCAAGGATCTTCTGGTACTACTTCTCGGAAAGGTTTGGTATATCGTTGCCGCTTCAATAGTGTGTGCGATACTGGCCCTTTTCGTATCAAAATTTGTTATGAGTAAGCAGTATCAGTCACACGTTTCAATGTATGTTAAAAGTGCTGATAATCAGTCAACGGGTCAAGATAAGACTAATGTTGACTTACAGGATATTAACGCTTCAAAGTCATTGGTACAGACCTATATTGTTATACTTACTGATGACCCGGTAATGAACGAGGTAAGCGATAAGCTTCTTGAAATGTATACTCCTGAACAGCTTGCTCCTTATTTTACTGTAACAAGCGGCAGGGTTTCAAATGACGGCCTGAGAAATGCTTATAGCATGACCGCTGTAAATCAGACAGAGGTACTTCAGATAACTGCCACAACAACCAATGCAAAGCTTTCTTCTGACCTTTGTAACATCATGGCTGACGTCGCTCCGAGCTTTCTTATAAGAGTTATCGGTGCAGGCTCAGTTGAAAAGATAGGTGATGCTGAAGTTTACAATACACCTGTTTCTCCTAACACCACTAAAAATGTTGCCCTTGGCTTTGTTGGTGGCTTGATGGTGGCTGTTCTAGTGATACTTGTTATTGACTTCTTTGACAACACTGTAAAGAATTCTGATGAGCTTGGCGACATTTATCAGAAGCCTATCGTTGGTGAGATAATGAATATTGGCGGAAAGACTTCTAAAAAGGATGAAGGTTCTTCTGCTGACAGAAAAAAACAGCTTCTGTTCAATAATAAGGATATACCGTTTAATATTGTAGAGAACTACAAAACAATGCGTACAAACCTTATGTTTACACTTTCTACAACACGAAATAAGATAGTTGTCGTTTCTAGCCCTAATCCAAGTGAGGGTAAGTCTGTAACAGTTGCAAACCTTGCAGCTTCAATGGCTGAAACAGAAAATAAGGTTCTTCTTATTGACGCTGATATGAGAAGACCTGTTCAGCACAGAAACTTCAAGTTAAAAAATAATGTTGGACTTTCAACAATACTGAGTGGTGAAAGCACATTTGATAAGTGTGTGCATGAAACCAAGAATGGCAATTTTGCTGTTCTTACATCAGGCGTTTTGCCTCCAAACCCGTCAGAGCTTCTTGCTTCTGAGAAAATGCGTGAATTGCTTGAATATGTTCAGCATAAGTATGATTATGTTATTGTCGACGGAACCCCGCTGCTTCCTGTAACTGACGTAATGAGCCTTGCAGACGAGGTCGCAGGCGTTCTTCTTGTGGCAAGATATGGCAGAACTACATATCAGGAGATAGAGGAGTCTATGAAGAAGCTTGAGATAGGCGATTGCAATCTGCTTGGGTTCGTTCTTAATGATATTTCCGCAAAGAACGGTTCTCATTACGGATACAAGTATAGCTACAAGTATAAATATGACTACAGCTATAAATACGGTGGGAAGGATACTTCTGCCGAAAGTTAAATGACATGGAGATGTTAGATTGACTACCGATTATCACAGCCACATACTGCCGAATATTGATGACGGCTCTGACAGCATCAAAACATCACTTAAAATGATAAAAATGATGAAACAGCAGGGCATAGGTATAATTGTGGCAACACCGCATTTTTATATGCACAGGGAAGCTTCTTTAGACAGTTATCTTGTCAAACGGCAAAATGCTTATGAGAAGCTCATGGCATCTGACCCTGCCGTGAAGGATATACATATTGGTGCTGAGGTGGCTATAGAAAAAGGCATCAGCGTATTAGGAGAACTTGAAAAACTGTGTATCAGCGGAACAAGACTTATTCTTCTTGAACCACCATTCACTCAGTATAACAGTTGGATCGTCGAGGAGATAGACGAGATAGCAAATTCTCGAAGGCTTATTCCGATAATCGCCCATGTACATAGATATATGGGCGTTTATTCAAAGTCAGATCTGAAAAGTCTGATGTCTGTGGATGCAGTTTTTCAGATAAATGCAGAAGCTTTTGAGCATTTTTCCACTAGACGTTTTGTTAATAAGCTTATTTCAAGTGGCAGAGATTTTGTCTTTGGAAGCGATGCTCATAATCTTGATGATAGAAAACCTAATTTTGATCTTATAGCTAAAAGATCTGGAAGTGAAAATATAAGACGTTCTGATAAAGTACTCATGTCTGCTATGGCTGACGAAGAAAGAATGTTTGCTTTTTAAGTATAGAAAAAATATTGATGATATTATAAATAGCCTGCACTGTGCCATTGAGGGGTGGCCATGGTGTGATCTTATTCATTGCTTTAATTGAGCGGAGGTATGTTTTATTTATGGAGAAAACAAGTGAAAACACAGTTCAGGTGTGGAAAAACAAAAAGATAAAGCATTGGATGCTTATTGCATTCTTTCTGTGTTTCTATGATATTGTTGCCGTAAATCTATCCTACATTTTCGGACTTTTCATCAGATTTGACCTTACTTTTTCTGCAATACCAAAAGAGTATATGCTTGCCTATGTAAAGTTTGCTCCAATATATACAGCTTTCTGTGTTGTGGTGTTTTTTGTGTTCAAGCTTTATAATAGTTTGTGGAGATTTGCTAGCATTGGCGAACTGTCAAGGATATTTTTGGCCTCGATAGTTACTACCATATTCCAGACTGTTGGTATAACATTACTCTTCATGAGAATGCCTGTGGCTTACTATATAGTAGGAGCGGGAACTCAGTTCGTGCTTATAACAGCAGTACGTTTTGCCTATAGATATGTCACCCTTTTAAGAGCAAAACAGGTAACAAATCAGGTTGCAGTGCATAATGCAATGGTCATTGGTGCAGGTGCTTCGGGTCAGATGATCCTTAAAGAGCTTACGATGTCAGAACGTGCAAATGCAAGACCACTCTGCATAATCGATGATAACCCAAATAAGTGGGGAAGAAATATCGGAGGAGTTCCTATCGTCGGTGGCCGTGATTGCATTATGGAAAGCGTCAAAAAGTATAATATTGATCAGATCCTTTTTGCAATTCCAACTGCATCACCTGAGAACAAAAGGGATATCCTTAATATTTGTAAGGAAACAGGCTGTGAGATGAAACAGCTTCCGGGCGTTTATCAGATAACAAATGGTGAGGTGCTTCTCAGCAAGATGAAGCCTGTTGCGGTCGAGGATCTGCTTGGAAGAGAGCCTATCAGAGTAAACATGGACGAGATATTCCAGCACCTTAAGGGTAAGACCATTTTGGTAACAGGTGGCGGTGGATCTATCGGAAGCGAGCTTTGCCGACAGATAGCAGGTCATGAGCCTAAACAGCTTATCATATTTGACATTTATGAAAACAACGCTTATGAAATAGAGCAGGAGCTTAAACGTAAATATGGCAGTAAACTCAATCTTGTGACGCTTATCGGCTCTGTTCGTGACAGCAGACGTATCAATGACGTTTTTGAAAAATACAAGCCTGATATCGTTTATCACGCTGCAGCACATAAGCACGTTCCGCTTATGGAAACAAGCCCTAATGAAGCTATCAAAAACAATGTTGTTGGTACATACAAGACAGCCTATGCCGCTTTGAAGCATGGCACAAAGAGGTTTGTGCTTATAAGCACTGATAAGGCTGTAAACCCTACTAATATTATGGGTGCAAGTAAAAGACTCTGCGAAATGGTCATCCAGAGCATGGACGCTATCAGCAAGGCAGGCAGAACTGATCTTCTACCTATGCTCCATGCACACGTTGATGAAATGACAGACGGTATGCTTGAGAACGATCCGATAGACGAGATAGCTGTTGATAATATAGAGAGCAGTGAAGCGGTTAAAATCGAAAGCGTTGGCAATAAGGATAGAAATGGCACACAGTTTGTTGCAGTTCGTTTTGGAAACGTTCTTGGAAGCAACGGCTCTGTGATCCCACTGTTCAAAAAGCAGATAGAAGCAGGCGGTCCTGTTACTGTTACTCACCCTGATATCATAAGATATTTCATGACTATACCTGAGGCTGTGAGCCTTGTTCTTCAGGCAGGCACATACGCATGGGGCGGCGAGATATTTGTCCTTGATATGGGTGCGCCTGTGAAGATAGACACACTTGCGAGAAATCTTATCAGACTTTCAGGCTATAAGCCTGATGTAGATATCAAGATAGTTTACTCAGGTCTGCGTCCTGGCGAGAAGCTTTTTGAGGAGAAGCTTATGGCAGAGGAGGGCATGATGAAAACGGACAATGAGCTTATCCATATCGGAAAGCCTATACCGTTTGACACAGAAACGTTCCTTGGTCAGCTTGGAGAGCTTGCTCGTGCAAGCTATAACAATGACGAAAATATCGTTGAAATGGTCGAAAAGATCGTTCCAACATTCAGTCCTGTAGGTGATAAACCAACAGGTAATGAAAAATATGGCAGAAACGCTGTTGCAGTTTCTGCGGCAAAATAATAAAAGATCCATATTTCACAGCACCGCGGGGTTTTCTGCGGTGCTGTTTTTATGCCTAAAATTTCACACTTTTTCTTGATGCTACTTGAAAAAAGGCAGTTTATGTGGTATAATGAATAATGAATGTAAATTTGCGTAAAGGACTATTTCTATATGAAAAAATGGAGAATAAACAGACCTGACCCTGTGAAAACTGCAGAGTTTATGAACAAGTGTGACTTGAAAAGCCTTACCCTAGATGTTATGACTTCAAGGGGGTTCACTGACTTTGACAGCCTTGCTGGTTTTTTTAAAGGCGAAGAACTTAGTGATCCTTTTCTTATAAAGGATATGGCTATAGCCGCCGAGGTGATAAACAAGGCGGTTGATCAGTATGACCTTATTTGTATTTACGGTGACTATGACTGCGATGGAGTTACGTCAACCACTATACTTTACAACTATCTTGAAAGCATGGGCGCAAACATTATGTACTATATTCCTGAGCGTGATGCTGGATATGGCATGAACATGGAAGCTATTGAAATGCTTGCAGAAAAGGGTGTTAAGCTTATCGTCACTGTGGATAACGGCATTTCTGCGGTTGAGGAAGCAGAGCGTATTGCTGAACTTGATATGGAACTTGTTATCACAGATCACCACCAACCGCCTGAGAAGCTTCCGAGGGCAAGGGCTATCGTTAATCCGCATCGTGCAGATTGTCCTTCGTCGTACAAAGACCTTGCAGGAGTTGGTGTAGCTTTCAAGCTTTGTGCTGCACTTGACGGTGGCAGTTACGACACTGTTATGGAACAGTATGCCGACATTTGTGCTATCGGTACAGTTGCGGACGTTGTGCCACTCACAGGGGAAAACAGAACTATTGTCAAGCGTGGTCTTGAATATCTTGCAAACACTGAAATATTGGGACTAAACTATCTTATAGATAAAGCAAAGCTTGATAGAAATGCTCTTGACTCAACAGGCATTGCTTTTAGGATTGCCCCTGTTATAAATGCTTCGGGCAGATTTGGCTCACCTCTTACAGCGGTAAAAACACTTCTCAGCGAAGACCCAGAGGACGCTGAGAATTATGTTGACACTCTTTTAAATCTTAACGCCCAGCGCAAGCAGACGGAAACAGAGATAATGACAGAAATAGTAAACCATATAAACGCTCACCCTGAAACTCTTGACCATAGAGTGCTTGTGCTTTCAGGCAAGGGCTGGCATCACGGAGTTATTGGCATTGTTTCTTCACGCATTTTGGAATTTTACGGAAAGCCGAATGTTATAATCTCCATTGATGATGATGGAAACGCACGAGGCTCTGCGAGAAGCGTAAAGGGCTTCAATATATTCAAGTGTTTTCAGCATTGCGGAGAGCTGCTTGATAAATTTGGTGGACATGAGTGTGCAGGAGGTCTGTCGCTGAAGGCTGAGAACATTGAAAAGTTCACTCAAATGGTGTATGAATACAGCGATCCTATGGAGAAATTCCCTAGCGTTGAGCTTATAGCGGATAAGCTTCTTATGCCGCAGGATATCAACCTTGATAATGTAAAGGGTCTTGCCGCAATGGAGCCTTTTGGTGCAGAGAACCCTGTTCCAGTTTTTGCAATGCTTGGAGTAAGAGTAGATAAGATAATACCGCTGTCACAGGGCAAGCATACAAAGATCGAGTTTTCATACGGAAGCTATAGAGGACAGGCTCTTATTTTCTCCCTTGCACCTGAAAAAGCTTGTTTCGCAGTTGGCGATAAACTTGATATGCTCGTGGAGCTTGGAATAAATGTGTTCAATAACCGTGAGTCCATATCCATAAGAGTTATCGACCATAGATTGAGTGGAGTAAAGCAGGAAAGATATTTTGCGGCAAAGGATTGTTATGAAAAGCTCATGCGCGGGGAACAGCTTCCTGCAAGTTTTATACGAAAAATAATCCCGACAAGGCAGGAGCTTATCGGTGTATATAAATACATAAGTGCAGTTAAGAATATTACGTTGGATAATCTTTTCATGAAAATATCAGGCGACAGCATGAATTATTGCAAACTGCATATTTGCGTTGATATTTTCCGTGATAAGGGTCTTATCGAGTTCAGACCCGCAACTATGAAAATAAGCTACGTTGTGCCGAAACAAAAGGTAAATCTTGAGGACTCTGAAACTCTTGTTAAGCTGAATGAAATGCTTGGAAAGGCAGGTAACTAAAATGTCAGATAAAGAGAATATTTTGCTTGATCCTGCTGAAATGGATAAGATAGAAAATATACCTGAGATAAAAACTGTCAGTGAAGAAGATCTTCCTGCCGAATCCGAGGTTAAAGAGCAGTTTGAAGAAAAGCCTGCTCCTACGGCTTCTCCTGACTATACCGACGCTGTGCCTGAAGCTTCAAAGCCTGAGCATATAGGTGAGAGGTCGGTGTGTTCCATTGATGCACTTATTCAGAAAATACTTGATGGCGAGAGGCAGTACGATCTGTCAAAAATCGTTTCCGCCTATGAACTTGCTGAAAAGTATCATCACAATCAGAAAAGAGAGTCTGGCGAGCCGTATATAACCCACCCGCTGTCTGTTGCATATATTCTTTTGGAGCTTGGCATGGATACTGATACTATTTGTGCAGCACTTCTTCATGACGTTGTGGAGGACACTCCATGCACTCTTGAAGAATTACAGAAGAATTTTGGCTCAGACGTTGCAATGCTTGTAAATGGCGTTACAAAGCTGAAAAAGGTAGAAACTTTCACCAAAGACGAGCAGAAAGCCGAGAATATCAGAAAAATTCTTCTTGCAATGAGCGAGGATATTCGTGTTATTATCATAAAGCTTGCAGATAGACTTCACAATATGCGTACTCTTAATTATTGCAAAGATTCAAAACGCAGAACTATCGCCCATGAAACAATGAACATCTATGCACCGATAGCTCACCGCCTTGGAATACGCTCAATTAAAGATGAATTTGAAGATCTTGCTTTTTACTATCTTGATCCTTATGCTTATGCCGAGATAGACGAGCAAATGCAGCTCAGAAAGGGCAGCCGTGAACAGCTTGTTGAAAACATCAAGCACAAGATACATGACAGGCTTGAAAAGGATTTTGACCCTGTTCCCCTTATCGAGGGTCGAGTTAAAAGCAATTATGGTATTTATAAAAAAGTGTATCGTGACGGCAAGGAGATAGACCAGATATATGATCGTTATGCCGTAAGAATTATCGTCAATACAGTTACCGAGTGCTATAACGTACTTGGCATAATCCACGATATGTTCAGACCTATCCCAAATAGATTTAAGGATTATATTTCCACGCCTAAGGCTAATATGTATCAATCTCTTCACACAACTGTTATCGGCAGAGAGGGAATACCTTTCGAGGTTCAGATAAGAACATGGGAAATGCACAGAACGGCTGAATATGGTATCGCCGCCCACTGGAAATATAAAGAGGGCGTAAGGGGTAGCTCAAAGGACGATCAGCGCCTTGCTTGGATAAGACAGATAATCGAGTCACAGCAGGAGTCAAACGACGTTGAGGAAATAGTAAGGGCTATCAAAAATGACCTTGCCCCTGAGGACGTTTTTGCTTTCACTCCAAAGGGAGATATGATAACACTGCCTGTTGGCTCAACTGTTATCGACTTTGCTTACGCTATCCACACACAGGTGGGTCATAAGATGTGCGGAGCAAAGGTAGACAAGAAAATGGTGTCTTATGATTATCAGATAAAAACTGGTGAGATAATCGAGATACTTACTACCAACGTTGAAGGTCATGGTCCAAGCCGTTCATGGCTTAATATCTGCAAGACCAATGAAGCCAAATCCAAGATACGTTCATGGTTCAAAAAGGAAAGACGAGAGGAAAATATCTTTGAGGGAAGAAATGCTCTTGAAAGAGAGTTCCGCAGAAATAATATAAGAGTGCCTGAGGAAGAACTTGAGGACTTTCTCAAAATGGATATGCACAGACACAGTTGTGATACTCTTGATGATTTCTTTGCAGCCATAGGTTACGGTGGTGTTCAGCTTTCAAAGGTGATGCAAAGGCTGAAATCTGAGTATAATAAGAAATATGGTGAAAAGGCTCAGCCTGATACTTCTGACCTTGAAAATAAGATAAAGACTTCCAAAAATTCCACTGGTGTTATCGTTGACGGCATCGACAACTGCGCTATCAAGTTTGCACAGTGCTGTAATCCGCTTCCAGGTGACGAAATAGTCGGTTTTATCACGAGAGGTCACGGCATATCCGTGCATAAAAAGGATTGCGTGAACTATCTTTCGCAGAAAGATGATCCTGAAAATGCCGCTCGTTGGATAAATGTTAAGTGGGAAAGTTCTGAAAAGCATACGGGCTATTTCAAGTGTACTTTGGATATCGTTGCGGTTGACAGAATAGGTCTGCTGGCAGACGTTTCGTCAGCGCTTGCAATGATCAATATTTTTATCTATGAGTCAACCTCAAGGGAACTGAAAAACGGCAATGCAATGCTTTCCGTAACTGTCAGCATTGCAGGAATGGAACAGCTCAACAATGTTATAAACAAGCTTCAGAAAATAAAGAACGTTATTTCTGTTGAAAGAAGCGGTAAATAAGAAAGGACAGATAATGAAAATATATAGGCTCAAACCATTGAGTGTTTGTGAAACGAACAGCTATATTGTTGCAAGCGAAGAAAATAACTGCGTCCTTATCGATGCACCTGCCGACCCTGATTATATTCTCGGTGAGATAGCGAGTCACGGTCTTACGCTTAAAAAGATCTTTCTTACCCATGGCCATTTTGACCATATCGGTGCTGTGGCTGACCTTGTAGACAGGACAGGCTGCGAGGTGTATATCCACATTATGGATAAGCCTAAGCTTACAGATGACGCAGGAATGCTTGCTAATCTTTTCAGAATAAGAGGACACAGAAATTACACAGGCAAGGTCAATGTGTTTACAGAGGACGATATACTAAAGCTTGACGAGCTTGAATTTGACGTGTTGGAAACGCCGGGACATACAAGCGGTTCTGTTTGTTTCATATGCGGCATGAATATGTTTTCGGGAGATACCCTATTTTCAAGAAGTGTTGGCAGAACTGATATGCCTGATGGAAGCAGCACAGCCCTTATGAAGTCGCTTATGAAAATAGCTGACCTTGGTGGAAATCTAACTGTTTATCCTGGTCACATGAATGTCACGACACTTGACGCTGAGAGAAAGTATAACCCATATCTCAGGCAGGCTGCGGAGGCTTTGAAATGACTCTGATATTCAGCGGCAACGATTATAAATATGAGCTTGAGGGAGTAATGAAGCTTTTTATCCCTGCAACGCTCTTTACCCACGTTTTTTCTGACAGCATAGATACAGAGGACGATTATGTGTTCGCTCAGAAAAAGGATAACGCTGACAATGTTTGTTTGAGCGTTAAGGTGAGATATGACGGCAAGACTTGCGAAAAAGAGGAGTTTGTGCATTTTGAAAGCGACATGGAACTTTCACTTTCAAGACTTCTTTTTAAGGCAATGAGCGAGATAACAGGCATTGTGCCGAAATGGGGCGTTATAACGGGAATAAGACCTGTGAAGCGCGTGAATGATATGCTCAGTGAGGGCATGAACAAGGCGGAGATATTTAAAACCATGGAGAGCAGATATCTTTGCAGCGAAGAAAAGTGCGATATTGCATACAAAACTGCTATAACCCAGAAGCCTGTCCTCGATGAGCTTGAAAAGGACAGCTTTAGTCTTTATGTGTCAGTGCCGTTTTGTCCCACAAGATGCTCCTACTGTTCTTTCGTTTCGCAATCTATTGAGGGCTGTATGAAGCTTATCCCTGAGTATGTGAACAAGCTGTGTGAGGAGATAGTTTATACTGCGAAGATAACGGAAAAGCTTGGTTTGAAGCTTGACACCGTATATTTTGGCGGCGGCACTCCTACCACGCTCACTGCTGCTCAGCTTGACAGAGTTATGAAAGTCATTGCAAACAGCTTTGATATGTCAACTGTCCGTGAATACACTGTTGAAGCGGGAAGACCTGACACCATAACTGAAGAAAAGCTGAAGGTGCTTAAAGCAAACGGCTGTGGCAGAGTATCTATAAATCCACAGACTTTGAATGACAGCGTTCTTGAGGCTATTGGCAGAAAGCACACAACTGCACAGTTTTTTGACAGCTTTGACCTTGCAAGAAAAGTTGGTTTTGACTCTATAAATACTGATATAATCGCAGGTCTGCCAACAGACACAGTGGAGAGCTTTGAGAATACTATTGATAAGCTTATCGAGCTTGCTCCTAAGAATATCACTGTACACACACTTTCCATAAAGCGTGCGGCTAGGCTAAATCACAGCGGTGACAGGGAAGTGCTGAAAAATCCAGCTGATAAAATGGTAGAGTATGCCACAAAAAGACTTCTTGAAAGCGGCTATCTGCCTTATTATCTCTACAGACAGAAGAATATGCTTGAAAATCTTGAAAATATAGGCTGGACAAAGCGGGGTCACGAGAGTTTGTATAATATCTATATAATGGAAGAGGTTCAAACCATACTTGCAATGGGTGCAGGTGGCTCGACAAAGCTTGTTGACAAAGAGGGCGGACGTTTGGAGCGTGTGTTCAATTACAAATTTCCGCTGGAATACAATAAGCATTTTGAGCTTATGCTTAAGCGAAAAAATGAGATAGAGGAATTTTATGCTAAAGAAAAATGAGATTATCAGGCTTGAAATAAGCGGTATGACAAATGAGGGCAACGGAGTAGGAAAGCACGAGGGCATTGCTGTTTTCGTGCCTTTTACTGTTATTGGCGACGTTATCGAATGCAGGATAGTCAAGGTCTGCAAAACGTATTGCTATGGTATTATCGAAAATATTGTAAGTGGTTCGGTTGAAAGAACGAAGAACGATTGCCCTGTTTATTCAAGGTGTGGCGGTTGTTGTTTTCGTCACATGAGCTATGAGGAAGAATGCCGTGTAAAAGAGCAGTTCATAAAGGATTCATTTGAGCGTATTGGTAAGCTTTATCCTGAATATGACAGCTTTGAGGGTTGTAAACAGCTTGTCGGCTATCGCAACAAGGCGCAGTACCCTGTAGCAGAGCAGGACGGCAAGGCAGTTTGTGGATTCTATTCAAGGCGTTCTCATCGTGTATGCGATCACACTGATTGTGCGTTACAGCCTGCTGTATTCAAGGCAATAGCCGATGAAATAATGGCATATGTAAACGAGCGTAAGATAAAGGCATACAACGAGGAAACGGGAAGCGGTCTGCTCAGGCATATTTATCTCAGGCGTGGCGAACACTCAGGCGAGATAATGGTCTGTCTTGTTATTACCGACCTTAAAAAGTGTGGCGTATTTGATGCGCTTGTGGGTGAGCTTTGCAAAAAATATGCTGATATAAAGAGTATAGTTTTCAATGAGAATAGCCTAAAGACCAACTGTATACTCGGACAGAAGCTTGTTACTGCGTATGGAAGCGACACGATACACGATACCATGTGTGGAAATGATATAGAGATATCACCGCTGTCATTTTATCAGGTAAATACAATTCAGGCGGAGCGGCTTTATGAAATTGCCGCAGATTATGCTCAGCTGACAGGAAAGGAAACTCTTCTTGATCTATACTGCGGTGCAGGAACGATCGGTTTGTCAATGAGCAAAAAGGTGAAAAAGCTCATAGGTGTTGAGATAATACAATCTGCAATAGACAATGCAAAACGAAATGCCGCAGCAAACAATGTTACAAATGCGGAATTTATATGTGGTGACGCAGGAAAGATAGCAGAGATACTTTACAGCCGTGGCGAGCGACCAGATGTGATAATAGCTGACCCTGCAAGAAAGGGCTGCACTAGGGACGCACTGGAGTACATGGCAAAAATGTCCCCTGACAGGATAGTTATGATATCCTGCAATCACGCTACTGCTGCTAGGGACTGTGCTGTGCTGGAAGAATTGGGGTATAAGACGGTCAAGGTCAAAGGCGTGGATCTGTTTGGGAGGACGGGGCATGTCGAGTGCGTCGTATTGATGTCAAGGGTTGATAAATAGTGTATGAAAAAGGCTTGAATATAGGAATTTCCGAGAGTTAAGGTTAGAGCTTTGGCTCTCGGATTTTTTGCCTTATCAAAGAACCAAACATATCCATGTTAGATTTATCGGAAGGTTGAGTTGACAGGATTGAAAGTGTGTAGGTTGTGGAGATAGGATTGTTAATGTTTATTTTATATTACAAATATTAGTAAACAATAAAAAACCGTATAAAACATCATAAAACATTGAAATTGAAGATTAAGTATGTTATATTAATATTGGGTTTTTATATCTACTTGTATTGTATAGAGGTGATAGCGATGAATGAAAATATAAGTGAAAAATGGATAAGTATTGATGAAGCAGCAGAACATTTAGGCATTAAACCTGTAACCGTACGAGATTGGATAAAGAAAGGAAAAGGTATTCCAGCTCATAAAATAGGTAAAAAGTGGAAATTTAAATATTCTGAATTAGATGCCTGGGTAAAGAGCGGACAGAGTGCCATAGAATAATTTGACAGGTAGGTGCAAAATGGCAAATGATATGTTAATTAACGCATTGAAAATAACGAATGGTTATCTAAATCAAAATTATAGTAATAATGAATTAAAGATAATCCGCAAAGAAATCGATGCTATTATAGGAGAATCTTTAGCTGTTGATGATTCTTCTAATAAACCTTATTCATATGAGGAGATGCAAGAAGTATTATCAACCTTAAATGAAAAAGAAACTATAAGGAAGAATAAGGGTGTTTATTACACTCCAATAGATGTTGTAAAGTTTATACTAATTAACAGCGTTAAAATGGTATGTAACAGACTGAAACCCAATAATCTTCATGTGTTAGATTTAAATGGAATTCCATACAGTACATTCTGTTATGAGAAAACGGTGTACGACCCAACGTGTGGTTCAGGTGTTTTTTTGTTGGCTGCATTGGAACTAAAGTTGGATTTACTTGATTTACATCACACTGATGTTACGAAGGGAAAGATAAAAAATGTTGTTGAATCTATAAAGGGTAATGACCTAAACAGAGATTCAATTACTATTACTAAAATTAGACTTTTTCTATGTGTGTTGCATAGACATGGTGTGGCAAAAGCAAAAGGACTTTCGGAAGTACTTAATAACTGCTATGAATGTTATGACTATGTAGAACACAAATCAGAGAATGAAAATGAGTATGACATTATCATAGGAAATCCACCGTATGTAGAAGATACGAAAAGTGAGTCGATTCCCGAAAAAAGATATGGAAACATATATGCTAATGTGTTGGAGAATGCATCATTGCAGTTAAAACCTGGTGGTGTTATGGGATTTGTAATCCCGTTGTCATATGTTTCAACACCAAGGATGAAGAAGATTCGTGATGAGCTATATATCACGGTGCCAGAACAGTATATTCTAAGTTATTCGGATAGACCAGATTGCCTATTTACTTCTGTACATCAGAAACTTTGCATTTTGTTTGGAAGAAATAAAAATAATATACGTGAAATATCTACAGGAAATTATAGATATTGGTATAAGGAAGAAAGACATGATTTATTTAATACTGCTGAAGTTGTGAAGAATAATTATGTGAAGGATGAATACATTCCAAAGTTGGGAACAAGGCTTGACACTTTTATATATAGGAAATTAATTGGTTTTAATACACCTATTATTAATTTGCTTGAAAAGGATGATGGCGCACCGTTATATTTGAATATGAGGGCGGCATTTTGGATCAAGGCTTTCTTAAATAAACACACAGGTTCTGAATACAAAACATTCAAATGCGAGAATCAAAATTATGCTAATTTTTGTATGTGCTTGCTTAATTCTTCGTTATTTTGGTGGTATTGGATTTGTGTATCCGATTGTTGGCATATTACAAGAAAGGAATTGCTTGGATTTAAAGTGCCGGAAATCGATGATTTTGCAGAAGTAGATAGATTGGCAATCACATTGGAGAACCAACTGGAGGAAACTAAACTATATGTAGGCACAAAACAAACAGAGTATGAGTATAAACATAAGGAGTGTGTTGATACAATTCACCAAATTGATGATTATATCAATGCTCTATATGGCTTGTCCGAAGAAGAAGGGCTGTATATAAAGAATTTCGCTTATCGATATAGAATCGGTGGAGGTGTTGAAGATGAACGTAATTGATTTGTTTTCAGGATGTGGTGGTTTATCACTTGGCTTTATTAAGGATGGATATACTATAAAGAAAGCAGTGGAATTTGATGCGAATATAGCTAACACTTATAAGAAAAATCATCCTGAAGTGGACGTTATCGTTGATGATATAAGAAATATTGACCAATCTGGTGTATTTAAAGCTGGAGATGCCGATGTGATTATAGGTGGACCACCTTGTCAGGGTTTCTCTATGGCAGGAGCAAGAATAAGAACAGGTTTTATTGATGACCCTCGGAACTATCTCTTCAAACATTATTTTAATGTGGTTAAAACAGTGAAACCTAAAGCTTTTGTTATGGAAAATGTTAAGGGCATTATGACTATGCAGGATGGAAAAATATTTGAAGAAATTCTTAGAATATTTTCAGATGCTGGAATGTTGGATGGAAAACCATATAATATACACTATAAAGTAGTCAAGGCTAGTGAATTTGGTGTTCCACAAAAAAGAGAACGAGTGATAATCATCGGAACGCAAGCATCAGGATTTGATTTTGAAGATATGTGGGAGCAAACAAAACAGGATATTATCATGGAGTATCCACATTATTTTGATGCTGTTACTGTAGAGGATGCAATCGGAAATTTGGGAGCCACAACGGTAGATGGAAATATTGAGAACCCAGCACCAATTTCGGAGTATCAGAAATATTTATCATCAGAAGGTGCTGAATTGAGTAATCATACAAAAACAAACCATTCCCGTGTTGCAGTAGATCGAATGAGTCGAGTCGCAAATGGTGAGAATTTTACTTCATTGGAGGAAACGATAAATTCGGTTCATAGTGGATCATATGGAAGGCTGTGCTGGGACGAACAAGCTCCAACTATTACAACAAGGTTTGATACGCCTGCAGGGGGAAGATTTATTCATCCTGTCGAAAATAGAACGCTTTCACCAAGGGAGGCGGCAAGAATACAAAGCTTTCCAGATGATTTTGTTTTTTACGGAAACAAAACATCAATATGTAAAATGATAGGAAACGCTGTCCCACCTAAAGTGTCATACTTCTTGGCACGTTTAGTAAACAAAATATTAGAGTTGGAGGTATAAGAAAATGAATTCAGTTTTACAAGACAAGCTAAACGAATTAGAAAACGCAAATGATTATGAGTGCTGGTATTTGGTAAAACAGCCTACAGCATTTGATAATATTTGTTATCTTGTGTCTTTCTTGAAGGAATTTAAATCAAAAAGCGCATCGGAAAATTTGCAAGATTTTATAGGGAAAAAAGTAGTTGAGGTAAATGCAAGCAAGCCAAATGTTGAAATATCAAATAATTATCGTGCATTGCGTGTTGCAGCTTTCTTTGGATTAATTACGATGACTTCATCAAAATATGAAGAGGCTATTATTACAGAGACTTTTGAAGAAATAAACAATAGATGTGGTGGTGCATTTGAAAACAAAGAATTATATGAAGATATTATTCAAAGACAGATTGAAAAGATGTACATTAGTTCGAATGTAGATGAAGGACATAATGGTGTTCGACAGGAGTTCCGTTTGTATCCTGTAATGTTGCTTTATAAAGTTTTGCTTGAATTAGGTCGTTCGACTGGAAAGTACAAAATAAGCATGACTGAATATCGTTATTTGGTTGCAACAACAAAGGTATTTGAAAATTTCCTTGAGACTCTTTTACTTATCAAATTGCTAAGAGAAGATACTTCCGCAAATGCTGAATTTGAACAGTATCGCACTAAATTTGATAACAGATTGATACAAGCACTTAAGCAATTGCCTACATTGATAATTGATCGTGATTCCATATCAATTAATCCGGATGCAGTTGAAGAAGTTGCAAAGAAGATATTCATCTTTGAAAGCAATCCGAATATTTTTGCTACCGAAAATTATCTTGGTTTCTTGGGTTCTACGAAATCTTTGTTTGAACTTGATGAGTTCGAAGGCGAAAGCACGATAGATGATGTACAGAATTCAGAAACTGTAAATTACGATAAAGTACCACGTATTGATAAAGGAACAAATGTCCTTCTTTATGGTGTCCCGGGTTCAGGTAAAAGCTGGACTATTGAACATGAATATTGTAAAAAGGATACCAATGTAGAGCGCTTGGTGTTCCATCCTGATTATACTTATTCTGATTTTATCGGTCAGATTTTACCTAATGTAGACGAGGATGGACAGGTAAGTTATAAGTTCACAGCAGGTCCGTTTACCAATATTTTAGCCGATGCATATGCTCATCCACAGGAAGAATATATTTTGATTATTGAAGAAATTAATCGTGGTAATGCACCTGCTATTTTCGGAGAAGTATTCCAGTTGCTGGATAGAAAGACTGAAATACGAGATGTAGATGACGATGGTTATCCTATTGGCACAAGTGAGTATGGTATTACAAATGCTAATATTGCGGCTGTCGTTTATGGTGATGCAAAGCACAAAGTTCGTATCCCATCTAATCTCTCGATTATCGGTACAATGAATACCTCAGACCAAAATGTATTTACTCTTGATACGGCTTTTCAACGTAGATGGGAAATGCGTTTGATTGAGAACAATTTTGAGCATGTAGATAGAAAATTAGCAGATGCTGAAATTCTTGATACAGGTATTACTTGGGAAGTGTTCTGTACACAGATTAATAAAATTATAGTTGGCAACAATGCAAGAATGACATCTGCTGAAGACAAACGTCTTGGTGCATATTTCGTTCATTTGAGAGATTTGGAATACAATCCAAGTATGGGAAATTTGTCAGATGGTGAATATGATGAATTGCGCACTAAAGAAGAGGACAAGACTATTACAGACACAGAAAAAAACAGACTGGCAGAAATACGTGCCGCAATGAAACAAAATCGCAAATTCCCAGAAAAGGTAATAAAATATTTATGGGATGATGCGTTCAAGTTTAATAGAGAGATTGTTTTTGAAACGTCAGAATTCCAAAGTTTGGAACAAGTAATCAGGACTTTTATGTATGCAGAAAAACTTGAACGTTTTGCAATGTTTAAAGATAATGTAAGAGACGCATTTACTAATCCGGAAGAGTAAGGTGGTGATTCTGTATGGATTTAGATTCAGCATTATACATGGCAATGGTTGATGATGATATTACTAAACATTGCCATGTTAATTCAAATGAAGATGGTGACCGTTTTGTTGGCATTAAAGCTGATTCAGATAATGCGATGGTCTATTTTCCTATCGGATATCAATTGCCTGAAACAGATGCAGAAATCAGAACGGACATTAAACACTTGATTCAAGTGCTGTCGGAGTTTACAACTAAAGAAGATCGCTTGCTTGCAATAAACAAATTTGCAGCTCCCCAGACTGTTGATTTTCCTATCAATGCCTATAAGGGTGTTATAGAATATTATTTTTCTATCGGTGGTAACTATTATGTAGAGGTTGATCCTACATATAAAACAAGTGCTACTGGAAAACAGGACTGGCCTAAAACCGTGCGAAATCAAGTGCCTTTAGTGCAGCAAAGAGGTGGTGTTAGTTCTTTCATTTACACGGAATTTACTGTAAGAGCAACAACACCCAATGATTCAAAACAGATAACTCAGATTAATCGTTTCTGTGTATATGAAGCTTTCAAGAAATTAGGATGGCTGTATGTTCCATATATGCCGGAACAGCCAGGCCCACATCCGGACATAAAGACATCAATTGCTATTTTGAATACAAAGCTTGGAAACACAAATGATGATAAAAAAAGAAATTTGTTTCAGGCAATGAAAGATATGCTCCAATTCATGGATGAAAAGACATCTGATAAACAGTTTTATTTCGGTACGGATGATTTTGACCATGTATGGGAAAAACTAATTGATAGAGCATTTGGAGAAAAGGATAAAGATAAATATTTCCCACGTTCAAGGTGGTTGCTTGATTATGGTAAATATAAAGAAAAACGTCCACTTATGCCGGACACCATTATGATTTACAATGACAAGTATTATATTCTTGATGCAAAATGCTACAAATACGGCTGGACAGGTATTCCTGATCATTTACCAAACAGTTCTTCTATTAATAAACAGATTACATATGGAGAGTATTTGGAGAAGTATAAAGGTGTTAATGCTGATTCATTATTCAATGCTTTTATCATGCCTTATAACATGAACAAGAACTTTTTTGAACTTGATACCGTTGTTGGAAACATCGGAGAGGCAGTCGGTGATTGGCGTAAAAATCAGAAATATTATGAACGCATACAAGGTATCGTAATGGATACAAGATATCTGATGTATCATTATACTGGAAATCCAATGAAAGAAAAAGTAGCCCTGGCAGATTGCATAGAGGCTGTTTTGAGCAAAAAACCTGTGCCACCAGCAGCAGGTGCTACACCTATTGCTCTGGTCTCAAAGCCTGTTATCTATGAGAATAATCCTTCATCAACTGTTTCGAGAGTTGCTGAGGAAAAAGCACCGTATGGTATTGATAGACAATAGAAAAAAACTGTGCTATGCAGTAATCGTACTGTATGGCACAGTTTTTTTCTTATTTATTTCTGCTCTCGTTTCTTTTTTCGATATCGGTCTTGTGTAACCCGGTTGCAGCATTCAGTGCTGCAATATTTTGTTCTTGTGGAAGTGGTTTTCACAAGAAAATATTTCTGGCATCGTGGATTTGCACATTGACGATATAATTCAAGGTCTGGTTTTAAATAAAATATTGAGAAATAAATAGCACTGAGCAAAGAATCCACTTTCCAGGAGGGAGACATTGTCTGTACATCATATTTCGGGAAAATGCCACTAAGATTGGCATTGATTTCTTCGCCTAAAACATAGCGGGCAATTTCAATGATAGCGGATTTCATTTCATCATTCATCGCAGATAAATCTGCAGAAGGATATAAGGTTAAACCATTAATCATATCACAGGTTTGTAGCTGACCAAAATCATGATGTAGGTGAAAAAGAAAATCTATGATTTTTCTCTCCATTGGAGAGCCGTTGTAATTACAGTATAACATTGTGATTTGCTTGTAAAATGGTGTGATAGAGATTGTTCCATTTATTGATGTGCCACTCACAATATCATTATACTCATTAATATCAAATTCATATGATGGTGTGACAATGGTGTCAGAAACCGTGTAAGTGTCTTTTTTAAAAGCCTCTTGCTGTCTCTCCCAACTAAGCGACACGGTACTTGCTTTGCTCATCGTATCCATGAAGGAGTGTCTACAACTTGTGTATGGCTCTGGCATGGATTCCATTTTTATCTGAAGTGGTTCTGACATCATCAAATATAATGCCAAATGGGTTATTTTTTCGTAATCCTTATGAATTTCATTGACCGCAGTCATCAGTTCGACCGTTGCTTTGATGCGAAGAATGAGTTCATATAGCAAATCTGCATCTATGCTTTCGTATTCTGAATGACTGACCGGAAATAAGAATCCATTGTGCTCAAAGAAACTATACAGGTCTTTGAGTTTCTTTGTTGGTAATGAAACAAGTGAACCAAGAATATTATCTTCTTCTGTAGTTCCATTTGGAGCTATTCTCGATAATCCTGTTTTAGCCTTATAACCAAAAAGTAGTGGTTTGTCTGTATAAGACTGAAATTTAAAAGTTTTTTGTGGTGGCATACCGGGAGTGATGTGATTTACATCTTCTACGCAGTCACAAGCATAACTTTTAAATGTAAATACGTTATTTTCAAAAAAATTTTCTATAATTTGAGGCATATTTTTCACCTTTCAATATTTTCAAAGTCATGCTATATCGCATGGCTTTATTTTTTTTACCTATAGATAGTAATGATAAAAACTATGAGATATTGAAATTATACATCATTTCATATATAAAAACAATATTTTAGACATTACGATTTCATAAAAGTTATGCGTAAACTTGCTATCTTCAATTACTTTTAGGCATGTTCTATACTGAATATAGGTTGAGAAACCTAAAATCCATATCAAAAAGTCTGAGTGGCCACAAAGACGGAAAGATACAGAAAAATGCAAACTTCAGCAGTAGTTTTGCGATTTTGATGTACTTTGCCGTGCTTTGTTATGCCGTTTTGCAGATATCTAAGGCTGGTGTATGTCAATCGCACCAGCTTTTTTCATACCTTTCCGTCTTTGACCTTCAGCGGAAAGGACAAATCATGAAAATCAAAGTCAAGTATGAGAACTACAACGAAAACAAGGACCCTATCACTGTGGAGATTGATGTCCCGGATGATGAATGCACTGTGATGGTGGAATTGGACTATCAAAGACGTCTTAGTGCAGCAGAGGATGATGAGGTTGTTGAACGCAGAGATGCTCAAACCATCATGGATGAAGAGTTTAATAAGCCTCTTTATAACAACTGGCACAAAGAACACCGCCATCGTGGCAATTTAAAAAAGCAGTTCCATAAAGAAGATGAAGATGCTGACGAAAGTGATGGCTTGGACACTGTTGGAGATTACTCGCAGGAAGAGGAACGTAACCGTCAGTACGAGTACGAGGCACTGTGTCAGAAACTCCGTACCGTGTTAAAGCCTGAGTATGCTGAAGTCATTATTGCTGTGTGTTTGGATGAACTGACGCCGGAAAAATATGCAGCTACCACAGGCGAAAAGAGAGATACCGTCTATAAACGTCTGCAAAGAGCAAAGAAAAAATTTCAGGAATTTTTGCAAGACTGTCCAATCTGACCCTCTCCCAAGGCTACAAGGTAGAGGGGCAACCTCAAATAAATTACAGGAGGTAATTCAGATGAGCGAATTACAGGTTTTTAATAATGCGGAATTTGGCTCTGTCCGCACAATGTCTATTAATGGTGAGCCATATTTTGTCGGTAAGGATGTAGCTACTATTTTAGGATATGCAAAGCCTCTTAATGCACTGGCTATGCACGTTGATGAAGATGACTCCCTAAAACAGGGACTCATCGACAGTATGGGAAGAACGCAGGAAACCATCTTTATCAACGAGTCCGGTCTTTACAGCCTTATTTTTTCAAGCAAGCTACCGACTGCTAAAAAGTTCAAGCATTGGGTAACAAGTGAGGTTCTTCCTGCTATCCGTAAGCATGGTGTTTATGCAGTGGACGAGGTATTGAATGACCCGGATATGCTGATTGCAGCACTGACCGAGTTAAAAGCAGAACGTGAAAAGACAAAAACTCTGATGGAAACAGTAGCAGTACAGAAACAGCAGATTACTGAAATGAAACCCAAGGCGAGTTATTACGATGTTGTGCTGAACTGCAAGGATCTTGTGGCAATCTCCGTAATCGCAAAGGATTATGGATGGAGTGCAAACCGTATGAATCAGTATCTTCATGAAAAAGGTGTGCAGTACAAGCAGGGCAATAAGATCTGGCTGTTGTATCAGAAGTATGCAGAGATGGGTTACACCAGCACAAAGACTCACAGTTATCCGGGCAGTGACGGTTCGATGCATACAGCGGTTCATACATACTGGACTCAGGCAGGACGTCTTTTCATCTATGAACTGTTAAAGGCAGACGGTATTTTACCAACGATGGAGAGGGAGGATGCAGATGACAGATAAATTTAATGCAGAAGGTTACTACGATTCTGTTACTTATGAGGTATTAAACCGTATTGAAAAGGAAGAAAGGGCAGCAAGAAAAGCTGCCTCTTTCAAGCCTGTAGTGTATGTGTGCAGTCCTTATTCCGGAGACATTGAGAGAAATACTGCCAATACAAGAATGTATTCAAGATTTGCTGTTGCAAAGAATACCATTCCGTTTGCACCACATCTCTTGCTGCCGCAGTACATTTCAGAAGAGCATGAGCGTGGTCTTGCTATGTTCATGAATAAAGTGTTCCTTGGTAAATGTGATGAACTGTGGGTGTTCGGTAACAAAATTACAGAGGGCATGGCGGAAGAAATTGAACTGGCAGGAAAAATGAGAAAGAAAATCAGATATTTTTCTGAAGATTTGCAGGAGGTGGAGGCAAAATGAAATTGACGGTTTATACGGCAGACTGCGTGGGCAGTCTGTCTAACTGTGTTTATCCAAATAAACAGATTATCACGGATGAAAAGGCTATGGCTGAGGCAGTGAAACATGACCATGTCACTGCAGAATACAAGGATCATTATCGTGGTAGCTCCAATTTTATCACAGCCGATAACGTTCCCCTTGACTGTGACAACGACCACAGTGATAACCCGGATGACTGGATTACTCCGTTTGAGGTTGCCATGGCTTTCCCGGATGTTGCTTTTGTGGCCGTGTACAGCAGAAATCATATGAAAGTAAAAGACGGAAAATCAGCCCGTCCAAGATTTCATGTGTACTTTGTTATCCCGGAGATTACTGACTCTAAAGAATATACAGCTTTAAAGAAACGCATCGCAGCTTCGTTTCCATACTTTGACGGGAACGCACTGGACAGTGCAAGACTGCTTTTTGGTGTGTCTGCACCACAGGTGGAATTCTATGATGGCAGCAGTAACATTGTAGATTTTCTTGATGACCAGGAATTTGAAACCTGGGATAAGCAGACAAGTCTTGTGCCACAGGGAAAACGTAACAGTACCATGTCCCATTATGCAGGAAGAATCATCAAACGCTATGGAGATACGGAAGAGGCATATCAGCTTTATTTACAGAAAGCAGAAAAATGTGATCCCCCGCTTGATGATGCAGAACTGAAAACCATCTGGAACAGTGCGTTAAAGTTTGGAGCAAAGGTATCTGCACAGGAGGGATACATTCCGCCGGAACAATACAATGCAGGCTATGAACTGAAACCGGAAGATTATTCTGATGTGGGACAGGCTGTTGTCATGGCAAGGGAATATAACGAAAGTCTCAGATATTCCCCTTCCACGGGCTATCTTGTTTACAACGGCAGTTTTTGGGAAGAGTCAGACCCGTTAGCACAGGCAGTGGCACAGGAACTTACTACCCGCCAGCTTGCCGAGGCAGAAACGGAGATTAAGAAAAGGCTCAAAGAAATGGAACAGAATGGTGCTTTTGAAATACTGGCACAGATGGGTGCGAAAAAAGCGGTTGCAGCTTTTAATGAGGAGCAGACTCATTCCTATGAATTATATGAGGATGCCGTCAATTATAAAAAGTATGCCATCAAACGCAGGGATTCCAAGTATATCACATCGGCACTGAAAGAAGTAAGACCGATGGTGGGCATCACGCAGACACTTCTGGATGGAGATGAGTTTCTGTTAAATGCTCCCGGCGGAACCTATGACCTTCGCAAAGGTATGGGTGTTGTAAAAGAACATGATGCATTTGACTATATTACAAAACAGACTGCCGTGGATCCGGGTGGTGAAGGTGCCGATTTGTGGGAGGACGCACTGGATACGTTCTTCTGCAAAGATAAAACACTGATTGATTATGTACAGAAAATAGTGGGTTTGTCTGCTATCGGAAAAGTATATGTGGAGGCACTGATTATTGCATACGGCGAGGGACGTAATGGTAAGTCAACTTTTTGGAACGTGGTATCCAGAGTGCTGGGGGCTTACAGTGGAAATATCTCTGCGGATGTTCTGACGGTTGGGTGTAAAAGAAATGTGAAACCGGAACTTGCTGAGGCTAAGGGGAAAAGACTGCTGATTGCGGCAGAGCTGGAAGAAGGGATGCGTCTTAACACTTCCAATGTAAAACAACTTTGCTCTACGGATGAGATTTATGCAGAGAAAAAATACAAAGCACCCTTTTCCTATATTCCAAGCCATACACTTGTGCTTTATACCAACCACCTGCCGAAGGTCGGTGCGATTGACAAAGGCACATGGCGAAGGCTGATTGTGATTCCTTTTGAGGCAAAGATTGAAGGCAGTAAGGATGTGAAGAACTTTGCAGATTATCTGTTTGAGAATGCCGGAGGTGCGATTCTGTCCTGGGTCATTGCGGGTGCAAAAAAGGTAATCGAGGATGATTACCATATTGAGCCTCCGCAGAAAGTACAGGACGCAATACGCAAGTATAAGAAAAACAATGACTGGATGGCACATTTTCTTACGGAATGCTGTGAAGTGGATGAAAGCTACACGGCAAAGTCAGGAGAGGTGTATAACTCATACCGGGCGTATTGTACCCAGGTGGGTGACTTTATTCGCAGTACGGCAGATTTTTACACTGCCTTGGAAAGCTGCGGTTTCGACCGTAAAAAGACAAGGGATTGTAACCTTATTATCGGTCTGCGATTAAAGTCAGAGTTCTTGGAATAACAAGATATTTTTTATAGTGTGGAGGTCTATGGATGTCTTTTCTATAACTATTCTTAAAGGCATAAAAAATTAGATATATATAAAGTTAGGGAAATACACTCCATAGACCTCCACATAACCCATTGGATGGAGGTGGCGGATTTGAGAGAAAAAGAAATAGAACAGAAATTAGTAACCGAAGTAAAACGATGTGGCGGTATCTGTCCGAAGTTTGTATCTCCGGGATTTGACGGAATGCCGGACCGCCTGGTGCTGTTGCCGGAAGGCAGGTTTGCTTTTGTGGAAGTAAAAGCACCGGGAGAAAAGCCAAGACCATTACAGACCGCAAGACATAAGCTTTTAAGAAAGCTGGGTTTTTCAGTATATGTCCTGGATGGCATGGAGCAGATAGGAGGAATTCTTGATGAAATACAAGCCGCATAGTTATCAGACCTTTGCCACACAGTACATTGAAAATCATAAGGTGGCGGCAGTCCTGCTTGATATGGGTTTGGGAAAAACAAGTATCACACTGACTGCAGTTAATAACCTGCTTTTTGACAGCTTTGATGTACATAAGGTTCTGGTAATTGCACCGCTTCGTGTGGCAAGGAATACATGGAGTGCTGAGATTGATAAGTGGGAGCATCTGTCCGACCTTATTTATGCGGTTGCTGTCGGAACGGAAAAAGAAAGGCTTTCTGCCTTAACATCGCAGGCGGATATTTATATTATCAATCGTGAAAATGTACAGTGGCTTGTGGAGTCAAGCGGTATTCCCTTTGATTATGACATGGTTGTTGTGGATGAACTTTCCTCTTTCAAGAACCACCAGTCAAAACGCTTTAAGGCACTTATGAAAGTAAGACCGTCCGTACAGAGGATAGTCGGTCTTACGGGAACACCAAGCAGTAACGGACTTATGGATTTGTTTGCAGAATTTAAACTGCTTGATATGGGAGAACGGCTCGGAAGGTTTATCGGTCAGTTCAGAACAGCATACTTTAAACCAGACAGAATGAACGGACCAGTCGTGTATTCATATAAACCTCTTCCCGGTGCAGAGGAGCGTATTTATCAGAAAATTTCTGATATTACCATTTCCATGAAAGCTACCGATCATTTGAAAATGCCGGAGTTGGTATCTTCCGAATATGCCGTTTATCTGTCGGATGAAGAAAAAGAACGCTATGAGGAAATGAAACGGGATCTGGTACTGTCACTGCCGGATGGCGAAATAACGGCGGCCAATGCAGCATCTCTTTCCGGAAAACTGACCCAGATGGCAAACGGAGCGGTTTATTCCGATGATGAAGAAATTATAGAAATCCATAACCGTAAGCTGGATGCACTGGAAGACATTATTGAGGCGGCAAACGGAAAACCGATACTGGTGGCATATTGGTATCAGCACGATTATGACAGAATCGTAAAAAGGCTTACAAAAATCGGCATTGATTTCCAGAAACTTGATACCGATGCCAGCATCAGGAAGTGGAATGAAGGAAAGCTGCCTGTGGCACTGATACATCCTGCCTCTGCAGGACATGGCCTTAATTTACAAAGCGGTGGTTCCACCCTTGTGTGGTTTGGACTTACATGGTCATTGGAACTGTATCAGCAGACCGTTGCAAGACTCTGGAGACAGGGTCAGACCTCAAATACCGTTTCGGTACTTCACCTGACTGCCAGGGGTACCATTGATGAAAGGATTATGAGGGCGTTATCCTTAAAGGAGAATACGCAGACCGCTTTAATCGAGGCGGTCAAAGCAGACATGACAATCCAAGGGAATAAAATACCGGAGGTGTCAAAATGACAGCAAAAGAATATTTAGGACAGGCTCGTTTTTTAGATATGCGTATTAATTCCAAGATTCAGCAGGTTGCATCATTGAATGAACTGGCTACAAAGTGTACTGCTACAATATCTGATATGCCGGGGAATCCAAACCGTGGAGGATCCCGTATGGCAGATGCTGTAATCAAGATTATTGACTTGCAGGAAGAAATCAACCGTGATATTGATAAACTTGTGGAACTGAAACGGGAAATTATGGAGGTTATCAGGGCAGTTCCCAATGCGGAGTATCAGACGGTTCTTGAGAAACGGTATCTGTGTTTTAGTGCATGGGAGCAGATAGCCGTGGACATGAACTACAGCATTCAGCACATTCACCGTATGCACTCTGCAGCTTTGAATGAAATCACCGTTCCCCATGATGAGAGTTAATGTGATAGAATGAGAGTCCCCTGCTGTGATATGATTATAATGCAAAAAGAATAATAAACGGGCAACCGTAACAAGCCTTTGTGGGTGTGATACCTGCAAGGGCTTTTCTTATGCAAAAAGGGAGGTGTGGTAATGCCGAGAAAAGCAAAACACCCGTGCCATCACCCCGGCTGTCCAAAGCTGACAGAAGGAAGGTTCTGTGAGGAACACCAGAAGGAGGAGAACAGGCGTTACGAGAAGTACCAGCGTGACCCGGCTACAAGGAGACGCTACGGACGTGCGTGGAAACGCATCCGTGACAGCTATGTTAAGACACACCCCTTCTGTGAGTTGTGCTTCGAGAAGGGAGTGCTAACCGAGGTGGAAGAGGTACACCATAAGATTCCTTTGTCAGAAGGTGGTACCCATGACAGAGACAACCTTATATCTTTGTGTAAGTCGTGCCATGCAAGGATTCATGCAGAGAGAGGTGACCGCTGGCACGGAAGAAAGAGTGATTCTTATGAGTGATGGTCATGACAGTTATTATAAAACTTTTTCATTTTATTAGGAATGACAGTCATGACGGTCATTTCTTAAAAGGCTAGGGGCGGTCAAAATCCCTACCACGGGTCCTAAAGGGCAACGGTGCCGCCCCTTCGTGTGGAAAAAAAGCGTTTTCAAACGGGGTATAACCCCCTGTTGTGAGATTTTATGGAAAGGTGTGAAGAAATGGCGAGAGATGGAACTGCAAGAGGTGGTCCCCGTGCAGGGAGCGGACGGAAGTCCAAGGCTCTTACGGAAAAGATGGAAACGGGAAATCCGGGTGGTAGAAAGCTGAAAGTGATGGAACTGCCGGACACCCCGGATTTGAAGGGTGAGGATGTCCCAGATCCAAAGGACTACCTGAGTGCAAAACAGAAAAACGGAAGCCCCCTTTGTGCAGATGAAGTGTTTAAGGAAACATGGCTCTGGCTGAAGGAACGGGGATGTGAAAAGCTGGTCAGCACCCAGCTTATCGAGCAGTATGCAATGAGCGTGGCGAGATGGCTGCAGTGTGAGCAGGCAATCTCAGATTATGGATTCCTTGCCAAGCATCCGACCACGGGAGCTGCGTGTGCCAGCCCGTATGTGGCTATGTCACAGCAGTATATGAAACAGGTCAACCAGGTGTGGTTTCAGATATTCCAGATCGTGAAGGAGAACTGTTCCGTGGAATTTCAGGGAACCCCACAGGATGACATGATGGAGAGATTATTAAGGAGCAGGAAAGGATGACGGTTATGCAGAAATCAGATGAATTAGCAGAGTTTTTGAAAACACTGAACGGGAATAAAAAGAAAATGACACAGCAGGAATACAGAACCATAAAGGGACAGGCTCTGCATGGGGATGTCATTGCTGCCAGCCGGGGAATGCAGAAACTTATGAGAAGGAGGGGCAACTGATGAGCAGACATACAACGGAAATGAAAATGGTATCGACTGCAAAACTGATACCATATGTAAATAATGCAAGAACCCACTCGCAGGAGCAGGTCAATAAACTCCGTGGCAGTCTGCGTGAGTTTGGATTTATCAATCCTATTATCATTGATGCAGACTATAATGTCATAGCCGGACACGGCAGACTGATGGCAGCAAAGGAAGAGGGGATTGAGGAAGTACCATGTGTGCTTGTGGATTATCTGACAGAGGCACAGAAGAAAGCCTACATCCTTGCAGATAACCGGTATGCACAGGACGCAGGCTGGGATGAGGAAATGTTAAAACTTGAGATTGAGTCCCTGGAGGGAATGGACTTTGATGTATCCCTTACGGGTTTCGATGATCAGGAGATTGCAGACCTGCTTGCCGGGGATGCGGATGATGCCAAAGAGGATGATTTCGATGTGGAAGAGGAACTGCAAAAGCCGTGTTTTTCCCAGCCGGGTGATATCTGGCACATCGGAAAGCACAGGGTTATCTGTGGGGATTCCACCCTGCCGGAAACCTATGAAAGACTGATGGAAGGAAAGAAGGCAAACCTTGTCTGCACCGACCCGCCATACTTTGTGGCGCTTGAGAATGCATCGGGTAAGATTGCAAATGATGACCTTGATGACAAGCAGGGATATGAGTTCCTCATGAAAGCATTTACGAACTTTAAGGACAGCATGGCGGATGATGCATCCATCTATGTGTTCTATGCCACCATGAAAGCCCGTGTGTTTTATGATGCATATGAGGATGCAGGCTTTAAGGTTGGGGCAGGACTGATATGGAAAAAGCCAAGGGCACCCCTTATGCGTACTGACTGGAAGTTCAACATGGAGCCAATCATATGGGGATGGAAAAAAGACGGAAAGCATAAGTGGTATGGTGACCAGAAACAGAAATCCGTATTTGAGTTTGATGGCATTAAAAATTCAAAAGAAGATGGCTTCGGACACCCGTCAAGTAAGCCTGTGCCGCTGATTGCCTATCTGATAAAACAGTGTACCCAGGCAAACGGAATAGTTCTTGACGGATTCCTTGGTTCTGCATCCACACTCATGGCGTGTGAGCAGATGGACAGAATCTGTTATGGTGTGGAGCTGGAGCCAAAGTTTGTGGATGTTGCCGTAAACAGATACATTGAATTCAGAAACGGTGACAGCATGGATGTGTATGTCATCCGTGAAGGAGAGAAAATCAGCTACGAAGATGCTGTGAAAGGACTGGAGGATGCCGATGGAACAACCGAATAAATTTTCACTGACCCTCGGCAGTCTTTTTGACGGTTCCGGGGGTTTCCCATTGGGTGGACTGCTCGCAGGAATCACACCGATATGGGCATCGGAGATTGAGCCGTTTCCGGTACGGGTAACAGAGGTTCGTTTTCCGAATGTGAAACATTACGGAGATATTGCAACATTAAAAGGTTCTGAACTGGAGCCCGTGGATATCATCACATTTGGAAGTCCCTGTCAGGACATGAGCGTTGCCGGGAAGAGAAGTGGTCTTGATGGCAGCCGTTCCAGTCTTTTTTATGAGGCAGTCAGAATTATAAGAGAAATGAGGAAAGCAACACATGGAAAATATCCAAGATACATCGTCTGGGAAAATGTTCCCGGCGCCTTCTCCTCAAACAAAGGAGAAGATTTCAGGGCAGTCCTCACGGAGGTCTGCAAAATCAAAGACGAACAGGTGTCAGTACCTAAACCTTCAAAATGGGAGAATGCAGGACGCATCATGGGAGACGGTTACTCAGTCGCATGGAGACTCCTCGATGCTCAGTATTGGGGTGTACCCCAGAGAAGACAACGTATCTACCTTGTCGCAGATTTTGATGGAGGGAGTGCCGGAAAAATATTATTTGAGTCAGAAGGCCTGTCTGGGTATTCTGCGGAGAGCTTCCAGTCGTGGCAAGGTACTGCCTGCCGTACTTCAGAAAGCATTGGAGAAACAGGCTGCACTGACAGCTTGATGTTTGAAAACCATTCACAGGACAGCAGATACACGGGACCGCTTGATGTGTCTCAAACCATTCTATCTACATTTGGTACAGGAGGAAACAACCAGCCATTTGTGGTACAGCCACCAAAGACTTATGATGTGCGGTTCACATCGGAGGGTACGAGAAATGCAAGGCAGAATGTGTATGAAACGGATACTTCACGCACCATAGATACAGGCGGTAATTCCCCAGATTCCAACCAGGGCGGTGTTGCCGTTGTGCAGCCGAGGGCATTTGGTGTATGCAGTAAAAACAGCAACAGCATGAAATCAGATAATCCAAACAGCGGTTTTTATGAGGCTGATACTTCACGATGTCTTGATGCCAATGGTGGTAATCCTACCTGTAATCAGGGTGGCATTGCTGTGATTGAAGGAAACGGCAGCCGACCTTCCCACAGGGGAGACGGTTATAAGGAATCCGACATCATGTACACATTAAATGCCACAGAGCAACACGCTGTTGCGTTTGCCGAAGTCCATGCAACCTTATCTGCAAATGATGGTCCCAAGGGACCGTCCAGTCAGATGATGAAAAACCCGGAAGAAAACTTCGTGGGTGAACCTTCATACGGCATTGGCAGACCAGCCATGAACCAGGGATACAATGCAAAGTTCAGCTTTCAGATAGAAGAAGAGGTTGAGCCGACCCTTGTGGCTGCGGGGGCAAGCGGAGTGGCACATCCTGTTTTCAGTTCTTCCAAGGCATCTTTCTTTACCTCTGCTGAAGAGGAACTTGCAAATACCCTTGTGGCTACTGATTATAAGGATCCACCGATTGTGAATGATGAAGTGGAAACAGATTATATTGTCCGAAGGCTGACACCAACCGAGTGTGCAAGACTGCAGGGGTTCCCGGACTGGTGGTGTGATGAACTTGGTATAGCAGACCCCGCTGATGAGGATATTGCCAGGTGGAGGGAGGTTTTTGAAACCCATGCCAAAGCAATAGGAAAGACCACAAAACCAAAGTCGGATGCACAGATTCGGAAATGGTTACAGAACCCGCAGAGTGATTCGGCAGAATATAAGATGTGGGGGAATGGAGTGGCACTTCCGAATGTTTATTTTGTGCTTTCGGGCATTATGTATTATGCACAATTAAGTGTCGGAAAGTAAGGGGTGTATTCTACACCTGCAAATGCACATAACCGTTGCTATTTTCGGGGGCTAGAGTGATATATGTAGTACACCAAAAAAGGAGGTAGCAACGATGCAAATTAAGTATGAAGTGAAAGGAAAAGAGAGAAAGGCATTTGTAAATGCATTGGCAGAAATCATGGAATGTCCGGCGGTTTATAAGGGAGTTCCGACCTGCAATTATGAGGTGGATTATTTTACAATCGACCGGGAAGGCACATTGATTTTTGATGACATGGCAGACAGTGAAGAAATAGAGATGGTTCTGGAAAAACTGCTGAAAAAAGGGTACAAAGCTATAGCATCAGAATATGATGAGCCACAGCCAGATATCGAAATGGAAGAGCCGGTTGAGGATTGCCCTCCGGCATATGGAACACCCAAGTCGATGGAACTTACCGTTACCATTCCGCTTGAAAAGGTTAATGTCGGAAACCTTACAAGTCTTCTGGAGGCAAAGGGTGACCTAATCCGAAAGGCACTGGGGATTGAGGACTTAAGATTCACAATTGACGGGGAGAACATTTCTTTCCCTTGGTTTGAAGAAGTCAAGCCAGAGGATGCACTGACCTACACCAAGTTCATTTCTGCAATCTGCGAAATGACGGTAAAGCAGAAGAGAATCACGGCAAAGCCAAAGGCAAACGAGAATGAGAAATACACCTTCCGATGCTTTTTACTCCGCCTTGGATTTATCGGGGATGAGTTTAAGGCAGACAGAAAACTGCTGCTTTCCAGACTGGAAGGTTCATCTGCATTCAGGAACGGACAGAAGGGAGGCGAGCAGTAATGTTTTTCCCACCGAGAAATATTGTTGAGAAAATCAAAAAAGAATATCCAGTAGGAACAAGGGTAGAGCTGGTGCGAATGGACGATGTTCAAGCACCACCTATTGGAACTAAGGGAACGGTAAGAGGTGTAGATGATACGGCATCCATTATGGTTCGATGGGATAACGGCAGTGGACTGAATGTTGTGTATGGGGAGGATTCCTGCAGAAAACTGAAAACGGTAAAGACCATCTGCTACGGGGAAGAAAAGGTGTGGGACAGCCGGGAAGAGGCTATGGACTTTTTCTTCCAAGGAATGATGGCATCTGAGGGAAGTGAACGGCAGAGATACACCAATATTTACCTTAAACTCCAGCTTGGAATGGAAGTATGCAGTGATGAAGATTAGACTGTAAAATACACAGTTTTTCATGGGGTCACTGGCAATCTTTGTGTACATTATGGTGCAGGTATTGCTTGATAATGTGTGTCTTTAGAGTGATATATAGTACTACCGAAAGGGAAAACAACCACACGGAGGTACGGAAATGAACGAAAAAATCACAAGACAGATTGAAGAAATGAAAAAACAGACCCTTGGAGTTGAGGTCGAGATGAATAACATATCAAGAGACAGGGCAGCAAAGATTGCTGCCACCATGTTCGGAACAGGCAGATTTCAGAATACGGCAAGCCGGAACGGATACTGCACATGGTCAGCTTGGGACGGGCAGGGAAGAGAATGGAAATTCCAAAAGGATGTCAGCATTTCGGGACCAGACAGTGAGAAATGCGAACTGGTAACCCCAATCCTTACCTACGGGGACATTGAAACCCTGCAGGAACTGATAAGACTTTTAAGACACGCAGGTGCAAAGAGCGATTCCACAAGGGGGTGCGGGGTACACATTCACATCGGAGCCAAGGGACACACCCCGCAGACCTTAAGAAATCTGGCAAACATTATGGCGAGCCATGAGAGCCTTTTAGCAGATGCCCTTGCCCTCGACCGATACAGAATGAACCGATACTGCCGGACGGTTGACCCACAGTTTTTGGAGCAACTCAACAAGAAAAAGCCAAAGACCATGTCAGCACTTGCAGACATTTGGTATAAAAGCCAGAATGCAAGCTACGGCAGAGACCAGCATTACAATGACAGCCGATACCATATGCTTAACCTTCACGCAACTTTTACCAAGGGAACGGTTGAGTTTCGGCTTTTCCAGTTTGATGCTCCGGCTGACGGCAAGAAAAACGGACTTCATGCAGGACAACTTAAAAGCTACATTCAGCTTTGCCTTGCACTCAGCCAGATGGCGAAGGAAGTAAGAACTGCAAGTCCGAAACCACAGCAGAATGAAAACCCAAAATACGCAATGAGGACCTGGCTTCTTCGCTTGGGATTCATTGGGGATGAATTCAAAACAGCAAGGGACCTCCTTACCAGAAGGCTTGCCGGGGACACAGCTTTTAGAAACGGAAGGGCATAGCCTTCTGCTACCTTAAACATCTGACCGCATGGGCGGTCTTAAGGTGGTAGAAGGGTATTTCCTTCAGAAAGGATGGCGAGTATTATGCAGAAACGATACTACATTGCCTATGGCAGCAATCTAAACATCAGCCAGATGAGAATGCGATGCCCTCATGCAAGGGTAATCGGAACTTCGGTAATCCCGGATTATGAACTGCTCTTTAAGGGGAGCATGACGGGGTCGTACCTTACCATTGAACCCAAGGAAGGCTCAAGTGTACCCGTTGCCGTTTGGGAAACCACGGATGACGATGAGGCAAGGCTTGACAGGTACGAAGGTTTTCCTGCCTTTTACTACAAGGCGGAAATGACATTGCCCATTAAGGGAATACGAACGGGCAAGATAAGGGAACGAAAGGTTTATGTGTATATCATGCACGAGGACAGACCGATGGGACTTCCAACCTGCCGATATGTTTCCACCTGCCTTGAGGGATACCGTAACTTCGGATTTGACGAGGATGTTTTGTATAAGGCTATCGAGGATAGCAGAAGGAGATGTCATGAAGAAAAATAATCAAATGAAACAAAGGATATGCCCACGCTGCGGCAGTACTTACCATACTGCTCCAGCTTTATCAAGGGCAGACAATAAAACCTTTATCTGCCCGGATTGTGGTACAAGGGAGGCATTGGAGAGCATGGGAGTGGAACTTTCCGAACAGGAAAAAATACTGGAATCCATCCATAGCTGCCACTGTGAATAACTACACAATTTTACTTACACATCTTTGTGCAGGATATGCCCGGATAGTTGTTGCTATTATGTGCGTTTAGAGTGATATATAGTACAACGAAAAAACAAGGAGGGCAACAGCCATGACAAGATTTGAAAAGGATGTAATTGAAATTGAAGAAGGAAACGAAATCGAGGTACTTAAAAGAAGAAAGGCAGAACTTGAAGACCTTTACCAAAAAGGCAGATGCGAAAAGAATGCATTCAGAAGGCAGTGCATTGCACAGGAATACACAAGGAAGTTAGCTGAATACGAACAGCTTGACGGAATGTGTTAAAAAACGATTTTGAAACAGGGACTCTTCGGAGTCCTTTTTTCGTGGAAGGAAGTGAGGAGATGGCAAAGAAAAAGAAGAAGTTTATACCTACAGAGTTTATGGCGGAAGGGTCGCACTATGATGAAGACCAGGCTGATTATGTCGTAAATTTCATACAGTGCCTTTGCCATACCAAAGGAAAATGGGCAGGAAAGCCGTTTCTTCTTCTGCCATGGCAGGAGGAGATTATCCGTAATCTATTCGGAATTCTGAAAGCAGACGGCAAGAGACAGTTTACTACAGCCTATATCGAAATCCCAAAGAAGAACGGCAAGTCAGAGCTGGCGGCCGCTGTTGCACTGTATCTTCTGTTTGGGGACGGAGAGGCATCCCCAGAAGTGTATGGTGCGGCTGCCGACAGACAGCAGGCATCCATAGTCTTTGATGTTGGAAGAGTGATGTGCGAGATGACACCTGCCCTTGAAAAACGGAGCAAGATCAAAGGAGCAACAAAGAGGATTGACAACCTTTATAATAATGGATTTTACCAGGTGCTGTCGGCAGAGGTCGGAACCAAGCATGGACTGAATGTAAGCGGTCTTGTCTTTGATGAAGTCCATGCACAGCCAAACCGTAAACTGTATGATGTCCTTACGAAAGGTTCCGGGGATGCCCGTGAACAGCCACTGTATTTCCTTATCACTACAGCCGGAAATGATACCAATTCCATCTGTTATGAGCTGCATCAGAAGGCACTTGATATCATTGAGGGCAGAAAAACAGATCCGACATTTTATCCCGTGATTTATGGTGCATCCGAGGATGAGGACTGGACAGATCCGAAGGTGTGGGCAAAGGCAAATCCGTCCCTTGGAGAGACAATCCAGATGGAGAAGGTTGTAGCAGCGTGTGAGTCGGCAAAGCAGAATCCGGCAGAAGAGAACAGTTTCCGTCAGCTTAGGCTGAATCAGTGGGTCAAACAGGCAGTCCGGTGGATGCCGATGGATAAGTGGGATGCGTGTGCATTTCCTGTCAACGAGGATGAACTGGAAGGACGTGTATGTTATGGGGGACTGGACCTTTCAAGCACCACGGACCTTACCTCTTTCTGCCTGGTGTTTCCGCCGCTTGATGAGGATGATAAATATTATATCCTTCCATATTTCTGGCTGCCGGAGGAGACACTTGACCTGCGTGTCCGAAGGGATCATGTGAATTATGACCTCTGGGAGAAACAGGGGTACATTCAGACAACCGAGGGAAATGTAGTTCACTATGGCTACATTGAAAAATTCATAGAACGGCTTGGGGAGCGTTTCAATATCCGGGAGATAGCATTTGACCGATGGGGAGCAGTACAGATGGTGCAGAACCTTGAGGGCATGGGATTTAATGTGGTAGCAATGGGACAGGGATTTGCATCCATGTCCCCACCTACCAAAGAACTGATGAAACTGACATTGGAGCAGAAAATCGCACACGGCGGGCATCCGGTTCTTCGTTGGAACATGGATAACATATTCATCCGGACAGACCCAGCCGGAAACATAAAGCCGGACAAAGCAAAATCAACAGAAAAGATAGACGGTGCCATAGCCAGTATCATGGCACTAGACAGAGCAATCCGTTGTGGAAACGACACTTCTGAAAGTGTGTATGACACAAGAGGGTTGCTTGTTTTTTAAGGAGGTATCGCAATGGGAATATTCAGTGGAATTTTTAAATCGAGGGACGCACCCACAAACAGAACTGCAGGTAGTGCCTACAGTTTTTTTCTTGGACAGAGTGCTGCCGGGAAAAGGGTAAATGAGAGGTCGGCAATGCAGACATCGGCAGTGTATGCCTGTGTCAGGGTTATCTCGGAGTCGGTGGCAAGCCTGCCACTTCATCTTTACAGATACAACGAAGATGGCGGGAAGGAAAAGGCAGTCGACCATCCGCTGTACCATCTTCTGCATGATGAACCGAATCCGGAAATGACAGCTTTTTCTTTCTTTGAAGCGGCGCTTACCCATCTATTGCTGTGGGGAAATTTTTACAGCCAGATTATCAGAAACGGAAAGGGAGAGGTTATGGGTCTTTACCCACTCATGCCTGACAGGATGACGGTAGACCGGGATGAGAGAGGACAGCTTTATTACGAATACATGGTAAGTTCCGATGATGCACCTACAAATAAGGGGTCAACAGTCAGGCTGAAACCGGAAGATGTTCTCCACGTTCCGGGATTATCATTTGACGGTCTTGTCGGATATTCTCCCATCGCAATGGCAAAGAATGCAATCGGACTTGGCATCGCAGCAGAGGAGTATGGTTCGAAGTTTTATGCCAACGGGGCTGCTCCAAGTGGTGTACTGGAACATCCGGGAACACTGAAGGATCCAAGCAAGGTAAGGGAGAGCTGGACACAAACCTTTGGAGGTTCTGCAAATTCCAATAAGGTGGCCGTCCTTGAAGAAGGCATGAAATATACTCCTATATCTATCAATCCATCCGAGGCACAGTTCCTTGAAACAAGAAAGTTTCAGGTTACGGAGATATGCAGGATATTCCGTGTGCCCCCGCACATGGTTGCTGATCTGGAGAAGAGTTCCTTCTCCAATATCGAACAGCAGTCCCTGGAGTATGTGCAGTACACATTACGTCCATGGCTTACAAGGCTGGAACAGGCAATGGCACGAAGGCTTTTCACGGAAGAAGAAAAGAAACATTACTTCATCAAGTTTAATGTGGACGGGCTTCTTCGCGGGGATTACCAGAGCCGTATGAACGGCTATGCAACGGCAAGGCAGAACGGATGGATGTCGGCAAATGACATCAGGGAACTGGAGAATCTTGACCGAATTCCGGCTGAACTTGGAGGAGATTTATATCTTATTAACGGCAACATGACAAAACTTGAGGATGCAGGTATTTTTGCAGCATCGGCTGAAAAAGGAGAGGAGGATTCCGATGAAGAACAGGAAGTTCTGGAACTGGAAGAGCAAAAAGACGCTCAACCGGGAAACAAACGAAGAAGTCATAGAACGAATACTTGAACTGCATGGGACGATTGCAGAAGAGAGCTGGTTTGATGATGACCTTACACCACAGATGTTTAAGGATGAATTAAATGCCGGGAGTGGAGACATCACGGTATGGATTAACAGTCCTGGTGGTGACTGTGTGGCGGCAGCACAGATTTACAATATGCTCGCAAATTACAAGGGGAATGTCACGGTCAAGATTGACGGCATTGCCGCATCGGCAGCATCAGTTATTGCAATGGCGGGAAATACCGTACTTATGTCCCCTGTTTCCATGATGATGATTCATAACCCTGCCACATCAGCCTTTGGTGATCATGTAGAGATGCAAAAGGCCATCGAGATGCTTGAAGGGGTCAAAGATTCCATCATAAATGCATACACCCTGAAAACAGGAATGTCGAGGGCAAAATTGTCCCGGCTTATGGACGAGGAAACATGGATGGATGCAACAAAGGCCGTGGAACTTGGCTTTGCAGATGACATCATCACAAGGGATGCATTTCCGGAAAAAAAGGAGGATGAAGAGTCAGAGAAAGATAAAAGCACTGAAGAGGATGAAGAAAAGAAATCATCCGATTCCGTGCTTTTTTCACGCAGGGCTGTAAACAATGCCCTTTTCAACAAGCTGGAACAGCATTACAAAAAGCCGGGCGTGGATGTAACCGGACAGGCTGAAATCCCTGCCCCAGAAGTAACTGACGGTGTATCTGCAGATGAAATCAGAGACCGTTTAGACCTTATCAAAAAGTATATTTAAGGAGGACTGTATCATGACAGTAAAAGAATTAATCGAGAAGAGAGCAAAGGCATGGGAAACTGCAAAGGACTTTGTGAACACCCATGAAGACAAGAACGGCAATTTATCCGCCGAAGATGCTGCAACTTACAGCAGAATGGAAGCTGAAATCGAGGAACTTACCAATTCCATCGACAGACAGCAGAGGGCAGAGAGAAGGGAACAGGAACTTTCAAAGCCTGTAAATTCCCCTATCACCGGAAAGCCTTATAAGGACGAGCCACAGGGAGAGAAAAAGACTGGACGTGCGTCCGATGAATACAGACAGGCCATGCTTACGGCAATGCGTACCAATTTCAGACAGGTGGCAAATGTACTGCAGGAAGGTGTGGATGCCGATGGAGGTTATCTTGTTCCTGTGGAGTATGATAACCGACTGATTGATGTCCTTACCGAAGAGAACATCATGCGTGGTCTTGCCACCAAGATTACCACATCCGGGGAGCATAAGATTAACATCGCAGCTACCAAGCCAGCAGCCGCATGGATTGAGGAAGGTGGGGCATTGTCCTTCGGGGATGCAACCTTTGACCAGATCTATCTGGATGCTTTCAAACTTCATGTTGCAATCAAGGTAACAGAGGAGCTGCTTTATGATTCTGCTTTCAATCTTGAAAGCTACATAATCACGGAGTTTGGTAAGGCACTGGCAAATGCAGAAGAGGATGCTTTCTTAAATGGTGACGGAAAGGGCAAGCCCGTCGGTATCTTTGACAAGACAGCAGGCGGTCAGTCAGTTGGTACTCTTTCTGCAGCACTGAAGTCTGATGATTTGCTTGACCTTGTGTACGGTCTTAAGAGACCTTACCGTAAGAACGCATCCTTTATCATGAACGATGCCACCCTGGCACAGATTCGTAAGCTGAAGGATAATAACGGTGCCTATATCTGGCAGCCTTCCTACCAGGTGGGAGAGCCGGACAGAATCCTTGGCTATAAGGTAAATACTTCTGCTTATGCACCTACGGATGCGATTTCCTTCGGTGATTACAAGTATTACAACATTGGTGACCGTGGTACCCGTTCCTTCAAGCAGCTCAACGAGTTATTTGCCGGGAATGGAATGATTGGTTTTGTTGCCAAGGAGCGTGTGGATGGCAAGTTAATCCTGCCGGAAGCTGTAAAGGTTCTCGGACTTAAGGCGGACACACAGTCAGCAAAAGCCTGAGTAAGATAAGGGGGTCGCAAAATGCGACCTCCTGCATTTAACGGAGGTGCGACATGATAATTTCACTTGAAGAAATGAAGAATTATCTTCGTATTGATTTTGACGATGACGATGCACTTCTTGAAAATCTGATTCTTTCTTCCGAGCGTCTGTGCATGGATATTGCAAGAATTAAAAGCAGGTCTGTTTTTGAAAAAAAGGATACTGCAAAGATTGCGGTCATGTATGCCGTGGCATATCAGTATGAACACAGGGAGGACTGTGACCATCATGCACTTACCATGTCACTCCGTTCCCTGCTTTCGGGTATCAGAAAGGTGGGATTTTGATGGAAGTATCACTATTAAATGTAAGAATTACCTTTCAGAAAAATGAGGTTGTTTCCGACGCCATCGGTAACCACAGAAATCAGTGGACGGATTACTATTCCTGCTATGCCACGGTAAGCGGTGAGAGTGGTTCGGAAAAGAATGTGGCAGCCAATACACTTTATGATTCTGACCTTGCTTTTACGGTCAGATACTGTAAGGCCTTAAAGGATGCCGACACCACAAAACTCCGTGTAATTTTTCAGGGTGAACCTTATGATATCACATTCATCGACCACATGAATTTTAAGAATAAGTGTCTGAAATTCAGATGCCGGAAAGTGAGGAGATAGCATGGCAAATGTATCAATTGACAACATGGCTTCGGAAATCATGAAAGGTCTGATGGAATATAAGAATCTTGCCACGGCTGACATGAAGACTGCCGTAAGGAAAGCCGGAAGAACGGTAAAAAAGGATATTCAGGCAAACGCTCCAAAGAAAACAGGTGCCTACTCGAAGAGCTGGACAGTGAAGACCACAAAAGAGACCTCTGAATCTTTGGAACTTACGGTGTATTCTCCGAAAAAATATCAGATTGCACATCTTCTTGAGAAAGGTCATGCCAAAAGGGGTGGTGGAAGGACAAAGGCAGTTCCCCATATTGCTCCGGCGGAAGAGAGTGCAGTAAAGGAACTTGAGTCAGACATCAGGAAGGCACTTGGAGGTTAGGAATGGAAGAGCTAGTCAAAATCATGGAAGAAACGGGTATTCCTTTTGCATATGACCACTTTGCAGAAGGGGAAAGTCCTGCCCCACCGTTTATCTGCTACCTATTGCCGGATGACGATAATTTCGCAGCCGATGGTAGGGTTTATTACAGAATAAGTGGAGTAAGGATAGAACTGTATACGGATTTCAAAGACCCGTCTTTGGAAAAAAAAGTAACCGCCGTGCTTGACAGCCACGGCATTTTTTATGCTCAGTCGGAGGTATGGATAGAGGAAGAAAAACTCTATGAGGTTGCCTTTGAATTTGAGATGCCAGTTTAAGGAGGTAAGCAGAATGGCTAATAAGAAGAATAAGGTAAAGTACAACCTTAAAAATGTACACTACGCACTGCTGAATATAGATGAAGAGGGCAATGTGACATATGCCACACCTGTTCCGATTCCGGGTGCGGTATCCATCGGACTAGATGCAAATGGCGAACCGAGCAATTTCTACGCTGACGGATATGCCTATTACACCATCAGTAACAACATGGGTTATGAGGGTGACCTTGAGATTGCAATGGTGCCGGAGTCATTCCGTGTGGATGTTTTGAAGGAAGAACTGGATGACAATAAGGTCCTTGTGGAGAATGCAAATGTGGAGACCGCCAATTTTGCACTCTTGTTTGAGTTTGACGGAGATATCAAGAAAATTCGTCATGTTCTATATAACTGTGCGGCAAGCCGTCCGTCCATTGAATCACAGACCAATGAGGACGAGATTGAGGTACAGACGGAGACACTTTCCCTTAAGGCAACACCGCTTGCCAACGGGTATGTAAAGGCAAAGACGGGGGATGATACCACGGATACCGTATATCAGGACTGGTATAAGAGCGTGTATCTTACTTCAAAAACTCCCGTAGAAAGTGAGGAGCAGTCATGAGTATTGTAAGAAATGTGGAGATAGATGGTAAGCAGGTGCCGTTTAAGGCATCTGCAGCCATTCCGAGAATTTACCGTATCAAATTTAACAGGGATATTTATAAAGACCTTCGTTCTTTGGAGAAAGCAGTGGGCGGAGGGGATGAGAATAATTCAAACCTTGATTTATTCTCTTTGGAGATGTTTGAGAACATTGCCTATGTAATGGCCAAACACGCAGACCCCAATATCCCGGACACCCCGGAAGAGTGGCTTGATGAGTTTAACACATTTTCCATTTACCAGGTACTTCCTTCCATAATCGAATTATGGGGATTGAATGTACAGACGGATGTGGAGTCTAAAAAAAACTTCGCCCGACTGACCGCCAAATGACAACCCCTTTATTTCTGCTTCGATGTGTACAGCTTGGCATAAGCATCCGTGACCTTGACCTGCTTACGATTGGTCTGGTTAACGATATGTACGCAGAGAACGGAAACGATGATTACAAGGGATATAAGGAGCTGGCAACACAGGAAGACTTCGACCGATTCTGATTGAGATATCAGTCTTTTTCTGTTATAATTTTTTGTAGAAAAAGGCTGATAACAGTCAGATAAAAATAAGAATTTTGTGGAGAAAAGAATCTATGGAAAAACAAGAATATGTAGAAGAAATAGAGTTGATAAAGGAACAAAATAATGTAGAATTTGAAATATATCCTATGGCAGTTGAAATAATACAACCAACGATAAAAAGTTTATCTAAAAGATATGTTTTTGCAAGAAGAAAGTCAGATAGAGGACAAATATATTATGGTTTAAGTAGTTTCCCAGATGTTGCTATATTAGATAAGAAATTTAATAATGTCCCGAACACAAGTATTAGTGAAGAGGAATGGTCTAAACTTCGAGGGTGTCTTGAAGTTAAGGCATTGTATAATAGTTTGATCACAAAGAAAGAAATTCGAGACGTTTTAGAAAATAAACCTCAAAAACTTGAAAAAGAAGGTATGGGACAACTCATTGGAGAAATTCTATGGTATAAAAAGGTGCTTTATACAAATGGAATAGAGTGGAGATATCTTCATATTGACGATTATAACGACAAATTAAGAGATACGGTTATTACCATAGCCAATAATAGAATTAAATTTGAAAAAGAGAATCCCAAAGAAACGTTTGATTGGTGGGAAAGTTTTAGGAATATGAAATTCAATATTGTTATTGTGGATGAATGTATAACAGAAAATTGTATAGAAAATTGGGAAGATTTTATTGATAAAATCCAACAAATAGACTGGAAATAAAATTTCAGTTTGGTTTAGAGAATGAACAGAAATTTTAAAGTAAATATTTGTAATTGAAGTATGAGCATCGGCAGAAATGTCGGTGCTTTTATTATGCCTATTTTTACGGGAAGGAGGATGACCGATGGCAAGCAGAATACAGGGTATTACCGTGGAGATTGGTGGGGATACCACGAAATTGCAGACCGCCCTTAAAGGGTTGAACGGAGAAATCAAGTCTACCCAGACACAGCTTAAGGATGTAGAAAAACTGTTGAAAATGGATCCAGGTAATACAGAACTTCTTGCACAGAAGGAAAAACTCCTGGCACAGGCTGTTGAAGAGACAAAGCAGAAACTGGAAACTCTAAAAACAGCAGCAGAGCAGGCTAATACAGCGCTTGCGAATGGGGATATTTCACAGGAGCAGTACGATGCCCTTCAAAGAGAAATTGTAGAAACAGAGCAGAACCTGAGAAGTCTTGAAACACAGGCAAATCAGTCTGCTACGGCACTCCAGAAGATTTCTGCCACGGGCGAGAAGATGAAAACGGTGGGAGATAACATTTCTTCTGCCGGGCAGAAACTTCTACCGGTCACTGCAGGTGTGACGGCACTTGGAACGGCATCCGTTGCCACGGCTGCAAACTTTGAAAGTTCCATGAGTCAGGTGCAGGCTACAATGGGAATTACCAAGGATTCCATGTCTACCCTTGACGGACAGAGTGTTAATACGATGGACGCTTTATCCAACCTTGCAAAGGAGATGGGAGAGTCTACCGCTTTTTCCGCCTCAGAGTGTGCCGAGGCTTTAAACTATCTTGCGCTTGCAGGATATGACACACAGGAAATGGCAGACACGCTTCCAACCGTTCTAAACCTTGCGGCGGCAGGCGGGATTGACCTTGCGTCTGCATCTGATATGGTAACGGATGCCATGTCAGCACTTGGCATGGAAACTTCGGATGCAGACAAGATGGTAGACCAGATGGCAAAGACGGCTTCTACCACAAATACATCCGTTGCACAGTTGGGGGAAGGTATCCTTACCATTGGTGCGACTGCCAAGTCTGTCAAGGGCGGAACGGCAGAATTGAATACGGCACTTGGTATCCTTGCAAACAACGGTATTAAGGGAGCAGAGGGTGGCACACATCTTCGAAACATCATTCTGTCATTGCAGAACCCTACCGATAAGGCGGCTGCCAGCATGGAACAGCTTGGTGTCGATGTATATGATTCCGAAGGAAATATGCGCTCTCTGAATGATATCCTCGGAGATTTAAATACAAGCATGGATGGTATGACCTCGGAAGAAAAATCCAATATCATATCAAACATTTTTAATAAGACAGACCTTTCTTCCGTAAATGCTTTACTGGCCAATACGGGAAGTACATGGGACAGTCTTCAGGAGTCCATCACAAACAGCGGTGGTGCTGCACAGCAGATGGCAGATACACAGCTTGATAACTTACAGGGTCAGTTAACACTTTTAAAGTCAGCTCTTGAAGGGCTGGCTATTTCTTTTGGTCAGTTACTGATGCCTGCATTAAAAAGTATTGTAGGTGCAGTGCAGAGCGTGGTGGACTGGCTGAACTCCCTTGATGAGGGAACGAAGAAGTTCATTGTAACGGTTGCACTTGTAGCCGGGGCGTTGGGACCAGTACTCATCATCATTGGAAAGGTAATATCAGCAGTCGGTACGATTATGACGGTTGTTCCGAAGATTGCAGGAGTAATCAATGTGGTAAAAGGAGCATTTGCTGCCCTGAACACCACAATGCTGGCAAATCCGATATTCCTGATTATTGCAGCCATCACGGCGCTTGTGGCTGCGTTCATTTATCTGTGGAATAACTGTGAGGGATTCCGGCAGTTCTGGATTGACCTCTGGGAGAATGTAAAGCAGATAGCCATTACGGTGTGGAATGCAATCAAATCGTTCTTCTCGGCAGTTTGGGAGGGAATTAAGTCCATATTTACAACGGTGCTTGGAGTCATCAAAACGCTGGTAACTACCTATTTTAATTTCTATAAAACTATTATAGAAACCGTGCTGAATGTAATAAAGACCGTGATTACCACAGTGTGGAATGCCATCAAGGGTGTTTTTACCACGGTATTCAATGTGATAAAAACCATCATTACCACGCAGTTCAATATCTATAAAACCATTATAGAGACTGTGCTGAATGTGATAAAAACAGTGATTACCAATGTGTGGAATACCATAAAGACGGTTGTTACTACAGTGATGAATGCCATTAAGACTGTGTTTACCACAGTGTGGAATGCAATCAAGACCATCATATCCGCCGTGGTAAGCGGTATAAAGGGACTGATTACTGGGGATTTCACGGCAGTGAAAAATTCCATCACTACCATCATGAATACTATCAAGAGTACCATCAGCACGATATGGAATACCATAAAAAATACATTTTCTACGGTTCTTGGTGCTATTAAGAATTGTGTTTCTAATGTATTCAATGGAATCGTCAATGCCGTAAAGGGAGCAATGACGAATGTGCTGAATGCCGTAAAGAATGGTTTCACGAATGTTAAGAACCATATCACGGGACTTGCTTCACAGGCAGTTACCTGGGGAAAGGATTTAGTCATGGGACTTGTGAACGGTATTAAAAGCTGCATCGGTGCAGTGGGAGATGCCGTAAAGAGCGTGGCAGATAAGATTAAGTCATTCCTTCATTTCTCTGTGCCGGATGAGGGACCTTTGACGGAATACGAGTCATGGATGCCTGACTTCATGGACGGACTGGCAAAAGGAATTAATAAGAGTAAAGATGTGGTGGCAAAGGCTGTGGAAGGGGTGTCGCAGGATATGGTTATCAATCCGAATGTGAGTGCAACCACATCGGCAATGGAAACCACATCACGCTCATCGGCTCGAAACACGGCAGACATTGTGGGAGCAATCCGTGAGGCATTCGCCGGAATCAATCTGAATGGTGGGGATACAGTTATCCCGGTTTATATCGGAGGAACAATGCTTGATGAAGTGATTGTATCCGCACAGCAGAGAGCAAATATCAGAAGTGGAGGAAGGTAGAATGGCATATATGCAGTATTTGGTGTTCAACGGAAATAACCTGCCACTGCCGGACTCTTATTCAGTAGATCTGGCAGATGTGGAGGCCGATACGGGAGGAGAAACAGAAGCGGGAACTACACAGAGGGATGTTGTAAGAAGCGGAGTGGTTACCATTTCCGTTTCTTTTTCTGTTTCTCCGAATTGGTTGAAAAAGCTCACGGCATATTCGAAGATGGCAAAGATAACCGTGCAGTATTTTGATACGGAAACATTGGAACTAAAGGAAACAGAGATGTATATTTCAGGATTCAAGGCAGCACTTAAGAAGGATACTTCTTATAAAGGCTTATGGACGGTGTCCTTTACGCTGAATGAAATGTAACGGGGGTGGCATTGTGTTTGATGTATCTGAGAAGTTTAAAAATGCAGTAAGGCAGAATACAAGAAAATATGAGTGGCACGGAACGATTACAACCAAGGGTGGCAGGGTGTATGAATTTGGTGCAAAAGACATTGTGAAAGGCTCCGGGTATATTAAGTGGCAGTGCTGTTCTGATACGGAAATCGAACTCGGAACTGTGTATGCTGCGGAAATGGGAATAAGCCTGTTTTCCGAAATAGACAGATATACATTGGAAGATGCTGTGGTAAGGCTTTTTTATTCGCTTACTTTATTGGATGGTACGGTTGAAACCATACCGATGGGAGTATTTGAAGTGTCTGAGGCGAACCGGGGAATAAGAACCCTGGAGATTAAGGGGTATGATTATATGCTCCGATTTGAAAAAGCAATGAAACTGGAGTCCTCAAGCGGTACACCTTATCAGTTCTTAAAGATTGCCTGTGATACCTGTAAGGTGGAAATGGCACAATCGGTGACGGAGATTACGGCATTGCCGAATGGCGGAACAACGCTTGGAATTTATGCGGATAATGACATTGAAACATTCAGGGATTTGATTTTTTATGTGGCACAGGTAGTCGGATGTTTTTGCCAGATTGACCGTTATGGAAGGTTTGTGTTAAAGCAGTATGACAATAAACCTGTATTGACAATTCCGCAGAAAGAACGGTATGACAGCAATTATTCTGATTTTGTAACAAGGTATACGGCAGTATCCTCAACAAACCAGACAGACCAGACATCAGAGTATATCGCAATGGAAACGGATGATGCATTGACCATGAACCTTGGAATCAATCCCCTGATGCAGTTTGGTCTCAAATCTACAAGGGAGAGAATGCTCCGGGAAATACTGACGGCACTTCAGAAGGTAAATTATGTTCCATTTAACAGTACCACGATAGGAAATCCGGCATTAGAGCCGGGAGACATCCTGCAGTTTACGGGTGGACACGCTGATGAAGATAAGGTCAGTTGTATCACAAGTATGGAGTGCAGAATTTATGGAAAGATGTCCATAAAATGCGTTGGTAAGAATCCAAGACTTGCAGGTGCAAAGAGTAAGAATGAAAAGAATATTACGGGTCTTTTGAACTCGGTGGAGAGTGGAAAAACCGTTGTATATAACTTTGTAAATGTCAGTCCGTTTAATATAGGACAGTCGCTGACAAAGGTGATGGATATTGATTTTACGGCTACGGAGGACACAACGGCAGCTTTTCACTGTGAGATGTTGCTTGAGGTCATTAAGCTGGAAGAAGAAAGAGAAACGGAAGAGGTAATTATCGAAAATCCTGAACTTTCCATCATCTATAAAATGAATGGAGAAACCGTTGATAATTTTATGCCGACCAAAAACTGTATTTACGGAAAGCACATTGTGACCCTGTTCTATCCCATAACGAAGGTTATAGAGAAGAGTTCCAATACATTTTCCATGTATCTGAAAATATCGGAAGGCTCAGTGAAGATAGGAGAGGCACAGATAAGGGCAACCATAAGCGGACAGGGACTTGCTGCAGGACTTGGAGACTGGAACGGTCGCATCAATATCAATGAGAATATCGGATTTGTAAAAATCAGTGATGTTCCGTTTGTGGCTGATGCGTTTGAGGATAAGCTGACTGTTGCATTTCCAAATATTCGAAGGTCGGGTATATCACAGTCTATAGGAAACATTGCCATTACGGAGATGGACTTTGGTGTGGATACCTTTACCGACAGGACATGGATTGCAGAGATACTTCGCACCTTTGTTCTGACTTCCATCAGGGGAAATCCAAAGTATAACGGTTATGTGACGGTAAACAGTAATGAGCAGTTTGTATTACGAAAACGGCATAGTCTTGCATCAGCTCCAGAGTCCTTGGAACATGGATTTATGGAAAATCTGCTGATTGACACATCCTTCTTGGAATCGGTGGAGCAGATTACAGTGAATGGAACATCGGAAGGTTACAGATTACAGAAAGTAATCAATGCATCAGATACTTCCGTTAAAGTGCCGGAGGAAGTGGATACTACGCATGGTTTCTTTGAACTTAAAGCAACGGTGACCGAAGAGCAGACATCTGTATCTTTGGAAACAGACAGCGGATTTATGGAAAGTCTTGTGGTAGACACATCAAAATTTGACGGTGTGAAAGGAGTGGAATTTGGCTTATGAATTATGACAGTGTAAATGAAATATTCGCTGCAGGGGTAACGAACATGACCTGCCTTTTGCAGAATAGTAACAATTATGACGGAGGTACTCTTGCTGTCAATGGAGCAGATTTTCTGCTCTTTAAGGACAGTAAGGTATCCTCCATTTTTGCACATGGGGATTCTTACTGGGGAATTGGCACGGATACATCAAACTTAAAAATCAATAACAGGGACTCCAGAATGCGTTCCCTGTACCGTGAAGAAGGAACATTATACAGCTATTACCGATTCCTAAAGATACGCTGGGAAGGCTGGTCCCATTACAATGCATCCGGGGTGGATTATCAGATTAAATATGATCTTATTTTCTGGGATACCGGGGACATCACCCTTCATATGATTGATGTGCCGATTTCCTGTTATGATGGAGCATTTGATTTTGTGGCAGATAAGACCTACACCTTTACAAAACCGACAGATGCCTCCCCGGATATTACATTTCAGTATTACCCGGAATCAAAGACTTATGAAATAAAGTACACCCCAATAGATTTGCTTGTTCCGTTTAAGGTGCTGATAAGGGATGGAGAGGGAGTACTTTATACAGTACAAAACGAGTTAATAAACGAAGAAAGTGGGGAATGTGAGGATGTGCTTGTTGCCTTGGAAGAAACGGAAATAACCTCTCTGTTATTTAAGACAAGAGGATTTCAGAAACTGCCTGACTGGGAACTTATAAAGGAACTGACATTGCCGGAAGTCTTAAGCTGGAGTGACAGCAGGGCATTTCCGCTTAATGCCATGATTACGGGAACGCCGCCCAAACAGTATATCGAATGTATGGCTGATTTATCGGATGAAACAGTCCTTGGTATCAAGGCGCTGAATGCGGAGTATACGGGAGATGTCACGGTACAGTACAGTTATGATGGAGAAGCCTATACGGATGAAGTGCCGATGGCTGATTTTTTGCTTATGGATTTGGAGGTCCTTTTTGCGGGACTGTCAGAAAGCAAGACAATCACATTCAGATTCTGGTTGGCAGGGGATGCAACACTTACCACTTTTATTATGAATTACAGAAATGGAGATGATGACGATGGCAAAACTGATGGGAACAACTAAGATTGAACTTACCGATGTGAAAACAGGGGAAAAGGAAGTGTATGAAAACCACAACATGGTTACCAATGCCCTGACGGATATCTTCAGACCGCTTGGCCTGTCGAACCGTCCAAACAGATACTTCAGCGAGTTTGTGCCATACTACCAGACACTACTTGGAGGAATTTTGTGCTTTGACAAGGAAATCCCGGAAAATCCGGATGACTATTACCCTCCGGCTGATGCCAGTCTGATAGGATGTGCTGCGTATGGGGTACAGAATAACACAAAAAATACGTGCCGTGGTGGGTTTAATCAGACGGAATCGGAAGTGAACCTGAAAGACCGCTATGTGAAATATGTGTATGATTTTGCTACCAGTCAGGCTAACGGTACAATTGCAAGTGTGTGCCTCAGTCATAAAAACGGTGGGTTTACATCGTACGGATATAAGAATGCAGAATATACGACAAGCTATCCGCTGATGCAGAGTATAGCAGAGGATACATTACAGTATGTCTACCCGGACAGAACAGGTGCGTCTACAAGCAGCAGATATTCAGGCATGACGATTGGAACAACGGAACTGATTTTCCTGATTGACCGTGAACAGGATTGTGCCTATTACTTTAAGGTTGCAGATAAAAACCATATCCACATCACAAAGAGGAGAACATTTCTGAAATCCGTATCCATTTTGGATAATGTTTTTTATAAGAAGCCTTTGATAAAAGAGATAGAAATAAGTGAACTGACATCACCGCTTCGTATCGGATACTGGGGATATAATTATGATCCGACAAATGACTGCTTATATATAACCACGGCAAATGAATACAGGATTGCACCGAATGGAACATTTCTTGTGACGGAGATTAAACTGGACAGTTGGGAGGTTAAGCAGTATGAAGTAACGAATACCACGGATGTTTACATCCAGTCAAACAGTAGCTGGCATATGTATGTATATGAGGGATTTCTTTTTGTAAGAGGGTATGATTCCCCGTATGAATTATACAAGATTCAGATAAACAATCCTGCTAATGTTGTGAAGTTCAAAAGAATAAACACAGGAGCAGTTTCAGGATATCCGAAAGCATATATCAACGGCCGCCTTTATTATGAATGTAATGATGATCAGCTTTTAATCGCAAACACAACAACGAATGAGATTATTACCCCGGAGGCAAAGTCACTGTTTAACAGCAGTCACGAAATGAACCTGACCCCGGTAAGGAATGAACCGTTGTTGTATTTTGGTGATTATGGAACATGGTCAACCTCCGGGTGGTATATGATATGTAATTATCTTGCCACCATCAATAATCTGGATGTCCCGGTTACAAAGACGGCAGATAAGACAATGAAAATCACATACATTTTGCAGGAGCAATAATCGATGATAAGGCAGTCCATAGAGGGCTGCTTTTTTCATACACAAATTTATGGAAGGAGAGATTTTATGAATGGAGAAATCAAAGAAATCATTGCATGGCTTGGGGCACTTGGCATTCCTACAATCTTTGCAATGGCTTCGTGGTGCATTAAGTGCTGCGTGCAGTACACAAAGCAACTCAAAGTTTTAGCAAAAGCACAGCAGGCTCAGATGAGGTCACAGCTTCTGGAACAGTACCACTTCTACATGGATTCTGGCTGGATTAGCGAGGAGCATATGGAAGATTGGGAAAATCAGTACAAGGCATACCACAGCCTTGGGGAGAACGGCATCCTTGATAGCCGTAGGGAACAGCTTTTACAGTTACCAAACAAAAAGAAGGAGGAACAGGACAATGAGTAATTACTGGAAAAACTGGATTAAGGCGTCGGGAGTAAGAGCCGTCAAGACGGTGGCACAGACTGCCGTGGCAACAATCGGGACATCTGCCGTGTTGGGAGATGTGAACTGGGTAATGGTTGCGAGTGCATCAGCTTTGGCGGGTATCCTGTCACTGCTTACAAGTATTGCAGGTATCCCAGAAGTGAAGGGAGATGATGAGTAATATGAAACTTGTGGAGAGCATTCTTACAAAAAATCCGTGCTATAAAGCCAGGAGAAAGATTACAGTGAAAGGGCTGATGTTACATTCGGTTGGCTGCCCCCAGCCGAAGGCATCAGCCTTTATTAATTCATGGAACAGTGAGTCATTTGACAGAGCCTGTGTCCACGGATTTATTGATGGAAATGATGGAACGGTATATCAGACACTCCCTTGGGACCACAGAGGATGGCACTGCGGTTCTTCCATCAATGGAAGTGGAAACAATACCCATATTGGCATAGAAATGTGTGAGCCTTCCTGCATTACCTATACAGGTGGTGCATCATTTAAGTGTTCTGATTTGGATACTGCAAAGGCTGTGGTAGAAAGAACCTATAAGGCAGCCGTGGAACTGTTTGCCATGCTTTGTCAGAAGTTTGGCTTGGATCCACTTGCAGATGGTGTCATTATCAGCCATAAGGAAGGCTATGCAAGGGGAATCGCATCCAACCACGGTGACCCGGAGCATTTGTGGAGTCAGCTTGGAATGGGATACACAATGGATATCTTTCGTAAGGCTGTGAAAAAGCAGATGGATTGTTCTTCAGATGTGACATCCGGCACGCAGGCAGATGTGTTTGCAGGACTTTCTGAAAAGGATGCCATTCCGATTATTGGTAATCTCTGCCGTGAGGATATGAAAAAGAGTGGTATTCTCGCATCCATTTCTGCTGCACAGTTTATTTTGGAATCAGGGTACGGCAAGAGTGAACTTGCCCAGAAAGCCAACAATATGTTTGGCATGAAGAAATCCCTGTCCGGGAATGCATGGGGCGGTTCTTCCTGGGATGGTACAAGCATTTACACCAAAGAAACAAAGGAGCAGAATGCCGATGGCAGCTATGAAACCATCAAGGCAGATTTCAGAAAATATCCTTGTGTTGAGGATTCCGTTGCAGACCATTCTGCCTATCTGCTTGGAGCAAAGAACGGAAAGTCACTCCGTTATAAGGGCATCAGGGGTATGACGGAATACAAAGCAGTGGCACAGCTTATCAAGGATGGCGGTTATGCGACTTCACTTACTTATGTGGAGAAGTTATGTTCCATTATTGAGAAGTGGAATCTGACACAGTATGATGTTTCCGATGCTAATGTTTCTGCACCTTCAAAATCAGATACGGTGACTGATTTTCCGTCTACACCATTTACGGTAAAAGTCATTGTGGATGATTTGAATTATCGTTCACAGCCTTCCATGAAAGGAAAAGTCAATGGGCAGACAGGCAAGGGTGTCTTTACCATTGTGGAAGTAAAGGACGGATGGGGCAGGCTCAAGAGTGGAGCAGGATGGATTTGGCTTGAGAATCCTTCTTATTGTATTGTGCAGGAAACTGTTGCAGAGAAGAAAGAAACAGTAAAGTTAAAATCTGTTGATGAGATTGCAAAGGAAGTCATCCGTGGTGACTGGGGGAATGGAGCAGAGCGTAAGGAGAAACTTACGGCTGCCGGATATGATTATGCTGCTGTGCAGAAGAAAGTGAATAAACTTTTGGGATAACTGAATATGCAGGTTTTATGAGGCTCGGAGGGAGAAATCCTTCCGGGTCTTATTTTTTTTTGAAAAATTTTAAGAAAGCTGTCCAATCTGTGTTCTTCCCAAGGCTAATAGGTAGAGGGTCACAAGAAAAGAAACCCTCGGAAAGAGGTGACGGATATGAAACACAATTTGAAAATTAGTGTTTCCAAAGAGCCAAAAAAGAACGGTGTTGTCAGTTGCCGCAATATTACCGTGCGAGAACGCCTCTTGCGTTTTCTTCTCGGTGATAAGCAAAAACTGACCATTATCGTACCGGGTGATACCGTTTCGGAACTGGCTATAGCGGAAATCAAGGAAGGAGGACAAGTTCATGAGTAAAATGAGCGAACTTGCAGCAGAACTTTCAGAATTAAAGCGTTGTGGAGAAAGCCTTATCAGCATTTCTGAAACGCTGACACAGATGTTTAGTTCTGACTGCAAAGAAGACAAGGCAGAGCCAATTAAGGAGAACAAAGAGAAGAAGGAAGTGCAGCTATCCATTACGGATGTCCGTAAGGTGCTGGCAGAAAAATCACGTCAGGGACATACGGCAAAGGTCAAGGAACTCCTGATTAAATATGGGGCAGACAAACTGTCGGATATTGACCCGTCAAAATATGCAGCCCTGCTTGCGGATGCGGAGGTGCTGTGATATGGGAAAACACGCATTGCTCTCTGCATCAAGCAGCCACAGATGGCTTGCCTGTCCACCATCAGCCAGACTTTGTGCTGATAAAGAAGATAAGGGTAGCGAATATGCCAGACAAGGAACGGACGCACATATTCTTTGTGAGTATAAGCTAAAAAAACTGCTCGGCATAGATGCCAAAGATCCTACGGAGAACCTTTCCTATTATGATGAGGAGATGGAAGAATGTGCTGACGGATATGCGGGTTTTGTGGTGGAACAGCTTAAAAAGGTCAGGGAAACCTGTGCTGACCCGGTAGTGCTGATTGAACAAAGACTGGATTTCTCCAAATATGTAAAAGAAGGATTTGGTACTGGGGACTGCGTTATCGTAGCAGACGGCACGGTTTCTGTGATTGATTACAAGCATGGACTTGGTGTGCTTGTGTCAGCAGAAAAGAACCCTCAAATGATGTGTTATGCTCTTGGAGCATTGGAACTCTTCGATGGTATTTACGATGTGGATACCGTCAGCATGACCATTTACCAGCCAAGACGTGAAAATATCAGTACCTATACGATTTCAAAGGAAGAACTTATGAAGTGGGCGGATGAAATCCTTGCTCCTACCGCAGCACTTGCCTACGAAGGCAAAGGAGAATTTAAGGCAGGTGAGCATTGTAAGTTCTGCGGGGTCAAGGCAACCTGCCGCAAGCGTATGGAATACAACATGGAACTTGCCAGATATGATTTTGAAGTGCCTGCAACATTAAGTGAGGAGGAGATTGCAGTCATCCTGTCCAAAGTGGATGAACTTACCTCCTGGGCAGAAGATGTAAAGGAATATGCCCTCAAGCAGGCAGTCAGCGGAACCAGATACACGGGCTTTAAGGTTGTGGAAGGACGCTCCAACCGTAAGTACACCGATGAAACAAAGGTGGCGGATGTAGTAACAAAGGCAGGCTTTGACCCTTACGAAAAGAAAGTAGCGGGTATCACGGCCATGCAGAAAATTCTCGGAAAGAAAAAGTTCGAGGAATTACTCGGCAGTCTTGTGTACAAGCCACAGGGCAAACCGACACTCGTACCGGAGAGTGACAAACGTCCGGAAATGAATACAGCAGTTGAAGATTTTAGTGAAAATTAAGGAGGACAAAAATATGTCAACAATGAACAATCCAATGAAAGTAATTACAGGTCCGGAAACAAGATGGTCTTATGCAAATGTGTGGGAGCCTAAGTCTATTAACGGTGGTACTCCTAAGTACAGTGTGAGCCTTATCATTCCTAAATCTGATACCAAAACGGTAGAAAAGATTCAGGCAGCAATTCAGGCAGCCTATGAAGAAGGTCAGGGCAAGCTTAAGGGTAACGGAAAAACCGTTCCGGCACTTTCGGTACTTAAAACCCCTCTCCGTGATGGAGATACTGAAAGACCGGATGACCCTGCATATGCAGACAGTTATTTTATCAATGCCAACAGTGCATCGGCACCGGGCATTGTAGATGCAAGCTGCCAGCCTATTATCGACAGAAGTGAAGTGTACAGTGGTGTTTATGGTCGTGCCAGCATTAACCTTTACGCTTTCAACTCCAATGGTAATAAGGGAATTGCCTGTGGTCTTAACAACCTTCAGAAGATTAAGGATGGAGAGCCTCTTGGTGGCAAGTCCCGTGCAGAGGACGATTTTGCCACGGAGGAAGACGAGGGATTCCTGTCTTAATCCTGTTTTAATAAATGAGTGGCGGGGCGGCAGAGTTTATCTTTGCCGCCTTTGTCATAGTATTGGAGGAATGTTATGAGCAAAATAAAGACAATATCGATAGATATAGAAACATTTTCTGATGTAGACCTGCAGAAATGTGGGGTATATAAATATGTCCAGTCTCATGTGTTTGAAGTGTTACTGTTTGGATATTCGATAAATGGTGCAGCAGTTCAGGTGGTGGATCTGGCACAGGGAGAATCCATCCCGGATGAAATCCTTAAGGCACTGACGGATGATACTGTTTTGAAATGGGCCTTTAATGCACAGTTTGAAAGAGTCTGTCTGTCCGCATATCTTAAGAAACATTATCCGCAGTATTTTAGCAGTTACAGTATTTCGGAGGACAGTGTCGGAGATTATCTTGACTCGTCTTCATGGAGATGCTCCTGTGTGTGGTCTGCCTATATGGGGCTGCCACTTTCCCTTGCAGGAGCCGGTGCTGTGCTTGGACTGGAAGAACAGAAACTGAAAGAGGGAAAAGACCTCATCCGTTATTTCTGTATGCCTTGTAAACCTACGAAAATCAATGGTGGCAGAAAGCGGAATCTTCCACAGCACGATATTGAAAAATGGAAACTGTTTGTTTCTTATAACAAACGTGATGTTGAAGTTGAAATGGCCATTCAGGGTAAACTTGCAAATTTTCCTGTTCCTGACTTTGTGTGGCAGGAATACTGCCTTGATCAGGAAATCAATGACCGTGGCATTGCCCTTGACATGGATGTTGTGACAAATGCCATCTCCATTGATGAATACTCCAAAAATCAACTGATTACGGAAATGAAAAAGTTGACGGGACTTGAAAATCCAAACTCAGTGCAACAGATGAAACAGTGGCTTTCGGATAATGGATTACAAACAGAATCTCTTGATAAAAAGACCGTTGCAACATTACTCAAAACTGCCAGGGAGCCTTTAAATTCAGTGCTGACATTAAGACAGCAGCTTGCCAAATCCTCGGTCAAAAAGTATCAGGTAATGGAAAATGCCGTGTGTGAAGACGGACGTGCCAGAGGGATGTTCCAGTTCTATGGTGCAAACAGGTCAGGGAGATGGGCAGGCAGACTGATACAGTTGCAGAATCTTCCCCAGAATCATCTGCCGGATTTGGAGCAGGCTCGTTCCCTTGTAAAAGCAGACAATTATGATGCTTTGAAACTTTTATATGAGGACATCCCGGATACACTGTCACAGCTTATCCGTACTGCTTTTGTTCCGAGAAAAGGTATGAAATTTGTGGTGGCGGATTTTAGTGCCATTGAAGCAAGAGTACTCAGTTTCCTTGCCGGGGAAACATGGAGATCAGAAGTCTTTGCAAATGGTGGTGACATCTATTGTGAATCAGCCAGTAAGATGTTTCATGTTCCTGTGGAAAAGCATGGTGTAAACAGTCATCTGAGACAGAAAGGTAAGATAGCGGAGCTTGCACTTGGTTATGGAGGTTCTGTCGGTGCCTTGAAATCAATGGGAGCGTTGGACATGGGACTTGCCGAAGAAGAACTGCAGCCACTTGTAGATGCGTGGCGAAGTGCCAATCCGATGATAGTGCAGTTCTGGTGGGATGTTGACCGAGCCGTAAAAACAGCTGTTAAGCAAAAAATCACTACAGAAGTTAACGACATCCGTTTTATATGCAAAAGCGGTATGCTGTTTATAAAGCTGCCATCCAGCAGAATGCTCTCCTATGTAAAACCCCGCATGGGAGAAAATAAATTCGGTGGCGAGTCAGTGACCTATGAAGGGGTCGGTGCTACAAAGAAATGGGAGCGAATCGAAAGCTACGGACCTAAGTTTGTGGAAAACATCGTGCAGGCCATCAGCCGTGATATTCTTGCCTATGCCATGCGTACTCTGTCACACTGTTTTATCTGTGGTCACGTCCATGATGAACTTATTATTGAATGCAGTAAGGATGTATCGGTGGATGCCATCTGTGAACAGATGGGAAGAACACCGCCATGGATTAAGGGACTGCTGCTTCGAGCCGATGGTTATGAAACGGAATTTTATAAAAAAGATTAGACAGACTGTCCAATTTTACCTCCTGCCGGGGCTATTAGGCAGGAGGTGTTTTTTTATGACAAACGAAAACAGAATTGTAACGAAGATTACAGAACCAGGAGTTTCTCCTGCCTTTATAAAGCCACGCATGACAGAAGAACAGTTAAAAAATGATTATAAATACTGCATGGCACAGAAACTGCTGAAACGGATGCTGGAGAAAGGTCTGATTACTGTGGATGAATTTGACAAGATAACAGAGAAGAATCGCAAAACTTTCTCTCCGTATCTGGTGGAGATTATGTCCTGAATGACTTGATATTACGGCACTTTTACGGGAATATGTCCATACCGAAAGCGAGGTGAGATGATGAAAAGGATAACAAAAATCGAGGAAAATAAGGTCTTATCCACGAAGAAAAAAATCCGTGTTGCAGCATACTGCCGAGTGTCCACGGCAAGTGATGAACAGCTTATCAGCCTTGAGGCACAAAAAGCACATTATGAGGATTATATCAAATCCAATGATGAATGGGAGTATGCGGGTCTTTATTATGATGAAGGCATTACGGGTACGAAAAAGGAATGCAGGGATGGTTTGCTTTCCCTTGTGGATGCCTGTGAAAAAGGTATGGTAGATCTGGTCATTACAAAGTCCATCAGCCGATTCAGCAGAAATACGACAGACTGTCTGGAACTGGTAAGAAAACTGCTGGATTTAAAGGTAACCGTGATTTTTGAAAAAGAAAACATTAACACGGGTGCCATGGAGAGCGAGCTGATGCTTTCCATTTTGAGCAGTCTTGCTGAGAGTGAATCGGTATCCATTTCCGAAAACAGCAAATGGTCTGTACAGAAACGTTTTCAGAACGGAACCTTTATCATTTCCTACCCACCGTATGGATATAAGAATGAAAACGGTGAGATGGTGGTTGTGCCGGAACAGGCAGAAGTTGTAAAACAGATATTTGCTGATACACTTGCAGGAAAAAGTACACACGCCATTGCAAAGGAACTGAATGAGCGGGGTGTTGCAAGTAAAAAAGGTGGTAACTGGACGCCCGGAACCATCAACGCCATTATCCGCAATGAAAAGTTCACGGGAGATGCCATTTTTCAGAAAACCTATACGGACGGCAGTTTTACCCGTCATTTGAATAAAGGGGAATGCGACCAGTATTTATGTGAAGGGCATCACGAGGCAATTGTGAGTCATGAGGTCTTCGAAAAAGCCAATGAAGTACTGAACCAGCGTGGAAAAGAAAAAGGTAACGGGGTAAACACACAGCGTTACCAAAACCGTTATGGTTTTTCCGGCAGGATTCGGTGTGGTGAGTGCGGTGGAGTGTTCAAACGCAGAATGCATTATAAACCGAGTGGCGATTATGTAGCCTGGTGCTGCACACGTCATATTGAGGACAAGAATTCCTGTTCCATGAAATACATCACAGATGAAGGTATCAAAGCTGCATTTCTTACCATGATGAATAAACTGGCATTTGCCCATCAGATTGTGCTAAAGCCTTTACTTCATAATCTGCAGGGGTTGGATGATAAAGACAGACTGTTGCAGATACAGGAATACGAAGACAAACTGGAAAAGAATACGGAACAAAGGCAGGTGCTGACAAGCCTTATGGCAAGCGGGCTGCTAGAGCCTGCACTCTTTAACAGTGAAAACAATAGGCTGGTTCAGGAAGAGCATCGTTTACAGAACGAGAAAAGCAATGTTATGAATTCCGTTAGTGGTGACAGAACGAAGGTGGATGCTTTGAAAAAACTGATTAAAGCTGTTTCCGGAGGCAGGACATTTACGGAATATGATGATGATGTTTTCCTTGCCCATGTTGAAAGTATCACCGTGGTATCAAGGAATGAAATCATCTTTGTGATGAAATGCGGATTAAAATTGAAAGAAAGGCTGGTGGGATAATGCCACACATACCATATGGATACAAGATTGTTGACGGCAAAGCAGTCATCGATGAGGAGCAGGCAGAGAGAGTAAGAACTTTATTCGAGGGTTATATTTCAGGACTTGCTCTTAAGACAGCGGCAGAGAAAGCAGGACTTCAAATTTTCCATGGCAGTGCCGGGCGAATGCTCCGAAATACACACTACCTTGGAGATGAATATTACCCCGCCATTATTGAAAAGGAATTATTTGATAAGGCTGAAGAAATACGCATTGCAAGAGCAGGAAAGCTTGGCAGGATTCGGGAACTGGAGAAAGTCCCCGATGTGACAGTAGATACACATTTTTCATTAAAGGAAGTTCCTGTAAAATTTTCAGATCCATTTGAACAGGCGGAATACGCATACAGCCTGATAGAGAGCGAGGTGGAAAAAGTTGAGTAAGAATATAACAGTTATTCCGGCACGAAGGCGTGTCGGCAATACCGTGAACAGGGAAGAAAAGCCGAAATTAAAGGTCGCAGCGTACTGCCGTGTCAGTACAGACAGCGATGAACAGGCCACAAGTTATGATGCACAGGTGGAGCATTACACCAATCTCATAAAGAAAAATGATGACTGGGAGTTTGCCGGGATATTTGCAGATGATGGTATTTCGGGTACCAACACCAAAAAGCGTGAAGAGTTTAACCGGATGATTGAAGAATGTATGGAGGGCAACATAGACATGGTCATTACCAAGTCCATCAGCCGTTTCGCAAGAAATACTCTGGACTGCCTGAAATACATCCGGCAGTTAAAAGAAAAGAATATCCCCGTATTTTTTGAAAAAGAAAATATAAACACAATGGATTCCAAAGGAGAGGTTCTCATTACCATTATGGCCAGTCTTGCACAGCAGGAATCGGAATCCCTGAGCAAAAACGTAAAGTTAGGACTGCAGTTTCGTTACCAGAATGGCGAGGTGCAGGTTAATCACAACCGTTTCATGGGATATACAAAAGATGAAAACGGGCATCTTATTATTGAGCCGGATGAAGCAGAAATCATAAAACGCATTTACCGGGAATACCTGCAGGGTGCAAGCCTGAAACAAATAGGAGAAGGTCTTGAGGCGGATGGGATACTCACGGCAGCAGGGAAAACCAAATGGCGTCCGGAAACCATCAAAAAAATCCTGAAAAACGAGAAATACATTGGTGATGCACTTCTTCAAAAGACTTATACGGTGGATGTCCTTACCAAAAAGCGTGTTGTGAATAATGGTATTGTTCCACAGTATTATGTGGAAAACAGCCACGAACCTATTATTCCCCGTGACATTTATATGCAGGTGCAGGAAGAAATGCTCAGACGGGCAAATCTGCATAGCGGGGAAAATCGCAAGAAAAGGGTTTATAGCAGCAAGTATGCACTTTCCAGCATTGTTTACTGCTCTAAGTGCGGAGATATTTATCGCAGGATTGCATGGAACAACCGGGGCAAACATTCCATTGTGTGGCGTTGCGTAAACCGTGTAGAACATGGCCCTGGCTGTTGCGATGCACCTACCATACAGGAAACCGACTTACAGAATGCAGTGGTAAAAGCCATTAACATGGTACTTGGTGGTAAAGATGAAATGCTGGAGGCATTAGAAACGAATATTGCCACAGTATTTGCTTTGGAAGATGATGGTTCACTGGAAAGCATCAATGCCAGGTTGGAAGAATTACAGAAGGAACTTTTGAAACGAGCCAATGCCAAGCAGGACTATAATGACCTTGCCGATGAAATAGACCACCTGCGTGAACTGAAACAGAATGCAATGGTTGAAAATGCGGAGCGTGAGGGTCTGAAACAGCGGATAGCAGAGATGCAGCAGTTCCTTGCAGAACAGACGAAACAGATTGAAGAATATGACGAAACACTGGTCAGACGAATGATTGAAAAAATCACGGTTTATGAGGACAGATTCACAGTTGAATTTAAGTCCGGCACAAGTGTGGATGTGAAAAGATAAAGAATATGCCTACAGTCAGCACCTTGCAGAAATGCAGGGTGTTTTCTGTTACAAAAAATTCATCTGCACGTCATGCACATATATTGTAATTTTTGGGGGTGCGTGATATAATAAATTATCTTATTTGTGTTAGAACTAACAAGCCTTACGAATGGGAGCGGCAAATAAATGGTTAAAAATAATATAGAAGTAGATGTAAAAGTAAAGTGTATAGAGAATGAAACCACACAGGCTCGACTTGCGGAAACCATCGGAACTACCGGACAGTATGTGAATCGTATCATTAAAAAGCAGGATGGTGTTGTAAATAAGACTTTTGTGCAGATGCTGGAGGCTCTTGGGTACGATATTGAGTTGACCTATGTAAAACGAGAAGGCTGAGATTGTGGTCTTGCGAGGTAAATACAATGGATATGAGTTTTAATGTCAGTAAGGTATTTCAAGACCGCTTGGCATCAAGTATGGGACTTGATAAATACCAATACATTATGGAACAAGTAAATAATACCAATGTGGCTACAGATATGGATTTCCAACGCACATTCAATGGATTTTATATAGTAAGACGCAATGAAAGCTGGAGAAAATTCTATTATGAATATTTTGAAAGTGCGAAGAATGGTACACCAACTTTTGAGGATATCATTACATATCTTTTTGAATGCACCGGAAATATAGAACCATCTTTTTCAAGTAAAATGCTGGCAACGATACTTCCGGAAAAGCCAATATGGGACCGATATGTTGTTCAGAATTTGAATATGAAACTAACAGGTGCAACAAAGAAAGAAAAATTGAAGAATGCGGTTATTCTTTATGCTGATATGGAAAAGTGGTATGCAGATTTCCTGGAATCGGAAAAAGGAAAGGAATGCATCCGGGAATTTGACCGTGTGTTACCAGATTATAAAGGGATATCAAACATCAAAAAGATTGACAGTATTCTTTGGAGCATAAGGTAGAACTGATTGGAGATGGAATATGAAAATAGAAATGGGCGAATCACTATTTTATTCATGGTTGCGTCATGTGAAAGAGTGTCAAATCGTGCAAACCAATTGGAAAGTATCATCACAGTGGCAATTGTCCAATGCAGATGCATTAAAAGAACTGATGGCATTAGTGGACAATCATTATTCACAGAAATACGGCTATGCAATTTTCAAGCGGAATGCATCCCTATCTCAGTTATTGCAACAGGGAGAATGTGATGTATTGGGAATATCCATCCAACCGGATGATATGAAATATTATGCTGTAGATGTTGCGTTTCATGAGGCGGGATTAAACTATGGCAGTCGTGATACTACGGTTATGAAAGTGCTTGAGAAATGTGCGAGAACAGCATTTTGTCTACATGGATATTTATCTACCAGGGAAGCAGAGATTATTTTTGCATCGCCTAAAATCAATCCGGCAGTACTTTCCGACCTTACACCGTGTATTGCGGAAATGAATGAGTTGTTTGCAAATAGCGGATATGATTTTACATTTCGTATTATTGCTAATGAAGAGTATAACGATTTAGTGTTGAAACCTATTTTACTGGTAAGTGATGGAATTGCAGATACATCGGAGTTGTTTTTGCGAAGTTATCAAATGTATAAAATGTTTTCGGATGCTAAAACAACGGCAAAGAGGACAAAAAGTGATACATCCACTACTAAGGCTGAATCTCCGGAGTATGATTATACAGATGCAGATGTTTATCAGGAATTGAAAATTGGACAGCTTGCTCAAAAGGTACTCGGAAGGATGCTGTGTGATGGATGTGCATCAGATGAAGAAATCGAAGCAATGCAGACAGCGGAGTATAGCAAGCAGCAGTTTGACTTACAGTACCCTCTTTTAAGGCTGGCAACTGAGTCAGAAACACCACTTCATTATTATGCAAAGCCGATAGAAATCAATGGGACATGTTATCGTATGTGTTGTGAATGGTTTGAGAAGAAGGGGGCAAATAATGACAGACCATATTTGCTTAAGTGGATTGAAGAACATAAAAAATAAGACTGGGAGGTGGGATTATGGATTTGAAACTGAATCAAATACTGAACCTGTCACAGGAAGAGATAGATAACAGTAAAATAGAATTTAATATGCAAGCTGGCAGTGGAGGACAGCCGTTTCTTGACCGTTGGCTCAAACATAGTGAAACTGAAAAAGCATCCGGTACTTGTGCAGATTGTTCCTACTGGGGATGGTATGGAAAGCAGAGAAATTTTTATCCCGGACAATGGGTGTTCAGTTTTGCAAGAATGACGGATGACGAGTGGTTGTTGATTTCGGCAGCAGAGATAGTGGAAGTACCAGCTGATGAGTGGGCAACAGCAAATGTGCTTGAAAAGTATGTACCTCTGTTTGGAAGACTGATTATCAAGTGTAAGAAAGGTAACACCTTCTCACGATATGTTTTTAATCTTAGCAAGTATCTTGAACAGGCTACCGTAAAAGAAATATTGCCGTGTTTGTATAGTGGTGAAACCTTTGAAGGATACGACAGGGTTCATCTTCCCTATCACCGTTTAGATGATATCTTTAACGGAAGAATCCTTCCTACATATTATGAGGCATTAAAGAAAATAACGGGTGTGTACTGTTTGACAGATACTCATACCGGAAAGTTGTATATTGGCTCGGCTACGGGAGAGGGGGGCGTTGCTCAAAGATGGGGTAATTACCTCGATTCCAAGCACGGTGGAAATAAGAAACTGATTGCCTTATATGAACAAAAAGGTGATGAGTATTTCGAGAAGTATTTTACATATACGTTGCTTGAGTATTTTGGGTTATCCTATGATCCGATAAAAATTTTGGAACGTGAGCAGTATTGGAAGAAGTGCCTAGATACCATCAGGAACGGTTACAATGACAATTAAGAGTTGGAGGTAAAGCATGGAAGATAATAAGAATACAGCACATTTTTGTGAGGATATTGTAACTGATGCAAAATTGGTTGCAAAGGATGAAATAAAAGATATTGTTAACTTGCTAATTAAAGTATTTTCTCAAAAAATAAAAGACAAGATTCCTGAACTGCCAGATAAAATAGAAATGAAAATAAAAGAAATGACAGACAAGCCGGAGATAGTGGATGAGATAGTAGCGGAGTGGTCCCAGGAACTGTATAAAAAGGGGCTTGTTCCAAAAGGGTATAGTGGACTTACGGATGAACTACTAATTGCTAATTTTCATCAAGATGGATATTTGGATGGATTATATGCTGGGTATGTTCTGGCAATGATGTCATTGGTGGATAATAAGGCTGATGAGAAATTAATTCTTTCTGTAAGAGATGACATCAGACCTAACTTAACAGGACATCATTACAATGATAGAGGTGAGTTTTACGAAAAATATAAAAACGAAACATATAATTGGGTTGAAACACTGAGAACACCACAAGATGAGTAGATTTAATTGTATATATATAGGAGCGTGTTAAAGCAATATGGAAAAAGACTTATCGTATTTTATTGATAGAGTCATAGAATTAGATTCCTTTTGGTATGCGAATTATTATTTACGATGTATGAAAAAAGCACCTCATGGTGGAATAGAATATGCTTATATACCAAATTTTTATCTAAAACATAGACCTTCAGGTACGTGGAACTTATTTCGTCAATATGATGGCAGTATACCAGCTTTTTTAATGGATTTAGTAGAGGATGAACTGAAAATTTGGGAAGAGTGTAATGTTGATATTGAAGAACTATTGTCTCTGTGCTTTGACGGTGACTTTTGGTATGCTGGATTTCGAGTACTAAAGCCAAAAAATTCAGATAAGCATGATGCTACCATTCTGTGGAATGTATTAGGTAATCATCTTAAGTTTAGTGATTATTTCGAATTAGACAATCTTCCTGAGATTTTATATGCGTTTGGATGCTATTTAATACAAGAAAAAATGATATCTATTCAAAATTTACAAGAAATTTTGAAACATGAGGATTTAGAGAGAGAACCAGATAAGTATGGATTAAGTGATGTTACAGATGCAAAGTTTGGGCGACAAGGATTTGAGATTGATGGCAAATATTACTTATATAATCTCTTCTTGGATGGAAGTATAGGGCAAACAGCTGCTTCAATGCCATTAACTGTTGAAATATTATCAATGTTACCTAATGTTTCTATTAAGATGAGATGTGATAAACATGTTTCTGTTTTGAGTGAGAAAAAAGTTGAAACTGCTACTATGGATTCTCAAAGATTTCGTGGAATACAACTTGTATGGGGAGAAATAGAACAACTTGTTTATGGGCAGGAAACAGTAGTACATGGTGACCCGGATAGTTTGCATAAATTATTACTTACAATTACTCGTGATAAAGAAGATGGGAATACTTTCTTTCATATTGGAATAGAAGAGCTGTGGAATCCAGATAAATTATTGGATAGTGATGACATTATAACTTTAAATTTTATTCATGCAAAATATTTTCCAAGCAAGCGCAAGTTTACTCATATTGACTTTTCTGTGAACCAGTACAAAAAAGAAATATATACATTGAAATATGCAGATGCATCAAATAATCAGCACATCAGTATAAATCAATACTCAGATATTCATTATAAAATCTGGTGTGTTGAAGGTTCAGGCATTGAAGTTGGAATATGGAGTTCACTTGTTTCGGCTACTTTAAATGAGCCGTTTAGAAAGTTGTTTTATGAAATGTTTCCAAATGAAGAAGAGGAATGATGATTGAAACTCTATGATAATGGTTTCTGATAAGTATGGAAAATTATAATTGGATTTTAGGAGAATTATTAGGATGAAGTGTATGGAATTTTTTTATAGTGGTAGTATAGAAGGGCTAAAAATATTTTATCGATCTATGCTAAAAATCAATGTGCAAATTGGTACATTTGAATATGAATATAATGATATAGTATCAGATGTAATTTTTGATACAAGAGATTCAGAACTTTGGAAAATGGTTTTTATAAAAAGAGGTCACGGCGATACATTGTCCATTCCGATAAAGAAAGGGTATCGTTTTACTATAGAAGGAAATGAGAAATACAAAGAATTTGTAGATTATTTTGGCATTGGAAGAGGTAAAGGGAAATTTAGCATAAAGGATTTTGTGAATCACTTAAATAATAGAATTCCATCCGAATATATCTTATCAGATTGTGTAAGAAAAACTGTTTTGAAGTACGATAGAATAGATACAGATAGTGATGGAATATTTCCAATTGGAATTACAAATTGGGAAGTTGCTCATGCAAAGAATCCTTTGCTACCAGAGGATAAATATCATCGGACAAACAAGAACTTATCAAAAACAAGACAGTTGTATCCTACAATATATTCAGCAACAAAGGATATGGATATTACTATCATATATGGCACAATGCCTGGAGAAAAAACTGAAAAAATGAAGAAGTGTCAATTTGATTGAAATGTTCTTTGGCTTGTTCATAGATATGTTTCCACGGACACGCAGAATGGTAGTGGATATATTCCCACAAACGAGAGTGGGAAAAAATAGGGAAAATCTGATAAAGACGTACTTCTTATCATCTCGTGCCATGTTGAGTGCGTAGTAATGTTGACTAAGATTTAATACAAGGTACTAGTAAATGCCGTAAAATGAGGAGTTTAGAGCGTTTTATGTATTGGAAATCAAACCACCTAAAACGGCTAAAAAATCACATAAAAACTTGATTTTTTTATAGTTGGGCAGACAGAACTATTGAGGTCGGGTCGATTATACAGAAGTGTTTATTCGTGATTTGTGGAAAACGAGGGTGAAAATAGGCTAATAATCATTTGAAAATATGCCGAATAATAATTAGGCTATTTTAGAAAGTGAAGGTGTTTATGCCTGGTAAAGTGAGATTGATTCCGGCTAATACAAATGAGCCGATGAAACACGTTGTCATCTATGCTCGTGTTAGTTCAAATACTATGGATCAGCTTGAGAGCCTTAAAGCACAGATTTTTGGACTGACCAAGTTTGTATCCGGGCATAACAACTGGAAAATGAAAGACTCTATAACTATTGAAAAATATGGCTATAACCGATTATGTATGAAATAGCCAAATAATTTCATGTGGAGACTGTTGTTTTGATGTCAAAGGAGAACCATAACAGGTAAATAAAGCATATTAAATAAAGGACTTCTCAATGATTATTGTTAAATGGAGGCATGAAGTCATTTTGAAGGCTATTTTTGGGGCGCTTGAAAATAGCCGTGCGGAAACAGGTCTACTCGTTCGGGTTGGCCTAGGAAATGTATAGCAAGGATTTAAACTCCAGGGGATTCAATAGGTATTTACTCTCATATTGGCTTACAGAATATATATATCCACAAAATTGTAAAACGATAGATTATCTTGGAAAAGCAAAATTTTGACGTAATATAATAAAACGATAAGATTAAGTTTAACTAGAATTAAACCGTTGAAATAGTAGATTAAGGGGATGCCTATGAGTTTTCCTGAAGGAATAAAAAAGCTCAGAGAAAGTGCGTTGTTAACACAAAGTGAGTTCGCTGAAATTGTTAGTGTAGCATTTTCGAACGTTAATCGAAGGAAATCGGGAAAAGCTAGACCCCAAGTTAAAGTCATGAGGAATATTAAAACATACTGTGAAAAGAATACTCTTCCTTATGAAGACGTGGAAGAAGCATGGCTAAACTATAAAATTGGAGGAAATAAGTAATGATAACAAAGTCTAATTTAAAGAATATGTTAAGCTCAGCGGGTTTTAGCGATACTTATAACGATAAATATGAAAAAAACTATCCACTTTCCGATTGCTCTATTGTTGTGGATTTTAGAAATGAAAAGATAATTTATCCTGAAGATAAAGGGTTTAAAGTTAATATAGCGACTACAACTAATTTTTCTGAACTGGAAAATTTTGTCGTATTAGAATGTATTAATAGGCTTCTTGATAAAGGGTATAGACCAGAGAATATTGAACTTGAACGTACTTGGACACTTGGCCATGAACAAAAAAGTGGTCGAGCCGATATTTGCGTATCTGATCAAAATGGGAAAATGCTATTTATAGTTGAATGTAAGACATATGGTTCTGAATATACAAAAGAAATGAAAAATATACGTTCTGATGGTGGACAATTAATTTCCTACTGGCAGCAAGAGCGTGGCTGTAGATGGCTAGTCTTATATGCATCAAATATTAATGACAATAATGAAATTGAATACACAACCGACAGTATCGACTGCTCAGATGATGAGAATATTCTAAATCTTGCCAGAAAAGATACCACTATTCTCCTTTATGAAAATGCTCACACGGTTTCAGAACTTTATGAGGCGTGGAAAGAAACATATGAACAAAGATTTAGTGGTGACGTTATTTTCAGAGATGATTCGGTCGCTTATGATATCGGCGTAAAACCACTTAGAAAAAAAGATTTAAAAGACTTCTCTGAAAATGACAAGATAGTAAATCGTTTTGAAGAGATTTTGCGGCATAATAATGTTTCAGATAAGGAGAATGCATTCAATCGATTGATAGCATTATTTATCTGTAAATTAGTAGATGAAATACAAAAATCAGATAATGATATTGTTGAATTTCAATATAAAGTTGGCACTGATACATACGAATCTCTTCAAGACAGGCTGCAAAGGCTTCATAAGGAAGGCATGGAAAAATTCATGCGTGAAGAGATTTTCTATGTGTCTGATGACTATGCAGAAAACCTTGTAAAACAGTACACAAAGCAAAAAAGAGTAAAAATGATTGAAGAATTGAGAAATACACTTCGTATACTCAAATTCTATACAAATAATGACTTTGCTTTTAAAGATGTTCATAATGAAGAGTTATTCTATCAAAATGGTAAAATATTAGTTGAGATGGTACAGCTCTTTCAGGACTATAGAATAATTGGTTCAGCAGATGTACAGATGCTTGGTGATTTGTTTGAACAATTACTGAATAAAGGATTTAAGCAGAATGAAGGTCAATTTTTCACTCCCACTCCTATTACGCGCTTTATATGGGATAGCCTTCCTTTAAAACAAATAATGACAAAGACAGATGGTATTGAATATCCCAAGATTATAGATTATGCCTGTGGAGCAGGGCATTTCTTAACGGAAGGATTTGAGGCTGTAGAAATTTGTGCTAATGCAATAGACAGTAATACGGAACCATCTAACCAATGGGTAGAGAAAAAAATATTCGGCATCGAAAAAGATTATAGATTAGCAAGAGTTTCTAAAATTTCGCTATTCATGCACGGTGCAGGAAATGGAAATATAATTTTCGGTGATGGACTTGAAAACTATCCGGATAAAGAAATAATACCTAGATCATTTGATATTCTTGTAGCCAATCCTCCATATTCGGTAAAGGCCTTCAAACCTCATTTGAAGTTAACGAACAATCAGTTAAATATTTTAGATAAGATCTCAAATGACGGTTCAGAAATTGAAACGCTGTTCGTGGAAAGAATATCACAATTGTTAAAACCGAATGGTGTTGCTGCAGTAATTCTACCAAGCAGCATTTTAAACAAAGAAAACGAAAGCTTTGTTACTGCACGAGAATCTCTTCTGAAAAATTTTAATATTATAGCCATTGCAACCTTGGGAAGCAAAACCTTCGGTGCCACGGGGACAAATACGGTCATTCTTTTCTTGCAAAAATTCAATGAACCGCCAAAACGCACTGATATGGTTATTGATAGTGTTGATGCTATACTTTCTAAAGCGGATATAGATGGTTGGGAAGACGAATCCATTTTGAGAGGATATCTAAAGAAAATAGGTGTTAAAAAGGACATTTACAACAAATTTTTATCGAAAAGTGAAGACTTTGACTTTTGGATAAATGATAATTATTTCGGTCAGCACTATAATGAATTTGTAAACTCAACAGAATACAACAAGAAAAGTAAGCAGAAAACTTTCCAAAAACTATCTGATTCAGAAAAGAAAAAATGGTTCACTCAGAGATTTTACGAATATGCTTTTTCGGTCGAGCAAGAAAAATTATTCTACTATTCACTAGTTTACAACCAAGATACATTGATAATTTCTGCTCCGGATGAAAATAAAGAACAGGAGAAGTTTCTTGGATATAAATGGAGTAATAGAAAAGGACAAGAAGGAATTCAGATAATAAAGGCTGGAGGATGTTTATATAATGTATCCAATCGTAGAGACAACAATTCCATTGCAGGACTAATTAGGAATGCTTTTTCTGATGAGGATGAGTTTGATGTCAAAGAGTTGGATTCCTACTATTATCGTTTGAGGTTACAGGATATGCTTGATTTTTCCGGAACTGCGTTTAATAAGTCTATCAAAACCACTCCGACGAGAGTACTAAAAGATATTCCGGGGCTTACAAATTACAGATTATCCGATAAAAACATCTTTGAATTAAGTATAGGAAATCGTGTTCTTTCAGATGAAGTAGTTGAGAATGGCAGTATTCCTATATATAGCGCAAATGTATTTGAGGAGTTTGGAAGAATTGATAAGCAGAATATCACTGATTTTTCTGTACCTTCTATTCTGTGGGGAATTGATGGCGATTGGATGGTAAATATTATACCTGCTAACAAACCATTTTATCCGACTGACCATTGCGGCGTTTTACGTATAAAAACAGATGATATTATACCTAAGTATATGGCTTTAGCACTTCAGGCAGAGGGTGAATTTGAAAGATTTTCACGTAGCAACAGAGCATCTACACAGAGAATTTCTAATTTAGTTATTCAAATTCCTTCTGTGGCAGATCAACAGAAAGTAGTAGATGCAATTGAAGCTATTGATAAGAAAATTGCCGATGAGCAAGCAATAATCAGCGAGCAATCTGAGAAGGTTAAATCCAAATTTGCCGAAATGTTTGATTTAGAAAATTTTATTTTAGATGAAACTACTTCTAAGTATAAACTTATGGCAATTGAATCAATTTGCGAGGATGGACGAGGTAGAGTTATTAGTAATGACTATATTGTAGCAAATCACGGGGAGTTTCCTGTGTATTCATCCCAAACAACAAACGAAGGAATTTTTGGATATATTAACACCTATGATTTTGAAGGAGAGTATATTACTTGGACCACTGACGGTGTAAATGCAGGAACTGTGTTTTATAGAAATGGGAAATTTAGCTGCACAAATGTATGCGGAACTCTAAAAGCAAAAGATCATTCTATAGTGAATATGAAATACCTTGCATACATACTTGGAAAAATTGCGTACAAACACGTAAATCATGTTGGAAATGATAAGCTGATGAATACACCAATGAAAAAAATTAAAGTTCCACTTCCACCAAAACATCTTCAAGATGAATTTGCTCTTTATGCATCAGACTGCGACAAATTGAAATTTGAAGCACAAAAAAAATTAGGAGAATTAAATACTGCACGTGAAGAACTTATAGATAAATACTTTAGATAAAAATGAATGCCTGACATTACCTGTATTCCTCTTCAAAATAAATTAACTACAAGGAGATTTTACTATGAAAAAGGAATTGATAAATACTATTGAACAGAGAATGTTAGGCATTTTAAATAATGAACAGCTTGCAAAATTGCATGAAGTATTGGAATGCAGCTTTACTATGTTTGCCGAAAACTATGAAGAAACACAACATTCTAACGATGAACTCTTAAAACTATTTCTATCTGCAAAGCAGGTAGAAGGTTGTTCTGAAAGATCATTAAAATATTACAAAACCACTCTTTCTAAGATGAATGAGAAAATAAATAAATCTGTACGACAAGTCGAAACTAATGATATCAGAACATACATTTCAAATTATGAAAATGAAAGCAATGCCGGAAAAATAACACTTGATAACATCAGAAGAATTATTTCGAGCTTTTTTGCATGGCTTGAGGATGAAAATTATATTATAAAAAGTCCTGCAAGGAGGATTCATAAAATAAGAGTTGGCAAAACTGTTAAAGACGTATATTCTGATGAAGAATTGGAGCGAATGAGAGACAGTTGTAATAATTCACGTGACCTTGCTATTATTGATATCCTTTCATCTACAGGGATTCGTGTAGGAGAATTAGTTAATCTAAATATATCTGATATTGATTTGGAAAAACGAGAATGTATAGTATTGGGTAAGGGCAACAAACAACGAAAAGTATATTTCGATGCGAGGACTAAAATACATTTACATGATTATATTACCGATAGACATGATGAATGTGAGGCTCTGTTTGTGTCATTGAATAAACCTCACGATAGGTTATCTATACGTGGCATAGAGATTATACTGCATAAGATTGGTTCTAACTTAAAATCAACCAAAGTACATCCACATAAATTCAGACGAACACTAGCTACGAAAGCTATCGATAAAGGGATGCCTATAGAGCAGGTACAAGTATTGTTAGGACATTCTCAAATTGATACTACACTTAGGTACGCCATGGTTAATCAAAATAATGTCAAAGCATCTCATCATAAGTATATAGGCTGATTCAAATCCAAATTTGCCGAAATGTTTGATTTAGAAAATTTTATTTTAGATGAAACTACTTCTAAGTATAAACTTATGGCAATTGAATCAATTTGCGAGGATGGACGAGGTAGAGTTATTAGTAATGACTATATTGTAGCAAATCACGGGGAGTTTCCTGTGTATTCATCCCAAACAACAAACGAAGGAATTTTTGGATATATTAACACCTATGATTTTGAAGGAGAGTATATTACTTGGACCACTGACGGTGTAAATGCAGGAACTGTGTTTTATAGAAATGGGAAATTTAGCTGCACAAATGTATGCGGAACTCTAAAAGCAAAAGATCATTCTATAGTGAATATGAAATACCTTGCATACATACTTGGAAAAATTGCGTACAAACACGTAAATCATGTTGGAAATGATAAGCTGATGAATACACCAATGAAAAAAATTAAAGTTCCACTTCCACCAAAACATCTTCAAGATGAATTTGCTCTTTATGCATCAGACTGCGACAAATTGAAATTTGAAGTAAAAGAATTTATAAAAAACCATTCGAAAAACAAACAAGCAAAATAAAAAAATCACATGTGAGTGAATCGATACTCTAGTGGGGCACGCATATTGGGAACATTCTATAAAATAACCACACATATCATTTCGGTACTCGAGATAACAAAATGACCACACTGGATTAGGTCGATACTCTAATGTGGTTATTAAATTGTACACGCCTAATAACCTCCCACCTTTCCAACGAACACCCAATAGACTAAACTAGAAGTAAGCAAAAAAGTCTAATTGTAGTTGATCATAATGAACGAGATAGCAAAGGTGAAAAAAAGTCAAGCTAAAACAGTGGACAGAAATGAAAGTGGACTAAGCGTTTCAGATTGGTGCAATCAAAACGGAGTGAACATCAAATGTATTACTACGTATCCGTCCATTTTGTTAATGTGTATAGGATCAATGAAACTACTGAAAAATTCAAAAAATCTAACTAACCCCCTTGACAAGACAGAAAAAGCGTGATATAATATCATTGTTAGCTTAAATGCTAACACGTAGACGTGCGTTAACTATCCACCTAGACAAAATAAAATTTGCCCATTAACGCTGTAATATTTAAAGTGAATTGAATTAAAAAGTGGATAAAGCGTTTGAATAGGGTTTGAATAATTAAAAAAAGGTGAAAAGAATGAAAGCACAATATGAGAGTTTTGGGGAATTCCTTCAAAAGAAACGGCTTGAGAACGAGATAACACTGCGGAAGATGGCAAAGCTTATCGGGATTACTGCACCGTATCTTACTGACATTGAAAAAGATAGGCGAAATCCCCCGGAGATTCAAAAGCTTGATAAGATCGCTGAGATCCTGTCACTTACAGAGGAAGAAAAGGCCGTCATGTTTGACCTCGCCGGCAAGCAAAGAAATTCTGTTGCTCCTGACTTGCCGGACTATATCATGAAGAGAGATTATGTTGCAGCCGCACTGCGCACTGCTCGTGACCTTGACGCTGATGAGGATGATTGGCTGAAATTTGTAGAGGAGCTTAAACAGAGGAAAGGGTAAGGAATGGAAAGTCCCAGCTATATAACAAAAGCAAACGGTGTACCTATTCTAAGCAGATAACAAATAGATGATATCGGCGAGACATATGTCAGAGCATTTCAGTCCGATATACTTGTAGATCCAGCACCCCTAGACATTGATGCTTTCGCAGAAATGTTTCTCGGACTTAATGTAGACTATAAGTATTTATCGCACAATGGTGTGTATCTAGGAATGATGGTATTCAAAGACACTAACAAAATACCGATTTTCGACCCTGAAACAAATCGTGCGGAATATATCGAGGAATGTGCAAATACGATTATGATCGATTCTCGTCTGTTAGAGGCTAATCAGGAACACCGATACAGATACACCATGGGACACGAGTGCGGGCACGCAGTATTTCATTCAGCTGTTTATGCTAATAGCGGCGGAATACCTTGCCGTTTAGAAAAAAGAAGCACTGGAAGAACAAATACTCACGAATGGCTTGATGATGATTGGATGGAGTGGCACGCAAACAGCTTTTCAGCTGCAACTCTAATGCCAAAGAGTTCAGTTGAAATATGTGTTGAAAGACAGGGTGGAATACCTACCAATGTACTCAAGCTGTTTAATTTGATTTATTGTATTTCAGAAACTTTTAATGTATCCGAGGAAGCAGCAAAACATAGGCTGAAAACACTAGGATATTTGGAGTACTTACTGCAGCAGAAACCTTCTGCATAAATGCACACACAAGCTTAATTACAGCGGGTCTTACCGCCCGCTGTTTTATTTTAGCCATAGTGTTAGCTAGTATGCTAACGTGACATAAATTATAAAGACCTGCAAATAAAAGTCAAGCCCCAATTAAGTGAATTTACAAACAATTCACAAAGATAAAAAGTGCATAACTAAAAGACCGCATCAAAATCTTTTTTTTGAAGCAGTCTGATTAAAAAATATTTGTTTAGAGATCAGTTCAGAGCCTGCATGACCCGAGCATAGTAAATGCGCAGGAACTTGTGTGCAGCGTTTCAAGAGTGGAATTAAGCATCACAGCCGCTTCTGTAATAATCTTAATGACGGAATCCGTCATAGGTAATACGCTTATCTGTGTTTTGCAATATGAGTGGATATCAGCAGCTTTTTTATCACTATAGTTGTAATTGTTCTTTCTGCACCAGCTTTGATACTTTACCTTAAAAGCTGATAAGGAAAGCTTTGAAATAGAATGAATATGAGGAAACTTCAGCACGAAATCGACCCATTTTTCGTGACCGTCAGACTCTCTGCGAGGTGAAGTGAATAATGTGTTGACATTTGGAAAGCAGGAATCAAGCAGGCTGATAAGATTGTTTTTCTGCATAACAAGAATTTTATTGTATTGAACATACTGCCTGTTAAGGATCTTAAGCGTTTTGCGAATATCATTGGCAGGTATGTACTCACGAAGGTCAAGCCATTATCGATAGCAAACGAGGCTATTTTTAGAGAATCTTTCTTATCGGTCTTGACCTTTCTAACACGATTTGTGCCATAGTCATCGATCAACAAAGGATTGACTACGGATACAAATATTCCCTGGTTGTGGAGTGCATTGGCGATCGGTTCATAATATGCACCTGTGTATTCCATAACAACCTTTGTTTCACCTGAAAGTGATTTGATGAGCTGCACAAGCTTATTGAGATCACTTTCTGTGTGAGACACATCAAATGGTTCAGCTATGACAACTCCAAATGGCTGTATGACAGCAACAGTGCTTTTGCCTTTGGAAACGTCGATACCTACTGCGTTCATAATATCTCTCCTAATGATAGAATTAGTGACGATAGCTCCACGCTTTACTCATTACCTATTCTGTCTACTGAGTGATGCGAGCGCACAAAGGTTGGCTCTACCTGCAAAAACGAATGCTGTAATGAAAGCATGGTCAACAGTCTTTATTACGGGCATGGTGTCCCAAGGAGAAAGTCGTTGATCCAGTCACTGCTTCCATTATAGCTTATGTAACAAGTACGTGTAAACCATAGCTGGTTCGCTGTGGATTTAACGTCTAAATTTATTATAGTAGGAGAGAGAAAACGTGAAAAATTATTATGATTATCAAGGACATATTGTTTGCAAAGCGGACGAAAGAACGGGTAATGTTTACGTAAAATATAAAGACAGCATGACAACTGTACATATGCCTGTAAATACGAGCATCAAAATACAGCGTAAAGACACCATCACGATACTTACAAGAACAACTGAAAATTCGTTTGCAACTGTAAGCAATCATTACAATTCATATCTGAGATATGTAAAAGCATAAAGAGCTAATTTTAGATTACAGGATATATAAGAAATAACACAGAGCTGCTAGACGGCCGAGATGTAAGAGTACTTTTATTGGAGTACTCTTTCTCGGCTGTCTATTTTTTTACAAAAATTCAGTGAGATTGATTATTTCGTTATAAAATAGGGAGAAAAATGTCCGTAATATAGTGAGGGTATTTCTCCCATAGGTCAAAGTTTCACAACGAGCCTGAGTATGTATAGACAATACTGGATACATATGTTCGCTAAAACTGTTTTATCAGCAAAAACGATAATGTGTATTCTTTGTTTGCTATACCGCTTTTTAGGCATCAAAGCTACTGAAGACGAGTTCGCCCCATAAGCCTACTACATTTTTACGGAAATTGTAATTTTCTCTGATGCTTAGTTGAGTTCATTACGTGAATTCAACTAAGTGCTAGAGGCACTCAAAAAAATAACATCACAAGGCCTGATTAGCTATAAGGGCATTGGGATACAGATATCGGCATTGATCACAGGACAACCTGTGAAAGGTGCGATAGAAGTACCCTTATTTCCTTATGCCCTTTTTCAGGCTTGATGGGTCGGTACTTCTATAAGCACCGACCCTATTTGTTTCCTATGCCCTTCTGCGAGAACCAGGCAGAAAGGCAGGAAACTATGAAATTAAAGATTCGTTATGAGAACGAATTCCAGACTATTGAGCTGGATGCAAAGGCAACTGATGAAATGTGGGTAAGCTTATCACTTGATTGTGATGACAACATGACCCAGGAAGAAAAGGAGCAGGCGATTCAAAATGCGTGGGACAAGCAGTACAACAGACCCGACTACAACAACTGGCACAAATTCAATCGCCACAGAGGGTTTACTAGGAAAAAGCTTGATGAAAAAATCAATGCGGTTGACGAATTTGAACCACTCATCGAAGAAGTGCGGGATCCGTCCGTGTATTACGAGCAGGAAATCGATCGCAGCAATCAGTGGGAGTATGAGGCTCTCTGTCAAAAATTCGTGAAACTTTAAAACCATCAGCGGCAGATATGGTCATTGCCGTTGCACTTGATGGCTTAACAGTCGGTGAATATGCAGCATCGATCGGTGACGAACCAAACAATGTAAGTCACCGCTATAGAAGATCAATCAGCAAATTAAAAAAAGTTTTTAAAAAATAACGTCCTTTTCACTCTCCTACAAAGGCTAATAGGTAGGAGGGTGATTTCTCCAATAATATTCATAAGGAGGCATTTTAGATGACTGATTTAATCAAAGTTAATTTTGACAGTGACCGACCTACTGTGAGTGGTCGAGATCTTCACGCTGCATTGGAAATTAAGACTGCGTATAAAGATTGGTTTCCAAGGATGTGCGATTATGGGTTCGCAGAGGGGGCGGACTTTAGCTCATTTATGAGCGAAAGTACAGGTGGAAGACCTGCAGTGGATCATCAACTCACAATAGCAATGGCTAAGGAACTTTGTATGATCCAGCGTTCGGAGAAAGGCAGAAAGTTCCGTCAGTATTTTATCAAGATCGAAGAAGCTTGGAATTCTCCTGAGTCTGTTATGGCAAGGGCACTGCAGTTTGCAAACGAGCAGTTGGTACTTGTTCAAAAACAGAATAGAAAATTACTTGAAACGGTCGCAGTTCAGAACCAGCAGATCACTGAGATGAAACCGAAAGCAAGTTATTGTGATGTTGTGCTGAACTGTAAGGACTTAGTTGCGATTTCCGTCATTGCAAAAGAATATGGCTGGACGGCTAATCGCATGAACCAGTATCTCCATGAAAAGGGTATCCAGTTTAAGTAGGGGAATAAAATATGGCTGCTATATGAAGGAATACGCCGAGATGGGACTTACATCTACTAAGACCCATACATACAACGGATCAGATGGTTTGCCGCACTCTAAACCATATACTTACTGGACGCAGAAAGGTCGCTTATTTATCTATGACCTGCTGAAGAAAGATGAAATTTTCCCGATAATGGAACAGGAGGGCTAAAGATATTGGTATTGATAAGTACAACGCCGAAGGCTATTGTGACCATACTACATATGAGGCTATTACCAATATCCAGCGTGAAGAAAAGGCAGCTAATAAAATGGCTGCCTATCTTCCTTTGGTATATGGTATATGTTTGCAGTCCGTATGCAGGCGACATCAAGAATAATGTCAAGAACGCAAAAGTATACAGCAGATTTCTCGTTGATAAGAATGCTATCCCGATAACACCTCATCTTCTCTATCTACAGTTCATGGATGACGGCAATGAAAGAGAAAGAGCAATGGCTATGCACTTTAACTATGTGCTTCTTGGCAAATGCACGGAACTTTGGGTATTCGACGGAGTGGTTAGCCGCGGTATGACTCGTGAAATCGGTGTTGCCAAGAAAAGAAGAATGAAAATCAAATGGTTTGACCATGCGATGAAGAAGGTAAACGAATATGCTTAATTTCACTATATACACAGCAGATTGTGTCGGCAACAGCGGGAACTGTATGTATCCCAATAAGATGATTGTTACCAACAAGGACTCCTTTATCAAAGCAACGAAGATGGACCATGTAACTGCAAAGTATAAAGGAAATTATCGAAGTAAGGATAATTTCGAGTTCTCCGACTGTATTCCACTTGACTGTGATAATGACCATTCAGATAACCCGTATGAATGGGTAACTCCTCTTGATATAGCACTTGAAATACCGGGTGTTGCTTTTGCTGTATCATATAGCAGACACAACAATCTTCCAAAGGGAGATAAGTATGCACGACCAAGATTTCATATCTTTTTCCCTATTGAAATTGTATCGGATGAGCAGAAGTATGCAGAACTAAAAAAGAGAATTGCATCTGCATTTCCTTATTACGATACCAGTGCTTTAGACTCTGCAAGATTCCTTTATGGCAATGACTCTGATGAAGTGGAGTTCTATGAGGGTGATAAAATCATTGTGGATTTCTTAGGAGAAGACAAATTTGCGGATTTTGATGCGAGTCTTGAGCAAGTACCGGAGGGACAACGCAACAGTACCATGAGTCATATCGCGGGGAAAATCATCAAGAGGTACGGAAATACAGAAGAGGCTTATCAGATTTTTCTTAAGAAAGCTGAACTCTGTAACCCGCCACTTCTCGAAAGTGAATTGAATACAATATGGCATAGTGCAGGGAAGTTTGGCAGTAAGGTGTCAAAGCAAGAAGGGTATATCCCACCGGAACAATACAATTCGGACTGCAGATTAAAGCCCGATGATTTTTCTGATGTTGGACAGGCTATGGTTCTTGCCAGGAATATAAGAACATTCTTCGATATTCCCCATCTACCGATTACATGGTTTACAACGGAAGTTTTTGGGAAGAGTCCAAGCCAAAGTCGCAGGGCGTTTCCAAAGACTTGACAGAAAGGCAGCTTACAAGAAGTATGCCATTAAAAGAAGAGATACCAAAAATATCTCCGCCACATTAAAAGAAGCCCGTCCGATGCTTGAAGTGGAACAGCGAAATCTTGATGCTGATGAGTTTATGCTGAACACACCATCTCTAACCTACGATTTAAGACAAGGGTTGAAATTTCCAATGGAACACAGGCCAGAGCATCTTATCACTAAGCAGACGACCGTTGACCCATCAAGTGATGGAGCAGATATTTGGGCAGCTGCACTTGCTCCCTTCTTCTTAAATGATCCCGACCTTATCGATTATGTTCAGAGAATGGTTGGTCTTTCTGCAATCGGCAAGGTGTATGTGGAGGCTCTTATTATCGCATATGGAGAAGGCCGTAATGGTAAGTCTACCTTCTGGAACGTTATCGCAAGAGTTCTTGGTACATATTCAGGAAACATCTCAGCAGATATGCTGACCGTTGGCTGCAGAAGAAATGTGAAACCTGAACTAGCGGAGGCAAAAGGGAAGAGAATGCTTATCGCCGCAGAACTTGAAGAAGGCATGAGATTAAATACAGCCAATGTAAAGCAGCTCTGTTCTACAGATGAGATCTATGCTGAGAAAAAGTACAAAGATCCGTTTTCATATATTCCGACACACACTTGTTTTTTATACCAATCACCTGCCAAAAGTAGGTGCTATTGATAAGGATACGTGGAGAAGGCTTATCGTTATTCCGTTTGATGCAAAGATCGAGGGGAGTGCTGACATTAAGAATTATGCTGACTACCTGTATGAAAATGCAGGAGGGGCGATACTTTAGTGGGTAATTGAGGGTGCACGAAAGGTTATTGCAGACAATTACAAGATTGATCCGCCCAAGAAGGTGCGTGATGCCATTGAACATTATAAGGAAAGCAACGACTGGCTTTCCTACTTCTTAAGTGAACGCTGCGAACTTGACCATGCTTATGTGGCAAAGTCGAGCGAGGTATATAACGAGTATCGAATTTTCTGTGCACAAGTGGGGGAGTTTACTCGCAGCACAACAGATTTCTACACTGCTTTGGAATCAATAGGATTTGAACGTTTCCGTGACCGTAAAGGCAGGTATATCAAGGGGTTAAAACTGAAATCTGACTTTATTGAAGAGGACTGATGACAGTAGGTGTGACAGTTAATGACGGCTATTTACCTATATTGGCATGACCGTGAAAAAGCTGTATCTTGGCGCAATTCTCGACCTTTATGACAGGCGTATCGTAGCTTACAAAATTGGCAACAGTAATAACAACGATCTTGTGTTTTCCACTTTTGATGAAGCAGTTCATCTGAATCCTGACGCACATCCAATCTTCCACAGTGACCGAGGATTTCAATACACCAACAAGGTTTTTCATCAAAAAATTGTTGATGCTGGAATGATACAGAGTATGTCACGTGTCGGAAGATGCATTGATAATGGTCCAATGGAAGGCTGGTGGGGAATCCTTAAATCCGAGATGTACTATCTCCGCAAGTTTACAGATAAGGATGAACTGATTTTGGCGATAGAAGAATACATCAGGTACTACAATACAAGGCGTTACCAGCTCAAGCTGAATTGTATGACCCGATGGAATACCATGAAACGTATGCTGCTTGACCGGATGGCGGTCGCTGTGGCAAGCACAAATTGCACAGACTGCTTTTGGTCAATACATGGAATGTTTTTTTTTGCGCTGTCTACTTGACAGGGGGCGTGTCAGTCGAAATGATCTGGCTGTCTTTTTTTTGTTGTACCATGATGAAATGTTCACATTCGTGTGGTATAATAAATTGAACTGATAGTGAAATCTAGTTGTACAGAAAGTGCTACGGTGAGTTAGATGCTTAGAAATAATATTGAAATAGATGTAAAAGTTAAGTGCGTAGAAGAACAGACCACTCAAGCAGAACTCGCTGAGAAGGTAGGCACATCTCCGTCATATGTGAACCGTCTTATCAAGAGTCCAGAAAAGATTGTGAATAAGACATTTGTCCAGATGATGGAACAGCTCGGCTATGACATTGAGCTTACTTACGTGAAAAAGACCAAGTAAAGGAATTGTAGCTATATGAATAATGAGATTAAACTCGACACAAAGCTTGTCGGGGATATAACAGGAGACTTTTATGTTCCTTCTTACCAGCGTGGTTATCGTTGGGGAGAAACAGAAGTAGTTCGTCTGCTCGATGATATTTATTCTACTGAGGGCAAACGCAACTACTGTTTACAGCCGGTTGTAGTAAGAAAAAATGGTGATAGATATGAATTGATTGATGGGCAGCAGCGTCTAACAACTATCTATCTTATATACCGTTTTATGAATGAAGAGAGTTTTGGCTTTATAGATGAGCCGAGATTTACCCTTTCATACGAAACCAGAGAGAAGTCTGAGGAGTTCTTAAAATCAATCGACGAATCCCGCAAGGAAGAAAACATTGATTTCTGGTTCCTTTGTGCTGCTTATGAAAGTATCAAGAAATGGTTTTCTGCAAGGGACAGAAAATCTACTCTGACAAATGTAAATAAGTACTTTGATGAAATCGTAAAAATTATCTGGTATGAGGTTGGAGAAGCTGAGGACGCGATTGGTCTCTTTACACGTTTGAATATTGGTAAGATACCACTTACAAATGCAGAACTGGTAAAAGCTATGTTTCTTAGCAAAGATACTGACGAAGATGTCGATAAGGAAAAACAAGAAGAGATATCTCTTCAGTGGGATAACATGGAGAAGGAACTCCACAACAATTCTCTGTGGTACTTCTTGACGAATAAAGCAAATGCTGACTATCAGACAAGAATAGATCTCGTGTTGGATCTTATATCAGGAAAGCCAGCTGATAATAGGGAGAAGTATTATACATTCTTTAAATTTGATGAAATGCGTCAGACCAAGTCATTAGACAGCATCTGGCGGAGCATCCAGCAGACGTTCTTAGTGTTGAAGGATTGGCATGGAAACCATGAACTATATCATAAGATTGGTTATCTTATTGCGTCCGGAATACTGACACTTCAGAAGATTTTCGACCTCTCGAAGGATAAGACTAAGGATGATTTTAGGGACTCCCTTGATGGCTATATTCGAGACAGCATAAAAATTAAGGGTAACTACTCAGATTTAAGTTACGAGAAACCATTAGATCAGAAAAAGATTGCCACATTGCTTCTATTATTTAATGTTGAATCAGTCCGAAGAAATGGTGAGCATTCTCAGTGGTTCCCATTTGATAAATACAAATTTGGCAGAGGTGGCAAAGTGACCTGGAGCCTGGAGCATATTCATGCGCAACAGTCAGAAGGTTTACGAACACAGGAAATGTGGAAAGAGTGGCTCACACTTCATATTCCGTCTGTAAAGTCTGTAAGTGATGATTTTGAAGAATTGATTGAACTCATGAATAGCGCTATTGCTAAGGATAAACTGGAACGTCAGGAGTTTGATGCAATTCAGCAGAGAGTTGTAGACTTACTTTCGGTTAAGGGTAATACAGAGTATTTGCATTCAATTGCTAATATGGCACTGCTGAGTTCGACGGACAATGCTGCGTTGAATAACTCGACGTTTGACGTAAAAAGAAATGAAATTATTAAAATGGACAAGGCTGGTCAGTATATTCCATTCTGTACAAGAATGGTGTTCCTGAAATATTACACGCCGTCCGCAGATAATCAGCTCCATTTCTGGGGACACGCAGATAGGGTTGCTTACGTTGATGCAATGAATACAGTGCTGGTAAATTATCTCGAAGAGCCAATCGTTCTAGAAAAGGAGGAAGAATAATATGGCGACTACACTTCACTCCTTTATAGACATTTTTGATACAACATTTGGAGAAGGCCCGGAGGCTGTGCAGCTTAAAAAGATCATCATTCCAATTATCCAAAGAGATTATGCACAGGGCAGAAAAGGATCTGATGTAACTCGCGTAAGAGGTAGATTTCTTGAGTCTTTATATAAGGCAGTAACAGAGAAACCAATTACGCTCGATTTCGTTTATGGCGATATAGATGATGAAGGAAATATGACACCGCTGGATGGCCAGCAGCGCCTGACTACATTATTTTTGCTTCACTGGTATGCAGCAAAAAAAGGTAACATATCGGAAGAGAATTACGAGTTTTTGAAGAAGTTTAGCTATGAGACCAGATACAGTGCGAGATATTTCTGTATTGATCTGGTAGATTATAAACCTGAATTCAAAACAGCAATCTCAAAGGAAATTGTAAACCAGGCATGGTTCCCGCTCGATTGGGAGAATGATCCTACAATTAGCTCAATGCTTGTAATGCTTGATGCAATTGATGACAAATTCAAGAATGTTACTGATCTCTGGGATAAGCTCAAAGAAAACTGCGTTACATTCTACTTCCTTCCTATTAAGGATATGGGACTGACTGATGAACTCTACATAAAAATGAATTCACGTGGTAAGCCACTTACTTTATTTGAGCATTTCAAAGCAGAGCTTGAGCGTGAAATTCGCAGTATAGATGAACAAAGAGCAAATCGTATCATGGGTAAGATTGACCGTGATTGGACAGACCTATTATGGGAATATCGTAATAGCGGCAGTGGTTCTTCTGACGATAATATTATCGATGATGAATTTCTGCGTTACTTCAAGTTTATTTGTGATGTAATTTGCTATCGCCAGAATGAGTCACCACTGGGTAGAAGCAATGATGCGTTTGATCTTTTGCAACAATACTTCTCAGCTAAGTGTCCTGATGCAATTAAGAACATTGAAACAATGGAGAGCTTCTTCGATTGCTGGTGCAATATTCCTGGATATGATTCTCCGACAGACTTCTTGAAGTCCTTCATGGCTAACAAACATGAGAGTGGTAAAATTCTTGTTGAGAACCGATTTAACTTGAATATATTTGAGGATTGCTTACATGCATATTCCGATAAAACCGGCCGTATCAGACAGTTCCCGTTAAATAGAATTGTGCTATTATATGCAATTACTACATATCTGCAGAACGTTGATAAGGTTACAGAGGCGGATTTCAGAAGAAGAATTCGTATTGTAAATAACCTGATCCGGAATTCTGAGGATGAGGTTTCAGACAGAACAGATAGAAATAGAATGCCAGCTATTTTGGCGGAAGCAGATGCTATCATCATCAATGGTGCTATTGATGATTCAATCGAGAATAACTTTAATGTAAGTCAGCTCTCAGAAGAAAAAGAGAAGATTACATTTATCGATGCCAATCCAGCTATGCAAGAAACCATGTTTGAACTGGAAGATCATTTCTTGCTTAACGGACAGATCAGTATCGTCGGTCTTGAGAACCTTGCATACACGAAGCGATTTGAATCTCTGTTTAAGTGCAGCCTTGATAGAATTGACTGTGCAATGATGGCATTAGGAGATTATGGACAGGTTGAGAGAAATAAGTGGCGTTACCAGTATGGATCGACATATCAATTTGCATGGGACGGTTTATTCCATAAGAGTGCGAATTCTGGATTTGATAACACAAAGAGTATTCTGATTTCGTTGTTGGATACCAATGAAGAATTCACAAATGAGGTACTTAAGAAGATAGCAGATGATTACTTACAGGAGTGCGAGAGTAACAACCTGTATCCATTCAGATACTACTACATCAAGTATCGTGAATACCGCCCAGGCGCATATGGAAAGATGCATAACAATTCAGCTTCAGCAAATCCATATATGTTCTTGGTTATGCAGACAAGGACTCAGCTGTCACAGAACTCATATTATCCTTATTTGAAGGTTGCTTCAGAAGTGCACTTGTCTAAGGACAATATGGGACAGAGGTTGATCTTTGGAGATGAGCATATTATTTGTACAAACAATTCATATTTGAGAAGAAAGAACGTTGGAGATGAGATTGTAGACACCATAGTCATTCCGCAGAATGAGGATGGAATTGATACTGAAGATCGAATCACACTTCTCAAAAACTATATCAAGGCTAATTTAAGCTGAGTAGCTTTACAAGAAGGGACAGTAAATGATATGTTTCCATTAACGTCAAAAAATGAACGACAAGTTCCCATTAACGCAGGACATCAATAGTGGTGTCTCGAGCCACGTGGAGACGGTCTGTTTGCTGTCAAGAAAAGATAAATAAAGGCCAAAAAGTGGCGTATTTCCGGGCTTTTTCGGAGGTTTGGATTTAAAGCCAGACTTCTGAAAAAAGCTCAGTTTTCTTATATTGAAACATATCTACTGCAAAATATGTGTCAGCTTGTAACCTCGGATTAGATGTCACAATTTGAGACAGTGGATTAGATGTCAGGCATTTTGGGATGATTTTTGGAAAATGAAAAAGGGTGACAACCAATCCGGCAGGACTGACTCCTATTGAAATCGGTCAGGGAGTAACCTATAAAGAGACAAAATTAACATTTCTTTGCAAAAGTTGTATCAGCTCAATTTTCCAAAGAGGATATTACAACTGAAGTTCAGGAGTATTATGCTTCCATGCCCAAAGTATATCCCGATTTCAATGGAGGCTGGCAACCACATATTGTTTTTGTAGATGAAATTATAGAGGTTAGGGATGAGCGATAATTGGGATTTAGAGGATGTGAATGAGCAGCATGAAGAAAATAAAAGAAGGAATTAATTTAAAAAAACTCCTTAGGCTGAAGAATACAGGCAGTATCTTTGTGATTGCGGGGCTTTTGACGATTTTTGTAATAGCGTTGTACACATTTATTCTGCAAAGTTCTTACACTAAGACCGCCCTTGAAACAGAAATCACACGTGACACAGCGAGTGCAGATGCAGTACACAAACTCGTGGATGGAAGAATCGGCAAAGAAGATTTTGATCAAATCAAAGATCAATCTGATGAAAAGAATCAATTATATAAGGATATTTCTTCATATTTCAATGAAATCAGAACACTGAATTCTACTCGATATATTTACACCGCTACAAAAAATGAAGAAGGAAAACTCGTTTATGTGGTAGACGGTTTGGATTCGGATGCGGATGATGTAAGACACCCTGGAGATTATATTGAGGAAGAAATGGTTCCGTATATTGATAGGGCTATTTCTGGGGAGAATGTGTACTCTCAGGATATCATTGATACAACATGGGGTCCGATTTTTACGGCTTGCTATCCTGTAAGAGCAAATCATGATGGTACTGGAGAAATCATTGGCGCATTTTGCATTGAAATGGATATGCAATCAGCTTATGGAATGGTTGAAGAGACGAATCATATTTCCATCATCTGCGGTTTAGTCGCAGGAGCTGTATTGCTTTTAATTTGTCTATATACCTATTATGTTTATCAGAAAAGCAAGGCAGAAGAGCAAAAACAAAAACAATTATTAATGACCGCCGCTGAGGAAGCAGATGCTGCCAACAAAGCAAAATCTGCGTTTTTGCTTAGTATTAGCCATGACATCAGAACGCCGATGAATGCCATTATTGGATTTACAAACATTGCGCTTCACCAGAACACGGTTTCAGATATTCATGATAGCTTGGAGAAAGTTCAAAAAAGTTCGAATCATCTTCTCTCTTTGTTGAACGACGTTCTGGATTTTACTCGCATTGAAAGTGGAAAAGTTACTATTTCGCCCGAGCCGGTGGACATTACTCAATTGACAGATAACGTCCAGGCGATTATGAATGGACTTCTTTATAATCGAGATCTTAAGTTTGAAGTACATCGAGAAATCCCAAAGAACCCATATGTCCTCGCGGATGTTGCGCGTATCCGAGAAGTTTTGGTGAATCTTCTTGGCAATGCTGTGAAATTCACAAAGGACGGCGGAAAGATTACTTTGGATATCAGCAGTTACCCAGGAGCGGATGAGAAACATATCATAACTCGTTATGTTGTTCGAGATAACGGTATTGGCATGAGCGAAGAGTTCCAGAAAAAATTATTCGATCCGTTTTCACAAGAAGATGATGCTAATGCCAGAACTCAATATAAGGGAACCGGTCTTGGTATGGCCATCACAAAAAAATATGTGGATATGATGGGCGGTTCGATCGCTGTTGAGAGCAAAAAAGGTGTAGGTTCTACATTCACAGTGGAGATCCCACTGGAGTTGTCAGAACAGGTTATTCAATCAGAACAAAAACAACATCTACATAGAGATTTGACGGGTATTCATGTTCTTATGGCTGAGGATAATGATCTAAATGCTGAACTTGCTACGATGATACTGGAAGATGCTGGTGTGACCGTAACACGCGCATCAGACGGAAAAGAAGTTGTGGATTTGTTTAAAAATCATCCACGAGGCACATACGATCTTATATTGATGGATATTATGATGCCAAACATGGATGGACACCAAGCAGCAAAAGCCATTCGAGCCTTAGGCATAGAGCGGTCCGATGCAGTTACGATTCCAATTATAGCTTTGTCTGCAAATGCTTTTATAGATGATATTCAGGAATCCCTGGATTCAGGCATGAATGACCATATTTCCAAGCCGATTAACATGGAGGAATTAATCGATACTATCACTAGATACATTAAAAATTATTAGGAAAACAAAGAAGTTAATTCAACTTTTCCCGTACCTTTTCAAAATCTTCTCTGCTGATTATGGAAGATCTGGAACAAAATGCGTACTACTGATCCTGAATATGCATTTGCCATGAAAAATGCTGATACCGCTAAGGTTTGGCAGCTTGAAAATCTCTTCGAGCTGCAGGCTGAGGAGATTGCAATTCAGACGTGTTTGGTAATGTAGCCATTCCTTATTTCTTATCAAAAATCAAAAAACTCGTTTGGTTTAGCTTTAGCCAAACGAGTTTTGTTTTTTACTCCCTTAGATTTTCTTTGAGTTTTACTTTTCGATATTCTTTTGGTGACATACCAATGTATTTATGAAACAGTCTGCTGAAATAAAGCGAATTGGTGTATCCAACCATATTTGCAATTTCAGTAATGGTGTAGTCCGTATTTTCTAACAAATTTTGTGCATTGGAGATTCGCAGCTTTAAGATATATTGCAGCGGGCTGGAACCTGTGATTTCTTTAAAGCACTGAATAAACCAACAGTTGCTAAGCCCTCTGGATTCGGAGTACTCCTCAATGCTGATTTCTGTGTTGTAATTCTTACGAAAATAGTGCATCGCAAAAGCAACTTCTTTTTCACTGGTGCTGCTGAATTTCTTTGCACTCATGATTGCACGGCTTATCAAAACAAAAATATTTCGCAGCTGCAAAGAGATCAATTCATCATACCGTGGTCTGCAAAGCTGCAATTCCTGAATCATCTGACCAAATAACCACTGATAATCGGGAGATGTTCCAATATAGAGAATATTATTTTGCAGGTTGATATTGTAATACTTTAAAATTTCTTCTACTTCATTTCCGGTAAAATGCACCCAATAAACATCGGTTTGATCTGCACGATAATAAACATATTCCTGTGGTTGATCCGGCAAATATATAATAATATTTCCGGCTGAAACCGTTTTTTCTTCTCCATGAATGAAAAAATGTCCTTTTCCGGAGGCGATATATAAAAGCTGATAATCTTTTCTTCCCTTCGGACGATGTGTTACAACTTCAGAACGATTTTTCACACGATAATTTCCACAGCTTGTTACAATCAAAGGTTTCGTATTATCCACTACAGTAGATGTAGAGTTGTTTAAATAGGCAACATTCATAAACATAAAATAACACCTCCTTGCTTCTATAACTATAGTATATCACACCTGAGCACTGATTACAAGAAAAATCATAAACTTTGTGCATATATTTTATAACTTTGTGTATTTTTTGAGCCCTTTTGTGTGGTATAATAGAGTTAAGAAATGAGAGGAAAGAATTAAAAAAAGACGTCTTTCATTGTAATTCCATGTTGAATTCAGTAAAAATTCTTTATGCTCAAAAGAATAATCATCTATTCTGACGATGACATTATTTCGTTTTTTGCAAGATGAAAAGCAGTTCGTATCATTCATTATGGTATAATTCTGTCCATGTGGGCATACAAACAATGAAAGGAGCTCTATTATGAGCAAAGAAAAAACATACTTAAAGTGGTATAACAAAGTCGGTTATGGTTCCGGCGATGTTGCAGGGAACGTTGTCTATGCATTGCTGACATCATTCGTAATGATCTATCTTACCGACACGATTGGATTAAACGCAGGTGTTATTGGCGTTCTCATTGCTGTATCGAAGATTTTTGATGGAATAACAGACATCATTTTTGGTACGTTGATTGATAAGACACATACGAAAATGGGCAAGGCAAAACCGTGGATGCTTTATGGTTTTATCGGCTGTGCAATTACCTTGATTGGTGTATTTGCAATTCCGATGAACATGGATAATTTTGCTCAGTACGCATGGTTCTTTATCTGCTACACTCTTCTTAACAGTGTATTTTATACGGCAAACAACATCGCATATTCTGCTCTGACCGCTCTTGTTACAAAGAACAGCAAGGAAAGAGTTCAGATGGGTTCGTATCGCTTTATCTTCGCATTTGGAACAAGCCTCCTGATTCAGGCTGTTACATTCCAATTTGTTGAAGCAATGGGCGGCGGTGCAAATGGCTGGAGAACAGTCGCAATTATTTATGCGGTTATCGGTCTTATTGTAAATACAATTTCAGCTCTTTCTGTAAAGGAACTTTCTGATGAGGAACTTGCAGACAGTGAAACAAAAATAGAAGAAACCAAATACAGTTTTGGCGAAGCATTCAAAATTCTCGTACACAACAAATATTATGTGATGATCACAGTAACCTATATTTTGCAGCAGTTCTATGGTGCAATGATCGGTGTTGGAACATACTATGCAAAATATATTCTCGCAGATGAGAATATGTTCGGCACATTTGCGTGGTTTATCAATATTCCTTTGATTATCGCCTTGATCTTCACTCCTACCATCGTACAAAAATGGAACGGAATGTATAAGCTGAACAAATACAGCTACATGGTAGCAACAGTTGGCAGACTTCTGGTAGCAGTTGCCGGATACATGGGAAACATTCCGCTGATGCTTGCATTTACAGCACTTGCAGCACTCGGTCAAGGTCCATGGCAAGGTGATATGAATGCAGTCATCGCATCATGCTCTGAATATAGCTGGCTTACCAAACACAAGCACGTTGATGGAATCATGTACTCCTGCACATCACTTGGTGTAAAAATTGGTGGTGGACTTGGAACAGCAATTGTCGGTCTTTTGCTCGACTTTAGCGGATTCAAGGGCACTTTGACAGTACAGCCTGATTCTGCTATCAATATGCTTCACATTATGTATCTGATCGTTCCGTTTGCACTGGATCTGATCATCACATTTATTCTTTCTAAGATGAATGTTGAAAAGGCAAATGCGGAAATCAAAGAAAAACTTGGAATATCCGAAAATGAAGTTGTGATGGAATCACAGAACTAAAATGGAGGGAACAATATGAAATATACACTCAACTGGCTGACCGATCCGGAAGTGTTTGCAGTCAACAGAATCGCGGCACATTCAGACCACAGAATCTATGCAAACCATTTGGAAGCTGATGCAGACAATTCCTCTCTGATTCAGAATCTGAACGGCACCTGGAAATTTGCGTGGGCAAAGAATCCGTCTGAATGGCAGCAAAAGTTCTATGAAGAAAGCGACAGAACTGACAATTTTGACAACATTCAAGTTCCGGGACACATGGAATTGCAGGGATACGGCAAACCACAGTACGTCAATACCATTTATCCTTGGGAGGGACAGGAGCATCTCCGTCCGCCGTTTATCTCTGAAAAGGACAACCCTGTCGGCAGCTACGTCAGATATTTTGACTTGAACGATGCTCTGAAAAACAAGCGTGTATTCATTTCTTTTCAGGGTGTGGAAACTGCTATGTATGTCTGGCTGAACGGCGAATTTATCGGCTACAGCGAGGATTCTTTTACACCGTCTGAATTTGAACTGACACCATATATCCGTGAAAAGGGCAACAAACTTGCTGTTGCAGTGTTCAAAAGAAGTTCTGCAAGCTGGCTGGAAGATCAGGATTTCTGGAGATTCTCCGGCATTTTCCGTGACGTATTCCTTTATGCGGCACCGTCTGCCCATGTTCGTGATATGAAAGTGATTGCAGATTATGACGGTACAAATGGTATCTTCTCTGCAACGCTGGATATTGCGGGCAAGTGTTCTGTGAAATCGATCTTGACAGATGAAAATGGAACGTTCATCGCAGAATCCAATGAAAAGGAATCCGTAAACTGGACAATTGAAAATAGCAAGCCTTGGAGTGCTGAAATACCGAATCTCTACACGTTTACAGTGATTCTGACAGACGAAAGCGGAAATGAAATCGAGGTCAGCAGAACCAAGGTCGGATTCCGCCGATTTGAACTGAAAAACGGAATCATGTGTTTAAACGGAAAACGTATCATTTTCAAGGGCATCAATCGACACGAATTTGATGCGAAAACAGGCAGAGCAATCACAAAGGAAGATATGCTGTTTGACATTCAGTTCATGAAAAAAAACAATATCAATGCAGTTCGTACCTGTCATTATCCGAACAATTCTCTTTGGTATCAGCTTTGTGATGCATATGGCATTTATCTGATTGATGAAACCAATCTGGAAACACACGGTACATGGCAGAAGCTTGGTGTAACAGATCCGTCTTGGAATGTACCGGGTTCACTTCCGGAATGGAAAGAAGCTGTGCTGGACAGAGCGAAATCAATGTACGAACGGGACAAGAATCACGCAAGCGTTCTCATCTGGTCTTGCGGAAACGAATCCTACTGCGGAGAAGATATTGCTGCAATGTCGGAATATTTCAGAAGTGTAGACCCGACAAGACTGGTGCACTATGAGGGCGTTACAAGAGTTCCGAATCATCAGTATGATTCTATCACGGATATGGAAAGCCGTATGTACGCAAAACCGCAGGAAGTGGAAGAATACCTGAAGCAGAACAGCGGCAGACCGTATATCAGCTGTGAGTATATGCACGCTATGGGCAATTCTCTTGGCGGTTTGAGCCTTTACACTGACCTTGAGGACAAATATGAGGCTTATCAGGGTGGTTTCATCTGGGACTACATCGATCAGGCAATCGAAACCAAAAATGACGACGGGAAAACGGTTCTGGCTTATGGCGGAGATTTTGAGGATAGACCAAGCGATTACGGATTCTGCACCAACGGTGTGGTCTATGCCAATCGCACCTATTCTCCAAAGGTTCAGGAAATGAAGGCTCTTTACTCCAACATCAGAATGTCCATTCAAAACGGAATGCTTACCGTAGAAAACCGAAATCTCTTTGCAGATACAAACAACTTGTCCTTTGTTGTACGATTGGAAAAGAACGGCGTTGTTCTGAAATCCGATACATTTTTTCTGAATGTTCCTGCCGGAGAAAGTAAGACACAGAAACTGACACTTCACAAAATAGACAGTGCAGGAGAATATGTTTATCATGTTTCCGCCGTTACCGCAGATCAGACACTATGGGCAGATGCAGGGCACGAAATTGCCTTTGCACAGGAAGTGTTTGAAGTGAAAGATAATCAGATTCCGGAAACCACATTGCAAAAACCAACGATTGTATACGGCGATGTTATCATTGGCGTTCACGGAGAAAACTTCTCCATGATGTTCGACAAAAAAGAGGGCGGCATCAGTTCTCTGAAATACAATGATTTTGAATATATCACACGCACACCAAAGGTCAGCTTCTGGAGAGCAATGACGGACAATGACACCGGTGCTTCCGAGCCGTACAATCTTGCACAGTGGTATTCCGCGGGCAAATTTGCAAAGTATAAAACCGTTTCATGGCTGGAACAGGAAGATGCTTTGAAAATCACATTCACATATCAGGCTGCCTGTGTTCCGACTTTTGAGTTTACCGTAACCTATACCGCACACTTTGACGGAAAGCTGGGCGTAAGTGTAAATTATGCAGGAGTAAGCGGTATGTCCGATATGCCGATTCTTGCATTGGACTTCAAGATGAAAAAACAGCTTTGCAATTTTCAGTATTACGGACTCGGCCCTGATGAAAATTACAGCGACCGATGCAAAGGAGCAAGACTGGGATTGTGGAAATCTACGGCAAAAGAAAATCTTTCCGGTTATCTCAATCCGCAGGAATGCGGCAATCGTACCGGTGTAAGAACGCTCTCTGTCCATGATGATATGCAGCATGGTCTGACGTTCCAAAAGGCATCTGCTCCGTTTGAAATGAGCGTACTGCCATACAGTGCCTATGAACTCGAAAACGCAATGCATCTGGATGAACTTCCAAGTGTTCGCTACACATGGGTCAGAATCGCTGCAAAGCAAATGGGTGTCGGCGGCGATGATTCCTGGGGTGCACCGGTGCATGAGGAGTACAGGATCCATGCAGATCAGCCGATGAAATTGGAATTTGTAATTATGCCCTTAAGATCGTAAGAAGAAAGGAAAGCAATGAAAATACAGGATTTTCAAGACAATGTTACTTGTGGTGGATTTGATAATATCTTCGCAAATATTTATAAGCCACAGGATATAGAAAGTCAGAAATCACGATATATGAGTGCTGTGGAGAAATTCACAGCACTGTATCCGAATAGAAATGATATACACGTTTATTCTGCTCCGGGTAGAACAGAAATCGGCGGTAATCATACCGATCATCAACATGGCTGTGTCATTGCAGGAGCAGTTGACTTAGATGTTATCGGTGTTGCAGCATTTCATGATGAAAACATCATCAGAATTAAATCAGAGGGATACGATGAATTTGCAGTTTCACTGGACGATTTGGATGTTCATATCGGTGAAAAAGGTTCTTCTGAAATTGTCAGAGGGATTGCAGCTCGCTTTAAGGATTTAGGTGTAGAAATTTCCGGATTTGATATGTATACAACTTCAAATGTACTTGGTGGAAGCGGTATTTCTTCTTCTGCCGCATTTGAAACATTGATTGCAACGGCAATTGACAGCTATTACAATAACAATCAGATCGGTGCAGTAGAAATCGCAAAAATCGGACAATATGCAGAAAACTTTTATTTTGGCAAGAAAAGCGGATTGATGGATCAGATGGTTTGCTCCGTTGGTGGATTTGTTTTTCTTGATTTTCAAAACATTCAAAATCCAAGTATCCAAAAAATTGATTTTGACCTTTCAAAAACCGGTTATGCATTGATCATCACAGACACCAAAGGAGATCATTCTGATTTGACAGATGATTATGTAGCCGTTCGTAAAGAAATGGACGAAGTTGCAGAATATTTCGGCAAAAAGGTTCTTCGTGAAGTTGATGAAAATCAATTTTGGGATAATCTACCTGATATTAAAAAGAAGATTTCTGACAGAGCTGTCTTGCGTGCAATTCACTTTTTTGGCGACAATTATCGTGCAAAGGCAGAAACGGAAGCTCTCAAAAACAACAGATTTAAGGATTTTCTCACGCTTGTAAACGAATCGGGAGATTCCTCCATGAACTATCTGCAAAATTTATACTCATGCAGAAAGCCAACGGAACAAGGTATTACACTTGCAATTATGGCGGGGAAACGAATATTAAAAGGCAATGGTGCTGTAAGAGTTCACGGAGGTGGTTTCGCAGGGACTGTTCAGGCATTTGTACCAAATGATCTTGTCAATGCATATAGATCGGAAATGGACAGAATATTTGGACAAAATTCGTGCTACATTATGACAATCAGACCGTTTGGCGGTATTGAAATCAAATAATAGGAGGGAAAAATAATGAGTATACTTGTTTTAGGCGGTGCAGGATATATCGGTTCACACACAGCTTTAGAGTTGATTCGTACCGGAGAAAGCGTTATTATTGCAGACAATCTTGCAACCGGACACATCGAAGCTGTTCCGAAAGATGCGAAATTTTATCTGGGTGATTTGCATGACAAGGCGTTTCTTGATAATATTTTTGAAAACGAACAAATAGATGCAGTGATCCACTTTGCAGCATATTCTCTTGTTGGAGAAAGAGTTGTCAATCCACTCAAGTATTACGATAATAATCTCTGCGGAACAAAAATCCTTTTGGATTCCATGGTTGAACACCATATTGATAAAATTGTATTTTCCTCAACCGCTGCCACCTATGGTGAGCCGGAAAGTATTCCGATTCTTGAAACAGACAGAACACAGCCAACCAATCCATATGGTGAAACCAAACTTGCTATGGAGAAGATGTTCTATTGGACTTCAAAAGCTCATGGTCTAAGATACGTTTCTCTCCGCTATTTCAATGCTTGCGGAGCAGACAAATCAGGTAAAATCGGCGAGGCTCATAATCCGGAAAGTCATTTGATTCCTTTGATTCTTCAAGTCCCAAATGGAAAGAGAGAAAGTATCTCCATCTATGGAACAGATTATGATACTCCTGATGGAACTTGTATCAGAGACTACATCCATGTTACCGATTTGGCTTAGGCACATATTCTCGCTGTAAAGTACTTAAAAAACGGAAACGAAAGCAATATTTTCAATCTTGGGAATGGTGTCGGCTATTCCGTAAAAGAAGTAATTGATAAAGCAAGAAAAGTGACAGGACACCCGATTCCGGCAATTGAAACGCCAAAACGTGCCGGAGATCCTGCACGACTGGTGGCTTCCAGTGAAAAGGCAAGAAAAATTCTTGGCTGGAATCCTGTACACGATAGCCTTGAAGAAATTATATCTGACGCATGGAATTGGCATAAGAATCATCCAGATGGTTTTTTAAAAGAGGTGTTATCATGATATACAGGGCAATAAACGGATTAATCCGTCATGCAATAGAAGCTGATTTGATTACAAATGACGATATTTTCGTTGTTAGAAATCAGCTCATGGATATACTAAAACTGACTGACTGGAATGATAAAGAACCACTCACGGGAAATATTGAAGAACTTCTTGAACCCCTGATCGACTATGCAGTAAAGGCAGGAATCATTGAAGACACTGCTGTACAACGTGATCTATTCGATACAAGAGTTATGGGTGTTTTCACACCTATGCCGAGAGAAGTTAATGCCACATTTCAAAGAAAATATTCTGCTTCGCCATCAGCAGCTACAGAATGGTATTATGCTTTTAGTAGAAGCCTGAATTATGTTCGTGCTGAAAGAATTGCGAAAGATTTAAAGTGGACATATGAATCAGAATATGGAACACTTGATATTACTATAAACCGTTCTAAGCCAGAGAAAGATCCTCGTGATATTGCTGCTGCTAAATTGCAAAAAAAATCAACCTATCCTCAATGTCAGCTTTGTGTTGAAAATATGGGATTCGCAGGTCACCAGACACACCCTGCAAGACAAAATCTTCGTCCGGTAAAGTTGAATATCAACAGCCAAGATTGGTTCATGCAGTATTCTCCTTATGGATATTATAATGAACACTGCATCGTCTTTAATAAACAGCATATTCCTATGACAATCAATGCACAGGTATTCAATAAACTGTTTGATTTTGTTGAGCAATTTCCACACTATTTTATCGGTTCAAATGCAGACCTTCCTATTGTAGGCGGCTCCATTCTAACGCATGAGCACTTTCAAGGCGGCAATTATAATTTTGCAATGGCAAAAGCACCGATTGAAAGAACATTTCTTTTGAAAAATTATATGAATGTTAGTGCCGGCATTGTAAAATGGCCGATGTCTGTGATACGTCTTTCTTCAAAAAATAGGACGGCTTTGGCAGCTGCATGTGCTGATATTTTATCAAAATGGAGAACATATACGGATGAAGTGGTTGGAATTTTTGCAGAAACAGACGGAATTCTGCATAATACAATTAATCCTATTGCAAGAGCAACTTCTTCTGGATTTGAATGCGATTTGGTATTGAGAAACAATATTACAACGAAAGAAAGACCGTTAGGTGTGTTCCATCCGAATCCTACCTTACATCATATCAAAAAAGAAAACATCGGATTGATTGAAGTGATGGGACTTGCTGTTCTTCCGGCGCGTTTAGCAGATGAACTGACACTTTTAAAAGATGCAATGCTGTCCGGCAAAGAGATTGCTACAGATGATAAAATTGCATCTCATGCAATTTGGGCAAGTGAAATTCTAAAAAAATATTCTGATTTTAACGCTGATAATGCAATGGATATTATTCGTTATGAAGTCGGCAGAGTTTTTGAACAGGTACTTGAAGATGCCGGAGTATTTAAGAGAGATAAACAAGGAAAAGAAGCATTTGCAAGATTTGTAGAACAATTAGGTTAATTTGGAATATACGAAAATGAGCTATTGCATTATGTGCAGTAGCTCATTTTTAATTTAATTCAATTATTCAAGGTTGAGAATTTATTTCAGCACATCATCCAGTGAAATCTAATTATCTTCTGACATATTTTCAGTGTAGATTGTATTATTTATGTACAATTCCTCATCAATGTCGCGCACAAAGTCCCAATGAAGGTTGTACTTCTTGGCGTATTCCTTAAATGCATTAAACTTATTTTCGACCCTTGCATTGCACAGAGAAAAGATGCCGGGATGCTGCTGTAAAGAAATATGGGATCATTCAAAGCATGAACAGTACCAACGGAAGATGTCATGATAATGCACAATGCACGCTGTGAAAGTATGTGTGCAAGAATGAAAGAAGAGCTGTTCTACAGCCGTGAGGACAAGCCGGAGAACTACACTATGAAAGAGTTGAAGACTATGATCTGGAGATATTATATGAGTTACTGGACCAACAGAAGAATCTGCACCGCCAACGGTGGGCTGCCTCCGGCAGCCCGAAGAAAGCTCTACTATGATCATATCTTTCTCGTTGCATAATTCTTGTTCGAATAAAATGTGTCAAGTAATATTGACAAAACCAAAGTTTATTATACTTCTTTAGACATCGGTGGGGTAGATGCGGAGGGTTTGACGGGTACCAAAGAACAGCACCGTTCATTCTTGAAAGGCTTTAGTGAATGGTGCTGTTATGGCATTATATTATAAATCGACGATGATTAACAAAATAAAATATTTTTTTAAATTTTCTTTTAAGTTCCAAAATTGGTACTTGTAAATATTGACTTGGAGTTTTTAAATATGCTATACTTATTTTATGAACATTTCATGATGAAAGGAACTTAGCAATGGAGTCAAATGCACCAAATAAACTTAAACTTTTAAAAATATGGGAAATATTGAATATGATGACTGACTCTGAGCATCAGATGACGACACAACAACTGATAGATGAGCTTGCTAAGTGCAATATCTCAAGTGAAAGAAAGTCTATATACCGTGATATAGAAACTCTACGTTCTAACGGTTATGAGATACTGAAAGGACGTTCATTTCATGACAACACATATTATGTGAATGAACGCCGTTTCAGTGTTTCGGAAATTAAGATAATTATGGATGCAGTTCAGAGTGCTGCTTTTATTCCTGCCGATAAGACGGAAATACTTCTCGATAAGTTGGCATACTTGAGTTGTAAATATAGAGTGGAACTGCTCAAGCGTCATACCGTGCAGTTTATGACTGTAAAACATAAGAATGACAGCATTTTTCAGAATATAGAGATAGTTGAAAATGCTATTGAAAAGCAGATGAGAATACGCTTTCAATATTTTCACCTTAATGAATATGACGAAAAGGTCTTTGCACATGACGGAGTTATATATCAAGAAGAACCATTGGGATTGATATTTGAGGACGGTAACTATTATCTTTTATGTTATCGTGCCGACCCTGAATATGTCAATAAGGTAAAAGCATTCAGACTTGACAGAATAGAAGATCCTGAGATAGTTTCTGAACCAATAAGTCAAAATGCTGTTGAGGTACTGAAAAATGTTAGCACATATCGTTTACAGTCTTTCAAGATGTATGGAGGCAGTATACGAAAGGTGACCCTTCAGTTTTCACCTAATCTTATAGAAGTGGTCTATGATAAATTTGGTCATGACATAATAATTCGCCGCAATGGCGATATTTGCAAAACCACGGTGCTTGTGCAAATCAGTCCGACTCTATGGGGGTGGATGCTACAATTTCCTGGGAGTATGAAGATATATGAACCTGAAGATATAAGAGAGGAGTATTACAAATGGGTAAGATCAGCTTTGGAACAAAAAGATCAACAACAATAAAAAAGATCCCTGTCAAAGACAAGGACCTGAACACGACACTCGTGATGAAGGTATGAAACCAACGATTTGAAAGAATTTTTATTTGAACTCGTAGTGTAATTTTATAGGGTAGTAATCCTATGACACTATATTAACACATAAAGGGAGGTTTGTCAAGTGGTTGACGAAAAAATTTTTTGGGGATTTGATATAGGAACGGATTCAGTAGGCTGGGCTGTGTCAAACAGCGAATATAAGCTGAAAAAATACAAGAACAACTTAATGTGGGGTGTTCATCTTTTTGATGAGGCAAAGCAGTCTGCGGAAAGAAGGTTATTCCGCACGGCAAGAAGAAGGCTTGATCGCCGTAAGCAAAGAATAATACTATTGAAGGAGTTTTTTGTTAGGGCTGTATGTGAAAAGGATGAAAATTTCTTTCGTAGGCTAAAGGAAAGTGCTTTATTGCCTGAGGACGCCGAACATAGAACAAATAACATTTTCTTTGACGATACTGATTACACTGATAAGGATTATTTTGAAGAGTACCCAACTATACATCACCTTATCTGTGAGCTTATGGAAAGCAAAGAACCTCATGATGTAAGGCTTGTATATCTTGCCTGTGTATATCTGCTTGCTCACAGAGGACATTTCCTTCTTCCGGTATCAGAGGACGATATAAGCAAGGTAACAGAGTTTGAGCCGCTCTATGAAAGCTTTTATAAAGCTCTGGAAGAAAAGCTTGATGAGGAACCACCGTTTGACAGATCTGCCGATGATTTTGCTGAAATACTAAAAAGCCATAAAACGGTATCTGCAAAGAATAAAGATTTTGATAAACTTCTTTTTGGCGGTAAGGTAAAGACCTATGATAATGAAAATATCAGCTACTCGGCACTTATAAAGCTGCTTAGTGGCGGTACGGAAAAGCTATCAAAGTTCTTTGAAAATGAAGAGTACACAGACCTTGAGAAAGATTCTGTTTGCGTAAGGAATGCGGATTTTGGAGATACTCTAGAGATGCTGGAAGGACAGATAGACGAGCTTGATTTTGCTTTGCTCAAAAGCGTAAAAAGTCTTTATGATTGGTCGCTGCTAGTGGATATTCTTGAGGGTAAATCTCTTATATCTGAGGCTAAAAAAGATAAGTATGATGAGCATGGATATGATCTCGATGCACTTAAATATCTGTTCAGAGAATATCTTACCAAAGATGATTACAATGAAATGTTCAAAGAGGTCAGTGGAAAACAGAACTATGCAAGTTACGTTTATAATGCACCTTCCGATAAAACTAGAGATTGTAAATATAAAAAGTGTAGTCAGGAGGATTTTTGTAAGTTTACTAAAAAGTTTTTAAGCAAGATAAAACCAAATGAAAAAGACAAACCTTGCCTTGACAAACTCCTTGAAAAGTGTGAACAAAATTCTCTTTGTCCTAAACAGGTGACTACAGACAACCGAGTTATACCATATCAGCTTTATTATGTAGAGCTTAAAAAGATACTGGAAAATGCTTGTGGTTATCTTCCATTTCTTAATGAAAGAGATGAGTATGGTACGGTAGCGGATAAAATACTGAGCATAATGAAATTCCGTGTGCCTTATTATGTTGGTCCACTAGTCGATAGTAAGAAAAGTCCAAATGCGTGGCTTGTTAGAAAGCTCGACGGTAAGATCACTCCATGGAATTTTACTGACATGGTAAACGAAGATGATAGTGAAAAAGCGTTTATTCGTCGTATGACTTGTAAATGTACATACGTTGTAGGTCAGGACGTTCTGCCTAAATATTCATTGCTTTATAGCAAGTTCAGCGTTCTTAATGAGATAAACAATATAAAACTTAATGGAGAGCCTATATCCGTCCAGGCAAAACAAGAGATATACACAGAATTGTTTGAAAGGAACAAGTCAAGAGTCAGCAAAAAGAAGATACGCGACTGCCTTATTTCTCATGGCTATGCAACGGATAGTGATGAGGTGACAGGTATTGACGATATAGCAAAATCTGTTTTGAGATCCTATCATGACTTTAAGAAAATGTTGTCTAATGGTATACTTACAGAGCAACAGGTCGAGGAAATTATTGAACATATCACAGTCACAACAGATAATATACGTTTGAAAAAATGGCTTAAAACACAGTTTCCGATGCTTGCAGACGAAGATGTAAAGTATATCACAAAGCTTAAATATAAGGATTATGGCAGACTGTCACGCTGTTTCTTGGAAGATGTGCTGCCAGTTGATACAAAGACAGGTGAAGCAGAGAGCGATAAGAATATCATAATGATGCTGTGGGAAACCAACGAGAACATAATGCAGTTGTTAAGTTCAAAATATCGATATTCAGAAAATATTGAGCATATGAACAGGCAGTATTATGCACTACCTGAAAATCATAAGAGCATGAGTGAACGTTTGAAAGATATGTATGTCCCTACTGCAGTACGCCGTGCAGTAACAAGGACGTTTGATATTGTAAAGGAACTTAAAAAGATACAAGGCAGAGATCCTGACAAGATCTTTATAGAAATGGCAAGAGGTACAGGTGAAACACCGAAAGGAAAAAGAACAAATTCTCGTAAGGATCAAATCCTTGAACATTGGCATGGCCTTGACAATAAAGATATAAATGATCTGAAAAAGTCAGGCATATGGGAACATCTTGATACCATTGATGACGCAAAACTTAGAAGTGACAAGTATTTTCTTTACTTTATGCAGCTTGGCAGATGTATGTATACTGAAAAAACTATCCCATTTGAAGAAGTGGAAAATGAACATAAATGGAATATAGACCACATATGGCCGCAGGCGAAAATAAAAGATGACAGTCTTGATAACAAAGTTCTTGTCAGCAGCAATGAAAACGGCAAGAAAAGTGACAGTTATCCTATTAGTGATGATATTAGGCATAGTATGGCAGGGTTGTGGCATTCTCTTTATAAAAAAGGACTTATCAGCGAGAAAAAGTATCAAAGACTAACAAGAAGTACGCCTTTTACAGATGATGAGCTTTCAGGTTTTATTGCACGTCAGCTTGTGGAAACAAGACAATCTACAAAAGCGGTTGCTACATTACTTAAAGAGCAGTTTCCAAATACAGAAATAGTTTATGTAAAAGCAGGTCTTGTATCTGATTTCAGGCAGGAAATGGGTATGCTCAAATGTCGTGAAGTAAATGATCTTCACCATGCAAAGGACGCTTATCTTAATATAGTCTTGGGTAATGTTTACAACACGAGGTTTACTAAAGATCCGCTGAATTTTGTAAAGAACAATGAGAAATATTCCATTAAGATATTTCAGAAAAACTCAGACGGTAAGAAAACAGGCGTTATGACACGCAAAGTAGAGCGTGGAGGAGAAGTTGCTTGGGATCCTGAGACATCTTTTGCTATCGTTAGAAAAATGATGTCAAAGAATAGCATACGATATGTGAGATATGCTTATATGCGAAAAGGCGGACTGTTTAACCAGATGCCTGAACGTAAAAAAGCGGGACTAGTTGAACGAAAATCGGGACTAGATACAGGAAAGTATGGCGGTTATAATAATACAACGGCGTCGCATTTTGCTGTGGTAAAGTGTAGAGAAAAATCAGTTGTGGTAGTGCCTGTTGAAACTATGTTCTGCAATAGATTTGCAACTGATATAGAGTTCGCAAAAGCGTATGTTGCACAACAACTAGCTGAAATACTATCACAAGAATTTTCATCTGAGAATATTACATTTCCTTTCGGTCAGAGAATAATCAAAGTAAACACAATGTTTGAGGTTGATGGATTCAGATGTAATTTGGCACAAAAATCAAACAAAGGAAAACAGTTAGTGCTAATATCAGCTTGTTCGCTTGTATTAGATAAAGATACTTATGCATATATGAAGAAAATCTCATCATTTATAGCTAAGAAAAAAGTAAATAAAAGTCTTGTTATAAATAGTTATACTGGAATAACCGTGGAGGATAATATTTCGGCATTTGATGTGTTAGTAGAAAAAATGCAGTCCTCGCCTTTCAAGGTTTTCTTTCATAAAATAGGTACAAAAGTTGCAAATGGCAGAGATAAATTTATATCTTTGTCTGTAGATGAACAGACAACAGCTCTTTTTTATATACTTATGCTCCTGAAAACAGGTCGTTCAACTGGATGTGACCTCACATTAATAAACGAAAGTGGTCAGGCTGGTGTTTTGACGCTAAATTCTGACTTTTCTAAAATAAAAGATAAGAAGACAATCTATATTATCGACCAGTCACCGACGGGACTTATCGAGCGTAAGTCACTGAATTTGCTTGACTTATGAGTTGGAGAACTGTTGTCATTTCCAAAAGATCAAAGCTTGATATGAGGAATGGCTATCTTGTGGTGAGAACGGAAGATGATGTCAAGAGAATAAATCTTGATGAGATCTCCGTTCTCATTATCGAGAATAGTGCAGTATCAATTACAGGCTGTCTTATTGTGGCTATGTCCGAAAAAAAGATAAAGGTTATATTTTGTGATGAAAAAAGAAATCCCTCATGTGAACTTGTTTCTTATTATGGCAGTCATGATACGTCGGCAAAGATCAAACGGCAGATACAGTGGAGCGATGATATCAAAGCTTGTGCGTGGACTGAGATAGTTGCTGAAAAAATACGCAAGCAAGCCGAGTTTCTCGAAGAACTTGGAAAATCAAACGAAGCTGAGATGTTGCAAGGATATATTGAAGAACTTGAAGTTGGTGATGTCACCAACAGAGAGGGTCACGCAGCAAAGGTATACTTTAATACTTTATTTGGTAAAGATTTTACACGTAGCCGTAATTGCATAATTAATGCCGCTCTGAATTATGGATATAGTTTAATACTTTCTTGTATAAACAGAGAGGTGACATCTCATGGTTATATAACTCAGTTAGGGCTGTTTCACAGTAATATGTTCAATCAGTTCAATCTTTCATGTGACCTCATGGAACCTTTCCGTATAATTATAGACCGATGGGTATATAAAAATACACCTACTGTATTTGGTAAAGAGGAAAAACATACTATAGTGTCTTTGCTCAGTACAACCGTGATGATAAATGAAAGTGAGCAGTATTTGTCAAATGCAATGCGTTTTTATTGCAGAAGTGTTTTTGAGGCACTCAACGATAATGACGTTTCGAAAATTAGTTTTTATTCATTAAAATAGTTAGAGAGGTGAATGATGAGCTATAGATTTATGAGAATGTTTATATTCTTTGACCTGCCTGTTATTACCACTGAGAACAGAAGAAACTATGCACGTTTCAGAAAATTTCTCATTAAAAATGGCTTTATCATGATGCAGGAGTCTGTTTATTGTAAAATGGTGATTAATCAGACCGCGGCTAACACTGTCATGAGCAATATCAAAAGCAATAAACCTCCTGACGGACTTGTGCAGGTGCTAAATGTTACTGAAAAGCAATTTGAGAAAATGGAGTTTATAACAGGCAGCTTCAAAAGCGATATAGTTGACAGTGATGAAAGATTGGTGATTTTATGACTATTGCATATCCAGCTTTCAATTTATACTGTGAGCTAGAAGAAAGCACGGTTTTGAATTTAGTAATTGAAAATCAGCAGATATTCAGTGATGTAATATCCGATATATATGATCAGTGTTCAGGCGAAAGTGGCAGACTGATTTTGTCGGAAAATAATGAACCGCTTGAATTAAGAAAGCGTGCAGAGCTTATAACTCAGATAATACCTTTTGAAATAAATCAGCGTGATCTTGTAAATAAGCTGTATGCTGAGATAAAAAATGTATCGGTAAATGAACGTTTCTATCAGCATACTCAAAAGCTTATGGCTGATATAGCTTTGTATATTTACATGATAACTGAGTCAGCTGATAATGAAATAGAAATTGATGTTCCACAGGACATAAGCGGTATACTTAAAGCTTTTGGTGTACGTTTTTATGATAAAAAAATGGAACTTTCAGAAAAGATCATAGAATATATGACTGCTGTAAACAAATTTAAAGGAGAGCGTGTATTTTTCTTTGTTAATCTTCGAAGTTATCTGACGGACCGGCAAACTGAGCTTTTATACAAAGACATGCTGCTAAGAAAATTTAAAGTGATCTGTATTGAAAATAATGAACACACGCACCTTGAATATTCAAAAACTTTGATAATAGACAAGGATATGTGCGTTATCTGAATTTTGTTGACTTTTTATATTTGTATGCTATAATATAATTACTGCCTAATATAAAATGCACTGATGAGTAGTGTCATTATCTTAAATTTGAGGTTTGAGAGTAGTGTAATTTTATAGGGTAGTAAAACACCCACTTAGTTTTATCTATCCGAAAAAAGGTTTGAGAGTAGTGTAATTTTATAGGGTAGTAAAACGTAAAGTGTTAAAGCAGTGAAGTGAGTACAGTTTGAGAGTAGTGTAATTTTATAGGGTAGTAAAACCCTATATCACCGTTAAAAATGCCTGCGCCAGTTTGAGAGTAGTGTAATTTTATAGGGTAGTAAAACTTCAATTTTCAGTCGTAAGGCGTGTTTATGGTTTGAGAGTAGTGTAATTTTATAGGGTAGTAAAACAACGTGCATAACTATTATATTACGGTCATAGTTTGAGAGTAGTGTAATTTTATAGGGTAGTAAAACTGGTAACATTGTATCAGGGATATATGTGCTGTTTGAGAGTAGTGTAATTTTATAGGGTAGTAAAACGCAGAGGAAGAGAGGAAATGCGGTGCGGAAGTTTGAGAGTAGTGTAATTTTATAGGGTAGTAAAACCTTTGACGTTACAACAAAGCACACTGAGTGTTTGAGAGTAGTGTAATTTTATAGGGTAGTAAAACTTGGATTGGCAATAACAAATTCTGTAGGTAGTTTGAGAGTAGTGTAATTTTATAGGGTAGTAAAACTGAGCCTATGCTGCACCTCTTGAATGTCGCGTTTGAGAGTAGTGTAATTTTATAGGGTAGTAAAACTTTGCACATAATCTCCTGCATATTGAAGTTGTTTGAGAGTAGTGTAATTTTATAGGGTAGTAAAACGGTTGTGGGCGTTGAATGATGTCACTTCTTGTTTGAGAGTAGTGTAATTTTATAGGGTAGTAAAACATCGTCTATCCGCAGACCATAGCGCAAAGCGTTTGAGAGTAGTGTAATTTTATAGGGTAGTAAAACCCGCCGCCCCCCCACGCAGCGAGGGGACGGTTTGAGAGTAGTGTAATTTTATAGGGTAGTAAAACAAAAATTTCCGTTCAGACCTCACGCACGGTGTTTGAGAGTAGTGTAATTTTATAGGGTAGTAAAACTGCTATAAGAATAGAAAATGCCTTGCCGATGTTTGAGAGTAGTGTAATTTTATAGGGTAGTAAAACTAATTATAGCAGACTATACACTGTCTGTCAGTTTGAGAGTAGTGTAATTTTATAGGGTAGTAAAACTCTTATCAATTGCCTTAAAGCAACGAGTAAGTTTGAGAGTAGTGTAATTTTATAGGGTAGTAAAACTTTTCGGTTAGTCATATGGAATTACCTCGCGTTTGAGAGTAGTGTAATTTTATAGGGTAGTAAAACAACGGCGAATATGTTAGCTGATTGCGTGGTGTTTGAGAGTAGTGTAATTTTATAGGGTAGTAAAACCAACTATTCTTCATCACGTCAAGCATCTTAGTTTGAGAGTAGTGTAATTTTATAGGGTAGTAAAACTTTCACATCTTGTGAACATTGATACGTTGTGTTTGAGAGTAGTGTAATTTTATAGGGTAGTAAAACTGCCATTCGCACGAATTGAGGGTGACGGCAAGTTTGAGAGTAGTGTAATTTTATAGGGTAGTAAAACTGGAGCTTGGAGAAAAAGCCTAAAGCTCAGGTTTGAGAGTAGTGTAATTTTATAGGGTAGTAAAACTGAGCCAGATATAGCACGCACGTCAACCTGGTTTGAGAGTAGTGTAATTTTATAGGGTAGTAAAACTTTGCGGCATATCTTAACTGGGCTGAGCAGGTTTGAGAGTAGTGTAATTTTATAGGGTAGTAAAACAGTGCTCCGGCACATACTCTGCCGGCTCCAGTTTGAGAGTAGTGTAATTTTATAGGGTAGTAAAACTTTTTTGTAATTTGTTCAATACTATGTGACGTTTGAGAGTAGTGTAATTTTATAGGGTAGTAAAACTCATTCACGGGGTTCGTTACACACATACCAGTTTGAGAGTAGTGTAATTTTATAGGGTAGTAAAACTCCGCATATGTGAAAGCCGAGTTCGGACTTGTTTGAGAGTAGTGTAATTTTATAGGGTAGTAAAACCCTGCGCTGTGTTTGGTGCGAACTGCGTTGTTTGAGAGTAGTGTAATTTTATAGGGTAGTAAAACCATCGACCTTGGAAGTTTTACCGCCGTAGGTTTGAGAGTAGTGTAATTTTATAGGGTAGTAAAACGCGCAGATTGGCGGCGTTATGCAAAGGAAAGTTTGAGAGTAGTGTAATTTTATAGGGTAGTAAAACATAATGGCACTGCCTACGTCTTCCACTACGCGTTTGAGAGTAGTGGAATTTTATAGGGTAGTAAAACTCTGGTTGTCGTGCGTATGAAACACATTCAGTTTGAGAGTAGTGTAATTTTATAGGGTAGTAAAACGAATGAAAACACATAATCTGAAACTTAGCAGTTTGAGAGTAGTGTAATTTTATAGGGTAGTAAAACCGCTAGGGACGGCAAAATGTGTATATGCAGGTTTGAGAGTAGTGTAATTTTATAGGGTAGTAAAACCGTTCATTTATGGGTGTGATGATTTAACCGTTTGAGAGTAGTGTAATTTTATAGGGTAGTAAAACTTGTCGTAAGCCAGAGAGATAACTATTCGTTTGAGAGTAGTGTAATTTTATAGGGTAGTAAAACCATAAATTCAGCCGTTGAAACTGGCACAACGTTTGAGAGTAGTGTAATTTTATAGGGTAGTAAAACGTAAATTATAATGAAAGTTACGCAGATTGCGTTTGAGAGTAGTGTAATTTTATAGGGTAGTAAAACATTAATGATACAAAAACCACTAACACGGGAGTTTGAGAGTAGTGTAATTTTATAGGGTAGTAAAACAAACGCAGTTTATGAAAAGCTCACAGACGAGTTTGAGAGTAGTGTAATTTTATAGGGTAGTAAAACATTCGAGAATATGCTTCATGAAATTAGTGAGTTTGAGAGTAGTGTAATTTTATAGGGTAGTAAAACTCAACGATAGCTCCGTTTCCTGCACTTGGCGTTTGAGAGTAGTGTAATTTTATAGGGTAGTAAAACTATGAACGTGTCTGCGGCTACTGTGGCAGCGTTTGAGAGTAGTGTAATTTTATAGGGTAGTAAAACTCTTTGGACTTTTGGTAAGAGACGAATTTAGTTTGAGAGTAGTGTAATTTTATAGGGTAGTAAAACGAGTGCAGTGAAATGCAGTGAAATGCAGTTGTTTGAGAGTAGTGTAATTTTATAGGGTAGTAAAACCGCTAGGGACGGCAAAATGTGTATATGCAGGTTTGAGAGTAGTGTAATTTTATAGGGTAGTAAAACGAGCTGTCATTCGCCGTATCATCACTTCTTCGTTTGAGAGTAGTGTAATTTTATAGGGTAGTAAAACATAGACAAGCTGTCTGAGCGTGTGGACAAGGTTTGAGAGTAGTGTAATTTTATAGGGTAGTAAAACGGTGGTTTATATCCTATACTGACACTAACGGTTTGAGAGTAGTGTAATTTTATAGGGTAGTAAAACTAATTATTAATATTATAACCAGAAGAACTAGTTTGAGAGTAGTGTAATTTTATAGGGTAGTAAAACCAACTTGCCGCACGAAATGCAGACGAAATAGTTTGAGAGTAGTGTAATTTTATAGGGTAGTAAAACTGTAAAGTAACTACTATCAGTGCAGGTGGAGTTTGAGAGTAGTGTAATTTTATAGGGTAGTAAAACTAGTTTCATCTACTACATTTAGAACATCCAGTTTGAGAGTAGTGTAATTTTATAGGGTAGTAAAACTTATAAAAAGGAAGCAAGGGTCAAATGCAAGTTTGAGAGTAGTGTAATTTTATAGGGTAGTAAAACATACGGACGTCTTTTAAGCACACCATCCTGTTTGAGAGTAGTGTAATTTTATAGGGTAGTAAAACCCGTATGAATACCAGCACCTGACACTGTTGGTTTGAGAGTAGTGTAATTCTATAGGGTAGTAAAACTGACGACATCATGTGTGATGAAGCAAAGCCGTTTGAGAGTAGTGTAATTTTATAGGGTAGTAAAACTTCCAAGACAGGATATTGTTCTTACACCAAAAACTGAAAATAGATTATTTTTTTGTGGATGAAAGATATGAGCAGTGATTTCCGTTGTATGAGAATGAATCGTTCTACATTGGAAAATCGATAGCCGGATTGAAGTTGAATCAGTCGGCACAGAATCCGATTACATATCTGTATCCACTGGAGAAAGATAAAATTCATATTTAACGAAATTGACAAATTGGAATTTGAGAAGGTAAGTGAATGGGATATCACGACACAAGATACCAAAGATACCATGGAGGAATATGATAATGTCGAAAGATGAGTATTTGATAACCGATACGCCCCTCAAAGCGTTGACGGTTTTTGCAATGCCAATGATTCTTGGAAGTTTTTTTCAGCAAATATACAATATGGCCGACTCTATTATTGTCGGCCAGTTTGTTGGTTCTTCCGCACTTGCAGCTGTCGGTGCATGTGCAGCATTGACCAATGTGTTCATTTGTGTGGCACTGGGAGCCGGTGTCGGAGCCGGTGTGCTTGTGAGCCGTTATTTCGGAGCCAGGGAGTATGGCAAAATGAAAACAATCGTGTCAACATCTTTGATTAGCTTTTTGCTTCTAAGTATAGTCCTTGGTGTTTTTGGCTTTTTCTTCGCCAACTCGATGATGAGTGGACTGCAAACCCCTGCCGACATACTGGATGATGCAGTACTGTATCTGCGGGTCTATTTTGTGGGCTTTCCGTTTCTGTTTATGTATAACATTCTTTCTACCATGTTCACCTCAATCGGCGAATCCAAAATTCCGCTAGGACTGCTGATTTTTTCGTCCATCCTGAATATTTTAATGGATCTTTGGATGGTAGCCGGGCTAGGTCTCGGTGTGTTCGGTGCGGCTATTGCAACACTGATTGCACAGGGAATTTCAGCCGTGTTTTCGTTTTTGATCTTTCTGTCTCGGATGCGGCAATACAAAAGTTCCTTTAGCAGGTTCGACCGGCAGGGGCTGTATTCCATGCTTCGCATTGCGGTGCCATCGGTTTTGCAGCAGTCCACAGTGTCTATCGGTATGATGATCGTGCAGGCAGTTGTAAATCCTTTCGGTACACAGGCACTCGCCGGGTATGCGGCAACGATGAGGGTGGAAAATGTTTTTTCATTGATCTTTGTATCCATCGGCAATGCGGTTTCGCCGTATGTTTCCCAGAATCTTGGTGCAAAGAAAATTGATCGTATCAAAAAAGGCTACCATGTTGCACTGATGCTGGATCTGTGCTTTGCGGTCATTGCGTTTGTGACCATTGAAGCGCTGCATACGCAGATCTCTTCACTGTTCTTAGGAAAAGACGGAACGGCATTGGCCTATCAGGTGTCTGGTGATTATATGAGGTGGCTTGGTTACTTTTTCATCTTCATGGGTATCAAGATGGCAACCGATGGAGTCCTTCGCGGTCTCGGAATTATGCGTCCGTTCCTCGTTGCAAACATAGTGAATCTTGCGATTCGTCTGTCCGTTGCCCTGATCTGTGCACCACGTTTCGGCATCGCCTTTGTCTGGCTTGCGATACCAGTTGGCTGGCTTGCAAACTTTTTAATCTCCTATGTGGCTCTAAGGAGATCATGGCCGACTGATAAAATGGCATACATTAGTTAAATTCCAGTTTGTAGGGATGACATGAAAAATGAAGTTTAAGGAACAGAACTTTACCTTGTTTGCCT
>OIGD01000076.1_pt1 | contig 117869 bp, 116 predicted proteins | sample 1582211 | NCBI WGS metagenome assembly OIGD01 (sample SAMN04414078, study PRJEB24778) | human gut metagenome | material: faecal | host: Homo sapiens
GTATTTATGAAAATTTAAATAATTAAATTTTTATTACATAAATCTTAAAATAATGTTTAAATTTAATGTTCCACGTGGAACATTAAATATTTTTTGAAAATATAATTTAATTGTTAATTGTATTATTTAATCTTTAGTATGTTGATTTAAACACATTATTAATTATTTATATAGAAATTATTATTTTAACGTGTTGGTATGATTATTAACACTTTTATAATAATTAAAACAATGTTTCACGTGAAACATATAGTGTTTTATTATTTTGAATACTTCACTTTTTATGTTATAATGTATTCGTGCAATGGATGACGTGGAACCAGGTCAGAATCGGAAGATAGCAGCCTTAACATTAATCATTCATGTGCACTTTTTTTAAAGGAGAAAATCAATGAATGAGAGTTATCAACAAATTTTATATAAATTAGCTATGAAAGCTTATAAGAAGGGTGACATACCAGTTGCAGCAATTTTAGTTAAAGATAATAAGATAGTAGCAAAAGCTTATAATAAAAGGTTTAAAAATAATAGTTTACTAGGTCATGCTGAAATAATATGTATTTTAAAAGGTACAAAAAAGTTAAAATCATGGAGATTAACTGACTGTGATTTATATGTTACTTTGGAACCTTGTGCTATGTGTCGTGAAGTTATTAAGGAAGCTAGAGTTGAAAATGTTTATTATTTATGTGATAAGACAAAAAATGTGGTTAATAAAACGCATTTTATTAAGTTAAATAGCAGTACAAATGACCTGTATTCTAGGTTGTTAACAGATTTTTTTGATACTCTTAGAAAATAATTAAAATGTAGCGAACAAATGTAATTAATTGCTTGACTTATACACAAGTATGTGCTATATTATTGAGTAGTTTGGAGGCGATAAAATGGCATACACTGCTTTATATAGAAAATACAGACCATCTAATTTTGCAAGTGTGGTTGGACAGGAAGTTGTAGTAGATATTTTGAAGAATTCTATATTAAATAATAAGGTTAGCCACGCTTATTTATTTACTGGACCAAGGGGTACTGGTAAAACGAGTATAGCTAAGATTCTTGCTCATGCTGTAAATTGTCTTAAATTTAACGGCGATATATGTGGTGAGTGCGAAGTTTGTAAGAATTTAGAGATAAATGATAGTGATATTATAGAAATAGACGCTGCAAGTAATAATGGTGTTGATGAGATTAGAACTTTGAGGGATAATGTTAAATTGTTGCCAAGTTTTTGTAAGTATAAAATTTACATTATTGACGAAGTACATATGTTGTCTACAGGCGCTTTTAATGCGTTATTAAAGACACTAGAAGAACCACCTAGTCATGTCATTTTTATTCTAGCTACAACTGAACCTAATAAGATACCTTTAACTATTTTGTCAAGGTGTCAGAGATTTGACTTTAATAAGATTTCTAATGAAAAATTGGTTAGTAGACTTCTATATATTGCTACTCAGGAAGGAAAAATCATTGATAAATCAATTTTAGAATATATTGCTGAGATTTCTGATGGTGGATTAAGAGATGCAATTAATTTGCTTGACCAAGTTATATCTTTACCACAGGAATGTGTTACTTTAGAAGAGATTGATAGATTATCTGGTAGAATTTCTCAAAATACTTTATTTGAATTACTAAGTGCTATTTCAACTGGTAATTATCTTTCTATTTTAAATATTTCTGATATAATTTACGGAGAAGGCAAGAATTATAAAGATATTGCTGATGGAATGTTAGCAATTGTCAGAGATTTGAGTATTAATTTTGAGGTTGATAGTTATTTTAATAAGGATTACTCTTCAAAACTTGCTACTATTAATATACCTTTTGATAAATTAATTTCTATTACATCTCTTTTAAACGAACTTATAAAAGAATTAAAAAATTCTAATGACCCTAAAATGCTTTTTGATATTTATATGGTCAATATTTGTAATAGTTTGTCATCTAAAGGTAATTTAAGTGTTAAAAAAGAAGATATTAACAATTCTCATACGGTTGAACTTAAAAATAAAGATGTTAATAACATATCTAATATCAAAGAAAATAAAGAAAAATTAGATATTAACAAAGACTCAGATGAGGATACTATAAATGAAGAAACAGTTAACACTTCAAATGATATAATTAATGGTGATTTAAAGAGTATAAGAATTAATAATGTATTAGCTGAAGCAGATAAAAAAATTTTAAACAATATAGTTAAGTCGTATGATAAGATAGGCGATTATGTTTCTAATAAGGTTTATAATACTCTTTCAATTTTGCTTTTGGATGGTCATGTAGTCGTTGCTTCTACAAAATATTTGCTATTTGCCTTTGAAAGTGAAGAAGATGTGACTTTATTTGATAATAATTATAAACAAATTGAATTATTTATTAAGGAAGTGTTTGAAGAAACATATAAAGTAGCTGCAGTAACAAAAAAAGAATGGCAAAGGATAAAGGAAGATTTTATAAAAAATAAAAAAAATCAAATTCCGTATGTATTTATTGATGAAAATGATGTAAAATTAGATATGGGTGTAAGTTTTAATGATTTAGAAAACTCAGCATTAGATTTATTTGGAGAAGACACAATAAGTGTTAGATAGGAGGAAATTATGAATATACAAAATTTAATGGCACAAGCTCAAAGAGTACAAAAAGATTTAGAAAGGGCTAATAATGAGATAGAAAATACTGTTTTTGAAGGTGTTAGTGGAGCAGTTAAGGTAACTATATCTGGTAAACATGAAGTTAAAAGCGTAGTGATTACTGATGATAGCGTTTTAAGTGATAAAGAAATGCTTGAAGATATGATTTTAATTGCTGTTAATGATGGATTAAAGAAAATTTCAAAAATGAAAGAAGAAAAAATGGGTAAATATACTGGTGGTTTAGGGGGACTTTTCTAGTATAATGATTTATCCTGATGAATTTGAAAAATTAAAAGAAAGTTTTCAGTTATTGCCTGGTGTGGGAGAAAAGTCTGCTGAAAGATATGTTTATGCAGTTAATGAAATTGATATTGATAAAATAGAAGAATTTGCTGCTAATTTAAACAGATTTAAAGAAAATATGAGAAAATGTAAGGTATGTGGACATTTAACTAATAAGAAAATTTGTAATATTTGTGATAATGAACATAGAGATAAGTCTACTATTTGTGTTGTGGAAGACTCAAAAAGTGTGTTTATGTTTGAAAAAACTGGAAAATATAGTGGAGTTTACCATGTGCTTGGTGGATTAATATCTCCAATTGATGAGGTAAATCCAGAAGATATTAATTTAAATTCTTTGATTTCTGAACGTATTAATGATGAAGTAAAAGAAGTTATAATTGCACTTAACCCTTCTGTAGAAGGTGAAATGACTAGTCTTTATATTCAAAAGTTATTAGAGAAAAAGAATGTAAAAGTTTCTAGACTTTCTTATGGACTTCCAATGGGTGCAGACATTGAGTATTTAGACCCATTAACAATTATTAGAGCAATTGATGATAGAAAATTTTTGTCATAAATAATGAATAAGTTTATACTATTAATTGGAGGATATTATGCAATTTATAGTATTAGTTATTAAAAGACTTGTGATGGCTTTATGTATGCTTTATACAGTTGATTTGATTACTTCAAGTGCAGGGTTTATAATACCTATTAATGTTGTAAGTGTTATATTTGTAAGTTTATTAGGTATTCCTGCTTTGTTTGGTCTTGCATTTTTAAAGCATTTTATGTGAGATAGTAGGTGGTATTATGGAAGAAAAGCTTAGTAATTATTTTGAACAAATGGCTAGTCAAGATAGGATTAGTCATGCTTTTTTGGTGTGTAATACTGAATATTCTGTTATAAAAGAAGAACTCTCTTTCTTGTTAAATAATTATTTTTTTGAAGAAAGTGTTGATATTGATAATTGTAGTGATGTGGTTATTGTTAAACCCATAAATGATAAAATTGTTAAAGAGCAAATATTAGAACTACAAAATAAACTTAAAAGTTATAGTCAAACTCATAAAAACAGAGTGTATATAATTAATGAGGCTCATAAAATGAATGATTATGCAGCAAATTCACTACTAAAATTCTTGGAAGAACCAGAAAGTAATATTTATGCTTTTTTGATAACTACTAATATAAATAAGATATTACCAACTATAAAGAGCAGATGTCAGGTTTTATCAATACAAAATATCAAAGTTTTAGATATTAAAAGTTATTCAGATGAAGTAATTCTTAAAACAATTCAATTAATTAGACTTATGGAAGAAAAAAAGTCTTCTTCTTTTGGGTATTTGTATGATATAATTAGTAAGAAGGAAGAAAAAGATAATGTAATTAATATGTTAAAAATTATGAAATACTTTTATAGTGATGTTTTTAATCTTATATTAGGTAGAAATATTATTTATTTTGAAGAGTATCTAAGTGATTTAAAGTATGTAAGTGATTTAAATTCTACACATGATATTATTAGAAAGATGTTTGTACTTAGTAAGAGTGAAAATAAACTTGAGTATAATTTAAATATTAATTTATTTATGATAAGACTTATTAGTGAGATGGTAGGTGATTAAATGAAAAATGTAGTTGCTGTTAGTTTTAAGGAGAATGGAAAGTATTATTTTTTCAATGGTAATAATTTGAAAATAAAAGATGGAGACTTTGTTGTTGTGACTACTGAAAGAGGTCTTCAAGTGGGTAAAGTTATAATAAGTAATATTATTAATAAAGAAGAATTAAGTAATATGAAAGATGTAGTGAGAATTGCAACACCTAAGGATTTGAAAATACATGAATCTAATTTAAAAAATGCTGAAGAAGCTTTAAATACTGCTAGAAAAATAGCGCAGAAGTTAAAACTTAAAATGAATTTAATTGAAGCTAGTTTTACTTTTGAAAGAAATCAGTTAATCTTCTTCTTTCTATCTGACCAAAGAGTAGATTTTAGAGATATGGCTAAAGAATTAGCGTCAATTTATAAAACAAGAATTGAGTTAAGACAAATTGGTGTTAGAGATAAGGCAAGAGAAGTTTCTGGAATTGGGCAATGTGGGCGTGTTTTGTGTTGCGCAAGTTATATGAAAAATTTTGTTGATTCCGTTTCAATAAATATGGCTAAAAATCAAAACTTAGCGCTTAATCCTAGTAAAATTAATGGGCAGTGTGGAAGGTTACTTTGTTGTTTGACTTATGAAGATGAAGTGTATTCTGAAAATAGAAAAGAAATGCCTATTTTAGGAGAAAAAGTAGAGACTGAAAAGGGAACTGGGACTGTGGTTTCAATTGATATATTAAAGAAAATTTATGTTGTTGATGTTCCTAATGAAGGTAGAATTGAAGTTACTTTGAAAAGTAAGTGTGATGAATGTGAAAAATGTAATTAATGATTTAGTTGGCTATGATGGGTTAAAGATAGTCCAAAACAATGAGTACTTTAATTTCAGCTTGGAGTCTGTTATGATTCCAGGATTTTGCGTGCTTAGAGATAATATGAGAATACTTGATTTGTGTACGGGAAATGCTCCTATACCAATGATACTTAGTACCATTACAAAGTCTAATATATTGGGAGTTGAAATTCAAAAGGAAATTTATGATTTAGCAAGTGAGTCTGTTAAAATTAATAATTTACAAGATAGAATAGAGTTATTAAATATGGATGTTAAAGATTTAGATAAGGTATTTGAAACAGATACGTTTGATTTGATAACTTGTAATCCTCCTTATTTTAAAGTGTGTGAGACAAGTAATTTGAATGATAATATGGTTAAGTCTATTGCAAGACATGAAATACTTTTGAATTTAGAAGATATTTGTAGAATAAGCAGAAAATTACTAAAGAATAATGGAAGTTTGGTTCTAGTTCATAGAACTGATAGACTTGTTGAAATAATAAATATGCTTACAAAGTATAATTTGCAGCCGAAAAGAATTAGATTTGTTTATCCTAAAACGAAAGAAAATTCAAATTTGGTATTAATTGACGCTAAAAAAAATGGAAAAGTTGGATTAAAAGTTTTAGAACCACTTATTTGTCACAATAGTGATGGCAGTTATACAGAAGAAATAAATAGAATGTTAGAGAGGTAGTTATGATACAAAAGAGTTATGATAAGGAAATTAGTAATTGTTATATAGTACCTACACCTATTGGAAATATGAAAGATATGACCTTTAGAAGTGTTGAAGTGCTTAAACAAGTAGATGCAGTTTTTGCGGAAGACACTAGAGTGACTGGCGTACTTTTAAATAACTTAGATATTAAAAAGAAGATTTATCAAAATCAGAAATTTAATGAAGCTAAAGCTAGTGGTGTGGCAGTGGAGTTATTAAAAGAAGGAAAAAATATTGCCGTTGTTACAGATAGGGGAACTCCACTTATAAGTGACCCTGGAAATGTTTTGGTGTCTGAAGTTATAAAGAATGGATTTAATGTGATAGCTTTACCCGGCGCTTGTGCTTTTGTACCTGCTTTAAATATGTCTAATATTAATCAAGAAAAATTTTTGTTTTATGGTTTTTTGAGTTCTAAAGAAGGACAGGCGTGTCATGAATTAGAGAAGTTAAAGAGTATCAACTTTACAATAGTTTTATATGAAGCACCTCATAGACTTTATAAAACTTTACAAAATATAGAAAAAATCTTGGGAAATATTCAAATAAGTATTTCCCGGGAAATAACTAAGCTTCATGAAGAGGTGTTTAGGGGTAGTGTTAGCGAGGCTTTGGAAATTTATAAAGAAGTGAAAGGCGAAATTGTAATCGTTATTGATAATAATAAGAATGAAGTTGACTATGAAGTTTCTTTTAAGGAAGTTATGGACTTAATTAAACTTGGTGTTAAACCTAATGATGCAGTTAAATATGTTTCTAAGAAAAATGAAGTTAGTAGGAATATTTTATATAGTATGTATGAGGAGGGTAAGAAATGAAATTAATCGTTGGACTTGGTAATCCCGGAGAAGAATATCAAAATACTAGACATAATGCTGGATTTATGGCTATTGATAATTATATTGATGGGGCAAATTTTAAGAAGAAAGATAATTATATGATAGTTGAAAAGGTAATTAATGGAGAGAAAATCTTATTTGTTAAACCTCTTACTTATATGAATGATAGTGGACAGGCTGTTAGAAAAGTAATGGATTATTATAAGATTAACTTAGAAGATATTTTAATAATCTATGATGATATGGATTTTAATGTTGGAACTATTAAGATAAAAGCGAGTGGTTCAAGTGGTGGACATAATGGAATCAAGAGTATTATTAAATGTTTAGGTACAGAAAACTTTAAGAGAATTAGAATTGGAATATCTAAACCTGAAGGAGATACAATTGATTATGTCTTGGGAAAATTTAGCAAGCATGATTTGAATAATTTATATTATGTGTTTAATACTATTAATAGGATAATTGAAGATTTTGTAGTCTTGCCATTTGAAAAGTTAATGAGTAAATATAATGGGTGAATATTATGCTTAATGGTTTGTTTGATTTTAAATTTAAAGATGGAATGAAGATTAACGTTAGTAAAAATGAAATATACAATCAAATGCTCTTGTATATGTTTTTTGCTTGGAAGAAAAGCGTTGTTATAGTTACTCCAACTTTAAATGAGGCTAACCAGCTTTATAGGGATTTACAGTATTATTTAAAGGAAAGTGTGTATATTTTTCCGGATGATGATTTTCTTACTAAGAAAGCTATCGCGTCTAGTCCTGAGTTAATGTACATGAGAATGAAGTTCTTAAATAATATAGATAGTACAGATAATAAGATTTTAATATGTCATACAAGTAGTTTTTTGAAGAAATTTCCAGCTAAAAATAGTTTTGAAGAAAAAGCTATTAATTTGAAAGTTAGTAAAACTATTGATAGAGATGATTTAATAGAAAAGTTAACAAATATTGGTTATAAAAGGGAAAGTTTAGTTACGAATACTGGGGAATTTAGTGTAAGAGGATTTGTAATTGATGTGTTTCCAATATTTTCTGATCATCCAGTTAGAATTGAATTTTTTGATGAAGAGATAGATGAGATTAAGTATTTTAATGAGAATACACAATTGTCTATTCAAAATACGCAAGAAGTTGTCATTAAGCCAGTTAATGATGAATATAATGGTAGCAATTCAAGTATACTATCTTATTTAAATGAGCCTTTATTAGTATATCAAGATTATAATCAAATAAAGATGGTTGAAAAAAGTTTAATAGAACAGATTAATTATTATAATGAAGAAAACTATAATTTTTTATTAGCTGATATAGAGTCTGATAGTAAGTTATTTGTAGATACAATAGAAAATGGAAAATCAGATTTAAATATTGCGGCCGTAAAAATAGTTAACTATAATAATGATGCTAATAAGTTTGTTAGTGATTTAAACGAAAAAAATAGTTTTTTGTGCACTAATGATGAAAAGTTTATTAAGAAATTAAAAATTGATAAGAGCAAAGTAATTGATACAGATTTATTAGAAGGTTTTGTTTATGAAGGCAAAGCTTATTACTCAAAAAATGATTTGAATGGACATGAAGAGAAGATTAAATATAATACTGGTTATAAGATGGGTAAAAAGATAGATTCTATTGATAAACTGGAAGTTGGAGATTATGTCGTTCATAAGGAGTCAGGGATTGGTGTTTATATGGGAATAAGCACTATAATGAAGAATGGTTTACCAAGAGATTATATTTTGATTAAGTATAAGGGGGACGATAAATTATATTTACCTGTTGATAAAGTAGATAAACTTTATAAGTATTCTTCTAAAGATGGTGCAAGGCCTGTCATTCATAAGTTAAATAGTGTTGAATGGCAAAAAACAAAGATGAAGATTAGAAAGAAAATTCATGATATAAGCGAAGAGTTAATCAAAATTTATAAAAATAGAAGTATATCAAAAGTTGAACCTTTCAAGGAAGATACACCAGAGCAACAGATTTTTGAGAGTGAATTTGTTTATCAGGAAACTCCAGACCAATTAAAGACTACTATGGAAATAAAAAAAGACTTAGAAAGTTCTAAACCAATGGATAGACTTTTATGTGGAGATGTTGGTTATGGTAAGACTGAAGTTGTTTTTAGAGCGATGTTTAAGGCAGTAATGAATGATAAGCAAGTAATGTACTTATGTCCAACAACACTTTTAAGTTATCAACAGTATATAAGTGCGACTAAAAGATTTAAAAATTATGCTGTGAATATAGCTTTATTAAATAGGTATACTACAGCTAAAGAAGTTAAAAATATTTTATCTGACTTAGAAAGTGGAAAAATTGATATTGTTTTTGGAACACATAGGCTACTTTCTGGTGATATTAAATTTAAGGATTTGGGTTTTTTAGTAATTGATGAAGAGCAAAGATTTGGTGTTATGCATAAAGAGAAAATTAAGGAGATTAAGTCTAATGTTCATGTTCTTTCTGTTTCTGCTACACCTATACCAAGAAGTTTACAAATGAGTTTGATTGGAGTTAGAGATTTATCATTAATTGAAACTCCTCCTGTTAATAAGCTGCCTGTTCAAACTTATGTTATTAGTTACGATGCTTATGTTTTAAGGGATGTTGTATTGAAAGAAAAAGCTAGAGGTGGGCAAGTGTTTATTCTTTATAATAAAGTTGAGGACATGCCTAGCATTGCAGAAAAGTTTAGAAAGCTATTGCCTGAAGTTAGTATTAATTATGCTCATGGAAAGATGAATAAGGAACAAATGCAAGATATAATGTATGATTTTACTTTAGGTAAGTTTGATGTTCTTTTAAGTACGACTATTATTGAAAATGGAATAGATATACCTAATGCTAATACTATTATAGTAATGGATGCTGATAGATTTGGACTTTCACAGCTTTATCAAATTAGAGGAAGAGTTGGAAGAGGAGATAGGCAAGCTTATGCTTATTTGATGTACAATAAAGAAAAGGTACTTGGTGAGACAGCACAAAAGAGATTAGAAGCGATAAAAGAGTTCACTGAGCTTGGAAGTGGTTATAAAATTGCAATGAGAGATTTAAGTATTCGTGGAGCTGGGGATTTACTTGGTAGTGAACAAGCTGGGTTTATTGATTCAGTTGGAGTAGATATGTACATTGAGCTAATTAATGAAGAGTTAAATGGTGTAGTGATGGACGAAGAGGAAAAAGAGACTAATATAGACGATGTTGCTACACATATAGGAAGTGAGTACTCTAATGAAGATGCAATTATAATTGAGATACACAAAATGATAAGTGAAATTAATAGTATTGATGAATATGAAACGGTGTATGATGTTATTAAAGATAGATTTGGTACTGTTAGCGAAGAAATTGATATTTATATGAAACAGGAATTAGTTGAAAAGTTAATTGATAAACTTAAAATTAAGTTGTTAGTTAATGATAAGATGAAATTTACTTTAAAACTAGATAATGATGTGTATAGTAAACTTAATATTGAAGATTTGTTTATTGAGGCAACTAAAATTTGTACAAGATTTAATTTTGCTTTTAGGGCAGATGCTATACATATAAGTTTAAATAAGGAAAATCTAGAGAAACATTACATTAACTATATTATGGAGTTGTTAATATATATAGATAGCAATATTAAAAGATAAAGAAAAACTGATACTTAGTTTTAGCTAGTTATCAGCTTTTTTGTATGTGCCTTTTGTTTTTTCAATTAATTTTATAGTATCTTCTAATGGGTAAAAATCTTTAGTTTCTACTGTTATATTTTGTAGTGTTTTATAGTTTTGAAAGAAATCTTTTATCTCAGCTTTTTGATGTTCTGTTAAATCGTCAAGTGTATTTATGTTATCAAATCTTGGGTCTTTATCTACAACAGCAATTACTTTTTCGTCATTATAACCATTATCAATAACCTTTAAATAACCAAGAACTCTTGCTGGTACAACACAGCCTGGAAATGTTGGGTATGAACTTAATACTAGTATATCAAGTGGGTCTTTATCGTCAGCTATCGTGTTTTCAATATAGCCATATTCTCCAGGATATGTGAGTGCACTATAAAGAACTCTGTCAAGGGTTATTTTTCCAGTTTCTTTGTTTACTTCAAATTTGTTTTTTGTTCCCATTGGAATTTCTATAATTGCGTCTACTATATACTTCATTTTTATCACCTACATTAAGTTTACAAAAATAAAACTGATTTGTCTAGTATAATTATTAAATTTTTATTTAAAATAAGATATAGAGGTGTTTAAATGGATACAGGTGTTGTAAGAAAAATAGATGAACTTGGTAGAATTGTTATTCCCAAGGAAATTAGAAAGAATTTAAATATTAGAAATGGAGAAGATGTAAGTATTTTCGTTAAAGATAATATGATAGTTTTAAAAAAGTATGAAAGAGCTTTAACTATAAAAGAGATATCTCAAAAGTATATTAATGCATTTAAGAAAATTAATGATGATGTTATTTTAATAAGTGATAAGAATTCTATTATAAGTAGTAGTAATTTAGAATATATTGATAAGAAGATAGATACTAAGATATTTAACTTGATTAATGAAAGAAAAAGTGAAGAAGGGACTGTCCTTAATTTAGGTGGAGAAGTTATAAATAGTGCATATATTGTCTCGCCAATAATTGTGGATACTGATGCTATTGGTGCGGTTATTTCTCTTTGTAAAGATAGATTAAATGAAAAAAGTAAGATATTTAATAATGTCATAAACATACTAATTACACTTAATTTATGTTAAATTTAATGAAAATGCTTGCAGAAAGTGAAAAAATATGGTATATTACATAAGCGAAAAGGTTTCTATAACTATATAGTTATGGCGAAAGGAGTGTAATATGAAAAAGGGTATACATCCAGAACTAAAAGAATGTAAGGTAAAATGTGCTTGTGGTAATGAGTTCACAACTTTAAGTACAAAGAGTGAAATTCAACTTGAAACTTGTAATAAATGTCATTCATTTTATACAGGTAAACATTTAACTGCAAGAACTGGTAATGTTCAAAAGTTTAAAGAAAAATATGGAATGAAATAGTCAAGTAAATGACTATTTTTTTGTTTGCTTGTGTAATTTGTGTAAAATTAGTTTATAATATATATTGAAGAGGTGTTAATTAATGAGAGTTGGAATAGCAAGTGATCATAGAGGATATAAAGTAAAAGAAAAGTTAAAGAAATATTTTGTAAAGAAACGTATTGAGTTTGTTGATTATGGTACAGATTCAGAAGAGATAGTTGATTATCCCGTGTTTGCGACTTCAGTTTGTAAAGGTGTTATAAGCGGCGAAGTAGAATGTGGTATACTTATATGTGGTACTGGTATTGGAATGAGTATTGCTGCTAATAAATTTCGCGGTATCATGTGTGCAAAAGTAGATAATAGTGATGAAGCAAGACTTGCTAAAGAACATAATCACGCTAATGTGATAAGTTTTTCTGAGAAGAAAACTATGTGGGAGATTAAAGATATGGTGGATGCTTATTTAAAGGCTACACCATTAGAAGGTGAAAGATATTTAAGAAGAATAGAAGAAATCAAGGATATAGAAAAAAAGAGAAAGTACTAGTTTTAAGTACCAAATTTGACTTTTTTTCTTTTTTTTGCTATAATTTAGATGTGTGGAGCATTATGCTAGTCAAACACACCTTATGAAGATGGGGCTAAAAATCCATCAATTGTGCAATGTCACTTTATATATTTTGCTTCTTTCGCCCAGATTGGGGCAGGTATGTAATTTTAGGTATTAGGAGAAGATATAACGGCATATATTCATATCCTATTATCAGATGAATTAGTAAAAAGCATATGTCGTGAGTGGGATATAGGGATATTATTTGAAATATAAACTGCAAAAGCGAATAAATAAGGTTAATGTTTGCCTGGGAAAACCTCTAGCATGTCTATATTATAAAGATTGAAGTGCGGACTAAGTGGTGATCGAGTGGTCATTTAAGGTAACTGATGATTAATATTATGAAAGAGAAATCGCCGGTGGGTAACCTAAGGTTAATATTAGAGAAATTCAACTCGACCAAAGCCGTAAAATTAATTTATAGTATTCCATACATTTTTTCTCAAAGGGAGTTTATTGTAAAGTGAAGAAGAATAATTGGATAGTAAAGGCATTTTTGCTGACTTTTTTTATAGCGTTAATTTTTAATTTTGTATCGAATATAGTTGTAAATAAATTTAATAATATTATAGTTTTATCTGTTTTATGTTTACTGTTTGTTTTAGTAGGTATATTATTTGATATTATTGGTACTGCGGTGTTATCTGCTAAAGAGGCTGTTTTTCATGCTAAGAGTTCTAAAAAGATTAGAGGTAGCAAGGAAGGCGTTTATTTAATAAAGAATTCTAGTACTATTGCAAGTATTTGTAATGATGTAATAGGTGATATATGCGGTATTGTGAGTGGTTCAATTGCTGCTATGCTTGGCATTATAATTGCTAATAAATTTAATATTTCGTTAGTGTTTGTAACTCTTTTAGTAAGTTCTTTTATTTCATCAATTACGGTTGGTGGAAAAGCAATTGGTAAAAGATATGCAATAAAAAATGCTGATAAAATTATATTTGTAGTTGCAAAAGTGTTAAATAGATTTAAATTTAAGAAATAGTATTTTTTATGAATATTATTTTTTTTATAGCATAAGATATTGTATGAAAAAGTATATTTTAGTAATAATTATGTTGATAACTCTATATTTTGGTTATTCAAATAAGAAAGAAAATGAAGTAGTAATTAATCAAGAAGAAAAAGTGAGTAATGTGGATAGTTTAATGGTTAATATGAGTAGTTTTAATGAAAAAGATATGCCTTTAAGTGAGTTTTTAGAAGGTGTCCTTGCATGTGAAATGCCAGCACTTTTTATGGAAGATGCTTTGAAGTCCGGAGTAATTGCAGCAAGAACTTTTTACTTGTATAACTATACTAATAATGAAAATTATATTCCTACTAGTGGTGGACAATGTTATATAACTAAAGAAGAACTTAAAACCAAGTGGGGTAATAAGTATGAAGAGTATTTAAGCAAGATAAAAAAAGTAGTCAAGGAGACTAAGAATGAAGTTATTGTTTATAATGATGAAGTAATTGAGGCTTTTTATTTTAGTATGAGTAATGGATATACAGAAGATGCGAGCAACGTTTTTAATATTTCAAAGCCTTATTTAGTAAGTGTTTCTTCTAGTTATGATAAAGATATTAACAATAATTTTAAAGAGTACTCAGTTGATTTAAGTAGATTTAAAAGTGTGCTTGGCTTAGAAGAAGAGTCTATAGTTATTAACAATATTATTAGAAATCAAAGTAATCGTATTTTAAAGATTTGTGTTAATTTAAAGTGTTATACAGGAGTAGAGTTTAGAAAACTTTTTGGACTTAGAAGTACAGACTTTGATGTAAATATTGAAAATGATATGGTCAGTTTTGTTACAAGAGGGTATGGACATGGTGTAGGAATGAGTCAGTATGGCGCTAATGAAATGGCGAAGTTGGGTTATAATTATAAAGAAATTTTAAAATATTATTATAAAGGTACTGAAATTATGTATAAATAAATAATAATTGTTCACATTAACTAATGGGAGAGTGAACAATGAAAAGTGTTAAAAAATTATTTGTACCTACTGTTTATTTAGTTGCAGTGTTATCTGTGGTTGGATGTGTTTTTCTTACTATATTTAGCATAAACAAGTATTTAACGGAAAGAGAGAGGTTTGATTATTCAATTAATGGTATTATTGATGGTAAAGTAAAACCTGTTCAAGGTGAAGAAGTGAAACCTCAAGTAAATTCAATTATTAGACCTTATAGGGGAGAAGATGTAAGTATTGGAAGATATTTTTATGATTTTGAAGGAGAACAGGCAAGTCAGGAAAAGTCAATAATATTCTATGAAAATACTTATATGCAAAACTCAGGAGTAGATTATGTAAGTGAGAAGGCATTTGATGTCGTAAGTGTTTTAGCGGGTAAAGTAGTAAGTGTTGATGTAGATGAGACTTTAGGAAATATCGTTAAGATAGAACATGATAAAGGAATTATTACAACATACCAAGGAATTGATAATGTCGCTTTAAAAGTTGGTGACAATGTAACACAAGGAACAGTAGTAGGAACGAGTGGTAAATCGTTAGTAAATTCTAATTACACAACTTCACTTCATTTTGAAGTAAGTTATAAGGGTGAACTAGTAGACCCTGAAAATTTTTATTCATTGAATATTGATGAGTTATAATCAACTTTATTAAAAAAGTTGATTTTTTTGTTGAAAAAAGAAGTTTTTTGGAGAAATTTTTAAAAAAGACTTTATTATTTTAAAAAATGTGGTATGATGTATATATGTGATGTAAAAATATATTTGGTGGGGAGAGATGAGAAAATGATAAATTTTGTTATTATGGAAGATAATAAGAGGCATTTAAGAATTACTAAGAAGTATATTAAAAAGTATATGGTTGGTAAGACATTTGAGTATGAAATTTATGGATTTTCAAAGATTAGTCCTAAGTTTACTGGCTTTGTAAAAAGGAATGTATTTAAGAATATATATATTTTAGATTATGATTTAGGGGTTGACTCACTTACTAATGGAGTAGATGCTGCTAGAATAATTCGTCAATATGACTGGACTAGTCCTATAATATTCTTAAGCGTTAATGGGAAAGAGGCGCTGGACGTGTTTAAATCAAGACTACAAATATTAGATTTTGTTGATAAACAAGTAAATCCTGAACTAGAGTTGAGACAAATATTTAAGATTTGTTTCCAACAATTACAAATTAATGATACGTTGAAAATTAACAGAGCTGGTAAAACTTATTGTATTAATTGTAATGATATTCTATATATTTATAGAGATACAGTTGATAGAAAGAGTGTGGTTGTAACTGATAAAAACATAATTCCAATTAATTTACCGTTACATAAAGTTTATGGTTTACTGCCTTTTGAGTTTAGATATAGTCATAAGTCTTATATTCTGAATACTGACAGAGTGGAAGATTATGACTGGGATGATTATTACGTTATATTTGATAATGGTAGTCGAGAACCATTGATATCTAGAACGCATAAAAAAGAGTTAAATGAGATTATGGAGTTGAGGGATAAATGAATTTTGTAGGGTATGTGGCCTGTTATTTGTCAATATTGTTGAATTCTTATGTATTGTTTTGGTGTTATTCTAAAATAGATACTCGCAGAGAAGTTAGTAGATTAAGAGTTTTATTGTCTGTTTTTGTTGGGTCAATACTTGTTTTTGTAGTAAATATGTTTATTACTACTTATATTAAATTTATTTTAATTTATTTAATAATGTGTTTTATGTTTTATTATAATTATAATAATCAAAATAAAATATCAACTTTACTTATTAAAACTTTAGGTATTTACATATTAATGACAATATCAGATGTATTTTCTTCAATTATTTTAATGCAATTTGATTTGTCTTCGCTTATGGATAAAATAAATTATTTAAAAGCTCTTGGAACTTTATTAAATTCAATTTCTATGATTGTATTATTTAATCTAAATAAACTTGTGGGTTGTTTTAAAACTGTAGTGACACTTATAATCGGAAGTAAGAATAATTTAGTACTTTTCTTTGGATTGTTAACATTGACTACTATATGGATAATCGATTGTTTTCATCAAGATAATGCATCAGTTTCTACTTTTATTCTTGCCGTGACTATATTAATATTTTTGAGTTTGTTAATTGCTATTTTGATATATCAATATTTTAAGCGTAAAACTGCTGAAGATGAAAAGCAACAGTTGCAAGTGTTAATGCACGAATATGAAAATATTTTAAATCAAACTAGTGAGAATAGGCATGAGATGTTAAATGATTTGCTAATTTTAAGAAGTGTTTCTGATAAAAATTCTAGTGAGTTTACTAGAACTTTAGATGGTATTATAAGACAATATGATACTAAGAAATTTAAAAAATACACAAGCTTAGCAAAATTACCTACAGGTGTTAAAGGTATGATTTATTATAAAATTGCTTTTATTAACGAGAATGAAATCAATTTTGATACAGTAGTTAATGGTGTAGATTATGCTAAATTTGAAGCAATGGATAAAGAATTATATTACAAAGTTTGTAAAATTTTAGGAATACTTATGGATAATGCAATTGATGCTTGTGTTGAAAGTGACAAAAAGAAGCTCGTTGTTTCTGTTTATACTGAAAATGAAGCTTTATGTGTTGAAATTGATAACAGTTATTCTGGAATAGTTGATAAAGATGGAATTAAGAAGAAGGGTTATACTACTAAAGGTAAAAATCATGGCCATGGACTTACTATTTTAAATAGAATAATTGATGAAACTGAAGAATTAGAATTTGAACAAAGTATTAATGATAATGATAAACTATTTACATCTATATTAAAAATAAAACTCTAGAATAATATCTAGAGTTTTAAAACGATTTCGATTAAAATTACTTAATTAGACTTTCTGGCATTTCTTCTTCATCAAAGAAGCTCCAAACACAAGCTCCTGAAGTAGTTTTACCAATAAGCCCACCTAACATACCTAATAAATTTGCAAATAATTTCATATTATCATTCTCCCTTCTTATAATATTTATAATTATTATAACTTACTCCAAATATTTTGTAAGTTATGGGTAAGATAACAAATACCGCGATAAGTAGTGAAGATAGTATACAGTTTGATAAAGTATTGTTTCTTACAATGAAGAACATCATTGTATATATGGTTCCGTTTATCAAGCTAATTGTTTTAAAAATGGTTCTTCTTTTTTTATTTATTAATGGTCGTTTCTTTGTGTCTGCAGGGGCAAAGAAGGCAAATAGTATTATTGAGGTAATTCCTAATGCTATTTTAACTTTGATATCTATATATAAGGTTTCACAAAGGTATGGAACTAGTAAGAATATAATACTGCTACTTATCCAACAGTCTATACTTCTTTTAGCATGAACTCCATATACAGTTAGTCTTAATATAGTATAAAGTCCCATTAATATTAGAAGTGTTTTCAAATTTCCTAACAAATATGATATTCCAAATATAACAAGTGTTTTAGTAATATTTAAGTATAGGCTAGCTAATCCGTATCTTATTATTTCCAATTGTTCCTTGTCATAACTGTTATACCGTTTTATGTTATTCATTAAGGAATTGATTATAAGGCCTTTCATATTTATCACTTCCGAGAACATTATAAATCTTTTTTTGTAATATTTTAGTTTTTGATAGTATTCTTTCATTTCTTTCATTTTTTATATAAAAAACGATATATTTGTTCACGTCAAAATACAGATGAAGCACGATTTTGGACATTTTACGCAAAAATGCTGTTTTCTAAATTGAAATGTGGTATGATGTAACTACAGCAAGTTAAAAGACATGTTGTGACGTGAAAATTTAGAGGAAGAGAGGTGTTAAGAGTTATGAATACTAGAAAAGGAATAGTCAAGTGGTTCAATAATCAAAAAGGTTATGGATTTATTGACTCAGGTGCTGGTGTTGGAGAAGATGTATTTGTACATTATTCGGCTATTGAACAAGATGGGTATAAGTCATTAAAAGAAGGCGATGTAGTAGAATTTACGTTAATTGATACATCAAAAGGTAAACAAGCAGTTCAAGTTAAAGAAGTTGAACTAACAAGGGTTTAAAATATTAGGTGGCATTAAAGAAAGGAAAATAATCGACGATGACGTTTAGGCTAGTAAATAGATTTTATACAGAAACTGAAGAAGTGTAAAATTATCTAGGGAATGACTACAGAGTGTAGTTTTTTTCTTTCTTTTGTGATAGAATATTAATAGGGAGATGATGATTGATGAAATATTTTATTAGAGGTGACAAATTAGCTGTAACTGATGCAATTAGGGATTATGCAATAAGTAAAATTGACAGAATGGAAAAGTATTTTGATAAACCTGAAGATGTAAGTGTTAAAGTGATTTTTAGTGTTAGAGGTAGAGAACAAAAAGTAGAAATTACTATAAATGGTATAAATTTTGATTTAAGAAGTGAAGTATCACATAGTGATATGTATGCGGCAATTGATTTAGCTGTTGATAAATTAGAACAACAAATGAGAAAGTTTAAGAGTAAACTTATGAGTAAAGAAAGAGTAGAAATTGTTTATGATGAAGATATTATAGATGATGATGTTTTAGAAGATGTTGTTAAAAGAAAGAAAGTTTATTTAAAACCGATGGATGAAGAAGAAGCAATTATGCAGATGGAACTTCTAGGGCATACATTCTTTGTGTTTAAAGATATTAAAACAGAAAAAGTAAATGTTCTATATAAGAGACTTGATGGAGCATATGGAGTTATTGAAACTAATTAATAACTCTTTTTTTCTGTGTAATTTTTGTGAAAAGACTTTTATTATTAGGTTAAATTTGGTAAAATAGATGATGGACGGTGATAATATGAACATATTTAAAAAAATGTTTGACCATGAATATAAAGAATTAAAAAGGTTTGAGGAGTTGGCAGATAAAGTATTAGCATTAGATAGTGAAATGAGTAAGTTAACTCCACTTGAATTAAAAGCTAAAACTAGTGAATTTAAAAGTAGATTAAGTGAAGGAGAGACACTAGATGATATTTTAGTTGAAGCGTTTGCAGTTGTTAGAGAAGCTGCTTATAGAGTGCTTGGAGAAAAGCCTTATAAAGTTCAAGTAATTGGTGGTATTTGTATACATTATGGTAATATTGCTGAAATGAAAACTGGTGAAGGTAAGACTTTAACTAGTACAATGCCAGCATACTTAAATGCTTTAAGTGGGGACGGGGTACACGTTATTACAGTTAATGAGTACTTAAGTGAAAGAGACGCTAATTGGATGGGACAAGTGTATAACTACCTAGATATTAGTGTTGGTGTTAACAAGAAAGATATGTCTAGAGAAGAAAAGAGAGAAGCTTATTCTAAAGATATAACATATACAACTAATAATGAACTTGGGTTTGATTATTTAAGAGATAATATGGTTGTAAGAAAAGAAGATAGAGTTCAAAGAAAACTTAATTTTGCAATTATTGATGAAGTTGATTCAATACTTATAGATGAAGCTAGAACTCCATTAATTATAAGTGGTGGGGTTAGTAAAAGTGCGGACCTTTATAAGTTAGCAGATAAGACTGCTAAGAGTTTAAGAAGTGAAGACTATAATTTAGATGAGAAAACTAGGGGTGTTACTTTAACTGAAGAAGGTATTAAGAAGTGTGAAAAACTTTTAAATGTAGATAACTTATATGATATTAGTAATGCAGGACTCGTTCACAATTTAGATAAAGCACTTGTTGCTAATTATGGGTTTAAGAAAGATGTTGATTATGTTGTTCAAAATGATCAAATTATTATAGTTGATTCATTTACCGGTAGACTTATGCATGGTAGACAATATAGTGATGGATTACATCAAGCACTTGAAGCTAAAGAAGGCGTTAAGATAAATGAAGAAACTAAGGTACTTGCTACAATAACTTTTCAAAATTTATTTAGAATGTATAATAAGTTAAGTGGCATGACAGGTACAGCTAAGACTGAAGAAGAAGAGTTTAGAAATATATATAATATGTATGTTATAGAGATACCTACTAATGTGCCAGTTAAAAGAGTTGATATGGAAGACTTGGTGTATGTTAACATGAGAGGTAAATTTAATGCTCTTGCTAATACTATTGAAGAAATTCATAAGACTGGACAACCAATACTTGTTGGTACTGCTTCTATTGAAAGTTCTGAAAGGTTAAGTGATTTACTTAATAAAAGAGGAATTAAACATGAGCTTTTGAATGCTAAGAATCATGAAAGAGAGGCTCATATTATTGAGAATGCAGGGCAAAAGGGTGCTGTTACTATTGCTACAAATATGGCTGGACGTGGTACTGATATTAAGCTTGGAGAAGGTGTTAAAGAGCTAGGAGGACTTGTTGTTTTGGGTAGTGAAAGGCATGAGAGTAGACGTATTGATAACCAACTTCGTGGACGTGCAGGTAGACAAGGAGACCCTGGTACTACAAGATTTTATATTTCTATGGAAGATGATTTGATGGTTAAGTTTGGTAGTGAAAAGATTAAGGGCATAATGTTAAGTCTTGGATTTACTGAAGATACTCCTATTACACATAAAATGATGAGTAAGAATATTGAGAGTAGTCAAAAGAGAGTTGAAGGATTTAACTATGATAGAAGAAAAGCATTACTAGACTATGATAATGTTATTAGTAAACAAAGAGAAATTGTTTATGAAAGAAGAAATGAAATATTAGATAAGGATAGTATTAGAGATAGAGTTCTAACTATATTTAAAGATTATGTTGTTGAGACTGTTAATGATCATTTTGTACCAGAAGACGTGTTAACTCATAATGATATTGTTAATATATGTGAGATATTTAATTCTAATTTGTTAAAGAGTGAAAAGTTAGTTGAAAAAGATTTAGAGAATAAGAGTATAGATGAAGTACAAAATACTATTTATGATATAGTTGTAAAAGATTATAATGAGAAACTTAAGGATGTACCTAAAGAAATTCAAGATGACTTTGAGAAAGCAATAACTTTAAGAGTGCTTGATAAAAATTGGATGAACCAACTTGATAATATGGAACAACTTAAGGAAGGTATTGGTTTAAGAGGATATGCTCAAACTAATCCACTTCAAGCTTATGCTTTAGAAGGTTTTCAAATGTTTGATAATATGCTTAAGGAAACTAATAGAGAGATTACTACATATTTACTTAAGGCTGAAGTTAGACAAAATTTAGAGAGATATGAGAATAAGAATATTAAGACTAATGATAGTAGTGAAAGCACTAAGAAGACACCTAAGAAAGCAGAAAATAAAATTGGTAGAAATGATCCATGTCCTTGTGGCTCAGGGAAAAAATATAAACAATGTTGTGGTAAATAACTCGCAAAACCCGATAAAATAAGGGAAAACGCGAGTTTTTCTTTTTATCAAAAAATAGCCTAAAATTGGCTTTAGAATTATTTTGTAGTATAATATTTAACAAATTTAAGGAGTTGAGAAAATGAAAGCAGTAAATGGAGAAGAATTAGATTTAGAGAATGATTATAATTTTTTAATGTTATGTAATGATTTTATAGTAGATATTTTAAAATGTACTGATAAATATCAATGGAGTTCCGAAAAAATAGATATTAAAGAAAAGGATATTAAAAAATTTAATTCATCAAAATATGATATATTTTATTTTAGAGAACATGGCTATGCAACAGTAATAAATAGAAGCTTATATAAACATATAGTGTTTTCTCTTGTTGCTGATTATAATACCTATGTATTTGATGCCATTAATTGTGCTTTAAGATATCACTTTGGAACAGCATTTACCTTATTAAGGAAACCATTTAAGGACGATCTTCTTTTATTAGAAATGATTTATGTTAAAGGTTATAGATTTGTACCTGAATTTTTAAATAAACCAATTAAAAATTTTTCTATAGATAAAATAACGAAAGAAGAAAAAAAGAAAATATTAAGAAAATGTTGTAAAAAGATTAATTTCTTCACGGGTAAAAGGATGTATGATTTAAGATATGAAAAAAGTTCAAAGGAGAGTCTAGAAAAAATATGGAATAAAACTTCACATATAATAACAAATGCTAAGGATTATGCAACAGAAGATGGTAACTTAAATATTATATTTGCAACAGAAGATATTGTTGAAGAGAATCTTGTATATTTTTATAAAGTTTGCTGTAGTGTTCAATTATATTTTGTTACTCTTCTTTTAAATATTTTGAAAGATGAAGAACTAATATCTGAAGAATGTTTTAATCAAAACATGGGAAATTTATACTTTGCTTTTTCATGTACATTAGGAAACGATTTGCCTGAAGAAATTGTTAAATCAATAATACTTAAATGTAATCATTGTGGTTCGATTACAAATATAACAAGCAAAATGATAAATAAAAATAATAAAAACAAGACTTTTAAATATAAATGTGAACATTGTAAAAAAGAATCAATAATAAATGGATTTATATTATCATAATTGTTAGTTCAGTTTCAAAATGACATTGGTAAGCGAGTTTAAAACATATAATATTAAATAAAAATAAAGAATAATATGGTATAATGTTTATAGGAGGGTTTTATGGAAATAGGACAATTAAAACAAATATTAATACAATCTTGGAATTTGGAAACATGCTCACCAGGATTAAGAGATAAATGGAATGAAGAAAATCCATCAATAGGACAATGTGCAATTACAGCTCTAATAGTAAATGATTTTTTTGGCGGAAAAATTATGAGATGCATGGCATCATCCGGAAGTCATTACTACAATATAATAGATGATGAACTTGTTGATTTAACAGTAGAACAATTTTTAGGAGAAATTCCTCAATATGAAAATGGTGAAGAGAGAACAAGAGAATATTTGTTAAGTAACAAAGATACAAAAAATAGGTATGAGAAATTACTTTATAATTTAAAACAGTCAATTAGACAGTTTCAAGGCAAACAGTTCAAATTAATTGATTGCAATGGACAAGAGTATTTGAGTAATACCCCAGGAACATTAGCTGGCAATAGAAAATTAAAAATATATGGAAGACTTGACTGCCAATCAGCCAAAAGATGGATTGAAAAAGGTTATTATATTTCAAATAGAGTTTTTTTTCAAAATGAAGGTATAGCAATTGCTGCCGGATATCGTCCATGTGCAAAATGTATGCCTGATAAATATAAAGAGTGGAAAAATGACCAAATAAGAAAAAATAGATTTCAAATGTGTGCTGATCAAAGAACACAATTTATGTCAGAAGAAGTTTCACAAGAATTTAGAGATCTTTTACAATTATGTAGTAACCAACTTTATCTTGATGAAGATGGAATGGTAAAACAGAAGAAGAAAAAGTTATAAAAATTGCAATACAAAAAATATTCGAAAAATACTAATTTTTGAATTTTAGATACTTTTTTAGATACCTTCTGCTAGGTTTCCCGAGTGCTCTCGGAAGCTCCCAAGTGCATTCAATAGCCGAAAAGAGCCAAAAAAAGTTCTGGAAAGCTACCAAAACTCCTACTATAAAAATCCATGTGTAAGTGGCAAAAAGTATAAAAACTGTTGTGGAAAATAATTTAAGATGTGGATAAACATTGTTTTATTCACATTTTTTATATGAGTTAATGGCTATGAATGATAAAATTATAGGAAATGAAAAGAATATAATATTTTATAATGATGAAGATGGAAATGCTAAGATAGAGGTATTACTTGAAAATGAGAATGTTTGGTTAAATGCTGATACTTTAGCGATTCTTTTTGATATTGATAGAAGTGACATTGTTAGACACATTAATAATATCTATAAAGATGAAGAATTGATTGAGGATGGCAAATGTGCAAATATTGCACACATGGGTAATGATGGAAAACAGTAATTAAAGATTGTATGGTTCAGGGTTTTGCTTTAAATTATGATAGATTTATGAAAGCTAGAAAATCTGATCAAGAGTATTTTAAAAGATTACTTGAAAGAATAAAATTAATTCGTACAAGTGAGAGAATGTTTTATCAAAAAATTACTGATATATTTGCTGAAAACTCTGTAGATTATGATAAAAATAGTGAAACAGCTATAATTTTTTATAAGACTATAAAAATAAGTTTTATTATGCAATAACTAGTAGTACTGCAGCAAAAATAATATATAATATTGTTGTGTTAGCCAAGTAATACAGCGTGGTGAAGTTGTGAATGAAGAGAAATTAATTAGTGTATAAAATAGAAATGCAAATCTTTATAATTATACTATTAGTAAAAATATTCAATTTGATTATTTGATAAGTATTATAGTTGTTATGAGAAAGTGAAAGACGCTTATTTCGTAGTTACTTATGCTTCAGTTAGAGATATTATTATTTGTGAATATATTTAAAAAATTAATACACTTTCAATAAAATTGTTGGTGCATTTTTCTTTTTAATGTGGTATTATAATTATAAGGAGGAGTAGAAAGTGATAAAAAAGTATATTAAGAAGTGTGAAATGTATTCTATGATTATTTCTATACTTATGATAGTTTTATCTTTGTTTTTAATATTTAAACCAATTAAATCTATTGAGACTTTTGTATTATTATTTTCAGTTATAATGCTTGTTAATGGTGTTATTGGAGTAGTTACATATTTTACTATTGAAAGTGATGAAAGATTATTTAGTTTTGATTTACTTAGTGGTATTACAAATATTATAGCTGGTGTACTTGTGTTCATTTATAGAAGTAGTTTAGTAGAAGTATTTCCTATTATGTTAGGTATTTATGTTATAGTAAGTAATTTACTAAAAATGCAAATCTCAATTAACTTGAGTAATGTACCTGAAAGTAATTGGGTTTTACTTGTTATTATGTCAATTTTAAATATGATAATAGGTATACTTTTAATTACTAATCCATTTGAGTCTATTATAACAATTACAACATTATGTGGTATTTTCTTATTAGTAAGTGAAGTAATTAGTTTAGTAGAAGAAATATATGTTTTGATTAAAATTAAAAAATTTGAAAAAACTATAGGCATGTAGATTTAATTTACATGTTTTTTCTTTTGTTATGTGATATAATTAGAATGGTGGTTATATTATGGCAAAAGAGAATTTTTTATCGTCAATTTATTTAATTATAAAGAATGAAAAAGGAGAGATACTTTTACAACGTAGAAAGGGTACTAAATTATGGTGTGGGTTTTTAGCTCTTCCTGCTGGGCATGTTGATTTAGGGGAAAACGTGTATGAAGCAATGATGAGAGAAGCTAAAGAAGAATTGAGTATTGAAGTTAGTGTTTCAGATATAATTGATACTTTTGTGGTTAATAGAAAAAATGTGAGTTTACCAAGTTACTTTGATGTTTATTTTGAAATTAAGAGTTACGTTGGAGAAATTAAAATTAATGAAAAAGATAAATGTGAAGAATTAGTGTGGGCTAGAATAGATGATTTACCAAGTGAAATGATAACATTTGAAAAGGAAGCTATAGCTAATAATTCTAATGGAATTAAGTTTAGTGTAATACTTGCTGATAATGAAGAAAAACTAGTTAAAATGAAAAGTGTAAATTCATAAAGGAAGTTATGTCAAATTTAAAGATATAACTCTTTTTTTGTTTAAGTTTATGAAAGAAAATGATATAATTATAGTATATTATATTAAGTGAGGTAAATATGAAGAAGTATTATAAATATATAGATGTTTTAAGAGTAATAGCGTGCTTATTTGTGCTTTTATATCATTTAGGCTTATCAAAGGGTGGTTATTTGGCTGTTTGCACTTTTTTTGTAATGAGTGGGTATTTTACTTGTAAGAGTTTATTTAAAAATGAAAAAGTTTCTTTAAAGAAATATTATAAAGATAGGTTTTTTAAGATATATTTACCACTTTTCGTAGTTGTTTTATTAACAATTGGTGTGGTTAGTTTAATTCCTAATGTTTCATGGTTTAATTTAAAACCAGAAAGCACTAGTGCACTTTTAGGGTACAATAATATTTGGCAAGTTGGGGCTAGTTTAGACTATTTTTCAAGACATATTAATTCACCATTTATGCATTTATGGTATATATCTATACTTCTTCAATTTGATTTAGTTTTTCCTTTTATATTTTTGATTCTTAAGAAATTAGGTGATAAATTAGGTAAGAGTACACCTGTTGTAATTACATTTTTAGTAAGTATTATTAGTACAGTATATTTTTATAAAGTTAGTTTAAATGGAAGTACAATGGCTTTGTATTATGGAACTTTCACACGTATGTTTTCAATTTGGTTTGGCGTATTTTTGGGAATGGTACATCACTATTACAGACCTATTATATTTAATAATAAGAAGTTAAGTAAGATAATATATTTTGTTTATTTAGTAATTTTAATTGGTATGTTTGTAACTGTAGGATATGACTCAAAGTATTTTAGTGTTGCAATGATTTTAGCAAGTCTAATTAGCATGAGATTAATTAGTTATGGTACAGTAGATGTAAATGTTAAAAATGAGACTAACTTCTTTGGATATGTTATTAAGAAATTTAGTGATATAAGTTATTTAGTATATTTAGTACAATATCCTGTTATATATTTAATTCAGTACAGTGGGTTAGAAGGATTTAAAAAAGTAAGTTTAATCTTTGTTTTAGTTATAGTTATTTCTATAATTTTACATATTGCTTTAGATTTTAAGAGTTCTAAGTATAAAAAGATAAGATGTTTATTAGTTATTTTAGTTGGATGTTTTATGATATATGGTGGGCTAAAATTTGCTGAAAGTAAAGATCATACTAGTGAAATGAAAGCATTGGAAAAAGAGTTAGAAGAAAATAAAAAGTTAGTAAACGAAAATCAAGAGAATTATCAGAAAGAACTTGAAAAGGAAAGAGAAGATTTAGATAAAATATTAAGTGAACTTGATGTTGATAAAGATAAGTTAATGGAAGTGATTAAGTCTTTTCCTATAATTGGAATAGGAGACTCAGTTATGCTGGGGGCTATAAACAACTTGTATGAAGCTTTTCCTAATGGATACTTTGATGCTAAGGTGAGTAGGACTGACTATGAAGTGGATGATATATTAATAGATTTGAAGAAAAAGAATATGCTAGGGGAGCCTATCTTAATTCATTTGGGTACTAATGGAGACTGTAGTAGAAGTTGTAAGTTACAGATTATGAAGTTAACTGAAGGACATGAGGTGTTCTGGATAAATACTACTAATTTAGATTATGTTAATGAGAAATTGAAGAAGTATGAAAGTGAGTTTAGTAATTTACATATAATAGACTGGAAGAGTTTGAGTAAGGGGCATGATGAATACTTTTATAGTGATGGAATACATTTAAATCCAGTTGGTAGAAAAGCTTATACTGAAGTAATTTTGAATGAATTATATAATTATTATATGAATGAATATAAGAAGAAGCAAGATGAAGCTATTGGTAAGTATGAAGAAGAACAAAAAAATAAGATTACATTTTATGGAGATACACTTTTACTTAGTGTTTTTCAAAACTTTAAGAGTGAGTTTAGTAAAAGTAATTTTATAACTAGAGATAAATTTAGTTATAGTGATTTAATGAGTTTAATAAGTGAAAGTATTGAAAAGAAAGAAATTACTAGTCGTGTGGTATTAATGTTTGATGAAGATATTAAAGTAAGTGAATATAAAGAAATAGCTAAAATGTTAGAAGGAAAAGATTTATATGTAATAAGTGTTAACAATGAAATTAGTGAGTTAAGTAAGTTAGAGAATGTTAAGGTAATTAAACTTGATGTTAAAAATAATAAAGATTATTTGATGGCTGATAATAAACATCTAAGTAAGATTGGAAAAGATGAGCTAACAAAGTTAGTGAGCGAGGTAATAAATAATGAATGAAGTAGTTAATGAGTTATTAAAACTAGGTAAGAAAGTAAGTACAATGGAGTCTTGTACTGGGGGATATATTGCTAATATTATTACTAATGTAGAGGGGTCAAGTGAAGTGTTTAACTTTGGAGCAGTAACTTATAGTAATTCATTTAAGGAAAAACTTGGAGTTAGCAGTGAAGTAATACTTAAGTATTCAGTATATAGTATGGAGACATCTATGGAAATGAGTAAAAATATTAGCTTGTATACTGGTGCTAATTATGGAATAGGTATAACTGGTAAGTTAAATCGTGTTGATAAAGAGAATTTATTTGGTAGTGATAATGTTGTATTTGTAAGTATATATGATAGAGATAATAATGAGTACTTTAATAAAAGAATTGAAGTTGGTAAGAGTAGTCGAGCTGAAAATAAAGAATATATTGGAGAGATAGTTACAGAAATGATGTTATCAATATTAAAGTATGGAAAGCTTTAGTTTAATCTAAAGTTTTTTTGTTTGACAAATTGTACCAAATATGGTATCATATATAGCTAAAAGAAGGGGTACTTATGGAATTAATTGATGAAGGGTTATTTGATTATAGTGAAAGTGCTAATGAGTTAGGGAATTTGATAATTAAGTTTTCTAAAAATTTAAAAAGTAATCAGTCTTTTGAAAGTTATATAAGTTATGAAGAATTTGAGAATTTAATTAGAAGTTTTATTAATGATGTTATGTGTTATTATCTTAAAAGAATAAATGTATCTAGAGAAGTGCTAGTATTAGTTTTTGATTATTGGTTTTCAGGAGCATTTCTTGAAACTGGTAATGGAATAGTTATACAAAGTGAAATAATGGAAAGTATATATAAGGGTAACATTGAATATTTATCTGTTGTTTTTCATGAACTAGTACATTTTCAAGTGTATTGTGATATTAATTATAGGAAAATTGTTAATGAAGATACAGTTAGAATACTTAAAGAAAAATTGATTAGATTTTATGTTGTGGAGCATAACTTTGATGATAGTTATTATTATGGTAATTATCAATATTATTCAGAAGAAGTTTTTGCTAATAATGAAGCTATTAATCAGTTTGTTCAGTTTTTCTATTTAGTATTTAATTCTAAGATTAAAGATAAGAAAACTTTATATAATGATATGTTTGTATTAGAAGATAGTTTAAGAGAAAATGCGCCTGATTATGAAGAGTTATATAAAAATAAAATGAGAAATTTTAAGAATGTAGGTTATTTTAATGATAATGTAATGAGCTTTGAAGATGCGTTTGACTATTTAATTAAGTATAATCCTAGATGGTTAGAGTATTCACAGATAAGTTCCTTGTATGAATGTGTTCATGGGGATATTAGAAGAAAAGAAGAATATAGGAGAATATTATGCAGTTAAGTAGAAGACAGTTGGACAAATTATTATATAAGTTATCTTATTTGGGTGCAGGAAGTCAAGGAAGTTGCTATGTTGATAAGAGTAATGATTTAGTGTATAAAGTATTTCATACATATACAGAAAAAGAAAATTCAATGTATACTATGGGAGATATTCTTAAATTTTCTGATGTTGTTAATGACACATATAAGTTTCCTAAAGATGTTATTATGGTAGATGGTATAGTTGAAGGATATACTTTAGAATATTTTAAGGGGCATGATTTGTGTCAGATGAACCCATTTAGAATTGATTTAGATAATTTTGAGAATTTGATATCTAAAGTTTATAAAGATATTAAAATTATTAGTGATAAAGGTGTTTGTACTTATGATGTTTTATATAATATAATGTATTCTAAAGATGCGTTAGCTATAGTAGATACACTAGAGTACTCTAAAAATAGTGATGTTTATGTAGATAATAGATATAACTTTGATATTGGAATAAATAGTTTTTTAGTTGATAGTTTCTTTAATCATTTTGTTCTTAATGACACTATGCTTAAAGATATGTATATTAATAAAGATGTTAGTTCTTTAGAGTTTTTAAAAATGTTTAGAACTAAGATAAGTGAGTACTTAGGGCATGAAATTACTTATTTAGAGGAGGCTAAGTGTTTAGTTAGAAGAACTTATCCTGACTATATAAGAGGGTAAAATATTAAATTTATACTTTAGAAATAGTAAAATATGTGGTAAAATGTAATAGTAAGGGAAGTGAGATAATGGATATTATTTTATATGTATCTGGTGTTTTAGTACTTATTGTTAGTATTACGCTTATATTTTTTATTAGTAAAGGGGAAAGAGTTGTTAATTTGGTTTATAAGTTTAATATGTGTGAAAAAGAAATTATAGAATTTTTAAACAATAAAGAGAGTTTAATTTTAAGAGTTATTGGTATCATTGAAAGAGAGTTAAAAAGTGAATTTAAGGTATTTGAAGATGTTAAGAACATTAAAGTAAGTAAGCCTAGTCCTTATGAAAAAGATAAGCTTTTAACTAGTGCATTTGAAGAGATTACTAAGATATATACTGATAATCCTAACCTTAAAGAAATTAAAAGTTTTGATGGCATTATTAAAGATATAAATAAGAATGAAATTAAATTAATATCGCTTAGAACTCTATATAATAAATGTGCGATGGAATTTAATAGTATATGTAATAAGTTTCCTTATAAAGTGATATGTAAGTTTAAGAAATTTAAAGAGAGAACTTTATATGAAGGAAAAGAATTAAATGATGAAATAGAAAAAGAATTAAATTTTGTAGTTTAATTCTTTTTGTTTAAGTCCCAATTTATTTCTGGAATATTGTTTTGTTTTAAAAAGTTATTAGTTCTTGAAAATGGTTTGCTACCAAAGAAACCGTTGTATGCTGAGAATGGACTAGGGTGTGTGCTTTCAATTATTAAGTGTTTTTTGTTTGTAATAAAAGCTTTTTTACTTCTTGCAAAGTTACCCCAAAGTATAAAGACTACTGGTGTTTGTTTCATGTCTATTAGTTTTATAATATGGTCTGTTAGTAAGTTCCAACCTAAGTCTTTATGGGAAGCTGCTTTATCTTTTTCTACAGTTAGAACACTGTTAAGTAAAAGTACTCCTTGTTTAGCCCATGAGGTTAAGTCACCACTAATTGGTTCAGCGTAACCTAAGTCACTATTTAATTCTTTAAATATATTTTTTAATGAAGGGGGTTTTGGAGTGCCATCAAGAACAGAGAAAGACAAACCATGTGCTTCACCTGTTCCGTGATAAGGATCTTGGCCTAGGATTACAACTTTTACATTTTTATAAGGAGTTAATTTTAAAGCATTAAATATATCATCGTATTTAGGAAAACAAGTGCTTTCTTTGTATTTGCTTTTAATTATTTTCATAAATTTTTTAAAACCCGTGCTGTTCCAAACACTAGATAGTACTATATCCCAGTCATTATTAATCATTTTACTTCACCACATTAATTTTATCACACAAAGTTATTTAAGTCACTTAATTTGTGGATAATTATTAAATTTAGAGATATTAGTATAAACATCATTATATCAATGAATTTCCATATTAAAGTAGTGTCTATATATACTCCTAGAATTAAAGAAGATAAAACAAAAATTTTAGTAATATAAATAATTAATTTGTTTTTAGTTAGATGTGTTATATTTGATAAACCTATATATATTCCTGAAATAATACTAGAAGACGCTAGAAGTGTGATAATTAAGGATAAAAAATAGTTACCAAAGTTTTGGTAGTGGAAATAAAATACGTGTTTTAATAGTGAAATGTAAGAAGTGTCATGTATACCGAACTTGTAGATATAAATTAAATTAAGTAAAGCAATTAGTGTAGAAATTACAAATACTATAAAGTAAGAACCTAATACCAAAGTATTTGCAGTTACATATGCATTTTTATTTCCGACAGCACTAGACATACTAGTGGTACCTATTAATAGTTCATTTAAAAATATACTTCTTTTTATGCCAATTACTAGACCTATAGTTATGCTTTTTAATGTGAATAAGTCTTTAAATATAAGTTTGATAATGTTAGGTAGTAAGGCTATGTTTTTTAAAATTGTGTATAAAGAAATTGATATAAAGAATACAGTGATTATTGGTACTAGTTTGTTTAGTATTTTTCTTATTTCGTCAACGTTGTTAGTTATTAACAAAGTAACTAGAATTATTAAAATTAAAGTGAATAACTTCTTATTTATTAACAATGTATTTATTATTGTGTTTGTTTGTATCATTAAAAAGAATATACTATATGTAGTTATGAAGATTATTAACATAAGTGTAGCTAATTTTTTATTTTTTAGACCTTGTTTTGTATAGTAGTATATTCCGCCTATGTAACTAGTCATGGTTTTTTCTTTGTATTTGCTACCTAAATAACTTTCTACATAGATTAAACTTGAAGAAATGATAGTAAATAAGTATATCCATATAATGGTGGAAGGACCACCGATATAAATAGAAAGAGTTGTTCCAATAATCGTGCCTACACCCATTTTAGTTCCTAGTGCTAAAAAAAGACTTTCTTTGTTTATTTTACTTGTCAAATTTTTAAAATTGTAATTTTTAAAATTAATTTTTTTTGAAAAATATATACCAGAAAAGATAATAGTAATTATTAATATAAACCATATTTTATCTAACATATTAAAGTATATTCTTTTTTTTGTAAAAATATGTGTCAATTTATGGCTTAGTTTGTCGAAAAATGCCAAAGTTGTAATAATTTATGATAAACTAGTATCAGTGATAATTATGAAAATATGTGAAACTAAGAATAATGCAGTAAAAAGAGCAGTAAAATGTGTTTTGTGGTGCTTGTTAGTAGTTTTGTATTTTGTTTATACTGGAGTTGATGAGTTTTACGAAATAGTTATTCCAGTATGTATTACAGCTTTAATAATTAAGTTTTATTTAGTTGATTAGTAGGTGAAGTTTATGTTCGTTGATACACATGCTCATATACCTTTTGAAAAAAGTGAGAGTTTTGTTAAGAATGCAAAAGAAGCAAATGTTAATATAATTGTTAATGCAAGTGAAGACTTGAAAACAAGTATAACAAGTGTAGAGTTGTCTAAATTATATGATGGAGTTTATGCATGTATTGGAGTACATCCAGAACATGCGAAAGACTTTGATTTTAGTGAGTTGGATGAGTTTAGAAAACTTTTGAAAAACGAAAAAGTGGTAGCTATTGGTGAAATTGGGCTAGACTACTATTATGGAAAAGATGATATGGAAAGTCAGAAAAAAGTTTTTAAGGCTTTTCTAGAACTCGCAAAAGAAGTTAATAAACCTGTAGTTATCCACACAAGAGATGCTGTGATGGATACAATTAACATTTTAAAAGAATACAATTTAAAAGGAATTATACATTGTTTTAGTTCTTCTAAAGAAGTGGGAATGGAATACATAAAATTAGGTTATAAACTAGGCATAGGTGGGGTATTAACTTTTAAGAACTCTAACTTAAGGAATACTGTTAAAAGTTTAGGGCTAGAGAATTTAGTTTTAGAAACTGATTCACCTTTTTTGAGTCCAGAACCTTATAGGGGAAAAGAGAATGAAAGCAAGAATATTCCTATAATTGCTAAAGTGCTTGCTGATAGTTTAGGCCAAGACTTATTTAGGGTAGAAGAACTTACAACTAATAATGCAAGAGACATTTTTGACATACACTAAATTATTTGATATAATTATTCATGTAGGAGAGTGTAAAAGTGAAAAAATATAAACCTAAAAAATGGTTTACATATACAAGATTAGTAATTGTTTTTGCAGTAGTTTTTTTGCTTGGTAGAACAACTAATGTTATGTACGATGTAATTACTGTAGAGAATACAAATGAATTAAAGAGTTTAAGTCAGAATGTTATTTCTGAAAATAAAGAAGAGATATATACAACTGAAAATCCGGTTTTAACTAAGTATTTAAGTTTACCTGAAAAAGGTTTTATTCTAAGTGCTGATAATAAGGAATATGAGTTATATGGGCTTGATTATGACAAGTTTGTAGCTGTTGTTGCAAGTGAAAGTAGAGCTAATAAAGATGATGTTTTAGCTGTTGTTAGTGTTATTTTAAATAGAAGTGACAGCAGTGGTAAAACTCCACTTCAAGTAGTTACTGCACCTGGACAATTTACTGGATATTTAGATGGACACTACTTGAAATTCTTAAATGAAGATGGAACACTTAATGTTAAGAGTGTTGGTGTTGTTAAAGAAGTAGTGGATGATGCTTTAAATGGTGTAAGAAACTGTAATTATTATAGTTTTAGAAGCAATTGGGTAACTAGTTTTAGTGACAATCAAATTGCTTATAAGGGTAATAGGTTTAAATAATGGATAATTTTAATTTTAAGAAGAGTTTAGGTCAAAATTTTTTGATAGATAATAATATTAGAGAAAAGATAGTTTCTTCAGCTAGTATTGAAGATAATTCTTTAATAATAGAAGTAGGACCAGGCAATGGGTCAATTACTAAGTTACTTGTTAAACTTGGAGTAGAAGTTATTGCTTTTGAAATTGATACAAGACTTAAGGATGAACTTGATAAGATAGAAAGTGATAATTTAACAGTAATTTATGGTGATTTTTTAAGTGTTGATTTAAAGGAAGTTTTATCTAAATATAAGGGTAAGAAACTTCATTTAATAGCGAATTTACCATACTATATAACTACACCTATAATTACTAAAGTTATTAATGAGACAGATGTAAGTGAAATGATTATAATGGTTCAGAAGGAAGTGGGAGACAGATTTAAAAGTATGCCTGGAAGTAAAGACTATAATAGTTTAAGTGTTTATTTACAATATTACTTTGATATTGAAAAAGTTTGCTTAGTTAGTAAGTCTTGTTTTGTTCCTAAACCTAATGTTGATAGTATAGTTGTTAAGTTTACTAGAAAGAAAGAATTGTTAGAATTAAAAGATAAAGAGTTGTTTTTTAAATTTGTAAGAGATGCATTTAAACAGAAGAGAAAGAATTTAAGAAATAATTTAAAAGAATATGATTTAGAAAAAGTAGAAGAGTCTTTAAATAAAATAGGTAAAGATTTAACTTATAGAGCAGAACAATTGAGTTTAGAAGATTTCGTTAGTGTTTTTAATGAGATATGTTAAAAAAATTCACTTTTAATTAAGTGATTTTTTTGTTTCTTCTTCGTCTATAAAAAATTTATATAGTGGAACATTTAGTACTACTGAAATACGATAAACTGTATCTAATGAGCAGCCTATTTTTCCTTTTTTAAATTCTAATCGTCTTACGAAATCGTAAGATTTTTCTATGTCTAATGCTAGTTGTTCTTGTGTTACTTTAGCTTGTTTTCTGTACTTTTTAATGTTTTTAGATACAATTTCATTAACATTTTTATCAAAAATAAACTCTCTTTTATATCTTGTCATACTTATTTCTCCTTTATATTATTTTATAATTAAATGTTTAAAATGTCCGGTAACTGTAAAGTCCCTATTTTTGATTTACTTTTGAATTATTAGATGTTATAATTTTAATAGAAAGGAGGATTTCTAGTGAAAATTGAAAAAAAGTATTATTGTATATTTTTATTAGTTATAGTTCTTGTATCTGTTTTTGTTTGTAGTTCGTGTTTTGGTAAAAAAAGTGAAGGAACTAATACCGCCTCAGGTACTAATACGAGTGGTTCAAATAGTTCTAAAAATGATTTAACACCGGCTTCATTAGAAAAGAATATAACATGCTCAGGTGCTATAACTAAAGAAGGTAATCTAATAGCATTTATCATGAATTCAAATAATGTAGCAGTTGAAGTAGAAGTAGAAGTAGAATTTTATGACACAAATGGTGCACTAGTTGGAAGTGACAAAGAGAGTTTAAATAGTTTAGCTTCAAATAATGAAGCGGTTGTAGAGTTTTGGGATACACCGAATAATTTTGATAATTACAAGATTTATGTTGATGCTGTAGTATCAAGTGCTATATCATATAGTGATAAAGTTACTTTAAGTCATAATAATACTGGCAGAGAAGTTTTAGTTCAAGTTACTAATAATTCAGAAGAAGAAATAGAAAGAGTTGAAGTAGCTATTGTTTATTATTTAAATAATGAAGTAGTTGGTTATGATGATGATACTGAGTATGATGTTAAAACTGGTAGGTCAGGAAATTTTACTTTTGATTATCCAACTGATAAAAGATATAACAATGTTTCCTTTGATTCATATAAAGTATTTGTTAACCAAGTTTATAGTTATAATTGGTAAAGTATATTTATAAAATAAACTAATTTGGTTAAAATGTTTTTATTTTTTAATAATATTTGATTAAGTCACTCTTAATGAGTGATTTTTTTGTTATTAAAACTAAAAATATGCATATATTTTTTTAGGGGGTATTATGATAAAATTAGGAGATTATGTTAGTAGGAAGAGTTATAATAATGATGTTATTTTTGAGGTTATTGGAATAGAAAAGGATATTTGTAAATTAAGGGGAATTGATTATAGGTTACTAGCTGACGCGCCTATAAGTGATTTGGTTACTTGTGAAAGGGGAAAGTGTGATGATTTTTTTCCTTCTTTAGATAATAATTTAGATAGAGATGAGTTTTTTTATATGCCTGGGAAAATATTACATATTGATGGGGATAAGTCTTATTTGAGTAGGTGTATGGATTTTTATAAAAAGAATAATGTTAAAGCAGTTGGAAAGAGTGTTAAGGAAAGTGAGATGAGTGCAGAAGTTAGGAAGTTTTTAAATGAAGTAAACCCTGATATTCTTGTTATAACTGGGCATGATGCGTTTTTGAAGAAAGGTGTTTATAAGAATAGTAATAATTTTTGTAAGACTGTAAATGAGGCTAGAAAGTACGAGAAGTCTAGTGATAAACTTATTATAATTGCAGGTGCATGTCAGAGTGATTATGAATCTCTTTTAAAGAGTGGGGCTACGTTTGCAAGTAGTCCTAAAAGAATTAATATTCATGCTTTAGATCCAGCTATTATTGCGACTAGCCTTAGTTTACTTGATAGAAATAAGAATTGTGATTTAAAGAGTTTACTTGGGAAAACTAAGTATGGAAAAGATGGTATAGGTGGACTTATAAGTAAAGGAACTATGTATACAGGATATCCTAGGAGTGAAGCATGAATATAAAAAAAACAAAAGATTTTGTAGCGTCTTTAGTAGGAAAGCCATGCTTGTTTAAGGTTAATGTTGGTAGGAATAAGTGGGAGAAATTTGAGGGTGTTATAATTAGTGTTTATGATAAAGTTTTTACAGTGCTAGTCGGGAGTGTTACAAAAAGTTTTAGTTATAATGATGTGTTAATCAAGGATGTTCAGATAAAAGAAAATAACTTGTAGTGTTTTGTGTAAACATATTCAAAATCACTTGAAAACTTACTCTAGTTATTATATAATTATGTTAGTAGTTACAAGAGGAGGAATGAAAGATGAAGATAACTAACGTAAGCATACGTAAGAGTGATAGAGAAGACTCTCGTATGAAAGCAATTGCATCTGTTTTATTAGATGACGAATTTGCAGTACATGATATTAGAATCATAGAAGGGACTAAAGGATTATTTATAGCAATGCCTAGTAGAAAAACTAGCAGTGGTGGTTATAGAGATATAGCTCATCCAATTAGTCAAGAAGTAAGAACTATGTTTGAAAAAGAAATTCTTGATGCTTATGAAAAATCTTTAAATGAACCAACAGAAGAGTAGTAATATTCTTCTTTTTTTATGCATATTATTTTGTGGGTGAAATGTATGGATAAAAAGGATAGAGAGAGTAATTTTAATCATTTAGTAGAAATAAACGAGAGAAAGACTTTAGTAGTAAGTGGTGTTAAAAAGTTAGAGAGTTTTGATAGTAAGGAATTCTTTTTAGAGAGTGTGATGGGGTATATTTTAATAAAGGGACAAGACTTAGAACTTATTAAACTAGATACTTGGGAAGGAACTTTGTCTATTAAGGGGAAAATAAATTCTTTTAATTATTTAGATAATGGGGGAAAGAAAGCTAAAGAAGAAAGTGTGCTTTCTAAGCTATTTAAATGAAGTTAGATATACAACTACTAAGTATTATTTTTTCTTTTAGTTATGGTATTATTGTTAGTTATTTATATAATATTAGTTATTCATTTTTGTATAAAACGAGTATTCTTTATAGAGTAGTTATTAACGTATTATTTTGTATAGATGTCGGTCTTATTTATTTTCTTTTGTTAAAAGTTATTAACTATGGAGTTGTTCACATTTATTTTGTGATGGTATTTTTGATTAGTTTTATTTTGTTTAGTGGGAAGTATAAAAATTTGAGAAAATGTGTAAAGTTAAAGAAAAGTAAAGTGAAATCTATGGATAAAAAATGTTAGATGTGGTATTATATATTAGGAAAGGTAGATAATATTATGACTAAAAAGGATAAAAGAAGAATTACTTTACTATTTATGATTATGATACCACTTTTGGTACTCTTTGTTAGTAGAATGTTTAGCTATTGGTCTGTTATTATTACGAATATTAATGAAAAGAAAGAGTTAGAAACAAAGTATAAAGAGATTTTAGAGAAAGAAGACCTTTTAAAGAGTGAGATAAATAAACTTCAAGATAAAGAGTATGTAGCTAGATATGCTAGAGAGAAACTTCTTTATAGTAAAGATGGGGAAATTATTATTAAGATGGATTAGTTATGAATATGGATGAGATTTATAATAGTATAAGAGATATACGTGAGGCGATGCTTGTTAATTTAGGTAACGTTAAAGCTAGAGTTAATTCTATTATTGATAGTAGAAATAGGGATGCTAATTATATTGGGAGAGTGTTTGATGAACTACTTGATTATATGAGTTTATGTTATTATGAAGTGAAACCGATGTATCTTAGATTACTAGAGTATACTAGTACGTTTGATATTGAGTTAACTAATGACTATATTAGTATATTTAATAAAATGTTTGATGAAAAAATAAGAAAACTTTAAAAGTCAAGAGTTTTCTTTTTTATTTGGGTGTTGTATAATAGATAAGAAGAGTGGTGAATTATATGGTTAAATTAAATGATAAACAAAAAGAGGCAGTTGAATTTATGGATGGACCATGTCTAGTACTTGCAGGTGCTGGAAGTGGAAAGACTAAAGTTTTAACTGAGAGAATAGTAAATTTAATAAATAACGGAGTAAGTCCATATAATATACTTGCAATTACTTTTACTAATAAGGCTGCAAGAGAAATGAGAAGTAGAGTTGAAAATAGTACTAGAGAAGAGGCTGATAAAATATTTATAGGGACATTTCATAGTTTTGGATTAAAGGTATTAAGAGAAAATGCTAGTGTTTTAGGGTATTCAAATAATGTTACTATACTTGATAGGGATGACGTTAATACTTTGATTAAAAGATTTATGAAAGAGTTAAATTTAGATAGTGATATGTATCCTGTTAAGAGTATTTTAAATAAAATTAGTTTTGCAAAGAATGAGGGTTTAAGTCCAGAAGAGTATGAAAAGTTTGCAAAGGCACCACTTGATTCTGCTGCTTGTAAGATATATAAGATGTACTTGAGTGCTTTAAAGAGAAGTAATAGTGTTGACTTTGACGATTTGTTAATCATGCCTTTAGAGATATTTAAGAAAGATAAGAGTGTTTTAGAGAAGTATCAAGAGCATTATAAGTATATCTTAGTAGATGAGTATCAAGATACAAATATGGTTCAATATGATTTATGTAAGATTTTAAGTAGTAAATATAGGAATTTGTTTGTAGTTGGAGATATGGATCAAAGCATTTATAGTTTTAGATTTGCTAATTATATGAATGTTCTTAATTTTGAAAAAGATAATAAAGATGCGAAGACTATAGTACTAGATGAAAACTATAGAAGTACTAATAATATTTTGAATGCTGCCAATAGTGTGATTAAGAATAATAAAGAGAGAAAAGAAAAGAACTTATGGAGTAGTAAGGGCGACGGGGATAAGATTAAGTATATTAGATGTGATAATGAACTAGAAGAAGCTGGTACTGTTGTTAGACTTACTAAGGGGTTAATTGAAAGTGGAGAAAGTCCTAGTGAGATAGCAGTTTTATATAGAACAAATGGACAAAGTCGTGTGTTTGAAGAGGCTTTTCTTAAAGAGAATATTCCTTTTAAGATAGTTGGGTCTTACTTTTTCTATAATAGAAAAGAGATAAAAGATCTAATTAGTTATATGCATTTAATATATAATAATAATGATGATGCTAGTTTGGAGAGAGTTATTAATGTTCCTAAAAGGGGTATTGGTAATAAGACAATTGATAGGCTTAGAACTGAAGCTAAAATAAGTGATACTAGTATGTTTAGTGTTATAACTGAAGGTAGAGAACTTAATTTTAAGAATTTGATACTTGAGTTAACTGAGATATCAAAGAATACTGATTTAGTTGGATTAGTTGATGCAATTTTGGATAAGTCTGGACTTAAGGCTGATTTACTTGAACAGAATAGTTTGGAAAGTGAGATAAAACTTGAAAACTTAGAAGAGTTTAAGAGTATTGCACTTGGTTTTCAAGAGAGAGGTATTTTTAGTTTAGAAGATTTCTTAGAGAATACTAGTTTAGTTAGTGATAGAAATGAGTATAAGGAAGTAGAAAACGGGGTTAATTTGATGACTCTTCATAGTGCGAAGGGGCTTGAATTTAATGATGTTTTCTTAGTTGGAATGGAAGAAGGAGTTTTTCCTCATAATAGAAGTTTTGAAAGTGAAAGTGATCTTGAAGAAGAAAGACGTCTTTGTTATGTAGGTATTACAAGAGCTAAAGAGAAACTTTGGATAATGAATGCTAAAAAGAGAACTTTATTTGGACAAGTGAGTAATAATTTACCTAGTAGATTTATTGGGGAAATTGATAGTGAGTTACTTGATAAAGAAGAGAGTATTACAAGAAATACAAGCTCTGTTATAGTAGGAAATATGTATGACGAAGATAGAAATGAAGATTTGAAAGTAGGAGATAAGATACATCATGATAAGTTTGGCGATGGAGTTGTAGTAGGAATTGACGGAAGTATTGCAAGTATTGCTTTTGGTTATATGTATGGTGTTAAACAGCTTGCTAAAAATCATAAAAGTATAAAGAAGATATAATATGTGAAGTTAACTATAGAGTTAGCTTTTTCTTTTGCATAAAAAAATACAAATTCGGAATACAATTCCGAAAATGTATAAAAAATTCTTAAATATATTCTATTGGAACCATGTAGTTATTTTCGTCAATTGCTATTATGTCTTTTGTCATACAAAGAACGATACCATTACCTTTTTCAGGTTCAAATTTATTTACTATATCAAAATTTTTGATTGCGTCTTTGTTAGGATTAGCACTTTTTTTAATTTCTATTGGATACATAACATTATTATAATTTATAAGTAAGTCTATTTCTTTTTGGCTGTTGTCTCTATAAAAATATAAGTGTTTTCTAGCATCTTTACCATGATTTACAAATGATTTAATTATTTCTGTTACTACATATGTTTCAAATATTGGACCACTGTATGCACTTCTTTCTAAAGTAATTGGGTCAACGTATCCTGCTAAATAGCAAGCAAGACCTGTGTCCATAAAATATATTTTTTCTCTTTTAATTGCTCTACCAACAGCGTTATTCATATATGGTTGTAGTAAATAGATAAGTCCAGTATTTTTTAGTACAGATAACCAAGAAGTAGCTGTTTTATCGTCAATTCCAGCTTCAGAAGCCACAGATGTTGCGATAAATTCTTGACCAGTTCTTGCAGCTAAAGAAGAAATGTACTTTATAAATTTGTTTTCATCAGATATATTTATAAATTTTCTAATATCTTTTTCCATAAATGTTTTTAAGTAGTCGCTGTAATATTGTTCTATTTCTTTACTAGCTATATATAGTTCTGGATAAGTGCCTTTAAATATTTTTTTGTATAAGTTTAGAGTTGTTTTATATTCTGTTCTAACTCTTTTTTTTATGTCTTCAATTTTAGGAATAAATAATTCGTCTTTTTTATTTTCAATTTCTCTTTCAGTTAAACCATATAAATCTAATATTCCAACTCTTCCAGCAAGAGACTCACTTACTTCTTTCATTGTTTCAAAAATTTGACTGCCGGTTAAAAAATATAATGTTTCTGCTTTTTCCTTTTCTCCAAAAATTATTTTTTCATTTTCGTTATCAACGATCATTTTGATGTAAGATAAAATTTCTGGTGCTTTTTGAAATTCGTCAATAATTAATGGAGTATCATGTGTTCTTAAAAATAATTCAGGGTCATTAATTGCTTGTTCTCTAAGTTTATAGTCGTCTAATGTAACTCTGTTAATCTTTTTGTCTAGTTTTTTTGAAATATAGTTTAGTACTGTACTTTTTCCTACTTGTCTTGGGCCTGTAATCATTATAACTTGATAATTGTCTATCATAGAGATTAATTTTTCTTCAATAGTTCTTTTAATATATTTCATAATATCACCTGTTATAATGATATCATAAACATAATAAAAAGTCAACAAATTCGGAATGCAATTCCGAAAATGAGAAAATAATCTTAAGTCAACCATTAGTTGATTGCTTTTTTTGTTCTTTTTTAATATGATGTATATAGGTGAAGAAAATGGATTTAAATAAAACTGGTAAATACTTAAAAAAACTAAGAGAAGAAAATAATTTAACTCAAAAAGATGTGGCTTATCAATTAAATATAAGTGTACAAGCTGTTAGTAAGTGGGAAACGGGAAAAAGTTTTCCCGATGTGGGTTTGCTTGAAAGAATAAGTAAATTATATAATGTTAAGGTAGAATACTTATTAAATGGAAAACTTACTGAAACCATAGGATATTATAATAAAAAAACAAAGATGAAATCAATTTTAATAATAACTTTAGTTATAGTATTTTCCATATTTACTTTGTTCTTTTTAACTACTTTTAATAAATTTAAAATTTATGAATTAAACTCTGGAGATGTGGCAAAAGGATATTTTGTTAGTACCACTGATTATAATGTGTTTGATTTAAAGTTAAGTAACACTGAGAATATAGAACGTGTAATGCTTTATTATAAGGTGGAAGAACAAGGATATTTAATTATTAAAGGAGGACTTAGTGTACTTAATATAACGGGGGAATATAAATATGGTAATGAAATAGACATGATTAAAAATCATTTAAATGATTTATATGTACGAATTTATTATAATGATAGTTACGAAGATATAAAAATTAATACAGAGTTAATACATGTTAATAATTCTTTAATTAATATTAAGCATCAGCCTGAGTATTCAAATTATATAGATCATGATATTATAATTAATAATATAGATGATATGAAAAAAGATTTAGTTAGTAAAGGGTTTGTTTTAAAGGATGGGTTATATGTTAAAGAAAGGGTTGATGGAGAAGTGATAGTAGATATAGATAAGGATAGTATAGAATTTAAGTCAGATAATTGTTATGCAAGTACTTTATTTAATCAAGACTTAATAAAGCTCGTAGTAAATGGAAAAGAGTATTTACATAAACCTCTTGATAGTATGGCTGAATATGAAGACTGCTTACTGCTTGTTGACTTTGAATTTTCGTCTTTAAAAAGTGATTATTTGGAAGTTTACATGAATAGAAAACAGAAAGGTTTTTAATGAAAGTTGTATTAAAAATATGACTTTTTTCTTTTAATTTGTTATGTTTTTTGATACAATTTATATAGTAGTAGGAGGCATAGATATGAATGATACTATAAATGAAGTTTTTTCTTTGGATTTTGATAAGGTAAATAGTTATCGATTTGATGATATATCAAATTATCTTAGAAGTGTTAAGGATAGTTTTAAATTAGAAACTTATTTTATTACTATGGAAGATTTACTTGCTAAATTAGAAAATGAAGAATATTTTGTTGATTTAAATGTTTATTTAAATGGTGATACTTTGAAGACAGCATTTCCTTTTGATGATGTTGTTAAATTGATTAAGGAAAATTTAAATAGGGATATTACAAAATTAAGTATACCTGAAATTATTATTGAAAACGATATTTCTTGGTTAGAAGAATTTAAAAATTTAAGTGAGTTAACTATTAGTTCATATAATTTTTTGAGTAAAGAAAAACTAGATTATTTAATAAATAATACAAATATTAAGAAACTAACTTTTAAAGATTATTTTTTTTCAATTCCAGAGTTTGATGGACTTATTTTAATAGATAATGGAGAAAAGAATATTGGATATTATAATGGATTAGAGTTAGAGAATACTAATATTAAAAGTAATAAAAGTAGTGTTAGTGTTAGTACAAAGAATTTTGATTTTAAATATATGAATAGCGTATTAAAGTGTAAGAGTGATACTAATAATTCTATTGAAATTAATGGAAAAAATGAAAAAATTAATATTATGTTTGAAGGAAATGATGTTAGTATTGAAGTAGCGTCTAAAAATATAAATATTACTAAAGATTTGGTGTTGTTTTTTAAAGATAAAGGCTATAATGTTAAAGAGACTACAATTGATATGAATTTACCTGGAAAGAGCATATTAGATTATGAAAAAATGAAGTATTTAGATTATGACTATGAAGAGTTGGATAAGCTTAGTGAAGAATTTTATTTGAATGTTAAGTTTTCTCCAATTGACAAAGGAAGTTATGAAGACTATAGGGGATTAGTTGAAAGTATGAAATACTATAAAAAGATTATTACTGATTATGATTTGTCTCCAGTTGAAAGGTTAACTTTTGCTTATGATTTAGTTAAATCTTTTACATATAAGGAAAGTCCAAATGAAAAGAATGAGTCGAGAAATCCTTATAAAATTATTAGAAGTGGAAATATAGTATGTGCTGGATATACTGCATTATTAGAAGAGATAATGTCTAATATTGATGATAAAGTTAGTATAAGAGATTTTGGTGTTTCTTGTTATAATAAAGATGGCACACTAAGAGCTTATCATAGTCGCGCGATGGCTAAAATTGATGATGATAAATATAATATTCATGGATTTTATGTGTTAGATCCTACTTGGGATAATTATAAAGTTAATGGAAAAGAAGTTTTGAAGGAAGACTATAATGCGCTTGACTTATATAGATATTTTTTAGTTCCAGTTAGTGAGTATAAGAAAGTATTTCCTAATGACTCAAGTGTTGGTGTCTTTGATTATGAACATAGAAATTTAAACGATGAACTAGTTAATAATGATTTTTTTAACAAAGAATATAGTGATTTTGAATTTAGTAGTGAAATTATTGATATGTATGGAAAGGATGCTGATAAGAAGGAGATTTTAAATAGTATTAATAGTCCAAAAATTGATTTTAATACTTTAATGGAAATTGTTAAGAATACTAGACTTGCTGAAGGGTATAATAGTGAACAAGTTAAAGAAGAAATGGAAAAAATTAAGAGAATTTATACTAGATTTTATCCTGAAATAGACCATGCAACTGGGATTATGAAGATGTAAAGGTGGAAAAATTATGAAAAGTTTGTTATTAGTTATTGATTTACAAAAATCATTCATAAATGAAAATACAAAATATTTAATTGATAGGATTAATAATTTAGTTAATTCTTCTATGTATGATTATGTTATTTTTACAAAATTTATTAATAAAATAAATAGTATATGGGTTAAAAAGCTTAATTATATGGGGTGTCTTTCTGATGAAGATAGAGAAATTGTTTTAGATACTAAAGATAAAATGATTTTTGAAAAGGATGTATATACTGCTTATTCTAAAAAATTAGTAGATTATATAAAAAGTAATAATATTGATGTTATTTATTTATGCGGTATTGATACAGAATGTTGTGTGTTAAAAACTGCATTTGATTTGTTTGAGAATGGCTATGATGTTAAAGTTTTAAGGGATTATAGTGCTTCTACACATGGTATGGAAAGTAATAATTATATTTTAGATGTTATTGGTAGAAGCATTGGAAGAGATAATGTTATTTAGTAAAAATAATTAGTGTAGTAAGTGAGGTAAGATATGAAGATAAAAGTAATTGGTAGTGGTTCTATTTGGAGTATATCCAATAGTGCGTGTTATTTAGTAGATGACATTTTTTTAGTTGATATGCCTAATGGATGTATGAAGAATATGCTTAAGTTAAATATTAATCCTAAAAGTGTTAATAATATTCTTTTTACCCATTTTCATGGAGACCATTATTTAGATGTTCCATTTTATTTATTAGGAAAGTTAAAGAGTGATGTAAAGGATATAAGAATTATGTGTAATAAAGATGGTGCTCGTAAGATTAAGAAAGTTACAAAACTTGCTTTTCCTAATACTTATAAGACCATATGTAAGGAACTTAGAGTTTGTTTTAATAATGGTTTTAATTTTAATATCAATGATTATAGTATAGAAAAGATATTAGTAGACCATGGTAGAATGAAACCTGCTTATGGGTATATTATTAGTAAAGGTAATAAGAGTGTTGGCTTTACTGGAGATAGTAAATTAGTTAATAGTATTAAATATATAGCTAGTAAGTGTGACGTTTTGTTTTGTGATGTAAGTTTTATAAAAGGAACAAGCAAGCATATGGGTATTAATGATATAGTTAACTTATGCAGCGAGTACCCAGAGTGTAAGTTTATTTCAACTCATATGAATGATGATGTAAGGGAAGAGTTAAGCAAAATGAGTATTTGTAATCTAGTTGTTGGGTATGATGGGATGGAAGTTAGTATATAGACTTGAAATTAATGATAAAGAAAGGACTGTTAAAAATTTTAACAGTCCTTTTATCTGGATTTTCCTTTTTCTTCATCTACTTCTTTCATAATGTTAGAGTATAATGTTTGAAGGTTTGCGTCTGTTTTATAGTATTCTTCTAATATTCTATTATATTGTTCAGCGCTCATTGTTTCTTTTAGTTTATATAATTCTTTATCATATTCTTCTAATTTGTCTATGAAATCTTTATATTTATTTAAGTCAAAACCATTATTTTTAAAGTAATATAAAATTTCTGTATTTAATGTTTTGATGTTTGATTCTAACTTGTCGTTTTTAGCTTGATTTTCTATCATTTCTTCTCTTTGCTTTTTTAGTGTATCTATTTCTATTTCTTTATTAACTTTACTATATAGTAAGTCTTCACACATATTTTTTAAACCTTTATGTTTGTTCATTAATTCTCTTGCTTGTTTAAAAGCTAAATACATACTTACTGAATCTTCTTTAGCATTTTCTTTTATGAATGAAAAATTATCTATTATTCTGCCTATTAGTTTTTCGTATTCACCATTACTTTTTGTTTGAATTTCTTCTAAGTCATTTTCGCTCATTAGTTTATTTATGTCTTCTGTTAATTGTTTTGATGAAACAATTACTTGAACTTCTGTTTTGATTTCTGCTACTTTATCTTTTAGTTCATCATGTTTATCTGCTAATTTATCTAATAGTTTATCTAGCCATTCTAGTTCTTTTTCATTATATGTTTCTGTTTTGTCAGCTAAAGCTTTTGAATATTCTTCTAATATATGAATATAATCTTTATATTTTTGTTCATTATTTTTTTCGTATTCTTTTATATCTTCTACTTCAAGTAATGTCTCTATTGTTTTTTCTATTTCTTTTAAATCTTCGTTCATTTTATTTTATCTCCTTTAATTAAATTTTAATGAATTTTTTATTGTTTTGTGTGCATTAGAGCAATTTTCATTTTTAATGTTTCTTATTTCATATTTTATTCCGTAAATGTTTCCGTTATAAAATGTGGCGTAGTGATATTTTTGTGTGGAATTATTTATAATATAACCGTAATACCATGTGTTATTGTTGATGTTTTTTTCAGTTATTCCACTAAATAAACTAGAGTAGTAAGATGTTTCATTTTCTAAATATAATTTTGCATCATTGTTGTAAAAAGATGTGTCTTCTATTGATATTCTTAAACTACAGTCATAACTATAATCTTCTGACTCTTTTAAAATATACGTTACACTTTTATTATTTATAAAATCAATTCTTTTAAAATTATCAGGTATGGTTACATTTAAGTCTATAAGAGTGGTTAATTTATTTGATGTTTCATAATTATTATTGTTATCATCTTTGCTGTTGTTAATTAAGTCTGAAGTCACAATTAAATTTATGTAAAGCGAAATTCCATATATAATTATTAATGCAATAACAGGCAAAAGTGATGTTCCACCTTTTTTACTACATATTATCATTAGTTCTTCTTTTGATTTATCTGTATTTTCTCTTTTAATTTTATTTACTTTTTCTTTTACATAATTTAAATATAAATCTTTAAATTTAAATGAAAGAATAATACTAATTACTAGTAATACAATTAAAGAATATGATTTTAAAAATATATTTGCAAGTATGATAATACCAGCGCTTATTAAACCTAATAGCCACATTTTTCTATAAAGTATGTATATAGGTCCAAATAATAAAGTATAGCCTGAGATGCCACCATCTTTTAATTTCTCAGCATTTTTTCCCATATAAGTATTAATTAAGTCGTCATCATTATTAGTTATATCTTCCTCTAGATTATCAAGTATTTCTATTTGTTCAGTATTTGAAATACTATTTTGAGTTTGTAGATTATTTATATTTTGAATATTTTCTTGTTGCTGTTGTGTGATATTTGAAATGTTATTTTGAGGTGTAGTTATTTTTGTTCCACACACTTTACAAAAATCTTCACCTGGGTTTATGTTAGAACCGCATTTTGGACAATTATTCATAAAACTTCCTTCCTATCTTAATTATAATTTTATCATATATATTACATTTCAACAAGTTTGCTCTTTATATTTTTACATATTTTTTGTATAATTATATTGGTGATATAAAATGGACAGAATAAATGAATTAGTAGATTTGTTAAATGAGGCAAATTATAATTATCATGTTAAAGATAATCCTACTATTACTGACCAAGAATATGATAAGTATTTAAGAGAATTAATTAATTTAGAAGAAGAATACGGGTATGTTAGAGAAGACTCACCTACTAAAAGGGTTGGTGGAGAAGTACTTGACGGGTTTGTTAAACATACACATAAAATACCTATGATGAGCTTGAGTAACGTTTTTAATGAAGAAGAGATAAGAGACTTTGATAATAAGATTAAAAAAGAAGGAATTAATCCAGAGTATGTGTGTGAGTTAAAAATAGATGGGTTAAGTGTTAGTTTAAACTATGAAGATGGTATTTTAGTTAGTGCTGCGACTAGAGGAGACGGGGTTGTTGGAGAAGATATTACAAATAATGTTAAGACTATAAAGTCAGTTCCACTTAAACTTAAGAAACCTATTAGTATTGAAGTGCGTGGAGAAATTTATATGCCTAAGAAAGTGTTACATGAACTTAATTTAAGGCGTGAAGCGGAAGGACTACCCGTGTTTCAAAACTGTAGAAATGCTGCAGCTGGAAGTGTAAGGCAACTTGATAGTAAGGTTGCTGCTAGTCGTGGGTTAGATACTTTTATATATCATATACCAAATCCAAAAGATTATAACTTGAAGACACATTATGAAGCACTTCTATTTTTAAGTGAACTAGGGTTTAAGACTAATCCTAATAATAGGCTAGTAAAAGATGTGGACGGAATATTAGAGTTTATTAAAGAAAAAGCACAGATGAGACCACACTTAAGTTATGATATAGATGGAGTAGTAATTAAAGTTAATGATGTAAGTGAACAAATAGAACTAGGAAGTACTGCTAAGTATCCTAAATGGGCGACTGCATATAAGTTTCCTGCAGTAGAAGTTTTGACTAAACTTAAAGATATTATATTTACTGTAGGAAGAACTGGTCAAGTAACACCTAACGCGGTTTTAGAGCCTGTAATAGTAGCTGGGTCTACAATATCTAGAGCAACCTTACATAATGAAGACTATGTTATCATGAAAGATTTGAAAATTGGAGACATAGTAAGTATTAGAAAAGCAGGAGATGTTATACCTGAAGTGGTAGAAGCGAAGAAGGAAAGACGTACTGGTAAAGAAAAAGATTTTGTTATGACTAAAGTGTGTCCTATATGTGGAAGTGCTCTTAATAAAAGTGAAGAAATTGTAGGAAGTTTTTGCGTAAACCCTAAGTGTCCTGCAAGAAATATAGAGAGTTTATGTCATTTTGTAAGTAGAAATGCTATGAATATAGATGGACTAGGGGATAGAATTATAGAAGACTTTTATAATTATGGATATATTAAGAGATACTCTGACATCTACTATTTGTATAAGAAACGTGAAGAACTAATAAGTCTTGAAGGTTTTGGAAATAAGAGTGTTGATAACTTGTTGGATGCAATAGAAAATAGTAAACATAATAGTTTAGAAAGGTTCTTGTTTGCAATTGGAATTAGTGGAATAGGTGCTAAAACAGCTAAAGTACTTGCTAAGAGATTTGGTAATTTAGATAATTTAATGGCAGCAGACTATGACACGCTTATTGGTATACAAGATGTTGGGCCAATTCTTGCAAATAGTATAGTTGAATATTTTAAGGATACTAATAAATTGAGTGAAGTTATGGAGTTGGTTAGTCTTGGAATTAATACAGAATATATAGGAAGTGAACTAGGAAGTGATGAGAGACTAGTTGGTAAGAAATTCGTTATAACTGGGTCATTTGATTTTGTTACTAGAGAGGATATAAAGAAATTTATTGAAGATAGAGGTGGACAGACTAGCACTAGTGTTAGTAAAAATACAAGTGTTGTCATCGTAGGAAGTGAGCCTGGTAAAAAGTATGATGATGCTGTTAGATTAAATATTCCTATTTGGGGAGAAAATGAGTTAAAGGAGATTATGAATTATGAATAAAATTGTTAAGTATTCTATTTTGGGTATAGCTTGTGTACTTTTGGTGTTTATATTTATTTATGTTAAAAAGTTTATCATTGGTAACTCAAACTATGAAGATATTGATGTAAGTAAGGTTACAGTGGGAAACAATATAACTATAGTAGGAAGATATACAAATAGTTCTCTTGCATATAAAAATTATAAATACACTTTAGTTGGAAAAGAACTTTATGTTGAAATTACGAATGTTTTAGTATCAAGTAAATATAATAAAGGGGATTTTGCTATAGTTATTCCACTTAATTCTGATGAGGTTGATAATATTCATTTAACTAATAATAAGAGTACTAAGGTTATTTATAAGAAATCTGGGCTTTAGTGCTCATTTTTTCTTGTAATAGATTATTTGATAATATTTTTTAAATATCGAGTGTCATAATAAATGGCAGAATAAATGTCAGTATAATTTCTATTTAATTAAGTGTTTTTATGAATAAAGAGATGTTAAAGTAGTAATAATTAGTGTATAACTTAATGTAAACTAGAAATATTCTATAAAATATAGTATAATTTTATGTAGGTGATTTATGTGAAAAAAATTTTAAAAGAAAATAGGACATTATTTGTGTTAGCAATTATTATATTAATATCATTAGTTTTGATGGGTATAGGACTAATTAGTTATTTTTATGGTAATAATAAAAATCCTTATGGAGATAGACTAAAAGATATAGATAATCATAAAATTAGTGAGAGCATTGCTAGTGATATAAAAGGTATTTATGAAGAAAATGTTAGTGATGTTAGAGTTGAAGTGAAGGGAAAGATTATTTATATTATAATGAATGTAAATGATGGAGTAAGTAAAATAGATGCAGAAGGGTACGCTGTTAAGGCGCTAGAAAAATTTAAGAGTGAAGATTTAGAGTATTATGATGTACAGTTTTTGATTACTTGTAGTGATGAGAAAAAAGAAGAAGATGAGAAAGCAATTTATCCAATTGCTGGAGCTAAAAAGGCTAAGGGTAGTCAAATAATTTGGAGTAATAATTAAGGAGTTATAATGAAAAAAAATAAGAAATATTTTTTAATAGGTGGACTTGTATTAGTTTTAATAGTTTTAATATTATGTTTACTTATGTACTTGAATAGTAGAAAGAATGGTTATTCTTTTAGTGAGAAGAGCTTTATTAATTCAAACTTAAATAATGTAATAGATGTAAGTGTTGAAGGCAGTTTACCAATATTTAGTAATAGTGGTGTTGGAGTGTTCTATGATTTTGTTAATTTTATGGAAAGAGATACTAAACTTACTTTTAATGTTCAAGTTAATGGAAGTGGAACTTATAAATTTACAAATAAGAATGAACTAGGTGGTAATGATTTACTTTTTTATACTGATCACTTTGTTGTTGTTAGTACGTTGAGTGACGAGATAGTTGATTTAAATAATTTAAGTGGAAAAAATGTTGCTGTTATGGATACTGATAAAGATTATGTTAGTAAATATATGAGTGAATATAATGTGAATATTGTTAGTTTTAGTCATTTTAATGATTTAACTGATCAAATGAGTGATAGCGTTTTATATGCAATATTACCAATGCAAAAGTATATTAATTCTATAGTTTATAATAAATATAATATAGTTTATCATATTGATGGACTACACTCTCATTATGTTTTGAGTATGAATGATGCTAGTAGTACGATGAGTAAGATATTTACTAAAGCATTTAATATGTGGAAAAGTGAAATTTTACCCAGCATTAATAGTCATTTTTTAGAGTTATATTATGACGCGTACAACTTAACAGAAGTTGAAAAGGAAAGAGTAACAAGTGATGATTTAATCGTAGGATATGTTGATAATATGCCATTTGAAGGAAAGCTTAATAGAAACTTTAGTGGTATTACTTCTATGTACTTAGATATATTTAGTGATATGACAGGAGCTACTTATAAATACATTGAATACAAAAATATTAATAAATTAATAGAAGCATTAAATAATAAAAAAGTAGATTTGGCAGTAAACTATTATGATGTAAATAGTTCAAACTATGTTGATAGTGTAAGTTTAGGTACTATTAAGTATGTAATTCTTGCACATCAAAGTAATAAAGATAGTTTTGATAATTTAGTTTCAATAAGTGATGATAATATTAAAATGGTTGGGAATACTAAACTTTATAAGTATATAAGTGGTATAAATAGTAATATAAATACTTATAAAGATTATAAAAAAATGTTTAAGAGTTTAACAAAAGAAGATATTCTTGTAATTGAAAAGAGTACATATGATTATTATAAAAATAGTAGTCTTAAGAAATATGTGATTAAATATATGGGTGAGAGTACTGTTAGTAATACATTCCTTTTAAATAATGATAATAAAGTTTTAAATAATTTATTTAACTTTTATTTGAGCACTACTAGTAATAATAATATTGAGAGTATGGCTATTGATAATAGTTTAAATATGGCTAGTAGAAATATTTTAATTGAGTTTATTATAAGTAATATTACTTATTTAGTTCTTCTTGTTATTGCAGTAGTTTTCTTACTTTATAAGTTTAATAGAAAAGTTAAAGTAACTAAGAAGATTAAAAAAGAAGATAAGATGATGTATTTAGATGTAATGACTAACTTAAAAAATAGAAATTATTTAAATGATAATTTAAGTTATTGGGAAGATAATAAAGTGTATCCTCAAGCTGTTGTAGTAATTGATTTAAATAATATTTCAATTATTAATGATACTAAAGGGCATGAAGAGGGAGACAGACAGATTAAGAGTGCAGCTAGTATTCTTATTAAAACACAAAGAGAGAATAGTGAGATTATTAGAACTGATGGTAATGAATTTCTTATATATTTAGTTGGTTATGAAGAAAATCAAATAGTGACTTATGTTAATAAGTTAATGAAGGAATTTAAGAGTCTTCCTTATGAATATGGGGCTAGTATGGGGTACTTTATGATAACAAGTGAGAGTACTACTATAGATGATGCAATTAATGAAGCTTTAATTAAAATGAGAGAAAATAAAGGAGAGTAAGTATGCTAGATAGGTTCAAAGTATTTTGTAAAAACTTATATGATATGATGATGAAACCTGAAATGCTTACTTTGCCTAGTAGTCTTGCGTATTACTTTGTTCTAGCGGTTGTACCAATTATTTCAATACTTCTTTTGATAGCAACAGAGTTTAATTTATCAACTAGTTATATTACAGAGTTTTTGGAGAGTAATTTTAGTAGTGAACTAGCTAGTTTAGTTACGCCTATACTTACAAATCAGGGTTTGTCATTTGGTTTTATAGTTTATATATTAGTAGCTTTCTTTATAGTTAGTAATGGTGCTGATGCAATAATAGTTGCAAGTAATATGATATTTAATATAGAGAATAAAAATTATTTTGTTAGAAGAATGAAAGCTTTTGTTTTAACACTTGTGTTATTCTTACTGTTTACATTTATGTTAGTTGTACCTGTGTTTGGTGAACAGATACTTACAGTGTTAACTTATATCGGGTTTAATAATAAGATAATTGATGTGTTAAAAATGCTTTATCCAGTATTAAATGTTCCACTTACATTATTTGTGATGTACTTGGGAATAAAATTAATCTTTATAATAGCGCCTGATGAGAAAATAAAGAGTAAGTATGTTAATAAAGGGGCTATATTTACTACTGTTTGTTGGTTCTTAGTAACTTTAGTGTATAGCTATTATATCAAACATATTGCTACATATAATATTTATTATGCTGGACTTAGTACAATAGTAACACTTATGGTGTGGTTCTATTTTCTAGCATTCATATTCGTATTAGGATTATCTTTTAACTATAATACAGTTGAAAAGAAAATAGAAGAAACTAATGCAATTAAATTAAAAGAGATTGAAGAAAAGGTTAAAATGAGTAAAAATCATGTTTGATCTTTTTTTTAATTGTGACAATATTGTGAAAATGATGTGTATTTAATGACTTTTCTTCTGAAATTTGGTAAAATATTGTTGTGAGGAATGATTAGAATGAAGAATACTATTAAAAACTTTGTTAAGAAATTTAAAAAGTATTATAGTACTAATATTTTGTTTTTGACATATTCATTAACTTCTTTAATAATTGGGACTTTACTTAGAGCTTTAACAATGGGATTAACATTTGATTTTAGACCTTTTATATGGGACTTAGTTATTATTCTTATATTTGGTTCTTTTGGTTATTTGTTTAAACCTAAAAATCAATTCAAGTATTTTTTAAGTGTTAATATAGTTTTTACACTTATATGTGTTGTTAATTCTATTTATTATATGTTTTATACTAATTATGTAAGTGTAAGTTTACTTAGTACAATGAGTATGTTTGGACAAGTAAGTGATTCGGTTACTACTAAATTAAGATTAGAATACTTTGTTTATTTACTTGCACCTATAACACTTATAGTAGTTAATAAACTTCTTGTTAAAAAGAATTATTATTACAATGTTGGAAAAGAAGAAAAAGGAAAGTTGATGTTCAGAAGGACTGGAGTGTGTGCACTTATTCTCGGAATTATGATAGGACTTACTATGACAAAGAGTGATGGAAGTAAATTAGTTAAACTTTGGAACAGGGATGCAGTTGTTAAAAGATTTGGAATATACACTTATATGTTAAGTGATATGGTAACAAGCTTAACTCCTGCGATTAGTCCGATGTTTGGATATGATGAGAGTGCTCATACGTTTTTAGAGTTTTATAGTAAAGATAGAACTTATGAAACAAATAAGTACACTAATATATTTGAAGATAAGAATGTAATATTTATTCATATGGAGAGTATTCAAAATTTCTTAATTGATTTAAAAGTTAATGGAGTAGAGATAACTCCTAATATAAATAAACTTAGTAGGGAAGGAATGTACTTTAGTAAGTTTTATCCACAAATTAGTATTGGAACAAGTAGTGATACTGAGTTTACTTTGAGTACTGGGCTTTTACCAAGTTCTTCAGGGACAGTGTTTGTAAATTATTTTAATAGAAAATATGAAAGTATGGAGAGAGCTTTTGATAATAAAGGCTACTACACATTTAGTATGCATGCTAATGTGGGAGATTATTGGAATAGAAAGAATATGTATAATACTTTAGGATATAAGGAGTATTTTGATAAATCTTATTTTGAAGTACCAACTGACAAGAAAAGTGAAGATTTAGTAGGACTTGGGTTAAGTGATAAGTCTTTCTTTAAACAAATTATTCCTATTTTAAAAAATATTAAAGAAAGTAATACTAAGTATATGGGTAAGATTATTACGTTAAGTAATCATAGTCCATTTGATGATGTTACTAAATATGGCAATATTGATTTAGGGTATCTAAATGATACAGAAATGGGTAACTATTTAAAAAGTGCACATTATGCTGATGAAGCACTTGGTGTGTTCTTTAAGCTTGTTAAAGAAAATGGGTTAGACGAGGATACCGTATTCATATTATACGGGGATCATGAGAGTAAACTAGGCAAAAAAAACTTGAATTTACTATATAATTACGATGAAAAATCAGGTGAATATAAGAATAAGCTTGACCCTACTTATGTTGATTTAGACAATTACCAATATGATATTCTTAAAAATACACCTTTGATTATCTATACAAGTAATGGTATAATAAATGGTGAAGTTAAAGATGTGATGGGAATGTGGGATGTGTTTCCAACTGTAGCAAACATGTTTAATTTAAGTTATAAGTATCCTTTGGGAAATGATATTTTCAGTAGAAATGATAAAATAGTAGTTTTTCCTAATGGAGATATTATTACAAATAAAGTGTTTTATAACAATTTAAGGGATGAATATGTTTCTTTGACTTCAGAGCCTATTAGTAGTGAGTATATTGATCAAATTAAGTTATATGCTGAAGTGAGACTTGAGGTAAGTAAAGGTATAATTGTACATAATTTGATAAGCACAGAGAGTGAGAAATTAGAAAGGATAAAAAGATGAGAAAAGTTTTAAATAAAAATAAGTTATTCTATTTTGTTATGATTAGTTTAATCTTAGTAGTTATTATAATAATTGGTCTAAAGTTTACTTTTGAGTTTTTAGTTAAAGATGATAAGAACGTAGTTACAAAGAAAGAACTTGATAGTTTAGAGTTGTATGGCTATACATTAGATGATTACGATAGTGATTTATATAAAGAGTATTTTAATGATTTAAAGAATACTTTAAATAGTAAAGAAGTTAATTATGAAGATTATGCTAAAGAAATAGTAAAATTATTTGTGAGTGATTTTTATACTTTAGATAATAAACTTACTAGTAGTGATATAGGTGGTGTTGAATTTATTCCTAGTGATATGGTAGAGAACTTTAAAATGCATGCTGGAGATACTATGTATAATCATGTTAAAACTAATATTTATGGAGATAGAGTGCAAAAGTTACCTATTGTAAAGAGTGTTGAAGTAACTAATATAGAGAATATTACTTATACTTATAAAGATAAAGAGTATTCAGCTTATAGAGTTAGTGCTAGGTGGGAATATCAAGAAGATTTGGGATATAAGAATAATGAAATATTTACTTTAATTAAAGATAATAATAAATTATATATTGTTGTGGGGGAATAATATGAATGAAGTATATGATTATTTACTTAACAAGAGTGGTATAAGATACAGAGATACTATAGTTTTAGGAATAAGTGGTGGGCCTGACTCGATGGCTTTACTTAGTATTATGCTTAAACTTAAAAGTGAATTAGATTTAGTTTTAATAGTTGCACATGTTAACCATAATGTTAGAGAAGAAAGTAAGGAAGAAGAAGAGTATGTAAGAAAGTATGCTAAAGAAATCGGAGTTATTTTTGAAGGACTAAGTGTTAAAAATTGGGGAGATGATAACTTTGAAAATGAAGCTAGAACTGTTAGATATAATTTCTTTGAAAAGATAGTTAGAGAATATAATGCTAAATATTTAATGACAGCACATCATGGGGACGATTTAATTGAGACTATTCTTATGCGTATAGTAAGAGGTTCTACTTTAAAAGGATATAGTGGATTTAGTAAATGTGTTGGTAGAGATGGGTATACAATTATTAGACCTTTAATTAGTGTTACAAAAGATACTTTAGTTAAATATTGTGAAGAAAATGGGGTAAAATATTATATAGATAAGACTAACTTAGATGACGTTCATACAAGAAATAGATATAGGAAATGTATGTTACCATTTTTAAAAAAAGAAGACCCATTAGTACATGAAAAGTTTTTGAAGTTTAGTGAAACTTTGCTTTTATATAATAATTATATTGATAGAGAAATTAAAGAAGTGATCACTAAAGTATTTAAAGGTGGAGTGTTAGATATTCCTAAGTTTAAAGAGCTTGACTATTTAATTCAAAGTAAGATTATTTATAGTATACTAGAGAAAATATATGGAGATGATTTATTCATTGTTACTAGTACACATGTTAATTTGATATTTGATTTAATAAATAAAGAAACTCCTAATAGTGTGGTTCATTTACCTAATAATGTTAAAGTGGTAAGAGCTTATGATGAAGTTAGTTTTGATTATGAAGAAGAAGAATCTAACGTGTATGAAATTGAGATAAATGATGTTGTGAATTTACCTAATGGAAAGAATATTGAAGTAGTAAGTAGTTGTGAAGATACTAGTAACAATACTATTAGACTAAATATTGATGATATTACATTACCTCTTTATGTTAGAACTAGAAGAAATGGAGACAAGATGATGGTTAAAGGAATGAATGGACATAAAAAGGTTAATGATATATTTATAGATAGTAAGATTTCTACAAAAGATAGACATGTTTGGCCAGTTGTGAGTGATGCAGAAAATAACATTATTTGGATACCTGGACTTAAAAAGAGTAAATTTGATGTAGAAAAAGGTAAAAAGTGTGATATAATACTTAAGTACTATTAATGAAAGGAAGAGATTATGAAAAAGAAAAATATGTTTAAAGACATTATGCCTTATATTATGCTTATATTTGTAGTTGGTATTATTTACTATACATTTAATTTAAATAATGTTAAGGTTAATGAAATGAATTATAATGAGTTTTTAACTAATTTAAAAGGAGAAAAGGTTAAGGAATTAACTGTTACACCAAAAGATAGTGATAGTGTATATTTGATAACTGGTAAACTAGAAAACTATAGTAAAAACGAGACATTTAAGTTGATTGTTCCATATACAGATAGTGTTATTGATAACATTCTTAGTATTAGTAATGAACAACAACTTGATGTTAAGATTAATAAAGATCCAGGAAGTGTTAGTTGGTTAGTAATAATTTTAGATTTCGTTCCAATACTTTTAATCGGTGGACTTACTATTTATTTAGTAAGAGCGATGATGGGTAATGGCAAAGGTGGAACACTAGACTTTGGAAGAAGTAGAGCTAAACTTAATCAAGAAGGTGGAAAAGTTACATTTAAGGATGTTGCTGGACTTAATGAAGAGAAAGAGGAAGTTAAAGAGTTAATAGACTTTTTAAAGAGTCCTAAGAAGTTTACTAAGTTAGGGGCTAGAATTCCTAAAGGTGTTTTATTAGTTGGTCCTCCAGGAACAGGTAAAACATTACTTGCAAAAGCAGTGGCTGGAGAAGCTAAGGTACCATTTTATTATATAAGTGGAAGTGATTTCGTTGAGTTATTCGTTGGTGTTGGTGCATCACGTGTAAGAGATATGTTTAAACAAGCTAAACAAAATGCTCCATGTTTAATATTTATTGATGAAATAGATGCAGTGGGTAGACAAAGAGGAACAGGTTTAGGTGGAGGACATGATGAAAGAGAACAAACTTTAAACCAATTACTTACTGAGATGGATGGTTTTGGGGCTAATGAAGGTATTATAATTATAGCTGCAACTAATAGACCAGATGTACTTGATCCTGCACTTTTAAGACCAGGTAGATTTGATAGACAAGTTACTGTTAATTTACCAGATGTTAGAGAAAGAGAAGCTATACTTAATGTTCATGCTAAGGGTAAAATTTTTGATAAAGCTGTCAACTTGAAGAGAATAGCTGAGAGAACTCCAGGGTATAGTGGAGCCGACTTAGAAAACTTACTTAATGAAGCTGCACTTTTAGCTGTTAGAAGAAATAAAGACGATATTGGAATGGACGAGATAGACGAAGCTAGTGATAGGGTTCTTATGGGACCTGCTAAAGTTAGTAGGAAAGTAACAGATTATGAAAAGAATATAGTAGCTTATCATGAAAGTGGACATGCCGTTTTAGGAATAGAACTTCCTAATGGTGAAGAAGTTCATAAGATTACAATTATTCCTAGAGGTATGGCTGGAGGGTATACTCAAATGCTACCTAAGGAAGAGAGAACTTTGGTTGCTACTAAGGATGAGTTACTTCAAAGAATTACAAGTTATTTAGGTGGTAGAGTTAGTGAAGAATTGTTCTGTGGTGAAATATCTACAGGAGCTTCAGATGACTTTAAGAGAGCTACTCAAATAGCAAGAAGTATGGTTACTGAATATGGTATGAGTGACTTGGGTCCTGTACAATTTGAACATAAAAGTGGAGAAGTATTCTTAGGAAGAGATTATACTAATAGTAGTAAAAACTATAGTGATGCTGTTGCTTTAGAAATAGATAAAGAAATTAGAAAGATTATAAATGAATGTTATAAGAATGCTAAGGATATTTTATCTAAGAATAAAGGCTTAGTTGAAGCTTTAGCTAAGACATTATATGAAAAAGAAACAATTACTAAAGAAGAAATTGAAGAAGTAGTAAGAGAATATAATGAAGGTAAGAAAGCTAAAAAGAAAGATAAAGTTGAAGAGTAAAATCTTCAACTTTTTTTTAAATAATGATATTCCTTTGAAAAATATTGATTTTGCAAAAAAACACTTGAAAAACTTAGGAAAAAATGCTATTATTTTGAAAAGAATTCTACTTTGGAAATTGATTTCTTTATTAGATATAATAATCAAGTAACTGCTGTTGAAGTTAAATCAGCTGATAATACAAAATCTAAGAGTTTAAAGTCTGTTATGGAAAATTATGGAGTAAAGTCTGGACTAAAATTATCTAGTAAAAATTTGGGTTCTAATAATGAAAATGTAACAGGTTTACCAATTTATATGAGTATATTTTTATAAACAAAGAGATTTATTAAAAGTTTATCTAAAATATCGTATAGAAATTTTAGTAAAAACCCCATTTGGTTAGTAGTGAATGGGACTTTTACTTTAAAAAGATGTGAAATATAATTATATTGTTTTAATTTTATTTTGTAATTTTCTTAAAAAAGTGATGTATTATTTCTAGATATGTGCACTAATATTATAGAGATTATTAAAAATTATTTTGAAAGTTTTTAATAATCTCTTTTAAGTTAGTGTTTTTTGTGTTAAAATATTCTATAGCGAGGTAGTATTATGGGAAAGGTTATATCACTTGTAAATCAAAAAGGTGGGGTAGGCAAAACAACAACAAGTATAAATTTATCTAGTGCTTTAGGGCATTTAGGTAAAAAGGTTTTATTAATAGATTTAGACCCACAAAGTAATAGTACTACTGGGCTAGGTCTTAATAAAGCTAATATTAATAAGAGCATCTATGATGTTATTACACATAATTGTGATATTAGAGATGCTATTATTAAAACAAAATTTAAGAATTTATCTATTATTCCATCTATGATTTATTTAAGTGGAGCAGAAATAGAGTTAATTCAAATGGCTAGTAAAGAAAGTGATTTTATAATAGGGGATCAACTTAAGTTACAGATAGATTTGATAAGAGACAGATATGATTATATTTTAATAGATTGTCCACCTGCACTTGGAGTTCTTACTACTAATGCACTTGCTGCTAGCGATAGTGTATTAATACCTGTACAATGTGAATATTATTCACTAGAAGGGGTTACACAACTTTTAAATACAATTTTACTTACGCAAAGTAAGATAAACCCAAAGTTAGATATAGAGGGTGTTTTACTTACAATGCTTGATGGTAGAACATTAGTGGGGCTTGAGGTTGTTGAAGATGTAAGAAAGTTCTTTAAAGAGAAAGTATTTAATACTATTATTCCAAGGCTTGTTAGACTTGTTGAAGCACCAAGTCATGGAAAACCAATTTTGGAATATGACCCAAAATGTAGAGGAGCTTTAGCTTATATTAATTTAGCAAAGGAAGTGATTGAAAGAAATGGAAAACAAGAGGAAAGCACTAGGGAAGGGGCTAGAACAACTATTTAGTGGAGAAGCTTTTAACCTAGAAGAGTTTGAGAAGAATGTTGTAGATAATGCAAATAAAGATGAAATACTAATGATTAATTTAAATGAACTTAGAAGTAATCCATATCAACCAAGAAAAGTGTTTGATAAGGAGTTACTTGAAGGACTTGCTAGTAGTATTAAAGAGTATGGCATTTTAGAGCCTATCATTGTTAAAAAGAGTATTAAAGGATATGAGATTGTTGCTGGAGAAAGAAGAAGTATAGCTGCTAAGATGGCTGGACTTAGTGAGGTTCCTGCAATTATAAGAGACTTTAATGATGAAGAAATGATGAGTATAGCGCTTCTTGAGAATATTCAAAGAGAAAATTTAAATATTATAGAAGAAGCACTTGCATATAAGAAAATGATAGAAGTTATGCATATTACTCAGGAGGAACTATCTACTAAAGTAGGAAAGAGTAGAAGTCATATAACTAATATTCTTGGTATTTTAAAATTACCTAGTAAAGTACAAGAATTAGTTTTAAATAATAAGATTACTATGGGACATGCAAGGTGTCTTAGTAAACTTGAAGATGAGAGTGAGATATTTAGTTTGGCACAAGATGTTGTTAATAAGAACTTGAGTGTAAGAGAGTTAGAAGATATAATTAATGATAATAATTCTGTTAAGAAAGTTCCTATTAAAAAACATGTTCAAGTTAATGAAAGACATAATGTGGTGCAGAGTATCATGAGAGAGAAAATTGGTACTATGGTTAAAATTAATAATAATAAGATAGTAATTCCATATGATAGTGATAAAGATTTAGAGAGAATATTAGAAATATTAAATATAGAAATAGAGGATTAACTATGAAATATGGTATAGGAAGTATAGTTATAATGAAAAAAGCGCATCCATGCGGTACTAATTTATGGGAGATAGTTAGGCTTGGTGTTGATATCAAGCTTAAATGTGTTAATTGTGGTAGAACTATAATGATGGATAGATTAGAGTTTGAAAAGAAACTTAAGAAAGTGGTGGAAAATGAAAAATAAGAGAAATCCTGTTTTTGTGTTTATATTGCTTACAATTGGAGTAATGCTTCTTAGTTTTGTGTTATCATTATTTAATTTTCAAGCTGAATATAGTACGGTTAATCAATATACTAGTACTATTCAGAATAATGTAATACAAGTAGAGAATTTGTTTAGTTTTGACGGAATAAAGTATATACTTACAAGTACAGTAAATAACTTTGTTAATTTTGCACCTCTAGGTAATTTAATAATTATTCTTATTGGTATAGGGGTGCTAGAAAAAACAGGTTTAGCTAGAACGTTCTTTACTTTGATAACTCAAAGTTTTAGGAAAAATAGTATTACATATATATTAATACTACTAAGTATTATATCAAGTTTATTTGGAGATATTGGGTTTGTGCTTTTACTTCCAATAGGCGCGATGTTGTTTAAATATGGACATAGAAATCCTTTGGGAGGAATAATTGCTAGTTTTACAGGTATTTGCTTTGGTACTGGAATAAATGTGTTTTTAACAAGTATAGAAAGTAGTTTACTTACATTAACTATAAGTAGTGCTAAAGTTATAGATAGTACTTATGAAATAGGTATATTCTTTCAATTATTTATTATGTTAGTTGCAATAATAACTGGTTCTATTTTACTTACTAGAATTACAGAAAAAACAATAATGCCTAGTTTGGGTAAGTATGAATTTGATGAAGTAGAGATACTAGATAACGTTAATTTTAGTAAAAGAGAATTAAGAGGATTTGTATGTAGTATGGGTGCATCTATACTATACATATTAATCATTATTTATATGATAATACCTGGTTTACCTTTAAGTGGAGGCTTGTTAGATGCGAGTCAAACACATTATATTGATAAACTATTTGGAAGTAATAGTTTATTTAATCAAGGTTTTGTGTTCATAGTTACATTCTTGTTTATAATAGCTGGATTTACTTATGCGAGTGTTGCTAAAACAGTTAAGGGAGATAAGGAAATAAGTGAGTGTTTAAGTTATAGTTTAGATGGTATTGGTAATATATTGGTTTTAATATTTGTAGCTAGTTTATTTATTAATACATTTGATAAAAGTAATATAGGGCTTGTATTTGTAGCACTTCTTACTAACTTAATAAATGTGTTTAAATTTAGTGGAATAGGATTAATATTATTATTATTTGTAATATGTATATTAAGTGGACTTATATATACTGGACTTTTAAGTAAGTGGAAGATTATGTCTAGTACAGTAGTACCGGCATTAATGAATTCAAGTATTAGTCCAGAGTTTGCACAAGTTATATATGTAGCAGGTTCTAGTATAAGTATGGCATTCACACCTCTTACACCTTACTTTGTTATATATTTGGCTTTATTAATTAAGTATGATAAGAGTGATAAGGTAACATTATTTGGAACATTTAAGTATTTAAGAAGTTATGGAATAGTTATGTTAATAATGTGGGTAATTTTAATATTAGGTTTCTATATTACAGGGTTACCTATTGGTATTGGTAGTTATCCAACATTAACATATTAAGGAGGTTTTATATATGGCTTTAAAAGCAGGAATTATAGGTATGCCTAATGTGGGGAAGAGTACTTTATTTAATGCTATTACTAAAAAAAATATTTTAGCAGCTAATTATCCTTTTGCTACAATAGACCCGAATTTAGGTACAGTAACAGTACCTGATGAAAGACTTGGAGTATTAGAAAGAATGTATATGCCTGAAAGGTGTATTGGTGCACAATATGAGTTTACTGATATAGCAGGGCTAGTAAAAGGCGCTAGTAGTGGAGAAGGACTTGGAAATAAGTTTTTAAGTCATATAAGAGAAGTAGATGCTGTAATACATGTAGTAAGATGTTTTGTTGATAAAGATATTATACATGTTGAAGGGAATATTGACCCAATTAGGGATATTGAAATAATTAATTTGGAACTAGCTATGAGTGATTTGGAAATAGTTAGCAATAGAATTGATAGAATAAAAAAGAAAGCTGAAACAAGTAGAGATAAAGAAGCTTTAAAAGAAGTAGAGTTAATGGAAAAGTGTAAGAGTATTTTATCTGGTGGAGAAGTGTTAAGACATCATGAATTTGAAGAAGATGAACTAGAGATATTGAAACCATTTAATCTTATTACTATGAAACCTATGATATATTTAGCTAATGTTAATGAAGTTGATTTAGTAACTGGAAATAATGAGTTTATTGATAAAGTTAGAGAATATGCTAAGAATGATGGATGTGAAGTTATTCTTATGTGCGCTAAGATAGAGAGTGAATTAGTTGAATTAGAGGACTCTGAAAAGAAAGTGTTCTTAAGTGAGCTTGGTATAGAAGAGAGTGGACTAGATAAACTAATTAGAGTTACTTATGATACTTTAGGGCTAGCTACTTTCTTTACTGTAGGAAGTGACGAAGTTAGAGCTTGGACTTTTAAAAAGGGTATGAAAGCACCAGAGTGTGCTGGAATTATACATAGTGATTTTGAAAGAGGATTTATTAAAGCAGAAGTAATGAGCTATGAAGATTTAATTAGTTGTGGAAGTGAACTTAAAGTTAAGGAAGCAGGTAAAGCTAGACTTGAAGGAAAAGAATATGTTATGCAAGACGGAGATATTTGCTACTTTAGATTTAATGTTTAGGAGGAAATTATGGAAAAGTTTTGTAGTAAGTGTGGAAAAGAACTAATAAATGGTAAATGTGAATGTTGTGATAAAGAAGAAATTAGATTTAGTAAGAATGGAATTATTAATAGACCCAGATTAAAAGAGGCTGCAAAAGAGAAAATTAACGGTAATATGTGGAATATTTGGCAAGCACTTTTGGTAGTTATGGCTATTAGTAGTGTATTTGGTTTATTTGATGGATTAATAGATGGGGCTAGAATTGAAATATATAATGATGTCTATTATAATGTAGTAGATGCAATATATGGATTTATTAGTATTCCTTTAACAGCTGGAGTAAGTTATTATGTTTTAAATGTAGTAAGAGATAAGAGTTTTGCTATTAGTGATTTATTTAAGTTCTATAAAGAAAGAATGTGGACTATAATATTACTTTCTATATTAATTAGTATATTTACTGCTTTATGGAGTATCTTATTTATAATACCTGGAATAATAGCAGGTTTAAGTTATTCAATGAGTACTTTTATATTTGTTGATGGGGAAGATACTAATGCGATGGATATTATAAAGAAGAGTAAAGACATGATGTATGGGTACAAATGGGACTACTTTGTATTTCAATTAAGTTTTATTGGATGGGCACTATTATGCTTATTCATATTCCCAATAATTTATGTACTTCCATATTATTATGTAGCAGAAACTATGTATTATGAAGAATTAAAAGCGATTAAAGAAAGTTGATGTTTATAAGTATCAAGTTATTAACACTTGATATTTTTTTGTGTGTAACTTGTAAATTCGGGCAAAATGCACGAAAAAACAATGTAAAAACGTGCAAAATGCACGAAAATACGAGTTTGTGATGTAAATATACTTAATTTTCCTTGAAAATATGGGGAATTTAATAAAATAAGAATTAGCGTCTTTTACTAATTCTTATTCTTTAACTAATTCTTCTTCAGCTTTTAATTCATCTAAAGCATATTCTAATAAACTTATAACCACATTATTAAAAGATGTATCATGTTCTTTTGCTATTATTTCTAGTTTCTTAACTAAATCTTCTTTAATATATAAAGATTTATAAACTGTTTCATTTTTCTTTTTTGTTGGTTTTATTATATCCTTCATGTTCTCACCTTCCTATTAAAAGATACCATAAATATTTAATGTATGTTATATCAAAATATTCTATGAGAAAGTATGTTGAAAAAATCTCATAGAAATGCTATAATAATTTTATTAGAATATGTGAATAATATAGATGGGAGTGGTATATATGAAAAAAATAGATTTAGGAGTAGTAGTAACAACATTAATAATAGTAACAATAAGTTGTAGTCTTGCATTTTTTGCTGCAAGAATAGTAGGTAAACCAAAAGATATAAATTTAGTTGCTAAAAATGTAGCAGCAACATTTACTGATACATCAAGTATTGCTGATGAAACAATAAGTCCTGGATGGAATAATGTTAAAAGCTTTACAATTACTAATAATAGTAAAGAAGATTTTAACTATAATATTTTATTAAAAGGGTTAGTTAATACATTTGAAAGTATAAATACACTTCAGTATAAAATAACAAGTGATAATGGTTACAATATGGATAACTATTTAAATATTGTTAAAACAGAAAATAGTAAAGATGTAGTTTTAGCATATGATGTAGTAATTCCAAAGGGAAGTAAGCAAACATATCAAGTAGAATTTAAATATATAAGTATAGATGAAGATCAAAGTAGTGATATGGGAAAAAAATTAGGTGGAACTTTAGCTATTGAAGAAAGTACAGGAAAAGTTAAAATATATGACAAATTACTTAGTGATAATCCAACAATAAAAACTAGAACAGACTTTAGTACAATATTTACTGAAAGTAATGTAAATACATTATACAAAGCAAAAGAAAATAATACTGATGTGTATTACTTTGCAGGGGATGCTAGAAACAACTGGGTAAAGTTTGGAGAGTGGCAAGAAGATAAGACTACAATTTTAGGTGATTTTAAGAAAGTAGATAGTGGAGAAGTGATTACTTTTTCTCAAAAAGAGTTTTCTACAATGGCAGAATGTAGTTCATATAAAATTACTTCTAGAGGAATTAATTACGAAATGGCTAATTGTAGAAGTGTTCAAATTGCTAAAAAAGGTGATCCAATGTATTGGAGAATAATAAGATCAAACCAAGACGGTAGTATAAGATTATTATATTCAGGACCAAGTTCAGATACAGAAAAAGGTTATATTGGAACCTCAGTGTTTAGTGAATTTGAAGAAGCTGATCCATTAAATATTGGGTATATGTATGGGACTAAAGGAAGTTTAGAAAATAACAGAACAAATGAAAACTCAAGTGTAATTAAAAAGTATATAGATAATTGGTATAACAAACATTTATTGAAATTAAATAGTTATATAAGTCAAGAATCAGTTTATTGCCAAGATAGAAGTATATCAGTAAACAGTTCTTATGATAATTATAAAACACCTGGAAATTATACGTTTTTTTCTGCTAGTGATAGAATAAAAACAATTGGAAATAATAGTAATCCTACTTATTCTTGTGCGTCAAAAGAAGACAGTTTTAGCGTTTTAAATACAAACACTGGAAATGGTGATTTAAAGTATTCTATTTCTTTAATGACAGTAGATGAAGCTGTTTATGCTGGAGGATTGTATCATGAAAAAAATGAAAAAGTGTGGTATTCAAACAATAGCTTAAGTAAAAATATTACTGGTGATTTGTGGAGCTGGTTATTAACTCCTGAAGGAGTATCAACTCAATATCGCGGGAATGTTTATGGCTTAGGTGGAAAAAATGTAGAAATTAGTAGAATTGGATCTCCACTTATTATTTTATCAAATGTTTTAGCAGTAAGACCCGTGATTTCAATTAAGGGAGACAACATATATAAAACTGGAGATGGAAGTGCAGAAAATCCTTATATTATAGAAGCAGTACCAGTTAATACTTATGAAGTTAATTTAAATGTTAATAGCGGAAGTGGTACAGGTACAGTACTTGTTGAAGAAGGTAAAGATGCAAAATTTACAGTAACACCAAACGATGGCTACAAAGCAGAACTTGAAACAGATACATGTGGCGGAACATTAAGCGGTAATACTTACACAATAAGCAATATAATAAGTGCAAAAAGTTGTTCAATAACATTTAAGAAAAATGGAACATCATTAGCAACATTAATTCAAACAAATGCAGTAAATGAAAATGGATATAGATATGAAGGTAGTGACCCAAATAACTACATTTATATGGAAAATAATGGAACTAAAGAATTATGGAGAATTATAGGATTATTTCCAGATGGAGAAAATGGCGAGAATGTAATAAGAGTAAGAAAGTATTATGAACGAAATAATTATCCAACTTCTTTGTATAATTTAGGTACTAGTTTAAATTATTACCCGACGTCAACCATTTCTAGAAACACATTAATTAATTATAGTTTGACTAACTATAAAAACACCGTGAATTACAAGATGTATTTGGGTACATCAAACTCATATACATCATATACATCAGCAGATTTATATAAAATGGAGAGAGTACTGGAAAGTAAAGGAACGATAGGACCAAGTTCTTCTAGCACTGCAACATATATTGGAAGCGTAGGGTTAACATATCCAAGTGATTATGGATATGCTGTACTAGCGAGTGATTGTGTTAGAACAAATATGCCAAGTAAATATAGTAACGTATATGCATGTTATAATAACAACTGGTTATATCAAGGTTCTCAACAATTACAATGGCTAATAAATCCTCATCCTGCGGATACTAGTTACGTATTCTATGTAGATGGACCAGGGTATTTAGGAAACGCTGGTGCTGGTGCTTCAGTGACTAATGCAAATGCTTATTCTCCAGTTATGGCTTTAAAGTCTGATATAACAGTAACAGGAAGTGGAACACAAAGTGATCCATATGTAATGAATTAGGTATGATATATGTGTACTTTACTTTGTGATCTTATTAAGTATTATATTTAATAATTAGGTATAAGTAAGCTAACTAGCTTGCTTTTTCTTTTAAAATGCTATTGATTAATGTTTTAAGTTGTGGTAGAATACTTGTGAGAAGAGAAATCTTCCTTGCTTCATGTGAAGCCAATAGACCATAAGGAGGTGAAATGAAATGAATAAATATGAAATCATGTTCATTGTAAAAGCTGATATCGCTGAAGAAGAAGTAGCTAACGTAGTTAAGTCTTTTGAAAGTATTATTACTGATATGGGTGGTAAAATCTTAAATAGTAAAGATTTAGGTCAAAAGAAGTTAGCTTATGAAATTGAAAAACAAGTAAGAGGTTATTATCATTTACTTAATGTTGAATGTGAAAGTAAGGCTGTTAAAGAGTTTGATAGAAAAGCTTTAATAGACGAAAGAATTTTAAGACATTTAATCATTAAGGAGGAAGAGTAGTATTATGAATAAAGTAGTACTTGTAGGAAGATTAACAAAAGACCCTGAAATTAGAGTATTTACTAATGGTAATTCTGTTGCTAATTTCACTGTTGCTGTTAATAGAACATTTAAGAATAGAGAAGGTGTTGTTGAAGCTGACTTTATACCTGTACAAGTTACTGGACCTCAAGTTAATGTTGTTCAAAAGTATGTAACTAAAGGTAGTCAAATAGGTATTGATGGAAGAATTCAAATTAGAAGTTATGATGCTCAAGATGGAAGTAAGAGATATGTTACTGAAGTTATAGCTGATAGAATTGAGTTAATGGGTTCTAGAAGAGATAATAATGAGAGTAGTCCAGTTAATGCTTATGTTGATACAACAAGTTCTGTTTATATGGATCAACCAAGTCCTGAAACAGGAGTAGATGTTAGTAATGACGACCCTTTTAAAGATTTTGGTAGTGAAGTATCACTTAGTGATGATGATTTACCATTTTAGTAAAGGAGGAATAAATAATGAAAGAATTTTATCCTAGAAAAAAGAAGATATGTCAAATGTGTGCTGGAAAAAGCGTTGATTATAAAGATGTACCTATTATAACTAAGTACATTAATGATAAAGGTAAGATTTTACCTAGAAGAATGACTGGTGCTTGTGCATTACATCAAAGACATATAGCTAGAGAAGTTAAAAGAGCTAGATTTATGGGATTAATTCCATTTGTAAAGTAACACTAATGTGTTATTTTTTTTGTATAAAAAAAGACTAATCGTTGTCTTTTATAATACCGATTAGTCTTATAAGTTGTAATATTTCAGCAAGTGTGCTTGCAACATATGTTAAAGCTGCAGCTGTTAGCATATTTTTTGATAAGTTTTCTGTTCTATCTGTTGTTAAGTTAAGACTTTTTAGTTCTTTTATTGCTCTTTTTGATGCGTTTATTTCTACTGGTAAAGTTATTATTTGAAATAATACGCCAGCACCTACTGCGAATATTCCAAAGTATACTAAGTTCATGTATTCAAGTAGAAAACCTAAAAATATTACTATGTATGATATTCTATCTAAAAAGCTTACTACTGGGAATATTGTGTGCCTTATTTTTAAGAATGTGTATCCTTCTTTATCTTGTATAGCGTGTCCTACTTCATGTGCAGCAACTGATGCGCTTGCAACTGAGTTACCGTGATATATATCTTTAGATAACTTTATTACTTTTCTAGTTGGGTCATAATGATCAGTTAGTGTTCCATTTGTTTCAACCACTAGTATGTTGTTTAAACCATTTTTATCAAGTATGTTTCTAGCTACATCATATCCTGTACTGTCACTTCTAAATTCAATTTTAGATGTTTTTTTATAAGTTACTGTTATATATAACTGTGATATAAGAGGTAAACTTATTATAAGTATTATTAATAATAATTCCATATTTTCACTTCCTTGGTAATATTATATCATAAATTTTGTGTTACTTCATTAAAGTTCACTAAGTTTTCATTTATTAAGTTGTTTATGTTTTTAGCATTTTCTTCTAAATAGTTAGATTTTTCTATTATTTTTTCTATTTGTTCATTTGTTAGATTTTTATTTTGTTTAGTTATTATTTTCTTTATTGTGTTTTTAGAAAGTGGATTGAATGAGAGAATGTTTTTCTTTGTTTGTTTTTCTATGAAACCAATTTTAGACTCATTTGATTCTTTTGTTGTTTTAATTATTATAGTATTTTCAAAATTGATTGTCTCATTATTGTTAAGAGTTAGTTTGCCAGTGCTTGTTATGGTGTTAAATAAGGCTTTTATAGTAGGGTGGGTATAGTTATAGTCTTCTAATAGAATTATCGAAACAGGGTGGTGTTTTAGGCTTTCAAATGGTGTGTTTTTTTCGTTATATCCAACATATCCTGCTGATGAACCAATTAGTTTTGTAATGCTAGTGCTTGTTATGTAGTCTTTCATATTTAATGTTATTAGATGCGTTTTTAAGTAGTTAGATAGTGTATTTACTAAGTAAGTTTTTCCAGTTTTAACAGGACCATTAAGTGATATAGTGAGTGGTAAGTTACTAGTACTTTTTGTGAAAGAAATTAATTTATTTGTAATGTTATCTATTATATGATCTTGATCAAATATATTTTGTTTTAGGTACTTATTTAAATCTATAAAATAGTTAGGGTTAGATAGTTCAAATATATTTGAGTTTGTTTTTGTTTCTAGTACTTCTTTTAAAATTGTTTTTGTTACTATGTTTTTTTTGTTTTTATTAGTATTTTCTTTTAGTTTATTTTCAAGGGTAGTTATTTCTTTTTTTAGAGTTAGTGCTTTCGTTAAGTTGTTTTCTAATATACATTTATTTTTCTTTTCAGTAAGAACAGATATTTTATTTTTAATTTTAGAATAAGTTGTCTTTTTTTCCATAAGAGATGTTACAGCTGATATTTCGTCTAGTATGTCTATTGATTTATCTGGATTATGTTTATTTTTTATGTATTTGTTTGATAGTTTTGCAGTTAATTCAATAATGTTATTTGGTATTTTAACGTTGTGGTATTTTTCGTAATTAGGTTTTATTTTTTTTAGAATGTATAGTGTTTCTTCATAATTGGTTTCATTTATTAAAAGTGGCTCAAATCTTCTATCTAAAGCTTTGTCTTTTTCTATGGAGTTAGTGTATTCTTTTAAAGTAGTTGCGCCTATAAGTGAGAGTTTTCCTCTTGCTAGAGCTGGTTTTAATATGTTTGAAGCATCAATTGCCCCTTCAGCTCCACCTGCACCTACTAGAGTGTGAATTTCATCTATAAATAGTATTAAGTTATCGTTTTTTTCAAACTCGTTAATTAGTTTGGTTAATTTTTCTTCAAATTCTCCACGATATTTAGTACCAGCTATCACTGAAGATAAGTTTACTTCATATATGGTTTTTCCTTTAAGGAAATTAGGCACTTGGTTTTTAGTAATACGTCTAGCTAGTTCTTCAACTACTGAGGTTTTACCAACACCAGCTTCTCCTAGTAGAAGGGGATTGTTTTTGTTTTTTCTTTTTAGTACTTCTATAACTCTTGTTATTTCTTTTTCTCTTCCTATAACTGGGTCAAATTCATTATTTAATGCTAGTTTGTTTAAATTTCTACCAATTGTTTTTAATATACTGTTACTTGATATTGTGTTAGTTGTTAATATACTTTTTTTTAGACTTTCTATGTCTATGTTAGTTTTTATTAGAGCTTTATAACATAATGTGTCTTTGTTAGATAATATTTCGTTAAATAATAAATTTAGAGTTATTTCGTCATCTATATTTTCTAAAGACAGTATTACACTTTCAATAGAACTTAATAGTTCTTTACTATAAAATAAATATTTATTAGATTGTTCTTTTGGTAAGTAAGATTTTATTTCTTCTAGTTTTATTTTGTATTTCTCTAGTATTTTTGATAATGAATTGTAATTAGATAGCATACTCATTATAAAATGAATAGAATTAATATTAGAACTATTAAGACTTTCAGCAATTAATTCACTACTCTTTAATATTCTTTTTAATTCTTCTGTATAGTTATTCATATACACCTCTTTCATAATATATGATATATTGAGTGTTTTTATAAAATAATATACAAAAAAAGAACTTTTTTGTTAAAGTTCTAATTTTATATATGAGATTTTACTATTACTAGAAGTATTATTACAATAAATATTACAAGAAGTAATTCAAGTACTAGTTTCCAACTCTTCTTTAGCCAGTCTTTGTAGTTGATGTCTAAGCTTGTTAAACCTAAAATCAATAATGTTGAAGTAGGGGCTACGAAAAGTGTTAAACCATATATTGCTTGCATTATAATACTTATTAATAATGTGTAGTCAGCATATGCAACTGATAAGAATGTTCCTACTGTAGATGCTACATATAGGTAGTCTATATTTATAGCTGTTGCAATTATCATGCCTAGTGATCCAAATATTAAGTGTATTATTTCTTGTAACCAAGTTATGTTAACTAGTTTAGCAAGTCCAAAACCACAAGTGTTAGTAATGAAATTTAATATAGTAACAATGTATCCATGGTAGAATGCAATAAATACTACACAGTAAGCAAAACCAACTAATGCTGCAGATTTTAGGCTTTTCTTAATACCTTTTGCGTATGCTTCTAGTGAGTCGTCTAGTTTAATGTTATATACTAGGCTTATTATAAATGTAGCAAGTATTAGAATAAATGTATAACTATCAATAGTCCATTTTCCTAATTGTTCTGTTCCAGAAAATAAGTATTTTAGTATAGTAACATCTTTGATTGTGAATTCTTGGATATTTTTATGTAAGTCTGTGAAGAAAGTAATTCCAAAAACACCTTCCCAATCAGTGTAACCAATGATAAGTAATACTAGTAATAAACCAAATATTACATATAATGGCCAACTAGGTTTTTTACTTTGAGTTTTTTCTCCTAGATAAGCATATTCTTCTTTATCACTATTTTTGTTAAGTACTTTTCTTGCGTGTTTTAGTGTAAAAGCAATAAATACAACAAAGCATATTACTAGTAAAGCTATTTTAGTAAGTAGTCCGTTTTTATAAGTTAGACTAAGTACTTGGTTAGTGTAACCAGCTAAGTATGCACTGTAAGTTGAACCTATCATACCAATAAGTGGAGACATGAATGCAACTAGGTAAGCTGTCATTTTGTCGTAACCCATTAGTAATATGATACTGATTATTGCTGGTATAAATATAAATAATAATATATCTAAACCGAACACACTACTAAGTAGTACGGATATTAGTGATACTATAATTAAGAATAGTTCTTCTTTTCCTTTCATAGATTTTGCAATTTTTTCTAGACAGTTTCTGTATTTTCCAGTAATTCCAAGTACGCCATAGAAGCCACCTACTGCTAGTATAAATAATACTGTTTTAGCAGATGCTTGAGGGCCAGCCCATGGGTATTCAAATAATTGATGTAATGAAACTCTTGCTAAATCAGAAGAAATAACTTCTGTTCCACTTACTCTTGAAGTTGGAATTATCCATGATAATACGACTAGTACTAAGAACATAATTGCAATTGATTTGAACAATGTGTTCTTTTTCTTCATAATTTTTACCTCCTACTTAATTATACACTATAAATGTAAAGTTTTACAAGTAAATATCAAAAATTTCATTTAAAATGTTATAATTATGTGTTAAGAAAAAAAGAGAAATATTATTTCTCTTTTGTTTCAGGTTTCATTAATGGGAATAGGATTACGTCTCTAATTGACTCGTTTTCAGTGAAGAACATTACTAGTCTATCTATTCCGTATCCAATACCTCCAGCTGGTGGCATTCCATATTCTAAAGCTTCTACGAAGTCCATATCTATGTCGTTTGCTTCCTCGTTACCTAAATCTTGTTCTTTTAATTGGGCTTCAAATCTTTCTAATTGGTCAATTGGGTCATTTAATTCTGTGTAAGCGTTAGCCATTTCTTTTCCACCAATAAATAATTCAAATCTTTGTACAAATCTAGGGTCTTTTGGGTCTTTTTTTGTAAGTGGGCTTATTTCTATTGGGTGATTACATAAGAATGTTGGCTGTATAAGTGTTTCTTCAACGTATTTTTCAAAGAATTTGTTAACAATATGACCGAATACTTTCTCATGTGGTTCAAGTTCTATATCGTGTTCTTCTGCGAGTTTAATCATTTCTTCATTTGTATAGTTTTTACTGAAATCTATTCCAGTTTGTTCTTTAATTGCTTCAGTCATTGTTATTCTTTTGAAGTTACCATCTAAACTAATTTCATGACCTCTCCAGTTAAATGTAGTTTTGTTAAATACTTTGCTTGCTATTTCTTTAAGTAAGCTTTCTGTCATTTCCATCATTCCATCTAAGTCACTATATGCTAGGTATGCTTCCATTGATGTAAATTCTGGATTGTGAGTTAAGTCCATTCCTTCATTTCTAAATAGTCTACCGATTTCATAAACTGCATCCATTCCACCTACAAGTAATCTTTTTAAGTGAAGTTCTAGTGCAATTCTTAGGTACATATCTAGGTCTTGAGCATTGTGGTGCGTTACGAAAGGTCTAGCTGAAGCCCCTGTTAGTAGAGTAGTTAGTACTGGAGTTTCTACTTCAGTAAATCCACGATTATCCATGAAGTTTTGAATGCATCTTATAATTCTTGGTCTTAAGAAAGCAACTCTTTTTGATTCTTCATTCATTATTAAATCAACGTATCTTCTTCTATATCTTTCTTCTTTATCTTGTAATCCATGGAATTTTTCTGGAAGTGGTTTTAATGCTTTTACTAAGTGAGTATATTTTAAACATTTTATAGTAACTTCTCCAGTCATAGTTTTCATTATTTTACCTTCAACACCAACGATGTCTCCGATGTCTGCAGTTTTAAATAAAGTATAGTCTTCCTCTCCAATGTCATTTATTGAGATATAAATTTGAATTTTGCCTGACTTGTCTTGAATTGAAAAGAATGATGCTTTTCCCATTTTTCTTATGAACATAATTCTTCCTGCCACTTTAGCGTGCTCATCCATACTATCTAATTCTTCATGAGTTATGTCTTTATATTTTTCTTTGATGTCATTTGCAAGTGAGTCTCTATCAAACCTGTTACCGAATGGATCAAGTCCAAGACTTCTTAATTTTTCTAGTTTTTCCCTTCTAACTAATTCTTGTTCTGTAAAATTTCTTTCCATTATTTTTCCTCCTTCTTTTAAATAAAAAAGTTAATGACTAAAGGGGCATAGTAAGATACCTGCGGTTCCACCCTTCTTAATCATTAACTGATTATCTCTTATTTATAACGGAATATATCCGGGCTTGTTAGCCACTTAGAAGTTTTTATTCACATTAGGCTTGTTACTAGTTTCCATCATCCTAGCTTTCTATTAACAGTATATAATGCTACTCGTCTTCTTCATCGATTTACGTGGTTATTGTACTATATTAATTACGGTTTGTCAATAGTAAGTTATGTTAAAACTCACTCCGGAAAAAGTGCGTATTTGTCAAAAATTCGGAATGGAGGAAATTGTGAAGTGTTACATAATAGATATAATGAGAATAAGAGTATGGTGTGTGAACATTTAAAGAGTATTATAAGTAAATGTAATTTGAGTGGTCAGTGGTCAATTGATGTTATGCAAAATGGAAGTGAATTCTACATATTATAAAGAAACAGTTAAAGAAGATTTAAGAAAACCTAATAGTGAGTGTTGGGTGCCTGATTTGAGTATCAAAAAAGATAGAAGAATATTAAAAAAAATTAAAGCATGAATGAAAGTTTTCATGCTTTTTGTATCATTAATTTAGTTGTCCAGGAAGTACTAGTTTTTCTTTTGGTGGGAAGTTTTTATCAAAGTCACTCACTTCTTCTTCGGTAACATTAAATATTTCAGGGTCAGAATATATTCCTTCGTATTTGGTGATGTTCTTTTCATTAAGTACTTTCACCATAAAGAATGGAGTTTCTTCATTTTCTAATCCTTCATAATATATGTTATATGTGCTAGACAAAACAAAACCGTACTTTTTATAGTAGTCTGGGTTTCCTGTTATAAGTACTAAGTCATAGTTTAGCTTTTTAGCAATTTCTAGTGTGTAATTTATTAAAGTTTCTCCATAACCCATGTGTTGATAATTAGGGTCTATACTAACTGGTCCAAATATAAGTACATCTAATACTTTGTTATCTTTAGTTTTTATGTAACCAAGTGAATAAAATATACTTCCTATTATTTTGTAGTCTTTTTCTTCTTCTAATCTTATTTTCATTTTTTTCTCCAATATTAATATTTTATAAGTTTTATATTAATACCAGATCCAATTCACGTTTCATCCAATTCTCCTTATTTGTTTATATTATTTTTTAATTCATTTATTATAGCTATAAATTCTTCTTCTGTTTTAGCTTGACATATTTTAGTTTTAATTTCTTTAGTACCAGGTATTCCTTTTAGGTACCATAGGGCATGTGTTCTAATTTCTAGTAGGGCTGTTTTTGTATTGGTGTATTTTTTAAGTAAGTTAAAGTGCTTTATTATCATGTTTATTTTTTCTAAGTCAGTTGGTTTATCGATGACGCGATTATTTTCTACATATTCTATGCATTCTTTGATAAACCAAGGGTTACCAAGAGTGGCACGCCCGATCATTACTGCATCACATTTTGTTTCTTCAAGCATTCTTTTAGCGTCATATATTGTAGATATATCACCATTACCGATTACTGGAATACTTACACTTTCTTTAACTTGTTTTATGATGTTCCAGTCAGCACTTCCAGAGTATCCTTGACTTCTAGTTCTTGCGTGAATAGCAATTGCTGAAGCACCAGCTTGTTCTATTTTTTTTGCAACTTCTACTGCGTTAATGTGATCACTATCCCATCCACTTCTTATTTTTACTGTGATAGGAGTGTTGGTGTTTTTTACAACTTCGGAAACTATTTCATAAATTTTATCTGGGTCTTTTAGTAGAGCACTTCCTGCTTGACTTTTTATTGCAACTTTAGGAACAGGACAACCCATGTTTATGTCTATTATATCTGGGTGAAAGTTTTCTTCAATGTATTTTGCTGCACTTACGAAAGAAGTAATATCACTTCCAAATATTTGAATGCTAATAGGGCGCTCGGTATCTTCAAAGTTAATTAAATCTATTGTTTTCTTTCCATTATATTTAATACCTAGAGTGCTTATCATTTCAGAGTATATTAAACCAGCACCAAACTCTTTTATGATTTGTCTATAACTAATGTTAGACACTCCTGCCATAGGCGCAAATACAATTCTATTACTAATTTTTACATTTTTAATATTCCATGTCATGACTTAATTTTAACAGATTATTAGCTTTTTGTCTATAAAAGTTATTTAAGGTTTTTGAAATAAAAAATACATAAGTTTAAAAGCCTATGTAAATTATTGTTTATTATGACAAAAATAAAAATCAATATGTAATTGAAATATTAATTTTTATTTTCTAATTTTTCTAAATCTTTAATGCTTTCTAAATAATGAAGTTCAACTTCAGGGGGTTTAAAGCAATTCTTTCATTATATTTATCATATTCTTTTTTAAACTCTTAAATAAATTGTATCAAATTATAGAGAAAAAGTCATTAGTTTGTCGTTTATTTATAATATAATTTTATTGGTTATTCATAGTTATTTAAACCTTGTTCTAATGTGATTATATAAAAAAAGAAGCAATTTCAACAATTACTTCTTATTAAGCTATTCGCTTTCTGTTGTATCTTCTGCTAAAGTGTATGTGCAGTTTAAGTCTTGTGTAACATTTTTAATTGTCAATATGTTTGTTGCAGTGTTTAGTTCACTTTCAACTGTTACTCCATCACATGTTAGTTTAGCTCCAGTGTATTTGTATCCTTCGTTTTTACTTAATGGGAAGGCAGCAGAACCATTGTTGTCTACTGATAAAGGTGATTTAACATTAACTAATGCTCCACCTACAACTTTTAGGTTAACTTGATGTTTGTTTTGTTTAAATTGTACTACACATTTTGTATCGTTATTTAAATTTTTTATTGAAAGTATGTTACTCACTTGGTCAAATTCTCCAACTTGATTGTTAGTACAGTTAACTGTATCAAATATGTAATTTTCAAGTGGTGTTGTTTCAAATGTTACTGTGTCTCCAAAATTAGCTGTTTTTTTAGTTTCTTTAGCTTCTCCCATTGAAACTTGAATTTCAACTTCATAACCTCTTAAAACAAATGGTATAGTACAAATACTATCTTTGTTAACATTAGAAATTGTTAAGTCTTTTGTTTCTTCATTGTATACAGCGTTTACTTCGTTAGTGCATTTTAAGTTTGTGTCTATTTTGTATCCTTCTGTTGGAATTACGTTTGTTATTTTTGAGTTATTTCTTTCTATTAAGAATTTTTGTGTGTTAGTGTTGTTTGGAAGTAATCCATTAGTAGTGTTAACTGTTACTTCATGGAAATTCTTTAAAAAGTATAATCTACAAGTTGTGTCTGCAGTTAATTCTGGAGTAAAAGACCATTGTTCATTATTCCAAGAACCAGTTACTTCATTAGTGCAAGTGTATTTATCATAAGTGTATAAATCTTTTTTATCCATTACACCTTCAAATTCTGGGTTTTCTACTTGAATTGTATCTTGTTTAACCATTTCATTAACTTCTTCACCATCTAAATAGTATTTGTAAGTTATTTTGAAGTCTTTCGGGTCTTTTTTATCATTTGTGTTATTATTTATTCCACTTTTTTTGGCCATTAGCCCAACAATTCCTCCAGCTAAACATATAGTTATTAAAAATAAAAGTATATATACAAGTGCGTTTGATTTCTTTTTCATATTTAATTCCTCCAATTTTTACTCTTCTTTTCTATTATAATTTTATTATTTTATTTTGTGTTTGTCAACTAAAGTTTTGTATAAATGGGTAAAATTAGGTAAAATGGTTAATTTTTTTGCTGGTTTTAGGTAAAAAATGTTATTTTATGCTTGATTTTTTTATATATTTTATTGTATAATTATTCTTGGTACATTTTTATTAATTATCTTTGTGTGTGGATGTGGGAAGTCCTATATATAAGGATAGAAATATTAAGAAGGAGAATTTATATGAAAACATTTATGTTAAGAAAAGAAGATGTTTCTACTAATTGGTATTTGATTGATGCTGAGGGTGAAACTTTAGGTAAAGTAGCAGCTAAGGCAGCACATATCTTACGTGGAAAACATAAAGTAACTTTTACACCTCATGTTAATTGTGGTGATGCAGTTATTATAGTAAATGCTGGTAAAGTTAATTTAACTGGCGACAAATTAAATAAGAAAGTATATTATAATCATAGTGGATTTCCAGGTGGATTAAGAGAAAGAACTGCTAAGGTTATGAAAGAACAATATCCAGTTGAAATGGTTGAAAGAGCTGTTAAAGGAATGCTTCCTAAGAATAGACTTGGTAGACAAATGTATAAGAAGTTATTTGTTTATGAAGGAATGAATCATAATCATGAAGCTCAAAAGCCTGAAAAGATTAATTTATAGGAGGAATTATGGCAGATAAGAAAGTTTATACAGCTACAGGAAGAAGAAAAAGAAGTGTAGCTCAAGTTAGAATGACTAGTGGTAAAGGTAGTATTATCGTTAATGGAGTTGATGTTAATGAATATATGCCTTATGATACTTTAGTAATGGATTTAAAACAACCACTTGTACTTACAGGAACTGATGGTCAATATGATATTGAAGTTACTGTTAAAGGTGGAGGATTTAATGGACAAACTGGTGCTATTAGATTAGGTATTGCTAGAGCTTTACTTGAAGTTGATAGTGAAGGTTATAGACCTACTTTAAAAGGTGCTGGTATGGTAACTAGAGATGCTAGAATTAAAGAACGTAAGAAATATGGTCTTAAGAAAGCTAGACGTGCTCCACAATTCAGTAAGAGATAGTAATTTATTTAAGGAAGAGAATTTATTCTACTTCCTTTTATTATGCGTTTAAGTATAAAAAGTTTCTAAATATATAAAGTTTTTGTGTTTTTGACCGAAAAAGTATGTGAAAATGTAAAGTTTTTAGGTTTCTAGTGTTGGAAATATAAAATGTTTAAAAACTAGAGGTTATTATAAAATTAATTTAATAAATATATTTGAGTTAGTAGTTAATACTTAATTAATATTATAGTATTTAAATAAAAATGTGTTTGTTTTAGTTTTAACTAGAAGTAAAGTTTTTTCTTTATTTAGAAAGCTAAATGTGGTAGAATTAATGGTAGTAAGAAAGTATAGAAGTGATTATATAAGAAGTAATTATATTTATGTGGAGGTAGAGTATGAAAAATAAGAAATTATATAGAGTTAATGAAGGTAAAATGATTAGTGGTGTATGTATGGGAATAAGTGAATACTTAGATATAGATGTTACTTTAATTAGATTATTATGGGTGATTTTGTCATGTGTTTATGGAAGTGGATTACTTATTTATATACTTGCAACTATAATTATGCCTATTAAGCCACCTATTAAAAAGGTAAACTAAAACGAAAAGTTTGTGAAAAAAGTGGTAATAATTTAACCTTTGTGATAAAATTATTCTAGGTGATGTGAGGATGAGTACAGCAAAAGTTTTTAAAACTTTGGATGAACAAATAAATATATTAAAGGAAAAGGGACTTATTATAAATGATGAAGCTTATACTAAAGAAGTTTTACTTAGAGAGAATTACTTTTTTATTATGGGATATAGACATGTGTTTTTAAAGAAAGACGCGTCTAGGAAGTTTATAGATGGTACTACTTTTGATGAAGTGTATAGTTTATTTGTGTTTGATAGAATGTTTAGGAATATTATATTTAAAAATATCTTAATAGTTGAGAATAACTATAAATCTATATTTAGTTATATATTAAGTAAGAATTATGGTTTTAAAGAAAAGAATTATTTAAATCCTAGTAACTTTGATAATGATAAGGAAAAGACTAGACAAATTAATGATTTATTAAGAAAGGTTAAAAGACAGTTTAGAGTTAATGGTAAACAGCATGGTGCGACAAGCCATTATATGGATAATTATGGATACATTCCTTTATGGATAGGTGTTAAGGTTATTAGTTTTGGTTTGATTAGTGAAATGTTTAGTATTTTAAAAGAAGAAGATAAATTTAGTATTGCGAGTGTTTATAAAATAGAGCCTGAAGAGATGGAAGATTATTTACCAATACTTGCAAATTATAGAAATTTATGCGCACATGAGGATGTTACGTTTGATCATTTTACTCAGAGGATGATACCAGATACAAAATATCATAGTATTTTGAATATTCAGAAGATAGATGGGGAATATATAAATGGTAAGAATGATATATTTGCTTTGATAATTATTCTAAAGAGACTTTTGACTGATGTTGATTTTAAAATGATGATGAATGAAATTAATTATGAGTTAGATAGACTTAGTGGTAAACTTAATTCTATTAAGATAGATGATGTAATAGAAAAGATGGGATTTCCAAGTAATTATAAAGATATAATGTATTTAGATTAAGGAAGGTGTAAAAATGAGAAAGTTTATAAGTTATGTTGTTACTGTAATTATAGGCTTGTTAATTGGTGTAGGTGCTGTTGTAGGAGCAATGTATTTGTTTCCTAATAATAGTGTAGTTAAGACAATAAGTGAAAAGAACGTGAATATTACTGATACTGGTATTAGTGAGAGTGTTGATAAGGTTAAAGATTCAGTTGTTGTAATTGAAACTTATCAAAGGAATACTTTAGCTGGTACTGGTACTGGGTTTGTATATGATACAGATGGTAAGAATGCTTATATTATGACTAATCATCATGTTATTGAAGGTGCTGAAACTATAAATATTACTTATAGTGATGACACTGAAACTACAGCTAAGGTTGTAGGAAGTGATGAGTATGCAGATATAGCAGTTTTAAAAGTTGATAAAGATACTATTAAAAGTGTTGCGACTATTGGAAAGAGTACTGATGTGAAAGTAGGAGATACTGTGTTTACTATAGGTAGTCCAATGGGAAAAAACTTTAGAGGTACTGTAACAAGAGGTATTTTAAGTGGAAAAGACAGAATGGTTAGTGTTAGTATAAATGGTTCTAGTGCTGACTGGATTATGAATGTTATGCAAACAGATGCTGCGATTAACCCTGGTAATAGTGGTGGACCTCTAAGTAATGCTAATGGAGAAGTAATAGGAATTAATAGTATGAAAATTGTTCAGAACACTATTGAAGGAATTGGTTTTGCTATTCCGATTGAAGACGCGATTAATTATGCAAATAGTTTAAGAGAAGATGGTAAAATTAATAGACCTTATATAGGTGTGAGTATGCTTAATGCTACAAGTACAATGCAACTTGCTTATGCAGGTATTAGACTTGATAAAGATATCACTGAGGGTGTAGTTGTAGTTGATGTTGAAAAGAATAGTGCTGGAAGTAAAGCTGGACTACAAAGTGAAGATGTAATTATTAAAGTAGGAGATAATAAAGTAAGTGATGTAGCTGAGTTTAGGTATCAATTATATAGTCATAAAGTAGGAGAGACAATTAGTATAACTGTTATTAGAAATGGTAAGACAGTTGATTTGAAGGTTAAACTAGGAAGTAAGTAGTCCTAGTTTTTTCTTTTTAATATTTAGTAACTTACTAACTATGCATAACTTACTATTTACATAGTAAGTTATGTGTGCTATAATATTTTTCAAGAAGCGATTTGACTTCAGTTGGTAGGAGGTAGATTATATGAAAATTAACGTTAAAAAAGTAACAGTTGCAAAATTTTCTTGTCATGTAGACCAAAACTGTTAATTAAAGCTCATTAATTGAGCTTTTATCATTATACGAGGAGGATAAAATGCTTATACTAAATACAACAAAACCATTTTATGTGGATAAAATTAATAAAGTAGTAAGAATGGGAAACTTTAAAGAAACTGGTAAAGAAATAGAGTATGAAAATGATGCGTTTTTATCACTAATTGATAATTTGAAAGAACCAATTAATGAAGAAAAGCTTATAGAAAAAGTTTCTAAAGAAACGAATGTGAGCAAATCTGAACTTAAAGATGTAATTAGCTATTTATTGGAAGAAAAATTGATTATTGAAAATGAAAAATATGAGGCATTATGTGATAACAAATACAGTAGACAAGATTTATTTTTTTCATTATTTACAAATGATTTTAAACAAAATAAAGAATTATTTGCTAATAAAAAAATATTAATTTTAGGATTAGGTGGAGTAGGCGCTAATGTCGCATTTATGCTTTCAAGAGCAGGGTTTGAAAATTTTATTTTGGTGGATAGCGATATAGTAGAATGTAGTAATTTAATACGTCAATATCCGTATTCAGAAAACGATGTTGGAAAAAATAAAACTGAAGTGTTAGCTAGCAAATTAAAAGGGAATATTGTTATTAAGAATATTATGATAGATAACAAAGAAAAAATCTTGCATGAAGTACAAGAATGTGATATTGTTATATGTACATTGGATAAACCATTTAGAGTTATTAGAAGGTTAATCAATGATATTTGTGTTAGTGAAAATAAACCTGTTATTTTTGCAGGTTTTGCAGAACACGTTGCAATGATAGGACCATTTGTTATTCCACACGAAACTGCTTGTTTAAAATGCATAGATAAAGAAACGACAGATATTCCGTTACAGAATGTTAAAATTGTTCCATCATATGGACCAATGTGTGCAATGATTTCATCTATAATTACAAATGAAATTGTGAAATACTTTAATAATTATATAAGTTATAATTTAAAAGGTAAAACAATGATGTTTAATTTTGCAACATACGAAACAAAGATTATCAATTGGAGTAAAAATAATACATGTGAGGAGTGTGCTAAATATGATAGTTAATAATGTAAAAGTTGAATTTAATGGGAATGTTATATTAGATAATGTATCTTTTAAATTAAATACTGGAGATAAAGTTGGTTTAGTAGGAAAAAACGGAAGTGGAAAAAGTACGCTTTTAAAAACTATATCTAATAATAAAGAAAATGTTAAAACTGATGGTGAAACAATTGGTTATTTAAAACAGGAAATTGAAGAAAAGTATTATGAGTATTCTATATTTGAATATATTAAAGAAGTAACTAAAATTAAAGAATTAGAAAGTACTTTAGATAAATTATCTTTAGATTTAACGGAAGATAAAATGGAAGAATATACTCTTCTTTATAATGAATTTTTAAGTTTAGATGGATATAATTTTGAAAGTAATTTAGAAATTATAAAAAATGGACTAAACTTGCGTGCATCACTTAATACTAAAATTAAAACATTATCTGGTGGAGAAAAAATCAAAGTATTATTAATGGAGTTGTTAATCTCTAATAGAGATATATTATTATTAGATGAGCCTACTAATAATTTAGATATAGAAGCAATAACTTGGTTAGAAAAATATTTAAAACAAAGTAATAAAAAAATGATTATTGTATCACATGATGAAATTTTTCTTAATAATATAGTAAATAAAATATTTGAATTAGTTAATGGTAAAATTAAGGAATATAATATGACTTATAATAATTATTTATTTACTAAAGAGAATGAATATAATAGGGAAAGAGAAGAATATTATAAAACTAAGGAAGAAAAGGAAAGACTTAAAAGTGAATTAGAGAAGGCTAAGAGGTGGGTGAGTTCTGGTAATACTAAAAGAGCGCATAACGATAATGATAAGATAGCTAACAATTATGCTAAAGAAAGAACAAGCACTTCTAATATTAAGAGAATAACTAGAAATTTAAATAAATTAAATGTTATTAGTTTTGAAGAAAAGAAACCAATTAATGTATTTTTTGAGTTAGATGATGATAAGGGAAATAAAGATATAGTTTTAGATAAAGTTATATGTGGATATGATACGTTTAAAACTAAAGTCATAGACCTTACTATACCATATGGAGTGAAACTACAAATTAATGGCTATAATGGAAGTGGAAAAACTACTTTAATCAAAACTATCTTAGGAGAAATAGAGCCAATAAGTGGAAAAGTTAGTGTGGGTTCTAAAGTTAAAATGGGATATATTTCACAAAATACTTTGTTAGAAGGTAATAATTCTGTTATAGAATATCTTACAGAAAATATGGTTAATGTTAATTATTCTTTAGTGTTTACATTACTTGAAAAAATAGGTATTAGTTATGAAGATAAAGATAAAATTTATTCTAAATTATCTCCTGGAGAAAGAACTAGGTTAGCTATTATAAAACTAGCACTTTTAAAAACTAATGTGTTAATATTGGATGAAGTTACCAATCATCTTGATAAAGAAGCACTTAATTTAATATATGAACTAATTAGAAGTTATGAGGGCACTGTTATAAGTATTTCACATAATAGAAAATATAATGAAATATTAGATGCGGATGTTTCATTAGATATGGGTACTGGAGTAGTGGAAAATTTAAAGTTAACTAAAAACTTATAATTTGCATAATAAGTTAAAGTGTGCTATAATAAGTACACTTTTTATTAAGGGGGAAAATTATGAATACTGGATATGCTTCAAAGGATAAACCTTGGAGAAAATATTATACTGATGATGAGTTAAATTTAGAAGTGCCTGATATGTCTTTAACAGATTATATAACTAAACTTAATAAGGATAGGCTTTATTTAACTGCATTAAATTATTTAAATAAAAAGATTACTTATGAAGAACTACTTGATAATATTGATAAGACTAGTAAAAGATTTCAAGCTCTTGGAGTTAAAGAAGAAGATTACGTTAGTCTAGCAATGCCGCTTACACCTGAAACAATATATTTTATTTATGGACTTGATAAGATAGGCGCTAATGCTAATTTGATAGACCCTAGAATTCCAGAGGAAAAGATGAGATTTTACTTAAATTTAGCTAAAACTAAGTTGTCTTTTGTAGTTAGTAGTTATGCTGAAACTATGATAAACGCTTCTAGAAATACAAGTACTAAAAGTGTGTATGATGTTTCTCCAATTGCGTTTTTATCTAAAGAAGAAAAATTAAAATTAATGGAAGAAATAGAAAAAAGAGAAATTAGAAAGATTAAATTAGAACTTCTTAAACAAGAGTTATTTTATAATTTAAATAATGCTATTAATAAAGAAAAGATTTATAATTATAGCAAGTTTGAAAAGATAAATGGAAGTGATTTAGTTGTTCCAGAATATAGAAGTGGTAAAACTTCTGTAATTGAATATACTAGTGGAACTACTGGTGTTGCTAAAGGACTTGGTTTAACTAGTGTTGGAATGAATACTGTTAGTTTAGAGTTAATGAAATTAACTAAGGTAAAACCAGGAGAAACTATTCTTTGTATTATGCCACCTTTTATTAGTTATGGTGCAGTATGTGGAATTCACAATTCTTTAAGTAGTGGTTTAGAAATGATTTTGATACCTAATTTTAAATTAGAAGAGTTTGCTAATTTAATTTATAAGTATAAACCTAATAATATAATTTGTGTTCCTTCATTTTTTGAAAGTGTTATTAGTAATCAAATATTTAATAATGAAGATTTATCATATTTGAACAGAGTTATTTTTGGTGGAGATAAAACACCTAAGTATTTAGAAGAAAGAGTAAATAATTGGTTAAAAACACATAACAGCAGTGCTACTTTAATTAAAGGTGGTGGAATGGCTGAGTTTTCTTCTTGTACATTTTTAACACCTTTTGAGGAGACAAAGAAACCTGAAATTTATGGTATACCTTTACCACTAGTGGATGCTAAGATTATGAAGGATGATTATACTGAATGTAGGTATAATGAAATAGGAGAAATATATATTAGTTCTGTTCAAAGAATGAGTGGATATTTAGCTAATCAAAGTGAAACAGAAAAATTTTTCTTCAAGGATGAAAATGGACAAACTTGGGGAAGAACTGGAGACTTGGGATATGTTACTGAAGATGGGTTATTTGTTTTAACTGATAGAAAAAAGAATATGATAGTAAGACCTGATGGACATAATGTTTTTCCAAATGAAATTGAAGAAGTTATTAAAGAGTTAGATTTTGTTAAAAATTGTGTAGTAATTGGAGTTAGAGATGAGAAATCTGCGACTGGATGTTATCCATATGCTTTTGTGGAAATAGAAAATATGGAAAAATCAAGTGAATGTTTAGAAATTATTAAAAATTATGTAAATAAGAAAATACCATTAAGAGATAGACCTAGAAATGAAGATTATTTAATTACTAAGTTAATATATAAAGAAGAAGGAAAAGTAGATAGACAGTCTATTTTGAAACTTATTACTAAAGTAGTATGAAAACGTTTGATTTTTATACTATTTTTTTATATAATTAAAAAGGATAGAAGGTGTAAAAGTGGGTAATAATTTTTTTACTATAGCAATTTTAATTTTTAATATATTATTAATTTGTGTTTATTTTTCAAAGAAGAGAGTAACTAATTTTGAAACTACTACTTATAAGTATTTAGTTATATCAAATATGATTTCAAGTGTTCTTGCAATTGGGTCATATTTAACAATTAAATATATGGAATACGTTCCTGTTTTAAATGAGATAGTCAGTAAATCTTTGTTAGTTTCATATTTAATATGGTTACTTATTTTTACTAGTTATTTAATTGGTGTATCTGATAAAAGAACTTTTAAAGTTAATAACATATTTAAAACTAATATAATAAAACTAATTTGTTTAATGTTTTTTGTTGCGATTTCTGTATGTCCTTTGAATTATCACAATGAAAATAATATTATTTATAGTTATGGAATTGCGGCAAATATTGTTTATGCTTTAACATTTTTGATGGTAATTCTTTGGTTTGTTATAATTATTAAAAATAGAAAAAAATTACTTGATAAAAAGTATTATCCTTTATATGGACTTCTTATATTTGGTACAATTGTAGTTATTATACAACGTATTAAACCTGAATTACTTTTATTAACATATTTAATAGGGTTTATAACTTTTTTGATGTATTTTACTATAGAAAATCCTGATATTAAACTGATAAATGAACTAGAGCTAGCTAAAGACAATTTAGAAAATGCTAACTTGGTTAAAAGTGAATTTTTAAGGAGTATGTCTCATGAAATTAGAACACCAATGAACCAGATAATAGGATGTGCAAGTGTAATAGAGATGGAAGATAATTTGAGTGAAGAAAGTAAGGATGTACTTAATGATTTAGTTAATTCTACAAATAGTTTGTTAGATGTTTGTAATGGAATAATTAATGTTTCTCAAATTGAAAGTGGAAATGTAGATATTTTGATAAGTGGGTATAATCCTAAAGAGATTATAGAAGATTTAGTTAATTTAAATAGAAAGAGACTTACAAATAAAGATATAGAAATTGTTAGTAATTATAGTGAGTTACCTGATGTTGTTTATGGAGACAAAGATAAAGTTAAACAGATAGTTAGTAATTTACTTAGTAATGCTATTAAGTATACTGATAAGGGTAAGATAGAAATTAGTGTAAGTGGTAGTGTTAAAAAAGATAAGTGTGACATTGAAATAGTAGTAAAGGATACTGGTAAGGGAATTAGTGAAGATAATATTGATTTAATATTTAACAAATTTGGAAAGTTAGAAAAAAATAGTGATACTCTAGGTTTAGGGTTAGGCTTGTTTATTACTAAGAATTTAGTTAATATCCTTGGTGGAAATATAAGTGTTACTTCAGAACTAGGTAAGGGAAGTGAGTTTAAAGTAGTTCTTCAAGAGAATTTAGTGGATACTAGTACTAAGTTAGATTTAAGTAGTGTTAATTTAATGATTATACATAGTAGTAATATGATTAGAGCTTTTTTAAAAAATAGTATTATGAAGTATGAAATAAAAGTAAATGATTTTAGTAATGGGGTAGATGCGATAAATGAGTTAAAGAAAGTAGATTATGATATTGTAATTGTTGATAAATATATTAGTGATGTAAGAGTAGAAGAACTAGTTAGAACTATAAAAGAAGATATATCTAATAATATTAAAATTATGGTTATAGGTAATCAAGAAAATATAGATTATGTTGATATGTTTATTAGTGAAGAATTAAATATGAATGATATTATAAATAATATTAAGAAAGTTTTAAGTTAAAGCTTTCTTTTTTCTCAAAATGTAAAACAAAACTTTCTCAAAATGTAAAATACACTTGTTTTTGTTTTAAATAACGATATTGTTTCTTTTTCTTTGTATAGACTTTTAGTTAGTATTTTGGTACAATATCTATGAGGCGTTTAATATATGAAAAAATGTGTAGTTATATATAATCCTGAAAGTGGAAGACCTGTTGATAAGAAAAATCTTAAAGAGCTTCCTGATATTATGAAAGTTAATGAGTATGAGACTATTATGTGTCCAACTAAAGCGGCAAAAGACGCGACTAGAATAGTGAGTGAGTTAGAAGATGATGTTGATTTAGTTATTTGTGCTGGAGGAGATGGTACTTTAAATGAAGGAATAACAGGTAATTTAATGAGAAAGAATAAGCTTGTTATGTCACAACTTCCTGTTGGTACTATGAATGATGTTGGTACAATGTATGGTTATACTAAAAATATGATAGTTAATGTTCAGATGCTTGTAAGTGGAGTTAAAAAAAATGTTGATGTTTGTATGATTAATGATACTCCATTTGTTTATGTAGCTTGTATTGGAAGTTATGTTGATGTTAGTTATAATACTCCAAGAGCGTATAAGAAAAAGTATGGAAGACTTGCTTATATTTTTAATGCACTTTATGAATTTACTGGTAAAGTTAAATTATTTGATTTAGATTATGAAGTGGATGGTGTTAAAAAGAGTGGAACTTATTCATTTGTGTTTGTAACTAATACTAGTAGAATGGGTGGAATAAGTCATATTTATAATGATATAAAACTTGATGACGATATGTTTGAAGTGCTTATGATTAGTGCTAAAACTAAAGTAGAGTTAATCGCTCTTGCTACTAAGATACTTGCAGGTGAAGTTAAAAGTATGCCAGGTCTAGAATATTATAAAACTAATAATTTTAAGATTAAGTTTAAGGAACATCCAGGTAGTTGGGTGCTTGATGGAGAAGAGTATAAGCACGATACAAATGAGTTTATTTTTACTATTAATAAAGAAATGTATATGCTTGTGCCTAAAAAGAATATAGTAAAATTATTTACTAATTTAGAAGAATTTAGTGAAAAGTAGGTATAAATTATGTTGTATATGATTAAAGATAGAGAAGATAATTTAGATTATGATAAAGAGGGTAAACTGGTTAATTTTCTTTATGGTAATGTTATTGGTAGGTTTATCATTAAGTTTTTAAGTTTACCTTTTATTTCTAAGTTAATTGGTTTATTTTTGAGTAGTAGATTTTCTAAACTTTTTATTAAACCATTTATTAAGAAAAATAATATAGATATGAGTATTTATGAAGATGTTAAATATAAGAGTTTTAATTCGTTTTTTGTTAGAAAGAAAAAACAAATTGATTTTATTAAGGATAAGAATGTTTTTATAAGTCCATGTGATGCTAAGTTAACTATTTATGATGTTAATGAGTACTCTTGTTTTGAGATTAAAAATTCTTTTTATAGTGTGAGAGATTTACTTAATGAAGATGAGATTTATAAAGATTATATTGATGGAAAAGCTCTTGTGTTTAGGTTATGTAAAGATGATTATCATAGGTATCATTATGTTGATGATGGTAGTCAAGGAAATAATTATTTTGTAAAAGGTGTTTTAAATACAGTTAGACCAATTGCTTATAGAAAGTGTAAGGTATTTAAGAGAAATAGTAGAGAGTATACTACACTTCATACCAAGAATTTTGGTGATATAGTTGAGGTTGAAGTGGGGGCAACACTTGTTGGAAAGATTAAGAATAAGCATGATAACTATGAGTTTAAAAAGGGAGAAGAAAAGGGAATGTTCTTGTTTGGGGGTAGTACTATTGTGTTACTTATTAAAAAAGATGTTATTGATATTGATAAGGATATTCTTAATAATTCAGTTAGAAATATTGAAACTAGAGTTAAGTGTGGAGAGAAAATTGGTGTTAAGAAAAAATAGACTTTTGTCTATTTTTTTTAATGGTTTTTTATAAACTCGCATTTTTAATTTTGAGTGCTATAATTAGGGAAAAAGAAAGTAACCTCCTTGTTTAAAATGGTTAAGAGAAGCTAGAATAATTAATCTAGTAGTTAATTTGAATCTATACTAAGTATAAAGTAATATTTAATATATTCAGATATTAATTTTTTTAGTTATAAGTTAAAAGAGACTTATTTATTTAAAGTCTCTTTGTGTTCTATAACATCCCATGTTATTTCTTTACTAGTTAGTACTTTTATTAAACAAAGTATGTAACTAAGAAGAAGTAGTGGGTGCACTAGTATAGTTTTTATATAAAGCGAAGTGTTTAGTTTAAAGTTTTTTTCTACATGTATTAGATAAATTGTTAGTAACATGAGAACTAAGTAAACTATTAATGGTATTAAAAGTGGGTGATTTAACATTTTAAGTATTAAGCCAATAAGTAAGAATATTAAGTCATATATACCTATAAAAGAGTTATAGTTAGAGGCAAAGTTTTTGTTTTTTATGTTTATGTTTTTTAATAAGCTTGTTATATATTTTTTTCTTGCTTCAAAGTAACCACTTACCCATCTTGTTCTTTGTTTTAAATATGTTTTGTAGTTTGTTGGTTGTTCATCATAGAATAAAGCATTTCTGTTATATGTTGTTGTTAAGTTGTTAATGCAAGCATATAGTGAAATTTCGTAGTCTTCAGTAAGTGAGTGAAATGGGTAAGTTTTTAATTTGTTAATAAGTTTTCCTGTTATATAAAACCCAGTTCCAGAACAGTTACAGTTTATGTTATGTTTACTTCTATTTTTATTAGATAGTTCGTTTACTAGTGTGAATATTAAATGACTAGACAAAGCAATACTGTTTGTTTTATTTTTGATTTGTCTATATCCAATACCTATGTCATAACCATTCATAAATGATTTATTCATTTCTTTAATGTAGTCTTTATCTAATATATTGTCTGCATCAAATATAAAATATGCGTCATAACTTTTTGTTTTTGTGATAAATTCTATTGCTTCCATTAGAGCATAACCTTTTCTTTTTAGTTCTAACTTTTGTCTTATAAATATATTTGCATTGTATTTTTTAGCAATTTCTATAGTGGGGTCACTCTTGTTTTCTATAATAATATAAACGTTTTCAAATGGTACTTTTTTTGTTTGAACTTTTATACTTTGTAGTAAGTCTTCAATTACGTGAGATTCGTTTCTAGCAGGCACTAGAATGCAGTAGTTTGGGTTATCAACATTTATTTTTGTAGGTTTGTTTTTATTAAATGGAGTTAACACGAGCTTTGATATAAATAAAACTATACCAATTATTATAAATATGTTACTAATCATTTTTTACTCTCACTTTCATGTTTGGATAGACTTTCTTTAGTCTTTCATCTGTATAAAATTTATCATAAAATTCGTCTAAGTATGTGTAGGCTGGGTAACCTTCTCTTCTTAGTGATTGTCTGATTACAGCTGTAAAAGATATAAACATATCAAGAGATAAGAATACTACAAATACTACAAGAATTGGTTTTCCAATGTTGCATGGAATGTTTTCTATTTTTTTTGAAAGCCATGGATAAATAAAGTGGATAAATACTACACAAAGTAGTCCCCATAAAAGCATAATAGGTATTGTAGTTCTTCCGTTTATGTCTAGTATTTTTTTTCTATAGTTCCAACTTGTTGTACCAGTAAATGTTTCTTGTAAGAAACTTGTTAAGTATTCAAAAGATCCTCCAAGTAAAGCCCCTTTAATTAGTGTTATATACCATTTATCGTTTTTGCCTGCTAGGAGTTTTGTCATTATAACAGCACCCATTCCATAAACAGGACTAAAAGGGCCATAAATGACTCCACGTCTTACTTCCCAAAATATACTACCATCTTTTAAGTAGTGTCTTACTAAATTTAGTATCATTTCATAGTAGTTACCAAATAGGCAACCAATTACGAATATAATAAATAATTTATCAAAGCCTAAACCACTTGCAAATATTCTTTTTTCGTTATTCATAAATACTCCTATAATTTTCTAGTTAGTTTATTACTATCACTTTCTGTTAAAGTTAAGTTGTCTATTAAGTTATAATATATTGATTTGTCTACATAAGTTGCATCTTTAATTGTAAGTAATACTTTGTGACCTGGTTTATAAACTCTTCCAGTGTCAACACCTTTTAGTTTCCCAGATGGTAGCATATAAGTTCTTTCTGGCATATCATCAAACTTTATAATTCCGTCCATTAAACCTGGCACCATTACTTTAATATATTCAGGTGTTATCTTTTCTATGTATGCGATTTGTTCTTCTCCAATATGTTGTTTTAAGTAATTAATTACTTGTAATTTATCTGCTTCATATTCTGCTTTTTCTGCTTGTCTTTCCATACGAGAAGCGTGTTCTAAAAGTTTTTCTATCATATTATTAATTTCAATTAATTTTTCTTTTGTTAAATTTCTATCTTCGTACATATCTAATAAATTGTGTATTATTAAATCATTTAATCTTCTAATTGGACTAGTGTAGTGAGTATAACCATTTTGAAGTGCTAGACCAAAGTGTCCTTTGTTTTCAGTTCCATAGTATGCAAGTTTCATACTTGTTAATATAATTCTTGAAATTATTACATATTCTTCTTTACCTTTAAAATCATTTAATAATCTTTGTATTAAGAAGTTAGGTTTCATATTTTTTAAGTTTTTAATTGGATAACCTAGTTCTTTTAATGTCTCAATTAAATCATACATTTTATAAGCACTTGGTATTTCATGATTTCTAAAGCCAAATGGAAAACCTGGGTATAAGTGTGTTACAAGTTCGTTAGGTAAAAGCATACAGTTTTCTATTATTTCATGCGCGATGTTATCTTTTTCAACTAGTATTTCTTTTGTGTTACCTAGTTCGTCCATTACGAATTTTAATTCTTCATTATCAAAACTTGTATATCCTCTTTCAATTTTAATCTTTGTTAGTTTTTCTGATAATTCTTTAAGTATCATTAAGTCGTTAACAAATGGTTTGTATTCACTTTTTGCTTCTTTACCTGTTATTATATCAAATACATCATCATAGTTCATTTTTAATTTTGATTTTATAACTGAACGGTATGTTTTATAACTTGTTACTTTAGCGTTTTTATCTAATTCTATTTCAACAGTTCTTGTTAATCTTTCAACGTTTGGGTTTAAACTACATAATTCATTAGATAGTCTTTCTGGAAGCATTGCTACAACAGAATCTGGAAAATATACACTGTTGCCACGACGAGCGGCTTCTTCAAAAATGGCACTACCGAATTTAACATAATGGCTTACATGTGCGATGTGTACTTTTAGAATGTAGCCACCATCTTCTTTTCTTTTAATACTTATCGCATCATCCATGTCTTTACAGTCTTTTCCATCTATTGTAAAAACTCTTTCATCAGTTAAATCTACTCTTCCAATTTTGTCTTCATAAGTTACTTCATTAGAGAATTTTTTTAATTCTTCTAACACTTCTTTAGGAAACTCTAAATTGAAACCATAATTGTAGGCAATTGTTTTGAAGTCTATATCTGGTTCGTTAATAAAACCTATTGTTTTAATATATTTTCCTACGTACATGTTATCATAAATTTCGTTTGTTGCTTCTATAAGAACTCTTGAACCTGGAATTAATTTTTTCATTTTTTGTGTTCCAATAGTTATTTTCAAGTTGTTATTTGTGTTAACTGGATATAAATATTTAAAACCTTCTGGAGTCATTCTTACTTCACAAACTACATTAGGCATATTTCTAACAAGTACTTTTACTACTTCATTTGTGTTTGTATCAATTATTACTTTGTCATAACAAAGAGCGCCATTTAATTTATTTTTTTGAAGTATACATCTTATATTATTTGTTTCGTAATATTTTGTGCCTTTTTTTGTTTCGTCTATTGTTGTAACTAAAAAATTAGAAGGCATTTTTTTGTATAAGCCATCTTTATCCTCATACAAAAGACCTTCTAATTCTAGAAAATTAAGTACTTCTTTTAATTCGTCATTCATGTGTTTTTTAGATACCCCTAGATATTTTTTTATTCCGTTAAAACTTATACTTTCAAACTTATCGCTTTTAACGTATTCTATTAATTCCTTCTTCATATAAAACCACCTTGATTTTATTTAATCATAAAAAATGAAAAATGTCTATATTTAGTGGTAATTTTTTTTAAAATCTGATAAAATGTATATGTAAGAGGTAAAACTATGAGTAAAGATGATGTGTTTTTTGAAGAAAAGGATAGTGGATGGTTTAAATGGATAGTATTTTTAGCCTTAGTACTTCTTTTATGTGCGGCAGGAAGTTATGTCTATTATAAGTTTACTCCTAAAGTGATTCTAGTGGATACTTTTGATGAAATTAAGTATACTGCAAATAAAATTAGAGATAATTATAGTTTTGGTTATAATTTTAGTTATAATATTTATACTGAAAACAAAGAAGTTCAAGATTTTTTAGAATATTTTAATAAGTTTAATATTTCTTTTAAATCTAATAGTAATTTAAAGGATAATCTAGAAGAAACTATTTATTTAAATTATGAAGATAAAGAAACTTATAAAGTTAGTGCTTATTTTTATAAAGATGAATTTTATTTAAAGGTTTTTGACAGAGTTTATTTGTTAGATGAAGAAAGCTTTAATGGGAATTTAGAAGAAAATGAAGTGAATTATAAAGAGTATAAAAAATATATTAAAGAATTAATTCCGTATTTAAATTCTGAAAGTAAAGAAAGTTCTATGCTTGAAAAAGTTATAGAAGTGTTTGGTAATACTTTAAATAAAGATGATTTAAAAAGAAAGGTTACTAAAGATAATTTAGTTATAACGGTTAACTTAGATGACGAATTTTATAAGAGACTTGAAAGTAATTTAGAGAGTATTAAATTTAAAGAGTATTTAAGTGAATATGATTTGACTTATGAAGATGTGTTTAGTGAGGAAAACTTTAAACCTGAAAAAATTGTGTTTACTTATAAATTTGATAATTATAAAATTGTACTTAGTCAAATTGATATAATTCAAGATAAAGAAGATTTAGTTATTGGAATATTAAAAGATACAATTAGTTTTGATTATATGGTTAATGAAAAGTTGGAATTTAAAGTTGTATTTGAAGTAAAAGATAATGAATATAAAGTTATAATTCAATGTGATAAAGTGGGATTACTTGTTAGTCTAAATTTTAAAGAAGAAGAAACTGATTATGAAGAAGTTAAGGTTGACTTGAGTAACGTAAAGAAGATAAGTGAATTTAATGAAGATGATTATACCTATTTAATAGAGCAAATAGAGAATAGTGATGGTATGAAAGAATTAGTTAATCAGTTATTAGAAAAATATACAAAAGTGCAGGAGGAAATGATATGAAAAAATATTTAGTTATTTTATTTAGTTTATTTTGTTTTTTACCAGTAGTGATGAATGCTGAAGTTAAAAGCATGAATTTAGTGGAAGCTTTAAAAGATGAAGGGATAGAAAGTAATATTGATTATGAAGAAAATGATAATCAAACTACAATATACTTTTTTAGAACTAAGGGGGAGAGTAAGAGTGTTGACTTTTTAAAGTATTTAGATAGTATTTATGCTAGATATGGAAAATTCTTTAAAGTTAGAAGTTATGAAGTGAGTGGTAATGATGATAATATGTTACTTATGAAGAATACTTTTGATTATTTAAGAACAGATGTTAATACTACACCTTTTATAGTAATTGGGTCAACTTACTTTATTACTTATAAAGAAGATATTAATGAAAATATAGAGAAAGCTTTTATTGAGTATTATCAAAGTGGGTCAACTGTTGATACAATAGATGAAGTATTAACTAGATATTATAGAAATGATACTTTAATAATGACAGTATTTTTATCAATGATAATATTAATACCAGTCTTTATTATAGCTATGATTATAAAAAACAAAATTGAAAATAAAAAGAATACCGAAAATTAAAATTTCGGTATTTATTTTTCTAAGTTAGTTAGTATTTCTTCGCTTATCTCACTTGCTTTTTCTTTTAGCTCAGTTATTAAGTCTTCAAATTCGTCATAGCCCTTTTTTGTGGTGTAATCAATTAATTTGTTTATTTTTTTGATTACTTTTTTTGCTTGTTTTTTTGCTTTTTTGAATTCTAAAGTACCTTCTAATACTTCTATGTCGTCGTCTATTTCGTTTAGCTTTTTTTCTATGTAGTATTTAATGTCTTCTTCTTCAATTTTTGATACTTTATTTTTCAAATTTACAAATGTTAGTTTAATTTTTTCTCTTGTTTCACTACCTTTTCTAGGTGCAAATAATACTCCTAGTGTTCCACCTAAAACAATTCCACCTGTAAGGGCTGCCATTATTTTTACATTTTCTTTTTTCAATTTATTCACCTCTTGTAATTATTATATCACTTTTTTGATAAATTATTACGACATATTGTGTAAATACTGTAAATTATTTATTTTTGTTTTTTATATAATTATTTAGTGTAATCTTTCTTTTGAAAATTTTTTCTTCTTCATTTATGTTGTTGTTTGGGTTAATTATTCTTAAACCATTTTCTAAGGCATCATAATAACCAAACGGAATTATATAGTCATTTTTTATATCGTAAAATAGTCCTTCAATGTTGTACTCAATACTTTTTAGTAAGTCGTTTGTATTCCAAATGTCTACTACTACATTGTTATTATATATTTTATATCCACCTAGTTTGTTTATTTTATATTTTAAATTATTTTTTTCTATAAATGTTTTTATTATTTCATCAGTATCACTTAAAACTACGAAGTCTAAATCTTTTGGAGGGGTAAGTAGTTCTATGTCTCTTAAAGCTCCACCTATTAGGAAAATCGGGGCAATATTAGATATTTCTATTGCAAGTGGGAAGTTTTCAATTATGTATTTTCTAACTTTTTCTTTGTAAAGATAATTCATTTTATCACTTTCCTTTGATTTATTATTTTATCACTTGTATTTAATAATTGCAATTTGTTTATAATAATATTGACTTTTATATTTAATTAAGTTATATTTTTACTAGAAGAGGTGGTAAAATGTTTAGAAAAGCAATTTTGATAATTCATGGTTTTGGTGGTGGAGTGTATGATGAAGAATATTTATCTACTGAACTAGAATTTATTAATGGGTATGACGTGTTTACTTTTACTTTGCCAGGACATGATACAATGCCTGGAAAATATACCAGAGCAGACTGGATTAGGTGTAGCTCTGAGCACTTAGAAAATTTAATTAATCATGGATATAAAACTATCTATGTAATAGGCCATTCTATGGGCGGGGTGATTGCAACATACTTAGCTAGTAAGTATAAAGAAGTTAAGAAGTTAGTATTAGCTGCACCTGCATTTCATTATTTAAAATTTAAAGATAATAAGCCTGATATAATTAAGAGTTTAAAGTTTAGTCCTGAAGTAATTAAGGAATATAAAGCAGATGTTATATTAAATAGAATATTTTTGCTTCCTAAGCATGCGTTAAGGGAGTTTATGAATTTGATTAGTGAAAACTATGATACTCCTAAAAGTGTTAAAGTTCCGACTTTGATAATTATAGGAAGTAAAGATAATATAGTACCTTTTAGTAGTGCTAAGTATGTTTATGAAAACTTGTTAACTAAGAAGAAAGAACTTCTTTTAGTTAAAGGAATTAACCATGATATTTTTAGGAGTGAGAGAAAAGAAGAAGTAACAAGTGAGATTATAGAGTTTTTAAGTAAGGGAGTTAATACTGAAGTAAAAAGAGAGATTTAACTATTCTTTTGTGCCTATACATTATTTTCTGTTTTTCATAAAATAAAATGGAAGGAGTTTATAATTAATGGATAGGTTAATTCAAGTTGAACCTGTTATTTTAGCACTTTTTGCTACTTTGATTACATGGATGTTTACTCTAATGGGAGCTGGTGTTGTTATATTTTTTAAGAGGGTTAAAGATATAGTGATGGACCTTTGTTTAGCATTTGCAAGTGGTGTAATGCTTAGTGCAAGCTATTATAGTTTGTTAGCCCCTGGTATAGAGCAAGCAGAAAGTTTGAATCAAACACCTTGGTTAATTTCATCGTTAGGTTTTTTAAGCGGGGCAATATTTTTGTGTCTAAGTGATTTATTTGTTAAAAAGATAACTAAAAATAATGAAAAAAATACAAATAAAAAAAGAAGTATCTTATTAATTGTTTCGATTACGTTACATAATATACCAGAGGGACTTGCTGTTGGCGTTTTGTTTGGAAGTTTAGCATATAACATGAATACAACTCTTTTAGCTAGTGCGTTTTTATTTGCTTTAGGTATAGCTGTTCAGAATTTTCCTGAGGGAGCAGCAGTTAGCTTGCCTTTAAGAAGAGACGGATATACTAGAGCGCGTTCGTTCTTTTATGGACAGTTATCTGGTTTAGTTGAGCCAATTAGCGGAGTAATAGGAGCGCTTCTTGTTATTAAAATCAAACTAATATTACCCTTTTTCCTTTGCTTTGCAGCTGGAGCCATGGTGTATGTAGTCGTTAAAGAGTTAATTCCAGAGTGCTTGATGAATAAACGTAAAAATTTAGTAACACTTTTAGTGCTAATAGGATTCACGATTATGATGGTTTTGGATGTAGCTTTAGGATAAAGTAAAATTATATATTTTGTATAAATTACCATGTAAAATGGTATTTTTTTTAGACATATACTTAAAACATATGATATAATTATATAGATAGAGTATTAGTAGGAGGTGTGTTATGAAAAAAATAATGTTTTTAGTTATAACCATATTTATAAGTTTTTTCATGGTTAGCAAAGTAAATGCACTTAGTGGATACACTACTAATACATATGTTGGATATAGAGAAGGACCTGGTACGAATTATAAAAGATTAGGACAAGTTAATGAAAAGAATACAGTGTTAGATCTAGTGAGTGATGAGTTATACAATAAAGAAGATAAAGATTGTAGTGGCGGATGGTATAAGATTAGAATTAATAATGCTGAAGTTTATATGTGTGGGTTATATGTGTCAATAGGTGAAGTGACTGGTGGGGGAGATGTTTCATATAATACTGATACGTTTGAAGCTAGAATAAATGGTGTTAATATTAAAGTAATGAAAAGTAATAGTTATAATTCTAGTTTAATTACTACACTTTTACCTGGGACTAATGTTACAATTATAGGAGATAAGATAAGTGGCAGCGGATGTAGTGAAGGATTTTATAAAATAAAATATAATAAGAATAGTATGGGGTATGTGTGTTCTAAGTTTGTTCTTAAAAAGAGTGAAATGGTAGATACAGATGTAGAGTACACTAAATATTTGAGTGAACTAGGGTTTCCTGAAAGTTATATTCCGTATTTAACTAAGTTACATAAGTTGCATCCAACATGGACTTTTAAACCAATTATAACAAATTTGCATTGGAGTGAAGTAGTAAATGGAGTAACAGGTATGACAAACTTAATTAACTATGCAAATGATTTATATAGGGAAAGTGCTGATGACTCTATTGACGGAAGTGGATGGTATAGAGCTAAACCTGAAGTGACAGCGTTTTATTTAGATCCAAGAAACTTTTTAAGTGAAAAGTTTGTGTTTATGTTTGAAAGTTTAAAATATAATTATGGAAGTGATAATAAAGATACTTTAAATAAAGATAGTGAAATAACTAAGAAATATTATAATACAATAAGTAGTGTATTTAGTGGGTCATTTTTGAATACCGATGAATATAAGTATATGTTTATTGGAGCGGGATTTACACATAACGTGAGTCCAGTTCATTTAGCAACACGTGCACATGGAGAAGGTGCTACAAATGAAAAATACGTTGCAGTAAGTGGAACGTATAGTGAATTATATAATGGACTTAATTTAAAAGGGTACTATAATTTTTATAATATTAATGCTTTTAAAACAGCAGGATGGCCAAATCCAGTATTAAACGGGTTAAAGTATGCGTGTGGTAGTAAATGTGGTGGAGATGAGCGTTATTATAAGCCATGGGATACTAGAGAAAAAGCAATTTATGGTGGAGCACAAATCATAGCGGAAGGGTATATAGCAGATGGTCAACATACACAGTATTTGCAAAGATTTAATGTTGATCCAGCTTATAATACAAGTGCGACATTGTATACTCATTCATATCAAACTAACGTCTTAGCTCCTGCAAGTGAAGGAGCGGATGCGTATATTGCATATAAAGAAATGAAATTACTTGATGAGTCTTTCTTATTTGATATTCCAGTGTTTTTAAATATGCCTGAAGTGGTAAGTTTACCAACTAATGTAAGTAAAATTAATACAATTGAGAGTATTAGTATTAATGGGAAGAATGTAAGTAATTTTGATAAAGATATACTAGAATTTAATGTTTATGTTAATAAGAGTGATAAAGAATATAATTTAAGTGTAGTATTAAGTGACTCTTCTAGTAAAGTGGAAGGGACAGGTAAGTTAGATTTGCCTAGTGATAAGACTATTCATGAAATTAAGGTAACTAGTGAAAATGGAGATGTTAGAATTTATAAGTTAACTATTATTAAAGTTAGTGATACTACAAGTATTAGTGATATAATAAGTAATTTGAGTGTTAAAGTAAGTGGAAGTGTAATATATAATATTAGTCCTAATACTAATGCTGGTACACTTATAAATAGTATTAATAAGTATAGTGCTGGTACAACTGTTACAATTAATGAAAGTAATGGTGTTGGAGTAGGAAGTGGTAGTACTTTAAAAACTGGGCAAACAATTAAGATGATTACTCCATCTGGTGAAAGTAAGAGTTTTGTAATAAGCATCATAGGAGATGTGAGTGGAGACGGAGAAGTAACAATACTTGACTTGTTAAAAGTACAGAAACACTTACTTGGTTCATCTAAATTAAGTAGTGAATATTTAATAAGTGGAGATACTAATGGGGACGCGGAAGTAACAATATTAGATTTACTTAGAGTACAAAAATATATATTAAAATCTATAACATTTTAAGGAGAGTGAAAATTATGAAGGGAATATTTAAAAAAATAATACTTGCTGTTATAGTGAGTTTTATGGGAGTATTAAGTTTAAGTGCAGCGAGTGCTAATATTAGAGTTAGTACTAGTAAGAGTAGTCCGATTGTGGGCAACCAAATTACTGTAACGGTTAGTGTAAGTAGCAGTAGTGCACTAGGAAGTTGGGAGTATAGTCTGAGTTATGATAGTTCTAAATTAAAATTAATGAGTGGAGACACGCATATAGTTGATTATGCATCTAACTCTAGTACAAAGAGAGCAAGTTACAAGTATACATTTAAAGTGATTGCAAGAGGAAGTAGTAGTGTAAGTATTAGTAGTTATAATGGGTATGCATTTGATGAAAGTAAGTTGTCTATTAGTGCTGGTAGTGTTAGGATTAATGCAATTACTCAGGAAGAGTTAGAAGCTAGTTATAGTAAAAATAATAATCTTAAGAGTTTAGAAGTTCTTGGGTATACTTTAGAAAGTGAATTTAATAAAGATACTTTAGAGTATGTAGTAAGTGTACCTAGTGATGTTACTAAAATTACAATTAACGGGAGTGTTGAAGATAATACAGCAAGCGCAACAGGACTTGGAGAGTTTGAGGTAAGTGAAGGGGAAAACAAGTTTGAAATTAAAGTAACAGCGCAAAATGGAAGTACTAAAACTTACACAGTAAAGGTAAACGTGGAAGACAAAAATCCTATTGAAGTGGTAATTGATAATGAAAAGTATACTGTTGTTAAAAGAGTTAGTACATTAGTCTCTCCTTCTACTTATGAAGAAGTTAAAGAAACTATCAATGGTATAGAAGTTCCTGCTTTTAAAAGTAGTATTACTAATTATGTTTTAGTTGGTTTAAAAAATAGTAGTGGAGAAGCTAAATTATATGTATTTGATAAAATGAATGATACTTATACATTATATAGAGAGATTAAAACTAGTGGTATTACTTTATTTCCTAAAGAAAGTAAGAAAGAATTAAAAGGGTTTGTTAAAGAGACTATTACATTAAATGAAGAAAAAATTAATGCATATAGATATAAAAATAGTAAAGACTTTTATGTAGTGTATGGAGTGAATATAGAAAATAATGTAGAAGGTTTTTATCAGTTAGATACAACTAATAATTCTTTTGTTAAATATGATGAAACTATTATAAATGATTTGAATAAGCGAGTAGATAATTATTTACTTATTATAATAGTTTTAGGAGTGGAGACTTTAATTCTTTTAATGGTGCTTATTATTAATATGATTAGAAAGAGTAGAAGAAAAAAGAAAGTAAAGAAAATTATGTTAGATAAAATGAATGAAAAAGATAAGAAAGTTAATAATAAAGAAGAAAGTGAAGAAAATATTGATAATGAAGAAAAGAAATGATATAATTTTTTAGAACTATAATGAGGTGTGTATAAATGAAAAACAGTATTGTTTATAAAATAATAAGTTATATAGTTTTAGTTATGCTTTTGATTAGCTTAGGCTTTCTTATTTATAATATGTCTTTACTTGGTAAAATTGAAACATTTTACAGGGTTATGGTAAGTTTAGTACTCACTCTTATAAGTATTACTTTAGGGTATAGTTTAGTTGAGGGTGCAAAACATAATAAGGTTAAAAAGATTATTATTTCTAGTGTTATTAGTGTGATAATAAGTGTTATATTGTTTATAGTGTCTAGTCTTATTTATAAAGCTTATAAAGAATTAGATAGTATGAATAAGGATGAACTAACATATACTACTATAATGCTTTCTAAGAGCGAAGTTAAGCTTGATTTGATTAACGGGAAAAAAATTGGTATAGTAAATGATAAGGAAGACATAAGTAACTATATTTTGCCTATGGAAGTAATAGATAAAAATAATTTAAAGGTTAATAATGAAATAGTAGAATATAGTGACTTAGTTACTTTAATGAATGCGTTTATAAATGACGAAGTTGACTTTATATTTATATCAAATGATTATAAAGCAAAGTTTGCTTTAGTAGAAGGATACACTGAAGATACTAAACTTTATGAAATAACTGTTTATAAAAAGAATTACGAGAAAGCTCATGTTGAAAAAGAGACTATTAGTGATAAGACAGAAGTGACTAAGCCTTTTACAATACTACTTTTAGGTATTGATAGTGAAGGGCAAGGTATAAAAGAAGCAAGTTCATTTAATGGAGATACTATTATGCTTGTTAGTTTTGATCCAGTTACTTTAAATGCTACGATATTTAGTATTCCAAGAGATACTTATGTTAAAATGGCTTGTGGTGGTAGATTAAATAAGATAAATGCAGCTAGCTGGGGTGGAACAACATGTATGGTTAAAACTGTTCAAGATTTAACAGGTATAAATGTTGACTATTACGCTAAGATTAATTTTAAAGGTGTTGTTGATTTAGTCAATGTTTTAGGTGGAGTTACAGTAAATGTGCCAATTAGTTTTTGTGAACAAAATAGTAATAGAGAGTTTGGAGACGCTTTAATATGTTTAGAGCCTGGAGTACAGAAACTAGATGGAGAGCAAGCTTTAGCATTTGCAAGACATAGGCATTCTTTGCCACTTGGAGACTTTCAAAGGGCACAACATCAACAAATGATAGTGGAAGCTATGATACAAAGTATGAAAAGTGTTAGAAGTGTGAATGACTTTTATTCTATATTGAATGCAATAAGTAATAATATAGATACTAATATGAGTACTAATGAGATGTTATCGTTTTATAATGTAGCTAAGAACTTGTTAATTAAAAGTGAGGATGTTAATTTAAATATTACTAAGACTTATTTAACTGGGTATGATTTGTATGTTTATAATGGTAGTGGTAAAGCTTATACTTTTCAATATTATAAACAGAGTTTAGCTGATATAGTTAAGGCTATGAATATTACACTAGGTAAAGAAAAAAAGGAAGAAATTAAAGATTTTACTTTTGATTTGAATGAGCCTTATGAAAAAAAAGTAATTGGTAAAACATATTATAATGAAACGAGAAAGCAAGTAGTGCCTGACTTTACTTTAATGAGTGTAAGTGAAGCAAAGAGTTGGGGAAATAATAATGGAATAACAATAAACATTAATGAGACTATTAGTGAAAGTGAAGAATACACTGACGGTCAAATAACAAGTCAGAGTGTTCATGATGGCGTTTTAACTGAAGAAGCGGGTAGTAGTATTACAGTAACAGTTATTAAAAAAATTAGTCAAAGTGAAGACATTAATAATAATACAAGTGAAGAAGAAACGGAGTAGAGATACTTCGTTTTTTATAAAAGTGATAAAAATGGATGATAAAAAGTTTACAAAAGTGTTAAAATGGGGTATAAAAACATTGCAAAAGTGTTGAAAATTGCGTATAAAAACTTTACAAAAGTGCAAAAATGAGTTAAAATATTAGTGTAAGGAGTGAAGAATATGCTAGTTAGAAAGGTTGAGAATACGCTTATAGAGAAGTTAACTAACTATGATAGAATAGTTATGGTTGAAGGAGCAAGACAAATTGGTAAAACATATATAATTAGATATGTTGGAAAAAAGTTATTTAAAAACTTTATAGAAATTAACTTGTTAGATGACTTAAATGGAGAAAAGATTTTTGAAAATGTTACTACAGTTGATAAATTTTATATGCAAGTGAGTGCTATGTATGGAAACTTGTTAGATAAAAAAGAGAATACTTTAATATTTTTAGATGAAATACAGGCTTATCCACATTTGATAACTATGCTTAAGTTTTTAAAAGATGATGATAAGTACACTTATATTACAAGTGGTTCTTTACTTGGAGTTACATTAAATGAATGTGTTTCAGTTCCTATGGGCTATGTTAGTACTGTTAAGATGTATCCTTTAGATTTTGAAGAGTTTCTACTTGCTAATGGTGTTAAAGATAATGTTATATCAGATATGAAAAATAAATATGAAAATAATGAAGCAATAGATATTGGGTTACATAAAATTATTATGAACTATTTTAAAAAGTATTTGATAGTTGGTGGACTACCACAAGCAGTTAATACATTTTTAATTAATGGTAATGTTAGTAAAGTTAGAGATGTACAAAGAGAAATTCAAAATTATTATAAGATAGATGCATCACAATATGACTTAGAAAACAAACTTAAAATTAGAAGAATATATGATTTAATTCCATCTTATTTGGAAAATAAGAAAAAGAGAGTAGTTATTAAAGATATAGATGATAAGAAGAAAAGGACAAGTGACTATAAAGAAGAGTTTGATTATTTAATTAATTCTGGAATTTCTTTGGAAGTTAAAGCTATTAGTAATCCAGTGTATCCTATAATTACTTCTATAAATAGCAATTTACTTAAACTATATTACAATGATGTTGGACTTATAACTTATACATATTTTGAGAAGAATATAAATGCAATCATGAATGATAATTTAAGTGTTAATTTAGGTAATGTATATGAAACTGTGGTTGCAACCGAATTAAAAAGTCATATTGGAAATTTGTTTTACTATGACAATAGAGTTAAAGGAGAAGTAGATTTTTTAGTAAATGATTATAAAAATTTAAGTGTCTTGCCAATTGAAGTTAAGTCTGGAAAAGATTATAAAGTTCACAATAGTTTAAGTAAGTTTATGATAAATTACAATATTAAAAAGGGTATAGTTTTATCTAATGAAAGAGAAGTTATGATAGAAAATAATGTAGTTTATATGCCTATATATTATGCTATGTTTATTAATAATGAAAATGAAGATGTGAAATTATAAATTAAGGGTTTAAAATAACTTGAAAAAATGGTACAATTAATGCTGAAGGAAGTTGATTATATGAATTTTGTAGTAAATGGACATAATGTTTTTTTGATAGTACTAGCTACTTTTGCTGCTAGTGTGGTGTTTACTTATTTATCAAAGTTGGTTGCAGTTCACACAGGTATATTAGATGTGCCAAATGCAAGAAGCGCACATACTAAGCCAACACCGCTACTTGGTGGAATAGGTATATTTTTAGGTTTCTTGTTTGGATTTATGTTGTTTGGAAACCATAATGCTTTAATGATATCTATTCTAATTGCATCTTTTTTGATTTTGATTTTAGGAATATTTGATGATATTAAGCCAATTCCGGCTAAATATAAATTTATTGTGCATATATTAGTTGCATGTATAATCGTATTTTATGGAGGGTTAAAGCTTACAAATGCAACCATGTTTTCTTTTAAAGTAGACTTTGGTTTTATGGCTAGTCCAGTGACTATTTTAATTATAGTTAGTATAATAAATGCGATTAATTTAATAGATGGACTAGATGGATTATGTGCGGGTATCTCGTCAATATACTTCTTAACTATTGGAGTAATTGCGCTTATTCTTAATCAATTAGGTGGTCTAGACATAATATTGTCTTTCATTATGTTAGGAGCGACTTTAGGTTTCTTGGTGTTTAATTTTCCACCTGCTAAGATATTTATGGGAGATACTGGAAGTACTTTCTTAGGCCTTATGATAAGTGTTATTATGCTACTTGGGTTTAAGACAGTTACTTTAACATCACTACTAATTCCAGCAGTATTACTAGTTTTACCAATAATGGATACTTTATTTGCAATAATTAGACGTACTATAAATGGAAAACCTATTGGTAGTCCTGATAAGGAACATATACATCATCAACTTTTGAAAAGACTTAGTACAAGAAAGACTATTCTTACTATATATGGAGTAGATTTAATATTTAGTGTTGTTACTGTATTTTATGCAATTGGATATAAAGATGAGATGGTAATATTCTATATTTTACTTGTGTTTATACTTTTATTCTTAGTGTTTAAAACTAATGTAATATTTACAAATAAGGAGAAAAAATGAAAATTTGTATATTAGGTAGTGGAGCATATGGACTTGCTCTTGCAAGTAGATTTATAAAGAATAATAATGAGGTTGTTTGTTATAGCAATAATCAAAATGAAATAGATGGGTTAGTTAGTACTAGAATTAGTGATAAATTACCTAGTTATAACATAGACGAGAGAATAGAATTTACTACTGATATCAAAAGAGCAGTTAGTAATTCAAATCTTGTTGTTATAGCTGTGCCTGCAAAGTTTGCGAGTTCTGTAACTAAAGAGTTTAGTAATTATTTAACAAAGGATATGCATATTTTAATAGCAACTAAGGGTATAGAAAATGATACTTGTTTGTTTTTAAATGATGTGGTTGAGAAGAATTTGAATACTAATAAAATAGCTGTTATAAGTGGGCCTACATTTGCAGTTGATATTGTTAAAGATGTACCAATTGGACTTACTCTTGCAACATTAAATTCTAGCACTAAAGAGTTAGTTAAAAAATTACTAGAGAGTGATATAACTAAGTTAAGAGATACAGCTGACTTGATTGGAGTGGAAGTATGTGGGTCAATTAAGAATGTCATGGCAATTGTTTCAGGAATGCTTGGTGGAATGGGAGTAACAGACTCAACAAGGGCACTTTTTCTTACTGAAGCTTTAAATGACATTAAAGAGTTAATTGATGCTTTAGGTGGAAACAAGAATACTATTTTAAGTTATGCAGGTTTTGGAGATATTTTAATGACTTGTACTAGCTTAAATAGTAGAAATTATAATTATGGTAAAATGATAGGCGAAGGTAAGTTAGAAGAAGCTAATATATATGCAAATAATACAACTGTAGAGGGCTTATATACATTAAGGTCTATTAAAGAATTGATTAGAAGAGAAAATGTTAAAATGCCTATTATTGATTTAGTAAGTGATATAATAAGTGGTAATAAAGATAAGACAAGTATTCTTGAATTTTTAATTAAAAAATAAAAATATCTAATTATTTAGGTGTTTTTTTACATTTTAAACGAAAAATGTGGTTATTTTGTAAATTAAAATGATACACAATTTAAGAATTATACATAATTTAAATAATGTTCTTTTATTTTTGTGTGAAATCTGATAGAATATATATCATATAAAAGGTGAAGTTTATGGCAGTATTTGTAGTGTTAATTATTATTTCAAATGTTTTATTGAGTGCAGTTTATTATGTTAATAAAGTTATGCTTAATTCTAATTTTTATCAATTAACATATTATTTATTTAATGGGAAAGCAGGAAGTGGAAGTTTTAAGGTTGTGATGGATACAATAATAACTTGCATTCCTTTTGCTTTACTTTCTATAATTATAACGGTTTTACCTATAATTTTAGTTAAACATTTTAAGTGGTTTGCTGTTAAGAAATTTATTAAAATATATGCGATCAGTTTACTTTGTTTTTGTGTGTTATTAACACTACATAGTTACCAGTTTGATGATTATGTAATAAACAAAAGTAAAAGGACTGATATTTATAAATATTATAAAGATACTAATAAAGTTAATGTGAGTTTTAAAGGTAAAAAGAGAAATTTAATTCTTATATATTTAGAGAGTGTTGAGAGTAGTTTGATGAGTAAAGAAAATGGAGGACTCTTTAATAAATCAAGAATACCAGAATTAGAAACTCTTGCATTAGAAAATGATAACTTTTCTAATACAAATAAATTAGGTGGTGGAAAAAATTTAACAGTGAGTAGTTTTACAATGGCTAGTTTAGTAGCAAGTTCAAGTGGAACACCTCTTGATATTAAATTTTTTGGTGGATATAATGAGAAAAATAAGATTATGCCTGAAGTTAAAACGCTTGGGGATATATTAAAAGAGAATGGCTATAATTTGAAAGTTATTCAAGGAACTGATATTAATTTTTCAGCGACAGACCAATATTATAAAATACATGGGGATTATGAAATAGTAGATTATAATGAGATGATTAAAAAGGGTTATGTTCCTAAAGGTTATCTTGAATGGTGGGGAATTGAAGATAAGAAGATGTTTGAGATATCTAAAAAAGAAATATTAGAAACTGCTAAAAAAGGAGTGCCATTTGCTGTTACTATGTATACAATGGATACTCATTTTAAAGATGGATATTTAGATAGTGAGTGCAATAGGGAGTTTGAAGATCAATTATTTAATGTTTATGCTTGTTCTAGTAAACAGGTAATGGAGTTTGTTAATTGGGTTAAAGAGCAAGATTTTTATAAGGATACTACTATTATATTACTAGGAGACCATTATACAATGCAAAATAGTTATTTTAATGGATATGATAATGACAAAAGAAGTATTTATAATGTGTTTATAAATAGTGGTAAAAAGATATCTAATAATAAAAATAGAGTATTTACTAATTATGATATGTATCCTACAATATTATCTAGTATAGGGGCTAGTATTGAAGATAATAAACTTGGCTTTGGAGTTGATTTATATAGTGGGAATGAAACACTTGCTGAAAGTAAAGGACTAGAATATTTAGAGAGTGAATTAAAGAAAACGGCTGTAAAAGAATAAAAAATACTTGATTTTCACCAGAAAATACCGTATAATGGTATTTAGAGGTGAAAATATGATAATTTCTAATAATTTTATTAAAAGTAAGTTAGGTGAATATTCTAATAAAAATAATAAAATAAGTAGACTTATTAAGGATAATAAACTATATAAAGTTGTAAATGGGTTATATGAAACTGAAAAAAATACTCCGGGTTATTTACTTGCTGGTAGTATATATGGGCCTTCTTATATTTCTTTTGAGTATGCACTTCAAGAGTATGGTCTTATTCCTGAAAGGGTAACTGTTATTACATGTGCTACATGTGGAAAAAAGAAAAAGAAAATATATAAAACAGATTATGGAACATTTACTTATAGAGATGTGCCAACACTTGCTTATCCAGAAGAAATACTTTTAAAAGTAGAAGGAGATTATTCGTATCAAATAGCAACACCTGAAAAAGCATTATGTGATAAGTTATATACTTTATTTCCACTTAAAAATTATAAGAATTTAGAGTTTATGCTTTTTAATGATTTAAGAATAGACGAGGAAGAATTTGAAAAATTAGATAGAGATGTAATTGATAAATTAAGTAAATTATATCATTCTACTAATATAGAACTTTTAGCTAAGTATATGAGGAGGGGAAAAAATGAACAATGTGATTAGTCAAATGTTGTCTAAGTATGAAATAAAAAATACTCATGATGAAGTTAACACTTTAAAGGAAGTAATTCAAGAGATAGTATTAAGTGGTTTAGCTAGAGGAAATTTTTTTGAGGATGCCGCTTTTTATGGTGGTACAGCTCTTAGAATATTTTATAATTTAGATAGATTTTCTGAAGATTTAGACTTTGCTTTATTAAATAAAAATATAAATTTTGATTTATCGGAGTACTTTAATTATATTGAAAAAGAATTAAATGCTTATGGTTTAAATTTAGAAATTAAAACGAAGGAAAAAAGTGCTCATTCTAATATAACATCTGCCTTTTTAAAGGGAGATACAATTAAACAAATTCTTAAATTTTTTCCTAAAGAAGAAAATACTAAATATAATAGTTTGTTAAAAGATATTAAAATTAAATTTGAAGTGGATATAAATCCACCTATGGGTGCCACTTATGAAGATAAGTATAAATTACTTCCAAGAGCGCATGTAATAAAACTATATGATAAAGAGTCTTTATTTGCTGGTAAAATACACGCGATATTATGTAGAGGTTGGAAAAGTAGAGTTAAAGGAAGAGATTTGTTTGATTATGTGTTTTTTATTGCGAATGATATTAAAGTTAATATGAATTTACTTAAGAATAAATTATTAGAGTCAGATTATATTAAAGAAAATGATAAGTTTAATATTGATATTTTGAAAGAAATGTTAATAAACAAATTTAATGAAATTAATTATGATGAAGCGAAAGAAGATGTTATTTCATTTGTTAAAAACAGTGATAGTTTGGATATTTGGAGTAAAGAATTCTTTATTAGCATAACTAATAAATTGGAAGAAAAGCTAAATTAAAATAGAAAATTGAATGTTAAATGTAACAAAATTGTTACATTTTTCTTTACAAGAATACCTATTTAGTGATATAATACACTAGGTTTTTAAGGAGTGAAAGAAGTATGAAATTAAGAAATGTTGCAATAATAGCACACGTTGATCATGGTAAAACTACATTAGTAGATGAATTATTAAATCAAAGTGGTACTTTTAGAGAAAATGAAACGCATGATAAAAGAGTAATGGACTCAAATGATATAGAAAAAGAAAGAGGAATAACAATTTTAGCTAAAACAACTGGTGTACATTATAAAGATTATAAAATTAATATAGTTGATACTCCGGGGCATGCTGACTTTGGTGGAGAAGTTGAAAGAATAATGCATATGGTTGATGGTGTAATTTTACTAGTTGATGCTAGAGAAGGTACTATGCCTCAAACAAGATTTGTTCTAAAAAAAGCATTAGAAGCTAATTTAAAACCAATAGTAGTTATTAATAAAGTTGATAGAGAAAATGTAAGAATTAGTGAAGTAATAGATGAAGTACTTGAGTTATTTATTGATTTAGGTGCAAGTGACGAACAAATAGATTTCCCTATAATTTATGCAAGTGCACTAAATGGTACTAGTAGTTATCTAGAAGACTTATCAACACAAAAACACACAATGGACCCAATATTTGAAACAATTATTAACACTATACCTGAACCAAAGGGAGACGCGAGCGCCCCATTACAATTTCAACCAGCACTTTTAGACTATAACGATTATGTTGGAAGAATTGGTGTAGGTACTATTGCTAATGGTACAGTTAAAACTGGACAAATGGTTTCATGTGTAAGACTAGATGGTAGCATAAAACAATTTAGAATACAAAAATTATTTGGTTTTACTGGAATAAAAAGAGAAGAAATAGAAAGTGCTTCTGCTGGTGAAATAGTTGGTATATCTGGACTTCCTGACATATCTGTAGGAGAAACAGTTTGTGAAATAGGAAAGGAAGAAGCTCTTCCTGTTCTTAGAATAGAAGAACCTACTTTAAAAATGACATTTGGAGTTAATACTAGTCCTTTCTCTGGTAAAGAAGGTAAACTATTAACTGCTAGAAAAATAGAAGAAAGATTAATGAAAGAACTAGAAAAAGATGTATCTTTAAGAGTAGAACAAAAAGATGCTGAAAACTGGATAGTAAGTGGACGTGGAGAGTTACACTTATCAATATTAATTGAAAATATGAGAAGAGAAGGTTTTGAACTTCAAGTATCAAAGCCAGAAGTAATTGTAAAAGAAATAGATGGAGTTCAATGTGAGCCATACGAAGAAGTTTTAATAGAAGCACCTACTGATACAGTTGGTTCAGTAATAGAAAGTTTAGCAAGTCGTGATGGTCAAATGATTAACATGAAATCTTTTGAAACTAATACTAAGCTTGAATACTTAGTGCCATCTAGAGGTTTAATTGGTTTTGTTAACGAATTCTTAATTTTAACTAAAGGTTACGGAATAATAAATCATACATTTAAAGAATATGGACCGGTTAATCCTAACCCAGTTGGAGAAAGAAAACTTGGTGTACTTGTATCTATGGAAAACGGGAAAGCTACTGCATATGGTTTAGGTGCTTTAGAAGACCGTGGTATTATGTTTATTGAACCAGGTACAGAAGTATATGAAGGTATGATAGTTGGAGAAAACAATAGAGATAACGATTTAGCAGTAAATGTAACAAAGGCTAAAAACTTAACTAATACAAGAAGTGCTAGTAAAGACCATACTGTTGTACTTAAAAGACCTAGACAATTAACTCTAGAAATAGCATTAGACTACATTAATACTGATGAACTTGTAGAAGTTACTCCAAAAAGTTTTAGATTAAGAAAGAAAATATTAAATACTGAACTTAGAAAAAAAGAAGATGCTAAAAAACAAAAGTAGGTAATTATGAAAACTAATTATGATAAAGTATTAGAAGACACAATTAACGAGTTAAAAGGGCGTAAGCCTTCTATACTTTTACACTCTTGCTGTGCACCATGTTCTACTGCTGTAATATCAAGATTAAAAGATTATTTTGATGTAACAATATTTTACTATAACCCAAATATTGAACCATTAGAAGAATACTTAAAAAGAAAAGAAGAACAAAAAAGAATAGTTAGTGAGTTTGGTATTAAGTTTTTAGACTGTGACTATGAAAATGAAAAGTTTAAAAGTATGTCAAAAGGACTAGAAGACTTACCTGAAGGTGGTTATAGATGCCATAAATGTTATGAACTAAGATTAACTAAAACAGCACTTACTGCAAAAGAAAACAACTTTCTATATTTCGGTACTACTTTAACAGTAAGTCCATATAAAAATAGTCAAGTGTTAAATGCTATTGGAAAGGATATAGAAGAATTAATAAAAGTAAAATTCTTATATTCAGACTTTAAGAAAAAAGAAGGATATAAATTATCAATAGAGTTATCTAAAAAATATAACTTATATAGACAAAACTATTGTGGATGTATATATAGTAAAAAACAAAGTGAGCAAAACTAGGCTTACTTTGTTTTTGTATATTATAAATATGTATCTTTCATCTTGCAAATACGTATTACTTGCAGAATAAATTTACTTTTGTGTTTTACAAGTACTTATTTATTGTTAATATTTGTCATATTTTGTCAAATTTAGTAAAAACTACCTTGTATAAATAAAGAAAATCTTATATAATAAATTATAGTAGGTGGATGATATGAAAGAGAAAAAACAAAGGGGAGTAATTTATTTAATAGCTAAGACTATTTCTTGGTGTGTTATGGCTATTTTGTGTTTAATTGGTGCATTTTTATTGTCATATATTGCGATTAATAAAATAGCGCAAGCTAAGGGACAAAGGCAACCACTTGGTTTATATACTATTATAAGTCCTAGTATGACACCTGATATAGCAGTTTATGATGTTGTGTTTGTGGCTAAAATAGACCCAGAAGATATTCAAATAAATGATGTTATATCATATTACAGTACTAATTCATTCTTTGGTTCAACTCCAATAACACACAGAGTTGTTGAAAAGCACGTTACTAATAATGGTATAGTATTTAGAACTAAGGGAGATGCTAACCCTGTTATGGATAATGAGATGATAGACCAAAGTCAAGTTATAGGTAAAGTTAGATTTGTAATACCACAACTAGGAAGAGTACAATTCTTCTTAGCTAGTAAGTTTGGTTGGTTTACTGTAATACTTATTCCTGCGGTGGGTGTAATAATCTATGATATTATGAAATTATTAAAACTAATTAAAGTAAGAAATAGAATGCAAGAATTAGAAGAAGAACAAGAAGATGATTTACCAACTAGAAGAAGAAAAGAAGAAATGAAAGAAAAGCCTAAACCTAAAAAGGTAGACCTAAGAAAATAAATTAACGCACGATATGCGTTTTTTTCTTGACTTTTTGTAACAAATAATATACAATATAGAGCCAATAAGGGGGACAATATGGTTGACTATATTGATAAAAAAATAATTTCTTTAGTTGTAGAAATAATATTTATGTCATTTATTCTTGTTCTAACATATATAATATGGGGTAAAATTGATTTATCTAAATATTCTACTATAGCAAGTAGATATGCTAATAATGGAGAAGGACTAGAAGTTATATTAAAAGAAAATGAAAGTGATGTTACTTTAAAAGTTAGTAATAGTGATGTTAAAGAAAAAGAATATGTTTTATATCTAGGGGTAAAAGATAGTTATAACTTAAATAAAAAAGACTTAAAAATAAAATATTTAGATAGATTAACTTATTTAGAAAATTTAGACAATTATAAAACTAATAATATTACTTATTATATATTAGATAATAATATTATCAATAAAGAAGAA